>ERZ773170.545-NODE-545-length-37112-cov-58.423591_pt1 | contig 37112 bp, 29 predicted proteins | sample MGYA00581002_ERZ773170 | MGnify/ENA primary metagenome ERZ773170 (study PRJEB29015, sample SAMEA2737811) | human gut metagenome | biome: human gut; feature: human-associated habitat; material: faeces | place: China | collected 2012 ... | reverse complement strand
TTTTCAAAGCTAAAATTTTATCTGCGGTGGCTTTCTTTGGTTCGTTTCTTTGCCATCAAAGAAATGAACATAATATATATTTTAGCATATTTTTTTAGAAGATATGAAAATTAATTTTAGGATAGAGGTGTATGGTTTGACTTCAAGAAAAATTATGTATTATTTACAGGCTTTTAAAATTTTAGCACTAGGATATTGGCGTTCTGAACAAAAATGGAAGGCTTATGGTATTTTAGCTGTTGTTTTAATTTTAAATTTAGCTAGTGTATTTTTGACGGTATTGGTAAATGATTGGTATAAAGAATTTTGGGATGTTTTGCAAGCCTATGAATTTGATAGTTTTTGGTATTTAGTGGGCAAATTTTCCTTGATTGCCGCTATCTATATAGCGATTGGCGTTTATTCTGTGTATTTACAACAATTATTGCAGATAAAATGGCGTGAATGGCTCACTGATAAATATTTAGTTAGATGGATGGAAAATAGAGCTTATTATAAGTTGAAATTGATGGGAAAAGATATGGATAACCCAGATCAGCGTATTTCTGAGGATATCAATCAATTTGTAGCTTTGACTTTATCTTTGACGATTGGTCTGGTGCGTCAATTGATAACTTTGGTGGCATTTACTGTAATTTTATGGAATTTATCAGGAATTATCACTGTGCCTATTGGTAGTTATGAATTCACTATCTATGGTTATATGGTTTGGTTGTCTTTGGTATATTCTATCGTTGGTACGTATCTCACTCATAAGGTGGGTAAGGCACTTATCAATTTAAATTATGAACAGCAAAAATATGAAGCTGATTTCCGTTTTGCGATGATGCGTGTAAGAGAAAATACAGAGTCGATTGCTTTTTATCGTGGTGAAAAACCAGAATTAGAAAATTTCTTGACTAGATTTAAGATTGTAATTGGCAATTTCCGCGATATTATGACTCGTCAAAAAATCTTAAATGGTTTTACAGCTGGTTATGGTCAATTGGCGATTATCATTCCATTATTATTGGCTGCACCGCGTTGGTTTGCTAAAGAGGTACAAGTGGGCTGGATTATGCAAGTATCAAATGCTTTTGGACAGGTTCAAGGAGCAATGTCATATTTTGTAGATGCTTATACAACTATAGCACAGTGGTGCTCTGTAGTCCGCCGTTTAGATGGTTTTAATCGTCATGTTAGTGAAGCTTTAGATTTGAAATCTGATTTAATCATAGATAATGCTTCTAATATTAAAGTCGGTATAGAAAATGTAGATGTTTTCCTTCCTAATAAAAATAAAGATGTTTTAATCAAGGATTGTACAATTGATTTGATGAAATATCAATCTTTATTGATCATGGGTGCTTCTGGTGTGGGTAAATCAACTCTTTTAAGAACACTTGCAGGTCTTTGGCCTTATGCAAAAGGTAATGTTTATTTGCCAAAAGAAGAAGAATTTTTATTTTTACCACAAAGACCATATTTGCCACTTGGTAGCTTAAGACAGGCAATTTCTTATCCTGTAGTTGAAGAAATAATCAGTGAAAAATATAATGATGAAGAAATAAAAGAAATACTCATAGCTTGTAAGTTAGAAAATTTAGCAGATAAATTGGATATTGTTGATGATTGGAGCAGAATTTTATCTTTAGGTGAACAACAAAGAATAGCTTTTGCGCGAATTTTATTATATAGACCAGAATTTGTATTTTTAGATGAAGCGACATCAGCACTTGATGAAGATTTAGAGGGCAATTTATATGATATGTTGAAAATTCATTTGCCAAATACAAAAATTATCAGCATTGCTCATCGCAGTAGTTTAATAGCAAAACATCAGGCTATCTTGAGATTGAAAGAGAAAGGTTGTTGGGAAATCCATGAATAATCAAGAAATAGAAGTAAAAATGGAAATAAAAGATGAAGCCCAAATAGAAAATATACGTGGATTTTTGCAAGAAAATAAAGATCAATCATGGCAACGTATAGATATGAAGGCTATTTATTATGATACGGAAGACAATTTCTATAAAAAACATAAAATCGCTTATCGTGTACGCTGCGAAAATGATTGTATCGTAGCAACGTACAAATCGGGAAAAGTAAACAGTGATGGTCTGTTTGAACGCGTGGAAATTAATAAAAAAGTAACAAAGTTGACACCAGATATAAATGTATTTGCTGAAGATAAAGACATTTGGTCTTTGATTAAAACTACAAAGGATAAAAAATTTTTACCGATAGTAATAACAGATTTTGTGCGTGAGTGTATAGAGCTAACATGGCTGGACTCTAAGCTAGAAGTGGCTTTAGATCTTGGTTTTGTTCAAGGAAGAGAAAATAAAGCTCCTATTTGTGAAGTTGAAATTGAATTAAAACAAGGAAAAATTGAAGATTTATTATCTTTAAAAGATGAATTGATTAAAAAATTTGGTTTACAAATTTCCGCGATAAGCAAATATAAAAAAGGGTTGATTTTAGCAGGACAAATTTAATGTCCTGCTTTTTTTATTATTTTTTTAAAAAATTTTAAAAAAAAAGAAGGATTTACAAAATTTATATAGAATTGTAATATTGTCAAATGAAAATGTAACGAATTTTATTTATTTGAGAAGTTTTATAAATAGAAAGGAAGTGTAAATTTATTTAATCTAAATTTTATAAAATGTACGACAATTGTTAAGATTGTTAAGTTTTTATAAGTAATATGTTATGTTTGTGTAAATTTTAATAGTTTTTATAGATTAATTCCTGCATTTTTGTCTAAATTGACAAGATGTGTAGACTATGTTTATTTTTTTCAGGAGGTTTTATATTATGAGAAAAACAGAATGCTTAGCCATGATATTGGCTGGTGGTCAAGGGAGTAGATTAGGAGCTTTAACTAAAAATATAGCTAAACCAGCTGTGCCATTTGGTGGAAAATATCGTATCATCGACTTTCCATTGAGTAACTGTGCAAATTCCGGCATTGAAACAGTAGGTGTACTTACTCAATATCGTCCACTAGAATTGCATACATACTTAGGTACTGGTGAAGCATGGAATCTTGACCGCAAAAATGGTGGTGTATATATTTTACCTCCATATGCTAGAGAAAAAGGTGCAGATTGGTACAAAGGCACAGCAGATGCAATTTACCAAAATATTAATTTTATCAATAAAGCTAATCCAGACTATGTTTTAATCTTATCTGGTGACCATATTTATACAATGGATTATGCTAAAATGATTGAAGCACATAAAATGAATAAAGCAGAAGCTACAATTGGTGTAATTAAAGTTCCAATGAAAGAAGCTTCTCGTTTTGGTATTATGAGCACAGATAAAGAAGGTCGTATTACTAAATTTGCCGAAAAACCTGCTAAACCAGAAAGCAATTTAGCTTCTATGGGTATTTATATCTTTAGCTGGAATTTCTTACGTGAATACTTAGAAAATGATGCTAAAGATGAAACTTCTAGTCATGACTTTGGTAAAAATATTATTCCAAAAATGTTAGCTGACCAAGCTAGATTATATTCCTATGCATTTGAAGGTTATTGGAAAGATGTAGGAACAATCGATAGCCTTTGGGAAGCAAACATGGATTTATTAAAAGAAAAACAACCATTTGAAATGAATGGTAAATGGAAAATTTATTCCGTGGATATGGCTATGCCACCTCACTATGTAGGACCAAAAGCTAAAATTAAAAATTCTCTTGTAAGCGAAGGTTCTATGATTTGCGGTGAAGTAAAAAATTCTGTTATATTCCCAGGTGTACGCATTGCTAAAGGTGCAAAAGTAAGCAATTCTGTAATTATGCCATTTGCAAAAATCGAAGCAGATGCTGTTGTTGAAAAAGCTATTGTAGCTCAAAATAGCAAAATTGAAGCAACTGCTCAAGTAGGTAGTGACGATGGTACTATTGTAGTAATTCCTGAAGGTGAAACTGTACGACCAATGGTTGTTTCCGATGCAACTGAAAATGTAAATGTGGGATAAAATAAGAGAGGGATATAATTATGAAAAATGTTCTCGGAATAATGGATTTATATGAAGACGATAAACAAATAAGAACACTTACAACAAAAAGACCTGTTGCAACATTACCTTTTGCAGGTCGTTATCGTTTATTAGACTTTGCTTTATCTAGCATGGTTAACTCTGGTATTACAAAAATTGGTATGATGATGCCAGCAAAATCTCGTTCTATCTTAGACCATCTTCGTTCTGGTAAAGACTGGGATTTAGCACGTCGTCATGATGGTTTATTCTATTTACCAGCTATAAAAATGGATAAAGATAGCCGTAATGGTAACTTACAGTCTTTCTATAGACATATGAGCTTTATCAGACAGTCTGAACAAGAATATGTATTAATCTGCAACAGCCGTTTTGTTTATAATATAGACTTTACTACAGCTCTTCGTTTCCATCAGAATACTGGTGCTGATATCACTATGGTTTACCATATTGAAAATAAAGAACGTCCAGACAATGCAACTATTTTACAGACTGGTGAAAATGGTCTTGTTACAGAAATTGCTAACCGTCCAGCTGTTTATGAAAATTCCAAAGTATTTATGGGTATTTATTTAATGTCCCGTAAAAAATTCATGGAAATTATATCTACAGCATATGAACGTGGTGGCTATGATTTCTTGATTGATGGTATTTTACGTCATCAGGATAATTTAAATATCTATGGCTTCCAACATGAAGGTTATGTATCTGAAATCTGCTCTACAATTTCCTATTTCAAAACTAATATGGACTTGTTAGAACCAGAAATTTGGGAAGAATTATTCATGGGTTATAATCCAATCTATACAAGAGTTCGTGATGAAGCTCCTGTACAGTACAAAAAACAAGCAAAAGTTAATAATTCTCTAGTTGCAAATGGTTGCGTAATTGAAGGTTCTGTAGAAAACAGTATCTTATTCCGTGGTGTTAAAATCGGAAAAGGCGTTCAAGTTAAAAATAGCGTAATTATGCAGAATTGTGAATTACAAGATGATGCTCTAGTAGAAAATGTAATTTGTGATAAAAATGTAGTAGTATCCGATGGTAAATGGTTAAAAGGTGCTGAAAATTATCCATTGATCATTGAAAAAAATACAGTTATTTGATTAACAAAAGATAAGATATTAAAATAATATAGGTTAAAAAATATAGTAATTATCTCTAAAGTTGACTTTATGAGATAATTACTGTATTTATAAATATATATAATATAAATTATATAATATAAAATATTAATATATAGGTTTTGGTTTTTTTAGAAATATAGAGTTTTTATTTCAGGGTAGTGCGATTAAGGTAAAAACTTATAGGGGGAAGTAATAGTGAGTGTAGGAATAATCAATAAGCAAATTGAAGAGAGAGCTTCATTACAGAAAAATTTCTTAAAAACAGCAAATATGTTATTTGGTAAAGATTGGAATGAATTAACTAAAGAAGAATTATATCAGACTTTAGTTAGAACAGTTCGTCAGTACATCAGTGAAAACTGGATTATGACTAATAAATACTATGAAGAAAATCAATGCAAAGAAGTATATTATTTTTCCATTGAATTCTTATTAGGTCGTCTATTAAATACAAACTTGATCAATCTTGATATGAAAGAAATCTGTAAAGAAGCCTTGAAAGACTTGAATATTGATATTACAGAACTCTTTAAACAGGAACCAGATGCAGGTTTAGGTAATGGTGGTCTTGGTCGTCTTGCTGCTTGCTTTATTGATTCTTTGGCTTCCTTAGGCCTTCCAGGTCATGGTTGTACTATCCGTTATCAATATGGTCTGTTTGAACAAAAAATAATAGATAATCAACAAGTTGAAATTCCTGATAATTGGCTTAAAAATGGTTTCGCTTGGGAATATCGCAAAGCTGACAAAGAAGTTGATGTTCATTTTGGCGGTAATGCTTATATGGCTCAACAAGAAGATGGTTCTTTAAAATTAGTTCATGAAGGATATAATACAGTTGCAGCTGTTCCTTATGATGTGCCAATCGTAGGTTATCACAATAATGTAGTAAATACTCTTCGTCTTTGGAATGCTGAAGTTCCTCAAGATTTTGCTTCTTTATCAGGTACTAGAGAACAGTTACAAGAAAGATTGCGTCAATCTTATCGTGTACAAGCAATCACTTCTTGCTTGTATCCAGAAGATAGCTCCTATGAAGGTAAAATGCTTCGTTTGACTCAAGAATATTTCTTTGTATCTGCAGGCGTTCAAAGTATTGTTCGTCATTATAAACGCCGTAAAGGTGATTTAAAAGATTTTGCGAAAAAAATTGCTATTCATATCAATGATACTCATCCAGCAATGGCAATTCCTGAACTTATGCGCGTACTCATTGACCAAGAAGGTATGGATTGGGATACTGCTTGGGATATCACTAAAAATACAGTAGCTTATACTAACCATACAATTATGCCAGAAGCATTAGAAACTTGGCCAATTGATATGTTTAAAAATCTCGTACCACGTATTTACATGATCGTAGAAGAAATCAATGCACGCTTCTTAGAAGATGTTCGTAAACAATATCCAAATGATGAAGACCGTGTACGCAGAGTATCTATCATTCAAGATGGCGTAGTTCATATGGCTCGTCTTTCTGTTGTAGGTAGCCACAGCGTAAATGGTGTTGCTAAAATTCATAGCGATATTTTAAAAGCACATACTATGCGTGACTTTGATGAAATTTACCCAGGTAAATTCAATAATAAAACTAATGGTATTACACATCGTCGTTGGCTCATTGCTGCAAATCCACAGCTTTCTAACTTAATAGATGAAGCTATTTCTGATAAATGGCGTAAAGACCCATCTCGTCTTATCGATTTATTAGATTATAAAGATGATACAGCATTCCTTGATAAATTAGCAGAAGTTAAAAAAGAACATAAAATTTATTTAGCTGGTCATATCAAACGTCGTAGTGGATTTACTATTGACCCTAACTCTTTATATGACATTCAAGTTAAACGTATTCATTCTTACAAACGTCAAATTATGAATATTTTACATGTAATGCATATCTATAATTTGATTAAAGCAAATCCATCTATTAAATCTGAAATGTTACCTCGTACTTATATGTTCGCAGGTAAAGCAGCTCCTGGTTACCATATCGCTAAAGAAACAATTCGCTTAATTAACAATGTAGCTAATATTGTTAATAACGATAAAGATGTAAACGATTGTTTACATGTAGTATTCTTAGAAAATTATGGTGTTACTTTAGCAGAAAAATTATTCCCAGCAGCTGATGTTAGTGAACAGATTTCTCTTGCAGGTAAAGAAGCTTCCGGTACATCTAACATGAAATTCATGATGAACGGTGCTATCACACTTGGTACTTTAGATGGTGCTAACGTGGAAATCTGCGATGCAGTTGGAGAAGATAATTGCGTTATCTTTGGTTTAAAAGAACATGAAGTAATGGAATACTATAAAAATGGATTATATTCCGCATGGACTGAATATAATACAAATCCAGCAATTCACAATGTAGTTGATGAATTATTGACTGGTCCATTCGTAGGTAATGGTGATTTCCATGACTTACACAACTATTTATTCAATAGTAATGATGAATATTTCGTATTCAAAGACTTCAATTCTTATATTGATGCTCATGTAAAAATTAGAGGTAAATATCTCGACCGCTATGGTTGGTTGAAATCCAGCTTAATCAATATTGCACATTCTGGTATCTTCTCTAGTGATAGAACTATCAGCGAATATGCAAAAGATATCTGGAATGTAGAACCTATTAATTTATTAAAATAAATGACTCCAAAGGAGAACTAAAAATATGGAAGTATCCGCATTAAAAGATTTTGATTTGTATTTGTATCATCAAGGTACAAATTTCTATGCGTATCAAATGTTAGGAGCTCATTTTGTAGTAGAAGACGGAGTAGAAGGCGTACGCTTTGCTGTTTGGGCACCTCATGCTAAAGCCATAAGTGTAGTAGGAGATTTTAATAATTGGGATTACAATGAAAACCCAATGCAAAGAATTTCTGATGGTGAAATTTGGGTGACTTTTATTCCTAATTTACAGCAAGGTGAAATTTATAAATATTCTATAGAGCCATTCAATGGTGGAGAACGTTTCTTAAAAGCAGACCCTTATGCTTTTTATGCTGAAAAGAAACCAAAAACAGCTTCTCGCGTTTATGATTTACGCGGTTATGAATGGCATGATGAAAAATGGCAGAAAAAACAGCAACAAGAAGCTTCTTATGATAAACCTATGCTCATCTATGAAGTGCATTTAGGCTCTTGGCGTCGTGATGCTGAAGGTAATTATTTAACTTATAGAGAAGCAGCAAAACAGCTCATCTCTTATGTTAAAGAAATGAATTATACTCATATTGAGTTTATGCCACTTTGTGAACATCCATTTGATGGTTCTTGGGGTTACCAAGCAACTGGTTATTATGCAGTAACTAGTCGTTATGGTGAACCAAAAGACTTCATGTATTTAGTAGATTTAGCTCATCAAAATGGTATTGCTGTAATCATGGACTGGGTTCCAGGACATTTCTGTAACGATGCTCATGGTCTTCGCCGTTTTGATGGTGAAACTTTATATGAATCTGATAATGAAAAACGCCGTGAAAATTGGCAATGGGGTACAACTAACTTCGACTATGGTCGTCGTGAAGTGCATAGCTTCTTAATTTCTAATGCTCTATTTTGGTTAAATGAATATCATATTGATGGGCTTAGAATTGATGCTGTAGCTAATATGTTGTATTTAAACTACGGTCGTGAAGAAGGTCAGTGGGAACCTAATAAATACGGTGACACTGGTAACCTTGAAGCTATGGAATTGATTAAAAATCTAAATGAAGCGATTTTCAAATATCATCCAAATGCTTTAATGATGGCAGAAGAATCTACATCATGGCCTATGATTTCTCGTCCAACTTATATGGGCGGTATGGGCTTTAACTATAAATGGAATATGGGCTGGATGAATGATATGCTCAAATATATGAGCCTTGATCCTATTTATCGTAAATGGAATCATGATAAAATTACATTCTCCTTGATGTATGCTTTCTCTGAAAACTTTGTATTGCCATTATCTCATGATGAAGTAGTTCATGGTAAATGCTCTTTAATTGAAAAGATGCCAGGCGATTATTGGCGTAAATTCGCTGGTCTTCGTTCCTTCTTTGGTTATTGGATGACTCACCCTGGTAAAAAATTATTATTCATGGGTGGCGAATTTGGTCAATTTATCGAATGGAAATATGATGATAGTCTTGATTGGCATTTAGCTGAATTGTATCCAATGCATACAAAAATGCAGAGATTCTCTAAAGAATTGAATAAATTCTATTGTGAACATAAAGCTTTATGGCAAGTAGACTTTGATTGGCGTGGTTTCCGTTGGATTGATTGTAACGATAATGAAAATAGCGTTATTTCCTTTATTCGTTATGCTGAAGACCAAGATGATTTCATCATTGTAGTATGTAACTTCACTCCAGAAGTGCGTCATGGTTACCGTATTGGTGTACCTGAAAAAGGTATTTATCAAGAAGTATTTAATACAGATAAAGAAGAATATGGTGGTTCTAATGTATTAAATGAAGGTGACTTTAAATCAGAAGATGTATTCTGGCATAATTTAAATCAATCTATTCAGATTACTTTACCACCACTTGGTACAGTATATTTTAGATTGAAATTGCGTCCTGTTGAAGCTAAAAAACAGACAGTAATTGAAGCTGAAAAACCAGAAAAGGTAAAACTTAATGGTAATAGATCAAAACAACGTCAAAAGGCTAAAGCTTATGCCTTGAAATAATTTAAGTTATAGCCCATATAATTTTTATTATATGGGCTATATATACAATCATAGAGGAAGGTCGTGTTATAGTGTTAAAAGTTTTATATGTAGCCTCAGAAGCTGTGCCTTTCGTAAAAACAGGCGGTCTTGCAGATGTAGCGGGTTCTTTACCTAAAGAATTAAAACAAAAAGGTGTAGATGTTCGTGTTGTTATACCAAAATACAGTGGTATAAAAGAAGAATATCGCAATAATATGGAACATATTTATGATGGTGAAATCAATGTTTCCTGGCGTAAAAAATATCTAGGTATTGATAGATACGATTATAAAGATGTACCATTTTATTTCATTGATAATCAGGAATATTTCTATCGTGAAGGATATTATGGTTATCCAGATGATGTAGAAAGATTTACTTTCTTCTGCAGAGCTGTTCTTGAAATGCTTCCTCATATTGATTTCTGGCCAGATGTTATTCATATGAATGATTGGCAAACTGGTTTAATTAGCGTTTATTTAAAACTCGAACATAATGAAGATGTACGCTATAACAAGATTAAAACAGTATATACTATTCACAATTTGAAATATCAAGGTCGTTTCTGGAAAGGATATTTACCAGATGTTTTAGGTCTTGATTGGAAATACTTCAACAATGGTGATTTGGAATACTTCGATGATATCAACTTCATGAAAGGTGCTATCGTATATTCTGATAAAGTTACTACTGTAAGTCGCAGTTATGCTAAAGAAATTCAAGATCCTTATTATGGTGAAGGTCTTGAAGGTATGCTTCAAAAACGTGATGCAGATTTATCTGGTATTATCAATGGTCTTGATTATGAAGACTATAATCCAGAAACTGATAAGTACATCTTTAAAAACTTTGATGTACATAATGCAATTGCTATCAAAGGTGATAATAAAGAACAACTTCAGAAAAAATTGGGCTTACCAGTAAATCGCAAAATTCCAATGATTGGTATGGTAACTCGTTTAGTTGAAGCTAAAGGTCTTGATTTAGTTACACGTATCTTAGACGAATTACTTGAATATGAAAATGTACAATTTGTAATCTTAGGTACAGGCGATAGACAATATGAAGACTGGTTCAAAGGTCTTGTATGGCGCTATCCGAAAAAAGTATCTGCTAATATCTTCTTTAATAATGAATTAGCACATCAAATTTATGCAGCAAGTGATTTATTCTTGATGCCATCTCAATATGAACCATGCGGTATTGGTCAGCTTATCGCTCTTCGTTATGGTACTGTGCCAATTGTACGTGCTACAGGTGGTTTAAAAGATACTGTTGAAGCATATAACAATTACACTCAAACTGGTAATGGCTTTAGCTTTAATAACTACAATGCACATGAATTATTATTCTCCATCAAACGTGCAATAGATGGTATTGCTGATGATAGAAAACATATTCATCTTGTAGAAAATGCTATGACTGCTGATTATAGCTGGGAAGAATCAGCTAAACAATATAAAGAATTATATAATAGCTTAAAGGCTTAATAATTAGTTTAAAATAAAAATTTTATCGCTTAATACGACTTTTATAAAATTTTGCTTACTCAACAAAATAAGGTCTGTATTAAGCGATAATTATTTTATAGATGATTGAAGTTTTAATTAAAGTTTTAATCAGGGGAGGGATAATATAAATGATTTTTCATGATTCGCAAAATCTATATTATCGCAGTCCTATAGGGGCAGTGCCGACACAATCTTTTGTGAGATTGGCAATTGATGTTGATTTAAAAGATAAAGTTTCTTTGGTGCGTTTACATACATGGCAAGAAACTTGTGGTTCAATATATTATAATTTAAAAAAATCTTCATGGGATGAAAAACATTATTTTATTGATTTAGATATGCCTGAAGATGGTTGTCTTGTTTGGTATTATTTTATAATTGAATTAGCTGATGGCAAATTATTATATTATGGCAATAATAAGGCGCAAATGGGTGGTATTGGTCAAGAAACATTAGAGGTGCCACCATCTTATCAGATTACAGTTTTTAAAAAAGATGTAAAAACGCCAGATTGGTTTAAAAAAGCCGTTATGTATCAGATTTTTCCTGATAGATTTTATCGTAGTGGAAATAATATCCCACAGAAAAAACATGCAGTGCTTCATTGTGATTGGAATGAACCACCAATGTATTATTTAGACCCAGATACTAAAAATGTAATCACTTATGATTATTTTGGCGGAAATATCCAAGGTATAAAAGAGAAATTATCTTATTTAAAAGATTTGGGAATATCTGTGATTTATTTTAATCCTATTTTTAAATCACGTGCTAATCATCATTATGATACGGCAGATTATCATCAAGTAGACCCAATGTTTGGCACTAATGAAGAATTTGCACAGCTTTGTAGTCAAGCTAAAGAGATGGGAATTCGTATTATCTTAGATGGTGTATTTAGTCATACTGGCAGTGATAGTATATACTTCAATCGCTTTGGCAATTTTGATAGTGTAGGTGCATATCAATCTAAAGAGTCCCCATATTATGAATGGTATGATTTCAAGGAATATCCTTGTAAATATGATTGTTGGTGGGGCTTTACAAGTATGCCAAACACAAAGGAAACAACACCATCATATATGGATTTCATCATTCGCAGTGAAGATAGTGTAATGAATTTTTGGATGGATAAAGGCATAAGTGGTTGGCGTTTAGATGTAATTGATGAATTGCCACAGAAATTTACACGTTGTTTTTATCAAAAATTGAAGAAATTAGATAAAGATGCAGTTATCATCGGTGAAGTATGGGAAGATGCTTCAAATAAAATAGCATACAATGTTCATCGTGAATATCTTTGTGGCTATGAAATGGATAGTGCGATGAATTATCCATTGCGCAGAATTATTTTAGATTTTATTTTGAAAAATAAATCAGCTCAAGAAACAGAAGTAAGTATTTTAAATCAGCATGAAAATTATCCTGAAGAAAATCTCTATTCCATGATGAATTTATTGGGTAGTCATGATGTAGAACGTATTTTGACTTTATTAGGCGAAGCTCCAAGTGTAGAAAATGTACCAGCTAGTGTACAGGCAAAATTCAAATTAGATGATGCTCATTTACGTTTAGCTATTGCTCGTTTGAAATTAGCTGTTGTTTGGCAGATGACATTGCCGGGGGTACCATCAATTTATTATGGCGATGAAATCGGTATGCAAGGATATCGCGACCCACATAATAGAGCAAGCTATAAATGGGATGAAGCTGATAATAATTTACGTCATTTCTTTACGCGTATGATAGCACTGCGCAATCATCGACAAGTATTGCAAACTGGCTGGTATATACCAGTATATGCTCAAGATGATGTCTTAGCTTATATGAGAACTACAAAATTAGGCAAAGATAGATTTGGACAAAAAATAGATGATGATTGCATTTTAGTGGTGTTAAATCGTCATCAAGAAAAAACTATGATGATAGAAATAGATGTTCATGGTTTTTGTCAGCATAAATTACATGAAATAACTAATATGTATCCTGATGTGGAAATCATAGATAATAAGGCTAAGATAGAAATTGAACCGCTTACAGCTCTAGTATTTGAACAGGAAAAAGAAAATATAGAATATGCTAGAAAAGCTGGTATTATCATGCATCCAACATCACTTCCATCTGATTATGGTATTGGTGATTTAGGAAAAGAAGCTTATAATTTTGTGGATTGGTTAGTAAAAGCTAAACAAAAGATTTGGCAAGTCCTTCCATTAAATCCAGTGGGATATGGAGCATCTCCATATCAATCTCCATCTGCTTTTGCTGGCAATACTATGCTTATTTCTCCTGAAAAATTGGTGGAAATCAATTTATTGGAAGCTAAAGATATTGTTTTAGATTATAAAGCTGATGTTGATAAAGTAGATTTTGTAAAAGTAGAAGCTTATAAAGAAAAAATCTTAACAAAAGCTTTTGCTAATTTTGTAGCAGATACAGATTATACAGCTTTTTGTCAGCAACAAAGTTATTGGCTTGAAGATTATGCATTATTCATGGCATTAAAGAAATATTATAAAAACTTACCATGGTATGAATGGAATTTAGATATAAAATTGCGTAAACCTCAAGCTTTAGAGTCTTGCAGAATTTCTTTGGCACAAGATATTGCTTATGCTAAGTTTAAACAATATATTTTCTTTAAACAGTGGCAAGATTTACATGCTTATGCAAACGAAAAAGGCATACAAATAGTCGGTGATGTTCCAATTTTCCCATCACATGATAGTGCTGATGTATGGGTACATCAAGATTTATTTAATTTGAATGCTGATGGCACTTTAAAGACAGCAGCGGGAGTACCACCAGATTATTTCAGTGAAGATGGTCAACTTTGGGGTAATCCACATTATCTCTGGAAGGTAATGCAAAGAGATGACTATAGTTGGTGGCGTAAACGCATAGCTACATTGTTGAATTTAGTAGATATAATTCGCATTGACCATTTCCGTGGTTTTGAAGCTTATTGGGAAGTATCTGGTATGGCTACAAATGCTCGTGTTGGTAAATGGGTTAAAGGTCCAGGAAAAGACTTATTTGATAAAATCAAAGAATATCTAGGTGATGTGCCAATTATCGCTGAAGATTTAGGTGTAATCACTCCAGAAGTCGAAGCTTTGAAAAATAGTTGTAATTTCCCAGGCATGAAAGTTTTGCAATTTGAATTATATGCAAATAAATATCATAAATTAAACTTTATCAGTCCGAAAAATAGCATTGTCTATACAGGCACTCATGATAATAATACAACTTTAGGCTGGCTTAAAGAGGATATATCTTCACAGGATAAAGCAGTTTTAGCAGATTTATTAGAAGTTAAAGTTGATGATAATGAGGCTTTATTAGATGAATTGGTAAAATTAGCATATGCTAGTGCTTCTAAGATGGCGATATTGCCAATGCAAGATGTTTTGAATTTGGATAGTAATGCTAGAATGAATTTACCTGGTACAGTAGGCACTAACTGGGGTTGGCGTATGCAAAAAGATGCATTGACAGACGAAAAAGCAATGTATTTGTGTTCCTTAGTAGAAAAATATAATAGATAAATGAAAAGGGCTCTGCAATAAATGTAGAGTCCTTTTAGATTTTAGCGAAAAGTAATTCGGCAAAGAGGATATTATCATGGTATAATAATTTAAGTGTATTTAGTTAAATTTATTTTAAGATAGGTGAATATTTTAATGAAAATAGAGAAAAAAATATTGTGGGCGATATCATTAAGTGCATTATCTTTATGTACATATAATCAGCCAGTATTAGCTTCAGATACTGATGTTGAAATCTTAAATTATGTTGAAGACCAACGTCGTGAAGCTAGAGATAAAGAAAAAAATAAAGCTATTAATGAATTTAAAGCAGAATTAGATGCTCAATATGAAAAAGAAGGCATTGTTATACAAAATCCTCAAGAAGCACCAATTATTTTTGAGGGTAATGATATTATGTATGATTCAGTAACAGGTGAAGTATATGGTAAGGGCAATGTAAAAATCACGCAGAATTATTCACGCATGACTACTGAAGATGCAAATGGTAATTTAAATACAGGTGATGTGGATATTCCTGTTCATGCTCATGTTATGCAGGTAGCTAACCCAACACTTGATATCAACAGTGAGAAAACAAAATATAATTATAATGAAAAAACTGGTGTAATGAATAATGTAAAAGGTCGTGTAGATAATAGATATATTTCAGGGGAACAAGTAGAATTTTATCCTGATTACTATATAATTTACAATGGCACTATGACACGTTGTCCTGCAAAAAAACCAGATTACTGTTTGACTGCTGAGAAAATTGAAATTTATCCTGATGATCATATGGTAGCATATAATGCGAAATTTTTGATCAAAGGTCAAGTTATTTATCAAACAGATGAATATAGTACTAAAATAGGTACTAATAGCGATGGAAAAAATCAATGGATACCACTGCGTATTCGTATAAATGATGATGATGGTTTATCTATCGGTTATAAATTAGATGCACCACTTATGGATAATGTAAAAGCTTATGCTGATTTAAAATATACTACTAAGCATGATATGAGAAATATTTATGGTGTAGCTTGGAATAATGCAGGTAGTACTTTTAAAGTAGAAAATGGTAAATATGAAGATGATGATGATCGTTGGTTAGAAAAAAATATAGCATATGTATATAATTATGGCAGTAGAATAGGCGATACACCACTTAGTTTTAATTTCTATAATGAATATGGTTTATGGGAAGAAAATAATATTAAAAGTTGGCATCGTGAACATAATTTATCCCTCCATCATGATCCTATAAATTTAGATACAGAAGGTAAATTTAGATTATTTCCAAGCATAGGTTATCGCTTAGTTTATGAAGATTATGATGATAGCAATTATAATAGTTTATATTATGATGTGACTTTACTTGGTGAATTAACTGATAGATTAGTAGCTTATACAGGATATCATTATTCAAGAGTTAGTGCAGAAAATACTTTATTCCAGTATGGATTGGAAGATTATTCCAAAAAAGTATCCGCAGGTCTAAGTTATACTATAGATGATAAAAATCGCTTTGTTGTAGCAACAGGATATGATGCTTCTGATCAGCTTCGTTTAAGAGATTTAGATTATTATTGGTATCATGATTGGCATTGTGTAGAAACTGAATTAAAATATGAACAGAAAAAAGATAAATGGAGTTTACATTTTAATTTCTTGAATTTCTAATATATAGAGAAAAAAGGTGAATTTATGAAGCCGGAATTGATTGATTTTGTAGAAAAATTTAAGGGAAAACGCATTTTAATTATTGGTGATATGATTGCTGATATATATTTAAAAGGTGACATTTCTCGTATTTCTCGTGAAGCGCCAGTTTTAGTATTGATAGAGTCAGAAGAAAAAACAGTGGCTGGCGGTGCTGCTAATGTAGTTAATAATGTAGCCACATTGGGTGGAAAAGCTTTTGCTGTAGGTATTTTAGGTGAAGATAAAGGTGCTTTAAATTTAAAGCAAATATTAGAAGAAAATAATGTAAATACTGAAGGTATGTTTTGTGATAAAAATCGCAAAACTATTACTAAGACACGTGTTATTGCAGGTGGTAGAGCTACAGTAAGTCAACAGGTAGTACGTATTGATAGAGAATGTAATGAAGTCATCAGTGAAATATATGAAAAAGAATTGATGAATTACATTAAAATGGTTATGCCACAGATGCAAGGTGTAGTAATGAGCGATTATGGCAGTGGAACAATTACACCTAAAATTCGTGATTTAATTTTATCTTTAAGTAAAGAATATGATATACCATCAATAATAGATTCTCGATATGCTATTTTCAATTTTGTAGGTACTGATTATGTAAAACAAAATGATGCAGAATTAGCCAGTGCTGTAGGCTATAAAATAGATAATGAAGATAGCTTATATAAAGCGGCACAGGAATTTTTAGTAAAAATGCAAGCAAAGGGAATTTTAGTTACGCGTGGTGAAAAAGGTATGACTTTATTTGAAGCAAATGGAGATGTGCATAATATCCCAGTATCTGATAAATCAGAAGTATTTGATGTATCAGGAGCAGGTGATACATGTGTTGCTACCTTTATCACAGCATTAGCTACAGGTGCGATGCCAAGTCAAGCAGCTGAACTTTCTAATTTTGCTTCTGGTATTGCTGTACGTAAAATGGGAACAGCTACAGTTTCTGATGAGGAATTAATTGCCGTATTGAAAAAATAATAATTACAGATAGGATTTTAGTGATGATTATAGATATACAAGATATTGAAAAGTTTTGTGAAATCTTGCGAAAGGGTAATAAAACTATAGCACTTACCAATGGCACTTTTGATTTAATACATGCAGGTCATGTTCGTTATTTAAATGAAGCTAGTAAATTAGCAGATTATTTAATTTTAGGGTTAAATAGTGATCAGTCTGTAAAGCAGTATAAATCAGACAAAAGACCAATTGTTCCGCAAAAAGAGCGAGCAGAGGTTATAGATAGTTTAAAAGCTGTAAATTATGTAGTTATTTTTGATGAAACAACAGCTGATAAATTAATCAGTAAAGTAAAACCAGATATCTATGTAAAAGGTGGAGATTATACAGAAGAATCTCTTCCAGAAACAGCGACAGTAAAAAAATATGGTGGTAAGATAAAATTTATAAAAGTAGTAGAAGGCTGTTCTACTACAAATATCATACAGAGAATTTTAGAGATATATTGATAAATAAAAAACTACATCTTTAAGGTATGTATTTTAGAGATGTAGTTTTTATTTAGATAAAATAGTAAATAAGTATTTACTATTTTGTAAAATATTGGTAAAATCAAAGAATGGAAAATATATAATATTTGATAAGAATTTGATGAGGTTTTTATGAATATTTTAATTGTAAAATTAAGTGCAATAGGAGATGTAATTCATGCATTACCTGTAGCATATGTTTTGAAAAAACGATATCCTAATGCGCATATTACATGGGTTGTGGAACCTACAGCATATGAATTGGTGAAACACAATCCATATGTAGATGAAATAATTATTTTTCATAAAAAAGCATTTAAATCATGGAATGGTTTTAAGGAAAATTATCGACCATTTGCTAAGTTATTGCAAAAAAGAAAATATGATATATCTATAGATTTACAAGGTTTGTTTAAGTCAGCAGCTGTAGTATTTGCTGCCAAGGCAAAGAGAAAAATAGGTTATGTAGATATGCGTGAAGGTAGCAATTTAATCAGTAAACGCATAGTAGGTAATAATAAAAATGGTCATATTGTAGATAGATATTTAGATACTGTTAAATGTTTAGATTGTGATACAGAAAATATAGTATTTCCTTTAGTTAATACACAAGAGGAAATTGATTTTGTAGATAATTTATTGATTAAAGAGAATATATTAAATCAAAAATTTATAATTTTTGCAGTGGGCACTAATTGGATAAATAAATGTTGGTCTGTGGAAAATTTTGCGAAATTAAGCGATTTATTAACAGAATATAAGCTAAAAGTAGTCTTAATTGGTTTTGGAAAAGATGATGAACAAAAATCACAAGCTATTATTAAATTAGCTAGAGACAATAATATTATAAATTTTGTGGGAAAAACGAGTTTGATGCAAACGGCTAGACTTATTAAATTATCAAAGGCTGTTGTAGGAGGAGATACAGGAAACCTTCATTTAGCAGCAGCTTTAAATATTCCTGCAATTATGCTTATGGGGCCAACTGATCCTAATAGAAATGGTCCATATAGACAAAGTGAAAATGTGATTTTAGCAGGTCATGAATGTGATGGTTGTTGGAAGCGTACTTGTGCTAAGAATATAGATTGTTTAGCAAGTATAAAACCAAATCAAGTCATAGAAAAATTAAGACAAAGCGAGTTGTTAAAAGATGAGTGAAAATTATCAAATTGACTTTGTTGTTACTTGGGTTGATGGCAATGACCCAGTATGGCAAGCAGAAAAAGCAAAGTATAGTCCTAGTAAAAATGCAGATAATCGCAATGTGCGTTTTCGTGATTGGGATAATATGCAATATTGGTTTAGGGCTGTAGAAAAATTTGCACCATGGGTTAACAAAATACATTTTGTAACCTATGGTCATTTGCCCAAATGGTTAAATATAGATAATCCAAAGTTAAATATTGTTAAACATAGTGATTTTATACCAAAAGAATATTTACCTACATTTAGTTCACATTCTATTGAATTGAATTTACATAGGATAGAGGGTTTAGCCGAAAGATTTGTTTATTTTAATGATGATATGTTTTTAATAAGACCTGTAAAAAGAGAATTATTTTTTGCAGGTGAAGATTGCTTACCAACGGATTTTGCTATTGCTAGTACTTTGAGTGTTGCTGATAAAAAAGATACAGTACAATATGTTAAGTTTAATAATATAGTAATATTAAATACTCATTTTGATAAAAAAGAACAAATGAAAAAGTATTTTAGTAAATGGATAAATTTAGAATATGGCTGGAATAGTTTAAGAAATTTAATATTAAGTGGAGAGCATCATTTTAAATGTTTTGCAAATAATCATTTAGCTTTTTCATATTTAAAAACAACTTTTATAGATTTATGGGACAAGGAATTTGATGAGTTAGATGAAACTTGTAAGCATAAATTTAGAAATAAAACAGATGAAAATCAGTGGCTTATGCGTTATTGGCAATTAGCAAAAGGTGATTTTGAACCTATAGGAAGACATGTAAAAGGTAAGGTTTATGAAATTTATAATGGCGTAGAGCAAAATCAAGATTTATTTAAGAGTATAGAAAATCAATTGATGCCAATGATATGTATAAATGATAATGAGAATGTAGATTTTGAACCTATGAAGGAGAGAATAAAACAAGCATTTGATAAAATTTTATCTGAAAAATCTAGTTTTGAAAAATAAATAATATTAATAAGAAATCATTTTATACTTTATGATTTCTTATTAATGTTATTTATTCAAAATGTATAAAAACCCAATTTTATTATATTGTTAAAAAATGAAAATAAAATGAAGTATAGAAGGTAGATTATTATGATAGAAAAAGATTATCCAATTGACTTTGTAGTTACTTGGGTTGATGGTAACGATCCAGTATGGCAAGCTGAAAAAGCAAAGTATAGTCCCAATAAAAATGCAGATAATCGCAATGTGCGTTTTCGTGATTGGGACAATATGCAATATTGGTTTAGAGCTGTAGAAAAATTTGCACCATGGGTCAACAAAATACATTTTGTAACTTATGGTCATTTGCCTAAATGGTTAAATATAAATAATCCCAAATTAAATATTGCTAAACATAGCGATTTTATACCACAAAAATATTTACCTACATTTAGTTCTCAGCCTATTGAATTAAATTTGCATAGAATAAACGGCTTAGCTGAAAGATTTGTTTATTTTAATGATGATATGTTTTTGTTAAGACCAGTAAAAAGAGAATTGTTTTTTGCAGGTAAAGATTGTTTACCGACAGATTTTGCGATAACTAGTACAATTAGTACAACTACTAAAGAAGATATGATGCCATTTATAAAATTAAATTGTGTAACAATTTTAAATGGACATTTTGATAAAAAGGAACAGATGAAAAAGCATTTTAGTAAATGGGTAAATTTAGCTTATGGTTGGAATGCTTTACGTAATTTAATTTTTTATGGGCAACATAGATTTAAAGGATTTGCAAATAATCATTTAGCTTTTTCTTTTTTGAAAAGTGAATATGAAGATATTTGGGAAAAAGAATATGAATCACTAGATGATACTTCGTCACATAAGTTTAGAAGTAAATTAGATTTAGATAATTGGCTTATTCGTTATTGGCAATTGACTAGAGGAAATTTTTATCCAATAGGAAGACATGTAAAAGGTAAGGTTTATGAAATCTATAATGGAGTAGAACAAAATCAAGAATTATTTAAGATTATAGAAAATCAAGCAATGCCTATGATATGTATAAATGACAATGATAATGTGGATTTTGAACCTATGAAAGAAAGAATAAAACAGGCATTTGATAGAATTTTGCCAGAAAAATCTAGTTTTGAAAAATAATAAAAAATAAAGAAGTAAATTATTTAAAATTTACTTCTTTATTATTGTTTATAGATAAAAAATATTCTACTATCTCAATTATAGTATATTTTATAAAAATGAATTTTAGATGAAAATAAATTTAAATTTTTGTAAAGGATGGTATTGATGGTTTGTGTAGATAAATATATGCATAAGACATATTATGTTTTAATTGGTTTGATGGTTTTTTTATTGCCTCAAGCTTTTATTTTACCGGTAGAATGTAGTTATGAAAATCATTTGTTAGAAAATCTAGAAGTATTTGTATTAGGAATTGGTTTTATAAATATGTTATATAAAACTGCAAATTTAAATAAAGATAAAATTAATAAGTTTTATTTAGCATGTGGTATTTTTTATATTGTTATGATTGCTAGAGAATTAAGTTATGGTAGAGTGTTTTATCCTATCGGTATTGATAAAAATGGTGAACAAATTTTTATGAATATCCATCAAATATGGTATGGTCCAATAGTATATCCTATAATTGCAGTACTAGTTTTAATAGCATTATTTTTAATGATACAAACTTATAAATACATAAAAAAAGAACAGATTATTTGTAGTATACCTAGATATAGCATTCGTTTATTTATAATTATGATGATATTGAGCCAGATAGTATTTGAGAAAAATTTAATCAAGTTTTTAGCAGATTATGGTCAATTATTAGAAGAATGCACAGAGATATTAGCATATTGTTCTTTAGTATGCTTTACTTATGATATATCATTTAAAAAGAAATAAAGAAGGAATATAGATGTTAAATTTTGAAATTAGATATACAAAAGCTTTAGTTATTTTGTGTATTTTAGCTATTATTTTTATTGGGTTATCATTTGTTTTACCTATAGAATATAGTTATGAAAATCATTTTTTAGAGAATTTAGAAGTTGTAATTTTATTTTTAGGTATTATAATCTGTATAGGGAAAATACGAGATTTTATTTTATATGATAGTATAAAGTTTTATGTAGCTTCGATAATAATTTATATATTGATGATTGGTAGAGAATTGAGTTGGGGTCGTGTATTTTATCCTATTGGTATAGATAAGAATGGTGAACAGATTTTTGTAAAAGTGCATGAATTATGGTATGGTTCAGTAGTTTATCCAATAGTAGGGATTTTAATATTAATAGCCTTGATTTTATTGGTAGTATATTTTTATCAAAGCAGAAGACAAGGAATTTATTGGTACATTCCATTAGGTGAATTTTTGTTTTTTATAGTAACAAGCATATTGAGTCAATGTGTATTTGATAGAGGTTTAGTGCAATTTGGTAATTATAATCAATTATTAGAAGAAAGTTGTGAAATCATAGCATATATATCTCTTGTTTGTTGTACATATGATATTTCTTTTAAAAGAAGATATATTCATATAAGATATTTTCGCTTTAGATAGAGAAAGAGCCTTAAGAATTTTTTTATTCTTAAGGCTCTTTTTTATTTAAATTTATTTTTTAGTTGTTTAAATTCTCGCTCCCATTTTCGCATTGCAACGAAAATAATGTGAATAGAGCTTACTTTTAATTTGAATTCCCACATTTTTTGGTGTGAAGGTATGGGAATGCGTGGAAGAGCAAAAAGATTAATATGCCAAAGTGGAACATTTTCAAAGATGGCAAATGCCATTTTATAATTTGCTTTTTTTACTATATTTATTATTTGTTGATTGAAAAAACCATATGGGTAACAAAGATAATCCATAGGTTTATCTAATAATTTTTCAAATTTTGTTTTGGTATCAATAATTTCTAAATTTAAATATTCTTCATTACATTGAGTTAGGAATGGATGGTCGGCAGTATGAGGTTGGATATCTAGACCGTGATTAAGCCAAGATTTTAATTCTGCTAAATTCATGGTAGTAGTTTCTTGTTTACCGAAATTTTCCCATTTGTTAGGTTTACCAATCCAATTGTAAATAGGAAAAACAACAGCAGTCATATTGTATTTTTTTAATAGCGGTAAGGCTTCAAGATAATTATCTTGATAGCCATCATCAAAAGTTAGTAGAACAGGATTTTTAGGTAATTTAGCCTTATTTACGAAGTGATTATATAATTGTTCTGGTGTAATAGTATGATAGTTATGTGTGGATAAATATTCTAGTTGCTCGGCAAATTTTTCTTTAGGTAGAGCATTTCTATCACCAGGAATATCAGCTATACGATGATACATTAAAATTGGTACATAATTTTTAAATTTTAAATATAAGATAAAAAATATACATAAAATAATCAATAATAGTATAAACATAATAATTTTTCCTAACCTTAGATATAGTGTATAATAATATATTATACGAATATGAAGAAGATATTCAATAAATTTTTAAGGAAAGATTTTATGAAAAAATTTTTAGTTATTAATACATCTTTTTTTGGAGATACTTTACTTACTAATCCTTTGTGTAGAAATATAAAAATATTATATCCAGATTCACATATAACTTTTATTGTTAATAAGCCATTTGTAGAAGTAGCAACCTACTGTGATGGAGTAGATGAAGTAGTAGCTTATGATAAAAAGGGTAAACATCATGGTGTAAAGGGAGCATGGAATTTTTATCAAGAATATAAAGAAAAATTTAAATTAGGCTTTGAAGCAGCTTTTGTTATCTATGGTAATGAAAGAGGTATTGTTTTAGCAAAATTATTTGGGGCTAAAAAAGTATATGCTGAAAATAAAGGTATAATAAATTTTTTATTAGATAATCCTAGAGAAATAGATTATCATGGTAAGACAAAAGTACAGACTAAAAATAGTATTTTATTAGAACAATATAGTAAAAAAGCTATAAGAGAATTACCAATGAAATTTATACCACCAGAATCATCATATGATGATATTGAAGTGTTATTAGAAGGTTTAAATATACAAGATAATAAATTAGTAGCAATATGTACTACTTCTAAAAAGAAAGAAAAAGATATGCCTTTAAAAGATTGTAAAGAATTAATACAAACATTAAAAAGTAAAGGTTATACTTTATTACTATTAGGGGCAGGAAATGTAGCAAAAGAATATGGAGAAGAATTGTCTAAAATAGCTAAAGATGATTTTATAAATTTAGTAGATAAGACGACTATTGCTCAACTTGGAGCGCTACTAGCTAATTGTAAAGCTTTAATTAGTGTGGATACAGGAACTATGCATTTAGGTTTGGCAGTAGATGTACCTACAGTTTGTTTATTTTATATTCATACAAAAGCACATTTAGACGCATGGGCTCCTGAAAAATCATTATATCGTTGTGAGGTTTTAACAGAAAATATAAAGGTAGAAAATATTGTTAATTCTTTAAGAAAAATTATGGAGTAATTTTTTATGAAAAATATTTTATTATTAGTACCTCGTATGAATATAGGTGGTGCTGAATCATATGTAGCTTTGGTAGCTCGTAGTTTAAAATCATTAGGCTACAATATTTTTATTGCTTCTGCTGGTGGAGCGTTGGCGGTTGAATTACAAAAAGAAGGAATAAAACATTTTTTTTTACCGATTAGATTGAGTAAGTTTATATCAGGATTATTATTAAAACGTATTGTAGAAAAATATAATATAGACTTAATACATGCCAATTCGGAAGCAGCAGGTATTGTAGCCGTAAAGACACGAAATAAGTATAAATTAGATATTCCTATAGTATATACAGCTCATGGTGTATTACCAGCAAAAGTGAAAGACATTATAAATCAAGTGGATAAGATTATTGCTGTAAGTGAGTTTTCTAGGAAATCTGCAATAAAAGAAGGCTTTTTAGCTGAAAAAATTCAAGTAATATATAATGGTGTAGATACTGATAAATTTAAACCCAATCGACAAAATAAAAATTTATTACGAAAAAAATATAATATACCACAAGAGGCTTTTACTATGATTATAGTTTCGCGTATTAAAAATTTGCGAAATAAAGGACATCAGCATTTACTTGATGTATTGAAAATTTATGAAGTTAGTAAAAAATGGCATCTTGTAGTAATTGGTAAAGGAAAAGGTTTCAGTGATTTAAAGAAAAAAATAAAAGAATATCATTTACAAGATAGAGTACATTTATTAGGTCATAAGACAGATGTAGAAAATTATATAGATATAGCAGATGTTATGGTTTTACCATCATATTTTGAAACATTTGGATTGGTTTTAGCTGAAGGGATGGCAATGCAAAAGCCAGCTATAGCTTTTAATGTTGGTGGTATTAGTGAAGTTATAAGTGATAAAGAAACAGGATTTCTTGTAAAATATAATGATGATGATGATTTAGTAAATAAGATAAATATATTAGCTCAAGATAAAGATTTATGTAACAAAATGGGAATAAATGCAAGGAAAAAAGTAGAAAAAGATTTTGCTAATCAGATGATGATAAAAAAGATAATAGAAGTATATAATGAGATAATAGATAATAAAACTAATTAATGTTTTATAGGAGATATTAATGTTAAATGAAGACAGAAGAAAATATAGTTACTTTTATAAATAATTTAGAAGCAGAAAATCAAGATATAGAATGTAAACAGTGCAAGAGAATTTTACGAAAGATCTTTGGTCAACATATAGTGCGTTTGCAAATACACATGGTGGTAAAATTATTTTAGGTATTACTGAGATAAAAAATATAGAGAAAAATAAATTTGAAATTACAGGTGTTGAAAATCCAACTAAAGTATGTGATGATTTTTGGACATGTATATCAAATACTAATAAAGTAAATTATAATCTTTTATCTAATAACGATGTACAAATAAAAAAAATAGAAGATAAATCAATAATAATTATTAATGTACCAGAAGCAACTCATCAACAGAAACCTATTTACTTAAATAATGTATTAACAAATACATATATTAGGTTAAATTCAGCGGATGTAAAAGTTAATATAGAACAGTTACAAATATTATTGAGAAATAGAAATTTAGCTCAAGATGTGGGTTTATTAAAAAATTATACAATAGAAAGAGATTTAGATTTATTATCTATACAAAAATATAGGCAACATATTTTTGAGCATACACATGATACAAAATACTTAGATATGGATGTATCAAAGTTTCTAATACAAATGGGAGCTTTAAAATTAGATTATAATGATAATAAATATTATATAACAGAAGGTGGTTTATTATTTTTTGGAAAAATAGATGCTATAATAAATAGATTTCCACATTTTCATTTAGATTATTTTGATAGAAGAGGAAATAATGCAAGATGGAGTGATAGAGTAGCTTCTGATGATATGTCTTTTTTAAATTTAAATTTAATGAATTATTTTTTTCTTATAATGGAAAAATTACAAAGTACAATAACAGATGATTTTGAACTGGAGAAAAATTTGATAAGAAAATCTCCAGAAAAGTTATTAGTGATTCTAAGAGAGGCATTAATAAATATGATTGTCCATGCTGATTATTATGTAAGTACATCATCTATAATTGTTAATGTATATAGTAATTATTATGAATTTAATAATCCAGGAATGATGTTAGTTTCTACGGAAGAATTTATAAAAGGTGGAAATTCATGTCCGAGAAATACAGTAATAATGACATTGTTTAGAAGATTAGGTTTATCAGAGAGAGCAGGTTCTGGTGGACCAGAAATATTTGATTTTGCAATTACTAATAGTTTTAAACAACCACAGGTAGAAACTAATTTCAAAGAAACAAACATAAAAATATGGAAAGTAGATTTAGTTTCTACATATCCGAATTTATCAAAGGAAGCTAAGTTAATTTTTACTTATATTGATAAAAATGGTAAAAATAAATATACAGCAAAAGAATTAAAAGAAGAATTAAAACTTAGTAAATATGTTTTTCAAAGAGCAATAAAAGAATTAAGTAATACAGATTTAATAGTAATCACAGGTAATGGACGAGGTAGAGCATATTCAAAATCATTAACAAAATTAGAGCTTTATGTAGGTGTACAAAAATTAGCAGATATATTAAGAATGGGAAATTAATTGGATGGTAATTGGATGGTAATTGGATGGTAAAAGCTGAAAAAGCTTGAATTTAAAGGACGTAATTGGATGGTAAAGTTAGAAGGATGTGAATTTAGTGAAAAAGATTTTAAGTATTGTATCTGGAAATCCATCTGGTTCACTTAATATTGCAATAGATATAAGTAATTATTTAAAAACTAGAGGTTATGAAGTTATTGATATTTTTCGTAAATACAATAATACAGATTTAAAAGGAATTATTGTTATAAAAGATAAATTTACTATAGATTATATATTATCTTTAGGTGAATTTATTAGACATAGTAAACCAGATTTAATTATCGTTCATGGATATAGTACACATATTTGGACTAAATTAGCTTTAGCATATGCTAAAATACCAGTAAAATTAATACATGTAGAACATAATACGGAGAAGTATACACCATTTAGACGTTATTTAACACGAAAATTAGATAAGTATACAGATAGATATATTTGTGTATCAAAAGGTGTAGCTAATCACTTGATTAAGCAAGGTATAGATAAATCAAAAGTAGAAGTAATTTATAATGGTATTGATATACAAAGTTTTGATTTACCAAAGGAAAAGCACGACATTTTCACAGTAGGAATGGTTGCTCGTTTCAGTAAGCAAAAAGATCAAATGACTTTGATTAAAGCGATAGAGTATTTGATTAAAGAAAAAAATGAAAAAATTAATTTGTTATTAATGGGCATAGGAAAGACTAGAAAAAAATGTGAAAAGTATATTTCTGAACATAATTTAGATAATAATATAAAAATAATAGAAGGCAATTTTAAAGATTTAATAGTAAAAACAGATTTATTTGTATTGGCTACTCATTATGAAGGTTTTGGTTTGGTATTATGTGAAGCTATGGCAGCAAAAACACCTGTAATATCTACAGATGTTTCAGGAGCAAATGAAGTGGTTTTAAATAATAAAACAGGTTTATTAGTAGAAGATAATAATATATTGGATTTAGCTAATAATATATTAAAAATGAAAAATAGTAAAGAGTTAAGAGAGTCTTTGAGTAAAGAAGCATATGAATTTATTAATGAAAAATTTAGTTTAGAACTTATGTATAAAAACTATGAAAATAGTATCAAGGAAATGATTTATAATGAGTGATATAACAATAGTAACAGCATATTTTGATATAGGCAGAGGAAATTGGAATAATAGTGAAAGAGGAAATAATAAATATATTAATTATTTTAAATTTTGGGCTAGAATAAAAAATAATTTAATTGTATATACTACAAAAGAATTTGCTAATGAAATTTTATCTATAAGAAAAGATTTTGGATTAGAGGAAAAAACTAAAGTTATAATAGTAGATGATTATAGAGCTTTTGATAGAGATTTATATAATAGAATAGAAAAAGTAATGAATAATGATATATCAAAAACTTTTCATAAGGATATAAAGAGACCAGAATCATGGAATGTAGATTATAATTATGTTGTAATGCTAAAATGGTATTGTATAGAAGATGTTATTAGTAAAAAGTATATAAATAATAATTCAATAATAGCATGGTTAGATTTTGGATTTAACCATGGGGGTAAAGATGGATTAATTAATGAAGAAGATTTTAATTTCTTATGGGAGTATAATTTTTCTAATAAAATACATTTATTTACACATCAAAAAATAGATGTAAATATACCTATTTTTGAAATTGTGAGAAATATGGATGTATATATTAGAGGCAATATAATGGTTGCTTATGTTGATTTATGGAGAGATTTTATATTATTAGCAAAAGAGTCTATGTTAAGTTTATTAAGATGTGGATTATGCGATGATGATCAAACTATAGAACTTATGGCATATTATGAAAGACCTGAATTATTTGAAATACATGATGTAGATACATGGTATGATGGATTAAAATTATTTGGTGGAGAACATTTTATAGAAAGAAAAAAGGAATATAAAAAGAATAAGAAATATAAATTATATAAAAAAAAGGCAAAGGCATATAAATTTAATGGTAGTTATAAAAAAGCTATAAGATATTATATAAAGTATTATAAAGAGAAATATTTACATTTTAATTGAGGAGAAATAAATTGTATTTAAATAATATAGTGGAAAATAAATTAATATTTAATGGCTTAAATATTGAAGATATTAATTATAAAAAATCAATAAATATAGGATATGGTGTAGATAACAATTTTATAAGACCTATGGGAGTATCAATGACATCGATAATAAAAAATAATATGGATATAAATATTATTTTTCATATATTTATAGATTATATAGATGATATGTCATTGAATTTATTAGAAAAATTTGCTAAGGATAATAAAGTTATTGTTATTATTTATAAAATAAATACAGAAGTTTTTGATCAATTACCTTATACTAAACATTTTGCGAAAGCTACATATAATAGATTTTTAATGCCACAAATTTTGGACGGTATTGTGAATAAATTAATTTATATTGATGCAGATGTACAATGTTTTGGTAATTTGAAGTCATTAATGCAATTAGATTTTAAAGATAATATTGTTGCTGTTGTAAATGATTTGCCTTATGTTAGAGAAAAACAAATAAAAAAATTAAATATAAAAAATAATAAATATTTTAATGCAGGATTTATGTTTATAGACGTAAAAAAATGGAATGATAATAATATTTCAGAAAAAGCAATAAAATTATCATTTGATAATTTAGGAAAATTTGCTTGGCTTGATCAAGATGCTTTAAATATAGTATTGGACGGAAAATGTTTATATATTGATAAAAAGTATGATTATCTTTTAAATATGAAACATAAAAGTGCTTATATGCCAAATGATGTTATATTTGTACATTATGTTGGTAGATATAAACCATGGAATGAATGGTGTATGCATCCTTTAAGAAAATATTTTTTAGATGTAGAAAAAATATCTTTATGGGGAAATATGCCATTAAATAAACCGATTAATTATAAACATATGAAAATGATGGGTAGATCATTTATTCAATATGGAAAATATTTGAAAGGTATATATTGGTATATAAAATATACTATTTATAAAATCAAAGATAAATTTATTAGGTGATGATTAGATGAAGAATATATTTGTAGTAAATTCAATATATCATGCACTTACAGCATTTATATTGACACATAGTATATTAAAAAATGATGAAAATTATTTAGTTATAATGCGTCCACCTAAATATGAAACATGGAAGAAAAATGAAATATTGAAGTATATTTCTTCAAAAGAATGTGGATATAAAAATGTATTTGTATTATTAGATTGGTTGATGAGTAAAAACAGAACTACATCGTATAGACAGCAAGTAAAATATGTGAAAGAAAATATTAGAATTTTAGATATAGATAATGTATTTATAGGTGTGGATACATCTATACCTAATCAACTATTTGTTGAAGCTATAGGAAAAAATTCTTTTTATAGAATAGAAGATGGCATGTATTCATATTTTAATGGAACACGCAGACGAAAAAAAAGTCATGCTATTTTTCATAAAATAAAAGCTTATTTATTAAAATGGATTTCCGGTATAGAAGGAAATATGTATCTTAATACAGAAGCTGAGGGCGAAAGTCCAGCAGGTAAATTAGATATTATGTATAAGCCATGGCTTATACAGAGAAAATCCCTATCTACAAAAGAAATAACTGTTGAAATGATAAATGAAGCTATAAAAGATTTAAAATCACGACAATTATTAAAAGAAACTTTTGAAGAAGATAGCATATTATATTTAAGTCAGCCTATGGTTGAGATGGGAAAATTTACATTAGAAGAAGAAGCACAATGTTTAGAAAAAATTAGAAATTTATATAAAGATAAAGTAATACTATATTATAAACCACATCCACATGATAATCCAGATAAGATAAAATATTATAAAGAACATTTCAAATGGATAAAAATATATAAGGGGTCTGAGCCTGCAGAGTTAATATTTGCATCTAATCCTAAATTAAAAGCAGTAATAAGTTATCAATCATCAGCATTGATGAATGTAGATAAGTTTGCAAAAACGAATATAAAAGCTATAAGTTTAGCGGATTCTTTAAATGTAGATATTAATCCAGTATATAGAAACATTATGGAGAAATCAGGTATAATTTTTTATTAAAGTAAAAAAGTAGAAGATTTTAATCTTCTACTTTTTTAATTTGGTTAATAAATATAATATATAATATTTAATACTTGATAAATAATAACCATGATGATACAAATCTTGAGAATAAATTCGTAAACGACGATAGTGTTTTGGATATACAGGAGAAGCATTTTTCCAAGGTGTTTGATTTTCATACGTTTTGTATAAATCTCTGTTATAATCATTTGACATAGAACTTACTTCCCAGCCTAAATCCCATGGCTTTGGAGAAGATGTAAAATGTAATAGAATGATTTCTTTATTAGTAATACTGTCTTTATGCCAAGGATAAAAACCATTAAAATAGTTGAATTTTTTAGGTAGATATGCTATTTTTTGTGTTAATATTAAATTTAAAGCATCTTGATCTAGCATATAAAATTTTTTAGGATCTGTTAGAATTTCTTTAATTAATTTATCGAATATATTTAATAAGTTCCATTTTTTTATATTAATAATAATAACACCTGCATTAAAGTATATATGGTTTTTTAATCCTAAATCGTTATTTCTATTAGTTGCAGTATCAATAGTATCTGGAACTGCTGCAATAATATTAGTATTTAGCTTAGTATTAAAGAATTCACTAGCATTGTTTATACATATTACATCAGCATCGATATAAAAAACTTTATCAAGATCTTTTAAGATTGAAGGCAGAATAAATCTAAAATAAGTAGGTAATGGAAATGCTAATCGAGATGGTAATTGCTTAAAAAAGGATATATCAATTTCGTAAATAGTAATATTTATGGAATTTTGTTTTGCCAATAAATGAAATTTGTTTTTTGAAATTTCATCTAAATTAGATATCATAATATAAAAATGAAAATTTTCTTGAGGATTATTTTTGCAAAAAGATATAATAGATGTGGCACAACAGCGAATATAATTACTATCAATACCATAGCCTATATGTATAATATTACTAGTATCAGGTAAGAACGAATAATTAATAATATTTTTAATAGATTTTTCAATGTGATACATAATATAACCTCGTTGGAATAATTATTTTTTTATTTTAGCAATTAAATATTTAAGATAATATTTTATTGCAGTTAGATAATATCCAGATTTTCGGAGCATTTTAGAATAATGTTCTAGTTCTTTGTATGTTTTTGGTTCTTGAGGAGGAATTAGTTTATATGGTGTAAGTTTTTCATATAACATATAAGTATTATATTTAAATTTATCAAAATACGGACTTATTTTATAAGCTAGAAACCAAGGCTTAGGACTAATTGTCAAGTGTAATAAAACAATATTTTTTTATATTAGAAACTTCATTAATATCAATACAATTGTATTCTTTTGGTAGATATTTTATATTATTAGTGCATAAGATATTTAAAACATCTTGATCTTTACAAGTAAAATTTTTATTGTTAAGCATATTAATAGCTTTTTCGGAGATATTTAATTTATTCCAAAATGGAATATTTATAATTAATAATCCTGCATTAAAATATTTATGTTTATTAGGATCTAAATTAGATAATTGTTTATCTAAGAAACGTTCTTTATTAGTTTTAATAGTATCAGGAATAGCAGCAATAATATTGTTATTTAATTCTAGATTAAAGAGATAATCTGCTTTATTTAAGCAAATGATATCAGCATCAATGTAAATACATTTATTTATATTTTTTAGTATTAAAGGAAAGATAAATCTATAATATAGAGATATTTGAAATCTACCTAATTTAACGATATTACTAATAATAGTTAGATCTATTTCATAAATATAAATATTTAAAGAATATTGTTCAGATAAAAGTTTAAACATATTTTTTGAATAATTGTTTAGATTAGATATTATTATATGAAAAATAAAGTTTTGCGTTGGATTATTCTTTACAATGGATGCAATAGAGGTAATAGCACCTCGAGTAAAATTATTATCTATACCATAACAAATATGAATATATTTGTTGAAATTACAAGCGGAACCCAAAGTTATAGTATTTTTTATAGCTTTTTCTAAAGTATACAAGAGAAAACCTCCTTTAAATTATTTTTTTATTAAATTAGGATTTTTTAATAACCTTATTTTTTTATACAAATTGGGTAAATAAGCTATTCTTAAAATAGTGATTTTATTTTTTATAGAAATATTTGTTTTTAGCAGTAATTTTAATTGGGAAATAATATATTTTTTTTCTGATTTATATAAATTACATTTTTGATAAAATAATATATTTTTTAGCACAAATAAATAAGTATGGAAAGATAAAATATTAGATACATTATTGTTATTAGAAAAATATTTATAATCAATACTAGATTTAATATATGATTCAATCATATCAATATTAAAAGTAGAATGGATATGAGTTTTATTACAGATACTATTAACTCTTTGTCTGTAATAATATAATTTTTTATTAATGAATGAAATTTTATTTGCTTTAGATATTAAATAAATAAAAACAAATAGATCTTCAAAAATCTTTTTATATGGAAATTTTATATTAGAAAATATTTCTTTTTTATACAATTTGTTCCATAAATAAGCTTTCATGTTATATTTATAGAATAAATCAGAATAAAAATCGTTTTTTTCATTAATATTAAGTAAATTATAGGTAATATTAGAATTAATTTCTCCAAATATTTGTTTATTTAGAGAATAATATAAGGAATAGTTGCACCAAACAATATCAGCATTTGTTTTTTGTTGCTCATTATAGAGTAGTTCATACATATTAAGTTCTATAAAATCATCTGGGTCAACAAAACCTATAAAATCACCAGTACACTTCTCTAATCCTAGATTACGAGCAGAACTAACACCTTCATTTTTTTTATGAAAAACATGGATGCGATTATCTACTTTAGCATAATTGTCACAAATTTTACCAGAATTGTCAGTAGAACCATCATTTATCAAAATAATTTCCAAATTTTTATATGTTTGATTAATAATACTATCTAAACATTGTGGTAAATATTGTTCTACGTTATAAATAGGAATAATAATACTAATTTTATTCATATTGATGCTCCTGTTTTATATAAGAATTTAAAATCAAATATATTCCTGTAAATAAGTAAAATATATAAGTTAATTCTTTTAAATTGTATGATGAATATAAACAATCTGTTAAGCAACCAATAGAATATGCTAATATGCAAGCTAAATAAGATAAATTAATAGGATTTTTGTTTTTTATAAAAGTTTTTACGCTATTAAAAATAAAATATAATATTAGCAATAAATAACTAAGACCTCCTAAAATACCAGCTTCAGATAATTTTTCTAAGAACGTATTGTGTGGGTGACGTTGGTATTCTCTGGCTAAAGGAGAACGATATTCTGAAATATAGTTAGTATAGTAATTTCCATAGCCTACACCAAAAATAGGATGATCAATAAACATATTAGAAGCTGATTGCCACATTAATAAACGTTCATAATTAGGCTGGTTTTCATAGTTGTTATTAGTAATACTTTCTAATCTATTTGTAGATTGTGGAGACATTTGGAAGATTCCAAAGCTATAGATAGCTATACAGCAAATGATAAGAAATGCTTTGAATTTATTTTTTATTCCTAGGAAAATTACTAATGGAAAAATGATACAAAAAGCTAACCAAACAATACGAGTATTTTCAAATATTAAAGCAGGAATATTTATAAAAATAGTAAAACGAAATAACCAATGTAATTTATTATAATATGTAGTTTTATTTAGAGAATAAGTTAGAATAAATGGTATTATTAATAAATTAACACCAGCTAAAAACATATAATGAAAATCACATAATCCTACAGGACGACCAACTTCTCCTAAATAAGAATGATATAAAATAATTAAGGCATTTATAGATAATGAAATAGAAAAAGTTGATAATAATATTAAAAATTTCTTATAGGTTATTTTATAAATAAAAAATATAATTAGTCCAATTAGAGGATTTAGAACGTCAGATTTATATTCAGTAATATTATCTAATTGTAATAAGTTATTAGATATAAGAGATATAAATAAACAGGTGATAAATAATATTATAAAATGAATATGTTTTGTGGATAAATTAATTTTGGGTTTAATAAAAAATAATTTTAAAATACATATATAAAAAGAGAAAAATAAAAATTTTGTATTAATATTAGTAATAAAAGTTAATGAATAAATAACTAGACAAGCAAAAATAAGATTATCTAGACTAGATATAATCTTTTCTTTTGACATAATAAAACCTCCATTAATATAATTAAATCTTAAGTTATGGTACAATAATCTTATGGATAATGCAAATAATTTTTATAAAGGAGATAAAATATAATAGATATGAAAGCAGTATTTTTTGATGTTGATGGAACTTTGATTGAAGGTACACATCCAGATTATCGTTATATGCGTGAAAACGTACAAAAAGCAATTCGTAAATTGCAAGAGCAAGGTCATTATGTATTTATTGCTAGTGGTCGTTCACTTGCTTTTCTTGATAAAAAGATAAGAAATTTTGGTTTCGATGGTTATGTATTGCTCAATGGTTCAGTTATATTTTTTCATGATAAGATTATTTATAGAGCGCCACTTGAAAAATCTTTTGTGGAAAAAATCACATCTATTTGTGATGAACATGATATGCAATACAGCTTACAGGGAGATTTTCATACTTATGTAGATAAAAAATTTGAATATCTAATCTATCGTTTAGGACAATATGGAATTTTTGCTGACCAATTAACTTTCGATTATGATAAAAAAGCTATAGATGTTTATAAATTAGAAATAGATTCACCTAGACATGAAGATAGAAAATATATCATAGAGAATTTGCCTGAAGATATGACTTATGTAGAGGATATGAACCATAATTATTGTCATTTAGAAGTCTATGCTAAAGAAAATTCCAAAGCTACAGGAGCATTAAAGGTTTTAGAATTATTGAATATAGATATAAAAGATAGCTATGCTTTTGGTGATGGAGATAATGATATTGAAATTTTATCTACAGTGGGAATGGGTATGGCAATGGCAAATGGCAGTGTAAAAGCTAGAAATAGTGCTAAAATTGTAGTTCCATCAGTATTTGAAGATGGTGTAGCTTATGGTATTGAAAGATATATTTTAGGTAAATAGGATTTTTTTTATTTATCTAGAATAAGATAGAGAGAATATATTTTATGATGGATTGTATAATGAAGTGCGACACCTAGAAAAATAAAAAACTCATTATGAATTTTCGTGTAAAATAAAGTTACCACACAAAACCTACACGAAAGGAAAATTCATAATGAGCTATCATCATCTTACCATATCTGAACGTATTCGTATAGAGGTTCTTTCTATTTTAGGTTATTCTACTCGTTTTATTGCTAAATTTTTGCATCGCCATCATTCTACTATTGCTCGAGAACTATCTCGTAATAAATTTGAAAATGAATATGTCTCTACATCTGCTCATAATAAATATCTTGAACGTCGTAAAAATTCTTCTCATTCTAGTAAATATAATGAATTTCTTTCTAATCTTATTTCTGAAAAATTACATGAAAATTGGTCTCCAGAACAGATTTCTAATGCACTTTTAAATG
>ERZ773170.537-NODE-537-length-37628-cov-11.921539_pt1 | contig 37628 bp, 34 predicted proteins | sample MGYA00581002_ERZ773170 | MGnify/ENA primary metagenome ERZ773170 (study PRJEB29015, sample SAMEA2737811) | human gut metagenome | biome: human gut; feature: human-associated habitat; material: faeces | place: China | collected 2012 ... | reverse complement strand
ACTGCGGGAATGGCCTATCCGCTCAATGTGTTCGGCTGAGATCGGAAATCAACCCATATAACGGATGTTCATTTCTGTAAACCGCCTCGCTCTCCCCCGCCGCTCCCTCACTTGTTTTGTTACATGTGTTGAATACCATCCCGTACGGACAAAATCTCACGCAGGGCGGTTAAGACAGTGGCGTCCATGCCACCAGAGAAAATAGAAGAAAGGAAAGAGAAGCAGTCGGCGATTACTCGCACGAAGCGAGCAGCTTCTCAAGATCACACTCCAATGCCTCACGCTCCTCAACGTCCATCACTGCAAGGGCGACACGCATCAGGGACACCTCGGCGGCAAGCTCCTTAACCTGGTCGGGGCGTTTGCTAAAGTGGTCGTAAATCCGCAGGGCCCCCCCGGCCGCCAGGTACTGCCACTTTTCCAACGAAGGCTTTTCGGACCTGCTCATGGCATCGACCCACTCGCCAAGACCCTGAAAACCGTTGCCCGTAGTCGTGCCGTTCATAACCACATCGAGCGGGCTCAGCAAGCAATCGGGCGTTTTTTGTACACCAATTTGGTGAGCGTAAGCACCTGGGCAAGGTTGCGATACTGTTCCTTGTCGGCATAGAGCACGTCGTTGTAGCAGGCGCAGGCCTTAAGCAGCTCGTGGGCGGCAATGCGCTCCGGCCCATCAAACGGAACGCCGCGCAACAACACCCCAGCAAGATCGAATGCCTTGCCGCCCTGCACGATCTTGTCGAGCGCCGAGCCGTCCACCAAATCCGCCAGCCAAGCAAACTCAGGCTGATACGGCTTATGCTCGTCCTCGTCCTCATGCTCCATCCAGTTGCTCACCAGCGCAAGGGCTTCAATCTCTCTCCCGTTCAGAAAGGGCGAATTCTTCCCCATCTCTTCCCGCAAAAATCCCCGCGGCTCATGAGAGTGCTCGTACGCAACCGCAAGCTCCCCGTCGCTCACGACCAAGGTCGCACGGGAAATATAGGTATCTTCCCGCATGTCCCTCCAAGCGTACATCATAAGGGGACGCAGCTGACGGAGCATGCCGCGCGCGCCGGCACCTTCCTTAACCGCGCGCTTCGCCGCAAGGCGAGCAGCATCTGCCGTCAGTTCCATCTTGGCGCCATTTCCCATCATGTTGTTGTACTTGGGCAGGTACTGCTCATACGCAATCTGGACCAGATCGTCCACGCTCAGGGCGTTAAAGTTAATCACCGAGCCAATGCGCCCGCACAGCTCGGACATAATACCCCAAGTCTCAACATCCTCGATGGTCGCACTGTCTCGCAGCTCGTTTGCCGATTTTGCGGCGGTGCGCACGGCGGCATACGAGGATCCGAAGCCGACCGTGGTGCCAGACTTGTCACCCAGGCGCTTGCGCACCAGAGCGTCCAAGCCCATAAAGGCGCCGCCCAAAATGCAGACAACCTGATCGAGGTTGAGTGTCTTAATAGCCGCACTCTTGGAGGTATCACATTCGAACGGCATCTCCCCGCCTTCCAAAAGCTTAAGGAACGACTGCGATGGACTAAAACTCGATGCAACTTCTCCCCCATCGGGTTCGACACGAACCGCCTTGTCAAACTCGTCAAAGAGCACCAAACAAATTTCACCGGGATTCGCAGCCTGATAGTCCGCGACCTGCGATAGGCAGTTGATCATGCTGGCACCGCGCCAGCCCTCGCCCGTCATGGTGGAGACATCGAACACGAACAGCTTGAGCCCTGCGGCATCTGCCACGGCCTTGATGGTGTGGGTCTTTCCCGTACCAGTGGAACCCATCACCAAAATGGCGGCGGGCGAAAGAACGTCGCGCGGATCGGCGCCGCGTGCCAACATCACGCAGCGGTTGACCTCAAAGCTCAGCGCCGTCACAAAGGCCTCCAAGCTTCCTTCGTGGCCAATAACACTCTGACGCGTCTGCTCCACCAGACGCGAGGGCGCAATTCGAGTGAGCAGGTCCCGGTAGCGATCGATGTTTCGATACTGCTTCTGAGCCATGGGTGTTTTCCTTTCTATATTGGTTTTCTTACCTATGACGTGGCCCCGAGCCCATAAACTCCTACAGTGCCAGCGATGTCGCCGACTCCAGATAGATCACGTTGCCCGGCTGGGTAAAGACCGGAATGTGGTAGAGCAGCTGCAAAATGCCCTGCTTGAGCAGCGGAAACAGTGTGGGATGCAACACTTCGTACATCAGGGCACCAGCCATAAGAGCGGTAAGTACGGCAAGCAGCAAAAGCTTTTGAGCGTCAGAGAATACCGACATGGTCGTTCCTTTCTTTATGCGAGATATTTGGATTGCGTTGTGGGTTAGCGACTCATAGCGATGGCAATGCCAATAACCGCGATAACCACGGGGATCGCAAGCGATGCAAACAGAATCCCGGCAAAAAGGCCCACCACCAGCGCGCACACGATGATGGCCAGCGTGGTGGGTACAAGCGCAAGCAGAGGAGTAACCACGCAGACGGATGCAAAGCGAAGCCCGTGGAACAAGCACTCATGAGGGAATAAAGCCTTGAGGACCCCTTCGACAATTCGCCACTCGACAATCGTTCCGATGGTTAAGACAACAGCCCAAAGCAGGTAATCATTGGCGCGGGAATCCGAAGCCATCTTTCCGGTAACGCCGGCCCACCAATCAAATACGGCGGCATAGCCCAGCAAACAGACAATCGCACAGACGACGGATGCAAATGCGCCGGCACCCTCAATTACACCGAGCAGCTCGCACATGTCGGATTCGCGCCCTCCCGTTAACAACACGATCCATTTGTGGGCAAGCGCCGCAACAAACGCCGCGCCCAGCACAACCCAGTACACCCTAAACGCCACCAGGCGCCATGAATGGAGCGGGATCACCGTGTTGCTCTCGCTAATCTCGAACATAAACCCGCCGAGCCACGTCGTCAGCAAGCACATCATGTCGACGGCGACCACGTAGAGTACAACCGCAAAGACAGTTTGCAGAATCATGCCGAAAATATTCATCGCCGTTGGCTTCTTGGGGGCGTCCGGCTCGATTCTGTACATGTCGCATCCGTTCATTAGCTGTCCTTTCGTTGCTGAAACAACTAGTTGGTTTATCCACTGTAGCTTGATACAACTAGGAGATATGCAAATCTCTTAGTGTTAGTATCTAGCGAAATATTACCCAATGCGTACGGCCTCATACGCACCATTCGATTTTTTTCTTTTTCATTTGAGTGCCCCGTCTGAAAAACGCCGCAACTGCTCTTCTTGTAGACTGAAGGCAATTGAGCCGCGACGGGCCAGTCAGCGAACCGCGCAATATAGGGAATATGCAGGAGGTGCGCATGCTCAAAACTAAAGCAGAATTTGCAACTCTTCGCTTAAACGAAGATCTCAAGCCATATATGAGCCGATATCTATCGGATCTTGTGTCTCATATGGTCGAGAAATATCAGCCTTCGTCGAGAACGAAAAGGCTCATTGAACTGTGCTGTCGCGATTTTGAGTTTTCGAGCGAGCACGTCGATGGCCCCTCGTGGTCTGTTTTGGGGATTGACCTCAAGCGACCTTCGGCCGCCTCGTTTGAGTTTGAGGACCGCGTTTACAACGAAGCAACCGACGAATGGGATTATGTGCCCGCTTGCGTTTGCAAAAACCGAGTCAAAGTCCCGACGTCGACGTTTACTGCCATCGAGGAGAATATCTTTTTATACGACTACGAGCAGGACGCAGCCTCTCACACGTACGAATCAGCACTCATTTACTGCAGGCCCCCCGAGCTACGACCGCTATCCCAATTCCCGGCATCTATCGATGCGGCAAATGCGCGAGTCCTGGATTTCCTCAGAACGCGCTCGAAGCAGCTGCAACGCAGCGCAGGCATCCCCGATCTGCTTTCGGTCACTGAGTGGTACTACATCTTTCTTGCGGCATCCATTGCCTGCTCTCAGTCCCATGCCACGGCCGTCATTCAGATTTCGGACCGTCTGTTCAATCTGGCGCGAGCCGTAGATGGACGTCGCCTTCTTTGTGACCTCGGCCTGCTAAAGAGCATTGTGCTTCTTCCCAACACCATTGCCAAAAAGGCCGAGGGTCGCGCGCTGCTCTTTATTGGCGACGGCGAGCCCAATGATCCGTATTTCCTTTTTGACGGCAGGAGCTTTGACGACAAGCAAATGACCGATGAGATTCTGCACCAGCTCCTCGATTCCGTCGACCGAGCCTACGGCGATCAAAAGAATCCAGTCTATTGGCATCGGCTCGAGGATCAGGGCAACGGCATATATCCCCTATTACCCAATACAAAGAGCGGATCGTTCGACGAGAGAATGTTCATCCCCCTTGGGTCGCTAGCGCCAATCTACCGCGGCACCGCCCGCAGCGTTGTAACCAAACTGCCCGAATCAGATCCGACAGACAGTTACCAACAGCACGACTGCTACTACCTGTCGCTAAAGCATCTTCATGATGGCGCAATCATTGCCGCAGAAGATGTACTTGAGCGTGTCCCCGATACAGATATCTACGATGTAAGCCGTGTAGACTACGAAGATTTTCGGAAGGCCAAACCGATCGACGCCCGCGAGGCGAGCCTTCTCATATCACGCGTCGGGCCTCCATTCAAGCTTGCCCTCATCACGCCAGGCCACTTTTCTGTCGGTTCTGAGCGCCCCGTGGAGCGCGGTCTTTTGTTTGAGAGCATTGTCCCCTGCGACGCCATGTTCTGCGCTACCTTTGAGGACGAGCTGCTTGCCCAGTTTGTCCTGGCATACCTGTCGTCCGATGAGGGGCAGAAGAAACTGGCGGACACCTCGCACGGAGACGCGCTTGTGCAACTTGCCCCAATGGACCTGCGAAGCATGACCGTGCCTGTTCCCGGGCGAGCGGAGCAGGAGCGCTACGCGCTAGAGTACGAAGCAAAGCAGCGCGCCTACGAGGACGCCCTTAAGCAGGCGGAACATTACGCTGCGAGCAAGGGAACGATGTAGCGACCGAGATTGGCAGACTGTCCGGACTTTTCCGACGGCCTGTCAATCAGGCGCGCCATTCAGCGCGGCGGCTAGAAATTGTCATCGGACTTTGCGCTGGCTTTGGCTGCCTCTTCGCCCGCGATCAGGTCCCTAACCGTTATATGCGCACCGTACGTAGCATCCTCAATCTTTTCCATAACATCAGGGTCGCAAGTTCCCCAAATATCTTTAAGGACTCGAGCCAATCCCCAAGCGGCGCTGAGCAGGACGTCAACATCCTTTAGATCTAAGTGGCTGACCGCAAAGGGACAGTACTCGCGCTCCAGCAGATAGGTGTCAGCGGCGCCAATTGCCTCAGCCACGTACCGCTCAAGATCGGAATGGGGATGGAAGGCGCACAGCGCCTTGTGCGGATCGGTCGGCTCAATCCAATACAGCGTTGTCGCATCCTCGCATTTCTCGAGCGGATAACGCTCAACCGCCTTCTCCCAACTTTCATACCAAGGATCGGCATCGCCGTCCGTCATTGACTTGCAAAGATCAATCGCCGCAGAAACAGTCGCACACGAATATCTATAGCTGGCGTCTTTCTTAAACTCATCATTGAGCTCGACATCGCCAGACAGCTCCGCCTCCATGATCAGGAACGGACCATCCTCATCCGTAACGCTCATGGGGTAGTTGTTGCACTCATAGTCCGGATACATTTTGTCTCCAATCAATCGTTCGGACACATTAATGACCAATATCGAAACCGCGCTCGCGCGGAGGGACGTCGTCCTCGCGCCAATCTGCAAGTTTTTCTCATCGCGTGAAAAGAACTTGCGATTTCTGCAAGTTCTTCTCACGCTGCGATAAGAACTCGCATGATCGCCCCGCTACCTGCGCCACGAGGCAGCAAGGATAATGGGAATCCCGGCAAGGCACACCACCAAGGCTACGGCCGCGAACGCAAGCGCGATGGCCACGCTCGCGACGACATAGGCCACGGCAATGAAGGCCAGCGCCAGCAGGCAGGCAAGCAGCTCGGCCACGTAGCACAACACCAGGTTCGAGCTCGCGCGCTTCAGCAGGACGTCGGCAAGGCGGACAAGCTCGACGGCAAAGCCGCTGCCGAAATTACGGCCAGGGCCCTTGGCAAGGAACCACTTGAACAGGCACATCAGGGCGCAGCCCAGCATGATCATGATGGAAACGGTCCATACATTGTGCCCCGACTCAACAAGGTTCTGGTCACCCATCGCGCTGCCGTTGATGAGCCAACTCGTTCCATAGCCCATGAACAGCATCGCCAGCAGCAGGCAGGCGCTTACCGCGGCAAGAGAGCGCGACACGCGCCTGCTGAACACCGGAGCTTTGCAGCTGAGCCCAAACCCCTCGCGAACGCGCCAGACGGCATGGTAGGCAGGGTAGGCCGCGATGAGCACGGCCACGAGCAGCGACGCCCAATCGGACCCGGGTGCCGCTGACGCGTACTCCGCGATCGCAGAAACTGAGCAGTTGGTGTGGAACGACTCGTTCAGAAACAGCGCGACCTCGCCCTTCCAAACACAAAACGGAGCGGCGACGGAGGCGATGCCGGCAACGGCAACCGCAGCAACGACAATAAGCGGTGCGCCCTGCACGAGCTTGACGACCTCGCCCTTGGCGGTGCGGGGTGAAGCTTCAACGGTGCTGGCCGAAATTTGGATAGAAGTGTTCATGATCTTCCTTTCAAAGAAGGCTACGTTCGCAAGCTAATGTAAGAAAACACTGTCTTCGAGGGATTGAACAAGACTGTTGCCCTCAGAGACAAACAAACGTTGCTATCGGCATATTGGCCGCTCGGGTACTTCATCATTACGCATCTGTAATTCATCAAATCGCAGGATCTCATTACGCTCAAGCAGAACAGATTGAATAAGCTCATGGACAGCGGCATTGCGGTAGCACAACGACTCCCACGTGGCCAACAAGCCGTCAACAACTCCCTTGTAAGCAACAGAGGAGTCCTCGAGCTCATAGGCAAGATCAATTGCCTCGTCAACTATCTGCCTCATCTGCAAAAGCGTGCACGTGAGATCCGCCTCACTCGACTCGTCGCAAATATAAATACAATCGGACTCAAGCATCTTTGAATCTCCCTTCGAACAACTGACACCTGCAGAATAGTGAAAAGAGATAAAAAGCAACCCGCAATCTACCGCTATATAGCGGTAGATTGCGGGTTAAACCATAAAGCGCACTTAGCCTTGGGCCAAATTACGACTTAGATTCAAATAGGTCGCATATCTCTTTGGCTTTCGCCAGGGGATACTGCGCGTAGTAGAATACGTCGCCGTTCTTTTCTCCGCACACAAAGACTGCGCCCAGCCCCAAGCCTTTAGCGGACGGAACTTTGCATTGTTGTACGCTCTCTTCGCCTTCATCGAAAAGTCGCAGATACCCTTGTTCCATCAGAATAGTGTTGGCATCTTCAGCCCTAATCCCTGAGCCACCCTCTCTCAGTATTTTCGAAATCGAGGCATAGCCCTTAGCGCTTGCCTGATCCATTGAGTAACAGACCGGCAAACGCTCGGCCCCCGCAAAAGCCGCTTCGTAAGCAATACCCTCTCGCATGATTTCCACACTCTTATGACCAGATTCATCAAGCTGAAAAGCAACGAAAAGGCATCGAAGCGCCAGCCAGACCTCGCCCGCGCTAACCATCTCTTTTCGGTCGGTGTGACAGGCGCTATTACGAAATTCAGTAAATCGACCCAGTGTTTCGCCGAGTGTCCTCCACCAGTCCCCCTTTGACGCCTGCGTCAATTCAGCATTTTCAACTCGAACAGAGGATGCCAGTAGCTCACTCTTTTTTTCAATTAACCTTTTGTATTGACCGAGGTTAAGGCCCTCAAGCTCCTTGAGTGGCTTTCTTGCAACAACATAATCGGGAGCAATGGCCTTCAAGGTCGGCAGCAATTTCAAACGCAAGTATCTCTCCGCCGCACGGCAGAACATTAGCAGGCAAAATGCGCAATCTGAATCGCTATCGGTGCCAACACTGCCAATGCCAAATATCTTGCACAGAAGAAGCCCCTGCTCGATATTCTCAAGCACCCTATTTTTGCCATTTTGGTCGCACTCGCAATCAGCGAATGCGCTTTGAAGAGCTTCGCGCGAAGAAAAGCCTATGATTCGACAGTCTTCTGCATCCAGATTAAAGCTTTTGAACGCTTCGCCCACGTTGTCCAAATAGGAATCGGTGTTTACATCAGGGCACCAAACATCTTTATTGTCATCTTTCTTGTCGTCTTCATTGATATGTTCCTCGTCCGCGCCAGCTGTCTCCCTTGGAAGAGATTCTCCTCGCGGCAGCATATCCTTGGCTGCATTGAGTTCCTCAATAGCGCCGGTTTTCTGGTAATTTTCCCAATGCACAACCCATGCCGTATCGAGAATGCGCTTCATCGTTGCAACGTTCTCGTTAATCTTCCACGCTGCATAGTCGGCAATTACGTAGAGGCGATACTTGGCTCGGCTTGCCGCAACATTCACGATATTTGGGTTTACAAACTTGATTGCGCCCTCACAACTGCGCCTTGTATCACACCCCAAGACAAATACCACTTGATGGGCTTCTTTACCTTGGAACGTATGAACCGTACCAATATTATGCTTTGCGAAATATTGCCATGCATCTTTGTCAGCCACTTCAGTCCTAGCACTTAACAGCCGGTCCTGAAGCCCCCTGACAACGGTTTTAAACGGAGAAATAATATAGAGACTTGGAATAACAATTCCCTCGGACTTGCCCGATTCGCAAGCTTTTTTCTCAGCCGTAGCTACGGCCTTATCAAAAGCGTCCTTGACAATCTCGAACACTCTATCGCCCTGGGCATCAACATAATGATCGCGATTGCCACGTTCAAATCCCGTAACATTGATCCACTGTGAGGACTTTAGATAAAAGCTGTCAGCGAGATCCTTTTTTGGGCTAGCCGTCTCGTTAAGCATGGAGCCCTGATACGAGATCTCATTTGAGATATCGAACATGGGTGATATGCAGCGACGGTGAACCACAAGCGGGCAGCCAATCCATTGATCATCCTCGCCGTTGCTGCGCAGGTGGCCATAGGGGTTAACGGCGTCGGCAAGTCGCTGGACCGAAGCCATATCCCCCTTATAAGGTAGTAATACTTTTTTACCGAGGACAGCGCGGAGCTCCTTAACATCCCCTGTGATCACAGGCTCAATCTGAGAGGGGTCACCGACAATCATTGCACGTCGACTGCGAGCAAGGGCGCCCAAAGCAGCATACGGCACCGCCTGTCCCGCCTCATCTATTATCAGCAGGCCAAATAAAGGGTCTTTCCCAATCTGAATGTCCTCAAACATGCGGCCAATCGACGCAAACGTGGAAGAAATCACTGGGGTAAGCAAACTGAGCGTCTGAAAGAGCGCAGGGGCCATACTCCTTCTATCGGCTTGCGTGAACTCTATTAACTCCTTTTTACCAGAATCGACGCCCTTGTCTTTGGCTCCCCAGTATGTTCGTAGAAGCGCAATGTTATTCCGCATACATTTTGATTCAAGGATGAACTCGCGTGTCACCTGCAATGCATAGAGAAATAGCAGGTTGCGGTCCTTTTTTAGGTCAGGGTCATCGGATGGATTATATAGATGAGTCTTTTTTCGGCTTTCGCTATCCCCCTTTGAGATGCACTCGACAAAATGCCCATTAATCGTCTCAACAGATTCAGCACCATCAACTCTGTTGCGCTTTTGACCTTGGATCTTCACCCACAAAGAGGATAGTTCCTTCTTTTCATTCTCTAGTTTTTCGTATTTGTTCTCGAATTTCGTACGCAGCGCAACAAGCCTCTGGTCCGGTGCGGTTTGCAGCATAAAGGAATCGAGCTTCTCGCGGCTATCGGACAAACGGCCCCTATTGAAGATGCTCCCGATCAGCCCACTGGCCTTTTCTTCCGCATCGCGCAATTCTGCTTCAAGCCTATTCCTTCTCGCCTCATAATCAGCAGTATCCTTCGCAATGTCATCAAGATATTTCCGGACATCACCTGCGGAACTGCCTTCAAAAGGACGAGACAGACATACCGTTTCGGTTGTCAGTTCTTCAACTATCTCTCGCTCGTCCTTTTGACACCTACAATTCAATTGGGACAAATGCTTCTTGCGGTTCAGAAGTTCGCGCTCCCCGGCTGCTTGCTCCTCCATTCTGTTGAATCGATCGGTTATCTTTTTGTATTGAGCAAGAAACAGCTTCTTCGCCTCAGAAAACCGTCCGCCCTTTCCCAGCCCGCCGTTAAACTGCAGCGAAGAAAGCTCGCAATCTCTGAAGTTATTAATATTCCTACGGTTTCCCAGACATGCCGCAACCATAAGCCCAGGATGCGTAGGGTCGCGAAGATTGCCTTTATTGTCAACGAGCGCCGAAGAGAAATAGAGATCATCCACCGGTTTCTGCTCGTTTTTCTTTCCCCAAACAATGTTGGACAAATCTGACTCTAGAAACTCCTTTTTCTCAGATTCGTCAATACCCTCCAAAAAGGCCTTCCCATCAGGAAGCTCTTTGGCGATGTTCTCAACTGCTGCATTGTTTGTCGAGCAGACCAAGATGCTGAGACTTTTTATCGCATCTCCCGTTCTGCCCTCTTTGAAGCGATAAGGATTCTTGGCGTACTTGAGATACCGTTTGCTAAGTTCTACCTCTTCGAAGGCGTCATCGGGCTTGTCATATTCGCACAGCAGACGGGCTTTTTCGACAACGTTAGCCGCAACGATATCCTTGAGCAGGGTTGTTTTTCCCGTGCCCGGAGGACCGTTAACCGACATAACGTCGTTTGCCGGGTATTTGCGTGTCGAACCGCCACGACCAACCGCAAGATTTACCGCCACTTGTTGCATCAAACTCAAGGAGTATTTACTCGGCCAGCGACCGATAGGTGTAGCGCCGGCTCCCAACACTTCAGAAAAGAAGTCTGCACGATCAGCCAGATCTTCATCGTCTTCGCCGTCCAGAAGATCGATCTCTCCGCAGGCAGATTCATTCCTCAAGCCACCTTCAAGGTATGCGGCGACAAGAGACAGCGATCCCTCACGAAGATCGTCGAAAGACCCTGACTTGTTGCACAGCTCATTTATCATGGAAATGTCTTTTGCGAAAAATGAGTGACAGAGTGATTGGTCGAACGTTGGACACGCATCGTCCCCGCTGTCCTTTGGCTTCATTGCTCTATATTCGACAAGCAGCCTTGAACACCACTCGCTGATACGTTTAGCCCCGTCACCGTCGGGAAGGCAGCTGGCTATCCCCTTAATCATTGGCCGGACGCAACTATTGACAATGCCCCTAATGACACCATATGTCAGCTTTGTTCCAACGAGTTCTTGATTGAGCTTCTTGCAAATATCGTCCTGCTCTTTCTCAAAGCTACCGATGGCATTTAGGCTATTCCCGACGTTCCTCTTCAACCACCAAAATAAGGAGGACAACTCGAAGCTGACAAATTGACCATCAGGACTCACACCTAATAGTGCAACCGTCATGCACTCATCCTCTTTTTCGATTTCATTCCCCGGTTTTTCTGCAAGATAAGTCATGACCGCTTCGCGTGGAACGGAGCCCAGGTGACAATAAATCGTTGAGATCGGCCAGTTTTCGCCGTTTGTGACACTATCCGTACGCTCTCTCGCTTCTTCAGAAGGCGTCCTTAGCTCCTGGTCGTCCCGCTCTTCAGGGACAAAGCAGTCATCAAGCATTCCTTTTCTGGGCCTAGGCGGGTCCTTTTTCTCTTCGGGTTGGTCGCCTTGGCTCAAAAAATCAAGCAAATACCAGTAATCTAACGCATCGCCAATTGCTTGCTTTTTCTCAGCAGGGGTCATTTGAATCAGTCCTCGCACTCACATAGATACATTTATGTCCAATAATGTCCACAACGTCATCGCGCAATTTCTTTGGTTGAAGTATCTCAAACACATCGAGCCACTTCATTGCCCATGTTTTCATGCCATCATACGACGCCATAAACGAATACTCTGGATTTGGATGCCCGTCCTGTGTCTCGCGCCGAAACCCATCGTTTCCGGCAAATTCGGCTAAAAGATACTTCTCCTTTGCTTGGTTATGACACCTTACGTGAACCGTAACGATGTCGTCACTAAACATCCTGTTCACGCCAGCACAAGAGAACCTTTTTGCTTCTTCGGCCATCGCCTCAAAATGACCTTTTGCATCGTCCGATGGTCCAGCAATGGTTATATCCCGCAGGCTATCAACTCGAATTGCGTCAAAAGACCTCGCGGCACCCTTGTGGCCCACAAACAGGTAGTAGTAGCCATCGTGCATACATAGATGATATGGCGTATGACTATGCAATCGCCCCTTATCAGAAGTTCGAAAGCGGACTCTCTGCCTTTGGCTAATGGCCTTTTCCAATAACTTCAAATTTGCAAGCGTTGCTTCCATATTTGCAATTCTGCCGCTTTTGAGCAGAGCATTTTCTTGAGCCAAACGATCTTCGATCTGCCGTCTTTCTTCGCCGCACAGTAGGCGAAGAACTGCATGCTCAAGTACGTCGGCTCCACCCACGCCCGTAGAGGCTTCAATGAGACGGCACAGATGCTCAATTTGCGCACTATCAATTTGACGCTCTATGCTGTACAGGCGCTTCGCATTTTTAGGTGCAGATTCCCCATCGCCATTCGTCAGCCGCTCGCCCTTACAAGCCAATCGACTTGCAATCACCGTGTAGAACGGATTCAGACAACTGTTGTCGAGATCGATACTATTCATCTCGGTTAACGGACTGGCGCCCGCATTATTGCAGAGCGAAGGCTTTTTTGATCCAGAATCAACAAGTGCGTTCAATACGCCCTGCACTGTGTCGCGCTTAACTTCATAGCCATAACGGGCTTTAAGCTCCGCCATTATGTCAGAAACGCTCAACCCTTTGCCAAGCCCAGCATCAGTTTCCTCCAATAGGATACGCTCGACATATATCGCCAGCTCCTTTGGATATGCTCGGTGATTTCCCTGGATTTTCGGTTGAACCATAGCCGCCTCCAATCTGAACAATCAACATTTTACTCAGTCGATATGACCAAGAGATTGAAAGTGCCGCTATTTAACGGTGAACGGCGAAGCCATCCATAAAGGGCTCCGCCGTGCACAAATAGATTAGCACAACTCGTATACGACGTAATGACTGTTAGGGCGCACTCGCAGCAAACTTGAATCACCTTGATTGGCAACCTCGAGCAGAGCCGAAGGCGACCGAATGCATCCTTGTTTTTATTCATTGGCGAGCTACAATCAACGCAAACCGACCCATCGATATTTCTCTGCAGGCATCGATTGAAATAGAGACAACAATGTTTGATTTAATTAGCGAATTCAATAAAACTGTAGCCGAGCATAATGTCGATTGGGTTGCTAAGGGATTTGCTTTTCGCGACGAAACCATCTATCCAATCGGATATGACACGAAACTGCTCGGAAGAATTTTCGAGATGCTTACCGAGCCGTTGCTCAAGGAGATTGCCGACGACTTCGGGTTTACGCTAACGACCCCAGACAAACAAAACTACTATCCGGACTTTGTACTAACCCCTCAAAACGAAGAGGGGAATCGAATTGCTGTCGATGTCAAATCAACTTATCGAAAGCACCTAAAGAGAGGAGGCATTGCTCCATATAAATTTACACTTGGATCATATGCATCTTTTCTGCGCGATGGGAGGAAGAACATCCTCTATCCCTATAATCAGTTCTGCAAACACTACGTAATCGGATTCGTCTACGACCGAAACGACGAAATAGAGAGCGCACGTCCCTGCTACCCCCTTAACCAATTAAAAGAAATACCCGAACCCTACAGCAATGTTGAATTCTTTATTCAAGAGAAATACCGCATTTCAGACTTCACCACCGGTAGCGGCAATACCGAAAATATCGGAACTATTTCCTCGAATTCAATCAGCCCATTCACTCAGGGTTCAGGGCCTTTTTCAAAGATGGGGAACGATGCATTCGAACTTTATTGGCGAAACTATCCAAAATATACAGCGAAAGAAAAGAGTTACACCGACTTTCAGGGATTCAGAAGATGGGTCGAAACAAACGTTATTGAAATTGATTCAAGCCTACGCGATCGAATTCTCTCCTATGGCGATGTCGTCAACGACAGCCGGGGCGACAGAAAGTAACGGCTATTAGGAGAAAAGTGGACGAAGGAAAGGGAAACACGAGATTAAAGGTGGACTAGGGGACGTTATTCCATCTACTTCTATATCATCATTTCCAGCACATGAACCAAGTAAGAGTTATTTCTTAGGCCTTCACGAGAAGCGCTTCGATCATTGAATTGCGTAAGCTCTGCTTCGAGCCGACGTGATAAAAATGGGAGAATTCAAAGCACTCAAAATCACTCCAACAGTTTTCAATATGCTCATTCACCCTGTACTTATTCTCTTTCCACATGGAAAGATAGACATCCGCCTGAGTCGCATGAGCAGCATCAGCCAGAGCAACAGCTTCAGACTCTGGCCATTCACCCACATAATTTGTATCGCGGCCGATATAAGGAGGGTCGAGATAAACACAGTCGCCTTTTCTTGGCGCCCGCATAATCTCTTTCCAATCGCAAGATTTGAACTCCCAGTCTTTGCCTTCCATGGCAGCCTGCACCCTATCAATCTGATTGCATATCTTAGTTATATACGACCTGGAAAAACGCTCGGGCTTCTTGCAAAATGGAACGTTAAACATCCCGCTCCTATTGAAACGCATAACGCCGTTAAAACAGGACCTATTTAAGAAGATAAAGTCATACGGTGAATGACTTGTATTGAATCTGTCCCTTACCTCGTAGTAGTATTCCGCTCCACCAGTACGCAACATCACAGATTCGCGTTCAAGGTATTCCCGCATAGACTCTGATGTTATTTCATGCCGCTGCACGCTTCTATAAAAATCAATAATGTGTTGATTGCGATCACCGACCACCGCTCTCTGTGGACAAACGTTAAATAGCACAACCCCGCTCCCCAAAAACGGCTCGTACCATATCCCCTGCTGCTTATCCCAGTTTATTGTCTCCTCAATGAAGGGGACTAGCTTCGTTTTAATTCCCTGGCATTTAATGGGGGGAACAATTACCGACATCAAACCTCCGATGCGCCGTCCATGTTCAGACTCAAGGATTTTAGTTTAGACGCTAGCTGGGACACAACACACGTTGCGCACATCAATATCCCTTTCCTCAACCCAAGAATCGGCAGCGAAGCATGGCACGCACCCCCATATCCATCGTTAAGCCAAATAAAGCCAATACTCTTCGAAAATCATTCCTAATAATTAATAACGACCCTCAAATACTAAAAATGTCTCCGGATAACGAGGACGCTTAAGCAACGTCTTAACAACAATCGCTTTCAACTCGGGCTTTCCATACGGACCCCTACCCCTTAAACACCATATCGTTGTGATATTCAATAAACTCAGCTCTTGGGGCGAATCGTTTCGGAAGCGTAATCGGCTCTCCGTTGTAGCGCCACAAGTACTCGTCCTCAGGAGTTTCGTGCTCGACCACGCTAGACACCACTATCTTTAGGTCCTTCGTAATGGTGATTAGTCCCCGGTCGAACGCTTTATCGTGCAATGCGTTCAAAAGCAAGCCGTTGTCGGGCGCGAGTCGCTCCGTCTTTGGATCAGAGACTTTCCAGGGCTTGATATGGCTAGCAACCAACAGAGCCTTGTTCGTTAGCCCCGTCAAGCAGCATCTTGAATCGTAATTGACGAGCAGGGTATTTCGAAAGAACTCCTGGTTCACCCGCATCGAAACAATTGCCTCGCGCTCCTTGCCCTCTGGCAAATCAAAGCCGATCGTCTCTTTCAGCTCATCACTTAGCGGTTCTTTAAAATCGAAACGGTTGAGGAAAACCTCAGTCGCCTCCTCGACAAGCTCATCACCAGCAGAGGAATACTCAGCCCAAACCATCTTGTCCATTTTGCTTGCATGGGTCATTCCAACCTTGCCGCGAGCACGTCGACGCTCATCGAATGATGCAAGGTTCCAGATTTTTAGAGCAACCGCGCCCGGCGTTCTGCCAATGGCCTTAGCTAGCGCCTGGACATCCTCGTTTGTATCATCAACCTTTTTCGATGGTAGGGCGAGGTACAGAAACAGAGCCGCAAGGGTTTCTTCCCTCGACCATTTGCTTCCACGACCAGCCATGATTGCTCCTCGCCCGCGCACCGCTCACGTAATAGGTCCAGGATAATCCCGCGGGGGACCGCGGCCGCCGCCTTTTTCTCATTCGTCGGTGAATGATTGAAACAACGGCACCTCCCTGCGCTCCTCATACCCTCGCTCAAGTTTCTTCCCAAGCTCGGCAGCGCAGCGCTTCGTTTCCTTAGAAAACAGGTCATCGATAGCCCTGTCGATTCGCGTGCAAGTCTGCCGGTGCTCGTTCTTCCAGGGCAGGTTGAGTCCCAAACTCGCATCCCAATAGCCGCCGAGTTTGGCGTTGATCACTTCCTCGGGATACAGCACGTCGCGGCGAATCCCTTCGATCGCCTCGTCCTCGTCCATATCACAGGCTGTCTCGCCCTGCACGAGGCACTTGCGCAGCTCCTTTTGCGCCCGGATGCTGTTCAGCATGCGAACGCACACCACGGCCAAAAAGCGGTAGCGCTCGCACAGGTCCCACTCGCCGCCGAGCCATACGCGATAGCCCAGCATTTCGCTCGCGGACTCATCATCCATCAAGATCAATTCCCACGGACGTACTTTGGCGAGCACATCCTCACCTAGCATTTGAACGCCGCCGCGTGTAAAGATGCACGGCTCCACGTCGTAATAGCCAAAGCCGTGGCCTGCACCACGACGATTGATGACGTGCTTGGGCAGCAGGACGATATTGTCGCTGGGCTCGGGGTCAACCTTGCGCAGCTTTTTGACCTTGCGGCGGGCGCGCTTTAAGCTGCGCTCGTTATCGACACGGCCGCGGCCGTCCGGCTTGCCGCCGTATCGCAGGGCAACCTCGCGCGCCAGGATCTTTGTGTCCGCAGCGCACAGCAGGTCGCTCACGGTGGGCAGGTCTTCCCACTCAATGCCGTCGACATCCCAAATCCTGCTCATGTTCAACCTCTTTCTGGCCGTTAAACTACGCGATCGTTCGCCCCGCTCTATATGCCCACAAGACATGAGCCCCGCTAGAGCGCCTTCTTACTCGGAGCAATCGCCTCGTCCACCAGACCCAACTCCAGAGCGCGCCTGGCGTTGCACCAGCAGTCGCGCTCGGTGAGCTCGTGGAACTCCTGGGCGCTCAGGTTGCCATGCTCGGCCAGCAGCTCGTCCAGCTCGGCGCGCATGGCCGCCGTGTGCTGGGCCACGATCTCGATATCGGTCTGCTGCGCCATGCCCGTGCCGCCCATCAACTGGTGGATGAGCACTTGCGTGTGGCGGTATACCTGGCGGTGGTCGCCGCAGGCCAAGATCACCGCGGCCATCGAGGCCACGACGCCCTCGCCCACCGTGATCACGGGGCAGTCGAGCGACTGCATGGTGTCGATGAGCGCCAGCCCCGCCGTAACGCTACCGCCCGGGCTGTTGATGATGAGGGTGATGGGCTCGGTGGCGCTCTGATGCTCCAACACCAGCATGGACTTAATAAGGCCATTGCAGGTCACATCGTTGACCTCGCCTTCCAGCAGCAGCACGCGGCTGTTAAGCAGCTCACTTGCCATATCGACGGCGGCAACGCGACCGTCCTTGGACTTCTTGATAATGCTAGGCTCACGATACATAACGGACATGGTAATTCCCTTCTAAACGGAATCGGTAAGGAAGTAAAACGAGGCCGCACGGCTAGCGGCCAATGGAAGCCGTGCGGTCAAATAGGCAAGATGGAGCGCGCGAAGCTGCAAGGACTAATCCCTCAGCCACTTGGCCGCATTGGGATGGTCGCCGCAAAAATACTTCTTGGCACGGAAGGGGCGCATGCCGGTTACTTTGACCAGGCAGTCGGTACGCGGCATAAGCCCCACCTCGCCCGGGGTTATCACGCAACCGCGCACATCGACGGCAGTACGCTCGGCGCCCACGTAATTGGTGCCCAGAACCGACTCGCCGCACAGATTGCTTATGTACTCCTGTGTCGCGATGTTGCTGCCGCCGCCCATATAGATCAAGCTGTCGCAGTTATCGAGGATGGTAAGCGCTGCGGATTTGCCGTACGCACCATCGAGCTGACTCAGCGATTGCGCGCACATCAAAAAGCTAATGCCACGGCTGCGCACGGTCGCAATACTCCGCTCAAAATCGGGAATGCGGCCCACGTTGGGAAACTCATCCAGAATAAAGTGCACGTGGCGCTGCAAATGCCCGCTGGGGTTGGAATCAGCGCGGCGCTGGGCCAGGTTAAACAGCTGCTTAAGGGCAACGTTCGCAAGCCATGCATTGGTCGAGTCGTTGTCGCTCACCTTAAGATCGATTACGCGCTTGCCCTCGTCGATACGGTCGAGGCGCATCTCGTCTTTCTCAAAGACGCGCATGAGCTGGGGGGTCTTAAGCCGCGAGATGGTCGCGTTAAGCGTGATCAGAATGCTCTTAAGCGTTCTATCGGCTGCCCCGCGAAAATCACGATACTGTTCAACGCCATACAGGTCCGCGTTCGCAGAATCATACTTGCCAAGAAATTCCTTGGACTCCACCTGCTCCACAAGGTGATCCAGCGGAAATCGTCCCTCGCCATCTCCCGTAACCTTGATGAGTGCCGCCAGCTTAAAGACGTTGTTCATCTTAAGATAGCGTCGCGGAGCTGCGGGATCCCCGTCCGGCGCAAATGTGCCGGCAAGGCACTCTAAGAGGAACAGGATTCCAATAATCGCTCGAAGTAGCAGATCGCTCGCATTGTCCCAAAACGGATCGTCCCTAAAGCTACGCCTGTCAGGATCGACCCCCTCCATGATTGACGCCACTGTGGTGGGGATATCCTCGACATCCATCACGTAGCGCAAAGGATCGTACCCGGACGACTGCTCGGGATTGATGGTGTCGAGAACCGTTACCTCGTAGCCGTCCTCCTCGAAGCCCTTCCCCGTACGGCGCAGCAGCTCGCCCTTGGTGTCCGTGACCACATAGCAGCACTCGTGGTGATTGAGCAGGTTGGGCAAAATGAAACTCGCCGTTTTGCCGCTGCCGGTACCGCCAAAGGCAAACACATTGTTGGACACGCTCGTCTCCCAGTGCTTGTCGCCCTCGTAGAAAGCCACCGTGGCACCTTGCGCCAAGATCACATCGCGCTGCTCATCGCCGGATGACAGCGTCTGCATTTCCTCCTTGGTCGCCCACTTCTTGGTCTGATACTCCGTTTGCTGCGCGGCCTCGTAGCCGTACATCTTAATGACCGACATTGCACGGCCCCTTTCTTGTCGATAGTTCTGCGTGATTGCTAGGAAATACAGTCGACGTCTGCGCCCTCCTTGGGGCTCGTCGCACACGGCAACTTGACCGCACCGTCAATCAGACGCTCGGTTTGCGCCACATAGCTCTCGCGCGCCGCGATTGAGACTGACCCGTCGCGCAGATATGCAAGCAATGCATCAATCATCAGCTTGTCGAGCAGGCCATACTCTTTGGCCTGAGCGAAGTTGAGGGTGTAGCGGTCCTGGAGCTCCCGTACCTTAGTTGCCAAATCGATTTCCATCTTTTCCTCCATGCAATAAAAGTTCTCCCGATTGTCCGAAAGAGCCTCAAACGGGCGTTTGACGCATAGCTCAAAGTTGAAACGCGGACTGGTATCGAATACGTGTCTCTGCACCTTGAGATAGCGCTTATAAAACATGACGGCATCGTCCTCGTCCGCCGTAAAACCGCGCGACCCATCGCGATGCACGTGGTCGCAGGGTCTTTTGTAGTCAATGCTTCGCACAAAGCGAGACAGAATATATCCACCTTGTTCAGACGAGTACTTCATACCTGTCGTAACCTGCTCGAACATGCGCACACCGCTCGACTTAAAGCGCGGATTGCTTCCGTGCTCAAACATGCCAATTAAGATGGCCATGCAGTGCGCGCAGTTATCGCGCTGGGGAAAATACAGCGACAACAAAGCGAGCGACGCTGCGGCCAAAAGCTCGCGGGCCTCGTGCACATCGTCTCGATACTGCTCGGGCACCAGCCCGGGAATATCGGGCGAGTGCTTTTCCAGCACGTCAACGAGTGCCTTGGCCAAGCGCTCGGTATCCTGCTCGCCGCAGTACGGATACGGAAACGGCATCTCTGCCTTCCCGTTCTTTTTGCACATGCTGCGGAGATCTTCGTCGATCGTGTTGAGGAACACCTCGTAAATGCTGTCTTCATTCTTCATGAATGCTTCTTCCTATCCGGTTGCGGATGTTTGTCGATAAGTCTGTTCTATGTTTTAGAATGGTCTGAGGCATGGACGATGACAATCGACCTAACCTGTAGCTTCGTTAGTGAAATCACCCTGCTTGATAGCGCAGTTTACCTAAAGGCTGTGTAGCGATTGCATCAAGCAGTTTGTATTGAGTTGGTTTTGGATTACTTCGAGAATAGCACAGTGCTCTGTTCTCGTCATTAGAAATTATCAAAATTTTCTGCTAATATATAACCCACTAAGAAGAAAGGGCTCTATACATGCGTGAAACAACATCATTGCCACGTCTCACCGCCGCCGCCCTCTCACGCGCGCTTAATCTGGAGCAGGGCAGCCGTCTACTCACCGTCCGTCTGCCTGGCGCCATCGACTGTAAGGCGCTTCGTGAATGTTTCAGCCTGAACAGCAACGGCGTACCCGATATTTGCGAGCTTGAACCCGGCAGGCAGGGCGCGGGCAATGGCGATGCGGCTCCGGTGTTTATCGACGCATCGGGGTATTACCGTACGGGCAAACACGACATCGAAAAAGAATGTATCGCCTTGATCGATTACTTAGAGCCCGGCTACCTCGATTTCTGTGACTGGGGTCCCTTTATTTGGTGTCTGTATGCGCTCGCCCTTTCGAATCGCACTCGCGCAGCCGTAGTGCTGCCCGCCGATCTACTCGATAAAGCCGAGCAGGCGCGCACGATCCTGATACGCGAAGGACTCATCGAGAGCGTCGTGTATTTGCCACTTTCTGAACCCAGGCCCTACATGACAAGCGCGCTTCTCATATTGTCTTCAGGAAATCGCAGCGTTGCATTTCGCAGCGCAATCGAATCCGGGCCGCGTTTTCGATATGTGACAGAAACATCGTATTACTCAGGTATCACCTTTTCCATCTCCCCCGACTGGGCCCGCATTGATACCAATACGCCCAGATCAACGCCTATCGAAACGTCCACTTTTGCCACGCGTGAATTGCTGCTGCATCGCGCAGCCCTCTCAAAAGGCAAAATCAGCCTTATCAGCCTCACCCGAAACTACAGGGCTACGCTCGGTGACGCTTTTACGCGAGTAGCTCCATTTATGCCCCGCGAGAGCACCACATCAAACGACATTGATGCAATCGAGGTACGCCGCATCTCATCTCAGGATTTTCAAGATGGCAACCTTCTACCCGCATATGCTGTAGAGAGTGCAAATAGCTCGGATTCCAAAATCGTAAAGGTGAACCCCAGCGTTCTCGATCGATATGAGCTCCGCGCTGGAGATATCGTCATGCCACGCATGCTGGGTCGCTACGGCGCGTCCAACCTGCTCGTCGTCAGCGCCGATGACGCGAAGCAACACCTAGTTGCTTCGCATAACACCACCGTCATTCGCCCGTCGTTCCAAACGATGACCGAAGAGGAGCGCGTAGTGTTTTCGGAGATAATCGTTGGATACCTTACCGAAGGCCATGGGGCACAGCTGATTCAAGCATTAACCGAAGCAGCCAGCATCCGCGCCATCCGCCCTAACGACCTGTTCGAGATCGAAGTCCCGCCAGCGCTCGACCCGCGCACGCGCGAGTACAGCGAATCCATCAATCGCTTTGCCGAGGTCGTAGAAACAAAGAAACAAGCCGAGGCTGCCGTCGCCCAAGCCCAGCGCAACCTCGAAGTCGCAAAAAAGACCATCACCGAAGTGCTCGACCAAATCTGCGAGTAACACATAGGCAGCAGTAACGCCCCAAGCCGGCGGCGGGACCAGCTCCTGCCGCCGGCTTAACTGTCTGGGCTACTCCCATCCCGTAGTCTGAGGATTCCATTTGCACACATTCGCCGAATGATTAAAGCACGGTGTATACAACCGATTGACGACCTCTTCTGCCCCAGCAATGTTCCCCGCGAGATCAAGTACCCCCGCCTGCCTCGCCATCTTTACGTACTGTGCAGAACCATTTTGTTTCCACCAGAGAGGCGCCACGAACTCTTCCGGCATTGCCACTTTGCGGGCAGACGCTTCTTTCTCGACCCTCTCGACAAGCGTAGCCCCATCGACGAAGCAAGTTTTCGCGTACACCAAGATGTCGACTATATCCTTGATTCGCGATGAAGCACGGCCCTCATGCATCTCTATCATTGCGAGCAATTTATCTGCAAGGGCACTCTCCACTCGGCATACTCGATAGTCGCAGACTGGGAGCCCCTCGATATTCAGACGATCGATCGGCGCAAGAACCTCAGGCTCAAGTCCCCGCACTTCATCAATTACCAAGTCAATTGAAATTGGCTGTAGCTTCTTGGTTCCCATAAAGGGGGTGAACCACACCTTCGTACCGCACCGATACTCATCTTCTTCTTTGATTTGCTCTGCACGATCAAAGACGAACGAAACGAAATCCTCCAGATCAATCGAAGCAGCCTGCACCAGATCGACAATAGCCTCTTCGAGACTCTCCTCTTGAGCAACCAAGTCAATATCTCTTGTGACACGTGCATCGAGTGTTCGCGCCAGGACGCTTTGACCGCCCTTGAGCACAAAGCTGCCGTCATCTTCTGAAAAAACGCGACATAGGAAGCGATGAAAGTAGAAACCGACGATTGCCCGATTAGTATCCATTGGTGATTCTCTTGCGGCATTCCTAACAGCCATCTCCAATGCGGCAGGCGTTTTGTACTTCACCATGTCCTCCGTTTCGCATTACCCGTTCAGTACCATCAGCAAAGGCGCCATCAGCTCGCGTCGTTTGGCGGTTTTAGAGTTCTCCTCTACAAGATCCTTCAGCCGTTGTATATCGAGTCCACGTCCAAGCGCGTCGTGATAGGCATCGATAATTAATGAGGGATCCTCGCAATCGAGGCAAAGATCGACAAGCGTGCGCTCGGGTTTAGTTACCGGCAGGCCGTCGAGCCAAACGATGTCCCGCTCAGCAATCTCGCGCTTTACAAAAGAAAGGGATTCGTTTCTTGTATTGATACGCGTGGGCGCGGTCATCCTGTAGGGGGACAGATAGAAATCGCCCATTTGCTGCAGATTCGCCGCAGTCGTACCGCTCACGGCGATGCCATCCCACTGGCGCTTTCTCTCCCACGCGCAAAGGGAGGGACTGGTGAGCTTCCAAAAAGCGTTGAGCTCGTCGGTGTCCCGGCGCTGCGTTCCGGACATCCGGTAGGCGCCGTGGCATATCCGTTCAAGACGCCCTGCGCGGCATGAATGTGCCAGCGCATCTCGAGAGATGCCCATGCGAGCCGCCTGGGCTGTGGTAAACACGCCCTCGCTCTCGGAAAGCTCGCTTATCGCCGTTATGTTGCTAAAGTACTTCATGTTGCAATTGTAGGATATTTTCATACTTTTGCAACGTGATTTTTGATCCATTAGATCCGTTTGCCTTGTTTACCCCATTTCTGACGTCGTTTTGCACCGGCACCCCATCCCCCGCTATTGAGGTCTAATACTTTTCCGCGAAGTGAACGGCTGTTTTTGGACCCCTGAAACATCCGCATTTTTCGGCGGCAAAATCGTGGGATTTCAGCATTGAAACCGCAGGAAGCGGCACCTCTAAAGTGTCGATGCTTCGGGGGTCCGTTTTCACTCATTCACTTCTCGGAAAAGTATTAGACCTCGCTATCAGCTATCCCAAAGATCAGACCGCCCCTCCTTCACGCCACGCAAAACCTGCCTTTTCTGCCCCTGCCCGCCTCCGCACCACCCAAAAACTCATCCAACATTAATCTTGGCTCAAGAATCGCTTAATCTATAACCTGCACTATAGAGTTCGACCAAGGGCGGGGCGGCACCACGCAGGCCGCCGAACGCAACGCTCGTGCCCGGGCAAATCGCCCGGCGTCGCGCCCATCGAACGAAAGGACAGGTCATGGACGACCTCGAAAAAGTTGAAACCATCCGCACCAAGTGCAACGTGAGCTACACCGATGCCAAGGCCGCGCTCGACGCCGCCGACGGCAACGTGCTGGATGCCATCATTTGGCTCGAGTCGCATGGCAAGACCCAGACCACGTCGGCGTACGCCGCCACCGAGTCCGCGCCAGTCGATGAGCCCTCGGCCGAGATGGTCGCCGCGCAGGCCGCCTACGAAAAGTCGAGCGAAAAGACCGACTTCTCCAAGAAGATGGACAGCGTGTGGGAGTACCTCAAAAAGCTCTTCCGCCTGAGCCTGGACACCAAGTTTATCGCCACGCGCCGCGATGCGATCATCCTCAACATCCCCATCCTGATCCCCATCGTCGCGCTGTTTGCCTGGGGCGCCACGATTTGGCTGATGCTCATTGGCCTGTTCTTTGGCATGCGCTACCGCATCGATAGCGACGGCGACGTGCCCGGCAGCATCAACACCCTGATGGACAGCGCTGCCAATGCCGCGGACGACATCAAGCAAAATCTCAACGACGACAAGTAATCGCAGACGGGGGCACGTATGGCACGGATCCTGATTGTAGAGGACGAGGAGAAAATCGCCCGCTTTGTGACGCTCGAGCTGGAGCACGAGGGCTACCAGGTGGAGCACGCCGCCGATGGCCGCACCGCCGTTGACCTGGCGCTGGAGCGCGACTACGATCTGATTCTGCTCGACGTGCTGCTGCCGCAGCTCAACGGTATGGAGGTGCTGCGGCGTGTCCGCAAGCACAAGGATGTGCCGGTGATCATGGTCACCGCGCGCGATGCCGTGATGGACAAGGTGGCCGGGCTCGACGCCGGCGCCGACGATTACCTGACCAAGCCATTTGCGATTGAGGAGCTGTTCGCACGGATCCGCGTGGCGCTGAAGCGCTCGGAGGCCGTGCGGGCGGCTTCGGGCGTTGGCGGCGTTGGGGCGGGCGGTGCGGGCGGGTGCGCCGTTGCGATACCCCCGGCTAGCGACTCGGCCAAGACCTCTGCCGTGCCCTCCCCCGCCGTGCTCACCGTGGGCTCGGTTGCGCTCGACCCCGACCGCCGCGAAGTCACGGTCGGCGGCTCGCCCATCGCGCTCACGGCTCGCGAGTTCGACGTCCTCGCCCTGCTTATGGCACATGCCGGCACCGTGCTCACGCGCGAGCGCATCGCGCACGAGGCGCTGGGCTACGACTACGTGGGCGACACTAACAACGTCGACGTGCACATCGCGCACCTGCGCGCCAAGATCGAAGACGCCGGCAGTGCCCGCATCATCCAGACCGTGCGCGGGGTGGGCTATGTCTGCCGCGCGTAACGACGAGGCTAAGCGCGTCACCTCCATCGCCCGCGCCATCAACTGGAGCTATATGTGGCGCCGCTTGGTGAGCTACGTCTGGCTGGATCTGTTACTGCTGCTTGTTGCGGCGGCGATCCTCGTCTATGGCTACAACCAGACGCTGCCCGATGGCGCGTTTACCGCGGGATGGATCCCCAGCGCTAGCGTTCACGGCATGTCACTGACGCCCGCGCGCGGCTGGGACCTGACAACGCTCACCTATACCGTCGAGTTTGCGCGTACCACCAAGACCTTCCCCCTCGCGCAGGACCTCGTCGCACTGTGGCCCCTCTACCTTGTCGTTGTAGGTTGGCAAGTCATCAGCGTGCTCAACATGCTCGGCGGCGCCCGCCGCGTGCGCCGCACCATGGCACCGCTCAACGACCTGGCCCTGCGCGTTGACGAGCTCGGGCGCATGCAGCTCGCCGGCGGCAAGATGGAAACGCTCGAGCAGGCCATCGAGCGCGCAAGCGTCGACTCGCCGAGCGTCACCACCGGCGACGCCGATCTGGCGAGTATCGAGGTCGCGCTCAACCGCCTGCTGCGCCAGATGCAAGAGGCCAAGCTGCAGCAGATGCGCTTTGTCAACGATGCGAGTCACGAGCTGCGCACGCCCATCGCGGTGATTCAGGGCTACGTGAACATGCTCGACCGCTGGGGCAAAGACGACCCGGACGTGCTGGCAGAGTCCATCGCCTCGCTCAAAGCCGAAAGCGAGCATATGCAGGAGCTCGTGGAGCAGTTGCTGTTTTTAGCGCGCGGCGATGCCGGTCGCACCGTGCTGCGGCGCGCGAATACCAACCTGGCTGCACTGGTCGGCGAGGTTTGCGAAGAATCACAGATGATCGATGCCGGGCACACATATCGGCTGGCGTATGATGCCGCACTTACCGGCGACCCGCGCTGCAACGCATCGGTTGACGTGGCACTCGTGAAGCAGGCGCTGCGCGTGATCGTGCAAAACGCCGCCAAGTATTCGGACGCAGGCACGACCGTCACGTTTGCCATAACACCCGATGCGGGCACGGGCGCGATTGACATAAGCGTTGAGGACGAGGGCATCGGCATGAACCAGGAATCCGCAGCTCACGCTTTCGAGCGGTTCTACCGTGCCGACAACGCACGCGATGCCGGCGCACAGGGCTCGGGCCTGGGGCTCGCTATCGCCAAGTGGATCGTCGACAGCCACGGCGGTGTCATTGGCGTGACCTCAGTCGAGGGCGTCGGCAGCCGCTTTACGATTCGGCTGCCACGGTAGGGGCGTCTCTCACGAATCGAAGGTGAATGCTTTTCCGCGAAGTGAGCGACCTATTTTGGACCCCCGAAGCATCCGCACTTTTTGGCGCCAAAACCGCAGGAAATACCTGACAAAACCGCAGGAAAGAGCGACGTAAAAGTGTCGATGCTTCAGGGGCTCGATTTCACTCGTTCACTTCGCGGAAAAGCATTCACCTTCGATTTACGGCAGCCCGTCAGTCACCCTCTCGGCATTAAAAATGGGGCAAAGCCACGCGCCTTACCCCATTTTTCGTTAGCCATAGCAGCTCGTGCGCTACTCGCGGCACAGGTGCACGGCGAAGCCGGCGAACTCGCGCTTAAAGTACACGAGCTTGGTGCTACCGTCGGGCAGCAGCGCGCGCGACTCCTCGTTGACCTCGAGCCCGCGCTCGGCAAACCACTTCTCGGCCGCATCGATGTCGTTGACGGCAAAGCCAATGTGGCCCTTGGTGCCACGACCGTTCTGCTTCATAACCTCGACCAGCGAATCGTTAAAGTACGAAACCGGGGTCTCGATAACGGGCAGGCCCATCATCGTCGAGAACAGCTCCGCGATCTCCAAGGCGTCTACCGGGTCGGTGGCGTTGATGCCCACATGGGCAACGCGCATGCCAAAAAGCTCGACCGGGTTGGCGTTCTGCTCACTCATACAGTCAGCGCCTACTGAGCCATGACGTCGAGGACGGCCTTCTCGGCAGCGACGCGGTTCATGCCGGTCATGAAGGGCACGCCGCTCACGTACGGGCAGGTGAGTCCCTCGGGGGCAACGGTGGTGGCGATCAGCAGGTCAGCGCCCTCGTCGCAGTAATCCTTGGCCTCGGAGATAGCGCACTGCACGATCTCGTACTTGCCGGCATAACCGTTGGCATCGAGCATGGTGGCGACCTTCTGGGCAACGAGCGTGGAAGTAGCAGCGCCAGCACCGCAAGCCAAAACGATCTTCTTCATAGGTAATGTCTCCCTTCATGGTTTACTTTAGGTAAGTGTACCGCAGCGAGCGATGGCACTTAGCCTCGATGAGCTTTTATGCCAGTTTGCTTGCGCGCTGCGTATAATACATCTAGTACGTGTTGTCATACCGCTCGCTTTATGAGCGACTAAGGACCCTAATATGCCCGATTCCCGCACACTCTGGACCGCCGTCGTTATCATCTGTATCGCCGTGTCGGTGTTCTTTAGCGTCAAAAAACGCACCACGTTTAAACGCCTGCAGCAGCTTATGGCCGCTAAGCAGTGGGACGAGTTCGATCGCTTGCTCGACGACAAACTCACCAGCATGCTGTACCCGCGCTACAACCGCGACTACCTGCGCCTGAACTCCTATCTGCTGCGCGAGGACCACAAGCGCGCCAGCGAGATGTTCGACCTGCTGCTGGGACTCAACCTGCCCAAGATGCAGCGCGTCGACCTGGTCATTAAGGCCTTTAACTACTACGTTGGCCAGGAGGACCGCAAAAAGTCCAAGGAGTTGCTGCACGAGATCAAGGGCTTTGAGGGCGGTCAGGCCGAGGCAGTCGCACACGAATGCCAGCTGATGTACGACACGATGATCCTCAAGCGCCACAACGACATTCCCGAGCTGGAGCGCATGCTCGAAGAGGCCGATGACGACAAGGTCAAGAGCTGCCGCCTGGAATACCTGCTGGCCCTGCAGTACAAGAACAAGGGCGACGAGGCCAAGTTCCAGGAGTTCCTGGAGAAGTCGGGCCAACACTCGATGGCCGTCAACGCGTAACGGACGGCTTGTGCTAGACTTCTAGTCTCACGGGGGCGTGGCGGAATTGGCATACGCAGGAGACTTAAAATCTCTCGCCGCAAGGATTGTGGGTTCGAGTCCCACCGCCCCTACCACGTATTGTTTATGGGCCCGTGTCCCCAAGGGATGCGGGCCCGTTTCTTTTAGATGCTGGTGGGGCTCGAACCCGCGAGGGGGCGAGCGTCAAGCGGACGCGCAGCGTCCGCAGCGAGCCGGCGAGGGCGCCGGCAGGCGGCCGAAGCCGGTGCGGATTTGCGCAGCAAATACGCAGACGTCCCACCGCCCCTACCATGTATTGCCTACGAGCTCGTGTCCCTTTGGGATGCGGGCTCGTTTTTTTCGGACGCCGTCAACCGCAGAGCAGCTCATTTGGGACGGGGCTTTTTTGACTACTTTTTTCCACCCACCCAATGAGTTTCCTCACACATTTTTCGATGGAAAAACGTGGTTATTTCGCACATTTTCCGATGGAAAAACGTGGTTGTCTCACACATTTTCCGATGGAAACGCCCAAATGGCCTTATACTAGCCGAGAGGGTTGGGAGGCAATATGCAACGACAGCTTATGAGTGAACTTATCGCTTGGAAATCAAGGGCGAATCGCAAACCTCTCTTGCTTAAGGGAGCCCGCCAGACAGGAAAGACTTGGCTTCTTAACGAATTCGCAAGCCAGCAGTATCGAAACGTCATTCGTTTTGACTTTATGCTCGAGCCGAGCACACGCTCGCTGTTCGATGGGGACCTCGACCCCAAGCGCATCATCTCCCAGATAGAGCTCCTACGTGGCCAAACCGTAACGCCGACAGACACGCTCATCATCTTCGACGAGATCCAAGAGGCGCCACGCGGGATCACCTCGCTCAAGTACTTCAACGAGCTTGCACCCGAATACCACATCGTAGCAGCCGGTTCCTATATGGGCCTCGCGCTCCGACGCGAAAACGAGTCATTTCCCGTCGGCAAAATCGACCAGCTCACCATGCGTCCCATGGGGTTTGCCGAGTTCGTTCGCGCCGTCGACGGCAACCCGCTCGCCGACGCCATCCTTGCCGCAGACATGAACCTTCTAGCAAACGTCACCGAAAAGCTCGTGCACTTGCTCAAGGAATACCTTGTTGTCGGTGGTATGCCCGAAGTTGTCTCCGCTTTCGCCGAGACACGCGACTTCATTGAAGCCCGAAGGCTTCAGCAGCAAATCATCGAGGCTTACGAATCCGATTTTGGCAAACATGCACCCGCCCGCATCGTCGAGCGCATGAGGTTGGTTTGGAAATCCCTTCCCGGCCAGCTTGCCAAGGAGAACAAGAAGTTTGTCTATGGCGCCCTTCGCCCTGGAGCGCGCGCACGCGATTTTGAGGAAAGCCTCCAGTGGCTCACGGACTACGGAATCGTTCATAAGGTGCCACGTGTTTCCGCTCTAAAGGCGCCGCTCTCGAGCTACGAAGACCTCTCGGGCTTCAAACTGTTCTGCATCGACACCGGCATCCTCGGAGCGCTCTCCGGTCTCTCTCCGGCCATCGTTCTTAACGGATCCGCTGTTTTTACCGAGTTCAAAGGTTCGCTGACCGAACAATACGTCGCGCAGGAGCTTTTGCTCCAGGACAAAACTCCCGTGTATTGGTCCTCTACCTCTGGCAATGCCGAAACCGACTTTGCCATCGACCATGCGGGAACCGTGCTTCCGCTTGAGGTCAAGGCGGCAGAGAACCTTAAAGCGAAGAGTCTGAAAATAGCCTGCGAAAAATTCAAACTCGAGCGTTGCGTGAGGAGCTCTCTGGCGGCATATAGAGACGAGGACACGCTCGTCAATATTCCGCTTTGGGAGATTGGGCAAATCGACAGGCTGGCATAAGTAGCTAAAATAGCCCCGTCCCAAAAAGACTAGTTTTAGAGGGTGCTCAGGCTCGGAGTCCAGGCGATGGTGGGGGTCGCGCCGTCGAGAACCTCATTGATGGTAGCGGCCATGCCGGCGAGCAGGCTGTTCTCGCTTACGGTGAGCGTGTCGTAGTTGCCGGCGCGCATGAGCTCGCGCATTACCACGGCACCGGCCAAGATCACGCTCGCGCGCTTGGGCTGCACGCCCGGCAACGCAGCGATGCCCGCAACATCAAGCGTGGACATACGCTCAATGGCGGCCGAGACCTGCTCCAGCGAAAGCTCGCGCAGGTGCACAAAGCTCGAGTCGTACGGCTCCAGTTCGTGGACCAGCGCCACGAGCGTGGTGACGGTGCCGCCCACCGCAACGAGGCGTTCGGCGCGCTCAAAGTCGCTGGGCAGGCCTTCAAAATAGGCGGCAAACTGCTCGCCTGCCCACGCGGCAGCGGCAGCAAGCTCGCCATCCGCGGGCGGCAACGCGGAGAAAAACCGCTCGGTCACGCGACGGCAACCGATGTCCAGCGAGCGCGTTCCCTCCAGCGCAAAGACCCCGCGCTCAGGCGCATAGACGCCCGTCGCGAGCTCCGTGGAGCCGCCGCCCGAATCGGCGACGATGATGCGCTCGCCGGCAAAGTCGTGCGCCACGCCAAAAAATGTCAGGCGCGCCTCGACCTCGCCCGGAATCACCTGCGGTTCGAGCCCCAGATCGTGCAGACCGTCCAGCAGCAGCGCGGCATTGGACGCATCGCGCGCGGCACTCGTGCAGGTGGTGCAGACGCACGCGGCCCCAAAGGTACGGGCTTCGTCCACAAACATGCGGCACGCAGCGAGCACGCGCTCAACGGCCGCCTCGCAAAAGCGCCCCGTCGCGTCCACGCCCTCGCCCAGGTCGGTAATCTCGGTATGCTTGAACGATTCCACAATCGCTCCGCACTCGACCTGAGCCAACACCAGTCGCGACGACACCGTTCCCAGGTCGATCGCGGCCACCTTATAGCGTTTGCAATTTGTCATTGCGGGCTCCCCTCCGGGCGCTATTTGCCGTTGGACACGACCGTCTGACCCTCGACGCCGTTAAACCCAAACAGCATGTCGAGCGCCTGGATGTACCACGGCGCGTCCTTGCCGACTTCTTCGATTTCCTTGGCCACTTCGCTGGCCTTCTTGGCGTTTGAGGACTTTTTACTCGACGACGAGTCCGAATCGTCGTCCAAGCCTAGCACGTCAATCTTCTTCTCGCCGGGCATCACCAGGCCCAGGTCCTCGGACGCCGCGTCCTTGATACCCTCCTCCGAGAGCAGCTTGTCGACGCTTTTTTGCAGCTCATCATTGTATTGCTGGCGAATCTCGACCTGCTTGACCAAGATGTCGTTCGAGCGTTTTGCCACGTACAGGTCGCGCACGGGGAAATACAGGCTCACGAGCGCCAGAGCCACCACGATACCGATAAACAGCGGACGCAGAGAGCCATGCGTAAAGTCATAGATCGCCTTGACCACCGCGTTGTCGTTGGCGTAATGCATAAAGTCCGAGCCCGAAAGACGGTTCGAGGGCCTACTCGATTTGTCGTGTGCTTGAGTCGAGGGACGCGACGCATGCGACGAACGTACCGGGCGCACCGGTCCATCTGCCAAGGTATTTGATTGAGCATTGGGGCGCGAGGTACTTGTCGGTCGCTGCATGGAGCGGTCGGCACCGGCGTAATCGGACCCACCGAGCTGCACCGTGCGCGCACGGCGAGGCGACGGCTCGCGCGAACCGGCGGAATAGTAGCTGTTGTCGTAAATCTGATCCATGTGCGCCTTGTGCGGTTGAGGTTTGTTTGCGCTAAGTCCTTTAGTTATAGCACGAGCGCCTGCACCGCCTTCGCCAGCCTTTGCTCGACATAAAAAAGGCGCTGAGCCGTATGGCCCAGCGCCCATGGCGCTTTGCAGCATCCAGTCAAGGCGGGACGGAACCGAGTCAGCCTCCCCCTCGCCAAATTCGCCCGTTTAGCGAATGTTGTAGAACGCGGTCTTACCGGCGTAGCGCGCGCTGCCCTCGAGCTCGTCCTCGATGCGGATGAGCTGATTGTACTTGGCGATACGGTCGCTGCGGCACGGGGCGCCCGACTTGATCTGTCCGGCATTGACGCCCACGACCAGGTCGGCGATCGTGGAGTCCTCGGTCTCGCCGGAGCGGTGGCTCACGATGCAGGCGTAGCCGGCCTCCTTGGCGGTCTCGATGGCCTCGAGCGACTCGGTGAGTGTGCCGATCTGGTTGACCTTGACCAGGATCGCGTTGGCGGCACCCAGCTCGATGCCCTTCTTAAGGCGCTCGGTGTTGGTGACGAACAGGTCGTCGCCCACCAGCTGCACCTTGTTGCCAATGCGACGGGTGAGCTCAACCCAGCCGTCCCAGTCCTCCTCGGCCATGCCGTCCTCGATGGAGATGATGGGATAGGTGTCGACGAGCTTCTCCCAGTAATCAACCATCTGGGCACTCGTGTACTCCACGCCCTCGCCCTTGAGCTCGTACATGCCGGTCTCGGCGTTGTAGAACTCGGTCGAGGCCGGGTCCATGGCGTACATGAAGTCGACGCCGGGCTTAAAGCCAGCCTTCTCGACGGCCTTGGTAATGTACTCGAACGGCTCGGCATTGGTCTTAAGGTTGGGCGCAAAGCCGCCCTCGTCGCCCACGCCGCCGCCCAAGCCGGCCTCGTGCAGCACGCCCTTGAGGGTGTGGTAGACCTCGGCGCACCAGCGCAGACCCTCGGCAAAGCTCGGGGCGCCCACCGGCATGATCATGAACTCCTGGAAGTCGACGTTGTTGTCGGCGTGCACGCCGCCGTTGAGGATGTTCATCATGGGCGTGGGCAGCAGATGGGCGTTGACACCGCCCAGGTACTGGTACAGCGACAGGCCCGCCGACTCGGCTGCGGCGCGGGCAACGGCCAGCGACACGCCCAGAATGGCGTTGGCACCGAGCTTGGTCTTGTTGGGGGTACCGTCCGCGGCGATCAGCGCGGCATCGACGGCGCGCTGATCGAAGGCATCGAGGCCCACGACGGCATCGGCGCACTCGTTGTTGACGTGCTCGACGGCCTGCGAGACGCCCTTGCCCAGGTAGCGGCCCTTGTCGCCGTCGCGCAGCTCGCATGCCTCAAAGGCGCCGGTCGAAGCGCCCGAAGGCACCATTGCGCGGCCGAAGCTGCCGTCCTCGAGCACGACCTCGACCTCGACGGTGGGATTGCCGCGGCTGTCGAGTACCTCGCGACCATAGACGTCCAAAATATCGCTCATGTTGTCTCCCTCTCACTTGGAAACGTAGTGGATGCAAGCGACCGGCTGACCGTGCACCGTCGGTGCGCCTCCGTAAGTTAGCCATGTCGCACTTTTTGCATTATGCCCCAAGTTATCCAAGGGATACACTTGATTTTCGAACAATTTAGCGGGAACGATGAGGCGTGTCAGCCCGTCGTTCCCGCAGTCTTACTCCTCCGCCTTTGCGGCATCCCACAGGTCGTTGAGGCCGTGGGTCGAAAGCTCGGCAAGATCCACGTGAGCATCGGCCGCCATCTGCTCCATTGCGGCCCAGCGACGGCGGAACTTTGCCGTACTGGCGCGCAGGGCGCTCTCGGCGTCGATACCCTCCTTGCGCGCGACGTTGACCAGGGCAAAGAGCAGATCGCCAAACTCCATTTCGCGCTCGGGCGTTCCGGGGGCCTCGGCCTCAAACTCGGCACGCTCCTCGACGACCTCGTCCCACACATCCTGGACCGTCTCCCACTCAAAGCCCACGGCAGCCGCCTTGCGCGACACCTTCTGAGCCTGCATCAGCGCCGGCAGATGCGTGGGCACGCCGTCGAGCAGACCCTCGGGCGCGGCCTCGCCCGCCGCCACGGCCTTGTCCTTGGCAGCCCTCTCGGCAAGCTTGACCTCGTCCCAAATCTTGAGTACCTCGTCGGAACTGTCAGCATCTACATCGCTAAACACGTGCGGATGACGGCGGATGAGCTTGGCATCGATATCACGCGCCACGTCGGCCAGTGTAAACTCGCCGGCGTCCGCCGCAATCTGCGCATGCAGTACCACCTGCATGAGCACGTCGCCCAGCTCCTCGCGCAGATGCGCCACGTCGTCCGCCTCGATGCAATCGAGCGCCTCGTAGGCTTCCTCGATCATGTTCTTGCCAATGCTGCGGTGCGTCTGCTCGCGGTCCCACGGGCAGCCATCGGGCTGACGCAGACGCCAGATAGTCTGCACCAAATGCTGCAGCTCGGCCGACACGTCGACCAGCGTGGACAGATCGCGCGAGCCCTCGGCATTTTGCCGAGCCATGTGCTGCGCCATGATTATTTCTCCTCCAGGATCACGTGACGGAACGCGCCGCCCTCGTAGATGCCGTAGCTGTGCGTGCCGTCCTTGGGGATGCTCACGCTGCCGGGGTTGAAGAGCCATAGGCCCGGGCGTGCCTCGCTTGCCTCGTTAACCTTGATATGCGTGTGGCCGTAGACGAGCGCGGAGCCCTCGGGCAGCGCGGGCACGTGGTCGACGCTGTTGTGCATGCCGGCGCCAAAGACGTGGCCGTGCGTCAGGAACAGTTCACGGCCGGCCTCATCGAACAGCGTGGCGTAGTCCGCCATGACGGGAAAGTCGAGCACCATCTGGTCGACCTCGGCGTCGCAGTTGCCGCGGACGGCGATGATGCGGTCGGCCAGGGCGTTGAGCAGCGGAATCACGCGCTTGGGGGCGTAGTCGCGCGGCAGGTCGTTGCGCGGGCCGTGGTAGAGCAGGTCGCCCAGCAGCACGATGCGGTCGGGCTGCTCGGATTCGATTGCGGCGACCAGACGCTCGGTCCAGTATGCCGAGCCGTGAATGTCGGAAGCGATGAGGTATTTCATGGTGGTCCTTTCGGGTGGGGCTGATGTGGCCGGGCGCGAGATGTCGCCGGCCGCGCTATTCAAATCACAGTGCCGAGGCTTGTGCCGTCTGCATCACGCGCTGGAGCGGCACGTTATGCTCGCGGGCAAGACGGGCGCAGTCCTCGTACTCGGGCGCCGCACGCTCACTGCCGTCGGGCAGGGTGGCCACCTTGACGGCCACTTCGCCCCAAGGCGTCGCGACCTGCTCAAAACGACGCGGCAGGCAGACGCGTTCCATCACCTGGCGCCGGATGCCGTTCGTGGTGGTTTCCAAAAAGATAATCGTCTGCAGACGGTCAATGTCCTCGCGGGCGCAGATTACCTGCAGCTGCCAACCGGGGCGGCCTTTTTTGCAGTAGAGAGGCAACCAGTGCACCTCGCGGGCGCCCGCCTCGCGCAGGCGGTCCGCGGCATAGGCGAGCACCTCGGGCGACGCATCGTCGATGTCGCACTCCAGCTTGACGATAGTTTCGGGTGCATCGGTCTCGCGGGACAGCGGAGATGTACTTCCACGTTGCATACGGTCCGGATCCTTTCCGCACGGGCTCGTTTTATTCACCCAAACGCTAGCACATCGCGGGCAGCGCAGGGGCGACGTCATGGGATAGGTGCGACTTTTGCTGGGCGCAAGTGCTGGCGCGCTCCAACGCCGGCCCGCTCCACTCAAACGTGTACGTCAGCCTCCAAACATGTCATTTTTTGTCGGTTTTGGAGGCTGATGTGCATGTTTTGAGAGCGCAAGCGAGGCCGCACCGCGCGCCGCACAGCCTTTCCAATCGATTTCGACCCCCGGCGTGCCCGGCGTGTTGAGAGCTGCGCCATTACAATGGAGCGGATTCGCTTGACGCAAAGGAGCCGCTATGCCCATGTGCCCGCTGGTCGATTGCCACACCCACACCTCGTTTTCGGACGGGCATGCCTCGTTTGAGGAAAACGTCCGCGCTGCCGCGGCCGCTGGCTGCCGGGTCATGGTCTCGACCGACCACCTCACCTTACCAGCCAGCATGGATGCCAACTGCGAGGTGCAGGTTACTGAGGGCGACCTGCCGGCACATCGTCTGGCTTTTGAGGATGCTCGCAAGCTTGCCGCGCAGATTGCGTCGGAGCTCGAGCTTATCTATGGCTTTGAATGCGATTGGTACGAGGGCTGCGAGCCTTTGGTTGAGCGCTGGTCCCAGGGCGCCGTCGTACGCCTGGGCAGCGTGCATTGGATTGGCAACCCAGGCGATATCATGGCCGGCGCTGCGGCCACGGCAGGGGCAGAGGGTGTCGCACGCCCCGATACGCCCGATTCACGCTGCGGCTGGATCGATGACGACACCAACTTGCATGTTTGGGAAAACTTAGGCGTGCGCGGTATATGGGAACGCTATGTCGATGACTGGTGCCGTGCTTGCGAAAGCTCACTCAACTTTGATGTAATGGCCCACCCCGACCTGGTCATGCGCTTTTCGAAGGAAGGCTTTGCACCCGACTTTGATCCCGCTCCGTTTTGGGGGCAGATGGCAGAGTGCGCGCACGACACAGGCCGCCGCGTTGAGGTCTCGACCGCCGCACCGCGCAAGGGACTCGACGACTACTATCCCGCAACCGGGTTGTTGCGTTGCTTCGCCCATGCCGAGGTGCCGATCACTTTTGGCTCGGACGCACACCGCGCCCGCGACATTTGCTGGAACATCCGTGAGGCCCAGGCACACGCCTACGACTGTGGCTACCGAACCTTCGACGTCCCCCACCCCACCGGCGAATGGGAATCCACACCCCTCGCCTAACTAGTCGTTTAAGAACGTCCATTACAGTCGAAATTGTCAGCCCGGGCCCGTCTCGGGCTACGATTGAGGCGCGCCCAGAACGGGCCGCCGACCGGGCGCCCGCGCACGGCCGAACGTCCCTGCCCCCGAGAGGGCCCGTTGGGTGCTGCCGGCGCGGGACGCGCCGCCCCCGACGGCTGATAGGAAAGTGCCGGGCAGGCGCCGCGGCTGGTAATGTGAGTGCCGAGGGGGAGGCCATCCGGTCGAACGACTACCGGAAGGATACCACCGTGAAAGCGCCATCCACCAGACCCGCGGCCGTGCTCGGCCTGGACGTCGGCAAGTCATCGCACTGGGCCTGCCTGGTCGACCGCGACGGGGAGGTGCTGGCCAGCGCCCCCGTCCGCAACAGGGAGGCCGAGCTCGACGCGCTGTTCGCCTCCGCGCCCGCCGGCGCGCTCGTCGTCGTCGACCAGTTCCGCAACATAGGGTCCCTCGCCGTGCGGCGCGCCCGCGCCGCGGGGCTGGCGGTC
>ERZ773170.531-NODE-531-length-37945-cov-17.316020_pt1 | contig 37945 bp, 27 predicted proteins | sample MGYA00581002_ERZ773170 | MGnify/ENA primary metagenome ERZ773170 (study PRJEB29015, sample SAMEA2737811) | human gut metagenome | biome: human gut; feature: human-associated habitat; material: faeces | place: China | collected 2012 ... | reverse complement strand
ATCCATTCATGTTTAATCAATCTACATTGGTTCTTGGGTATCTGCTGCTATATGGTTATGATGTTACGGGAAAAAGCTATCAGATGCGATTAGTCGGAATGGCTTTAGGTGCAGCACTTACCTGCTTCGTATTTTATCGAAATCATAAAAACAGAACTTATAAAAGAAATCTGAAAGATCTGATACAAGAATTTGATATCACTTCTTCCAGAACAAAATGGCAGATATGTCAGATTTTATGCGTACCGATTGTCCTTTGCATTGCAGAACTTTGTAATATGCCACGTGCAATGTGGGCTGGTATTGCGGCCATGTCCGTGATTTTGCCGTCTATGGAAGATATGCACTACAGAGTCCGTAAAAGGATTGTCGGAAATATTGCAGGTGTTATATGTTTTACAGTATTATATTTTCTGCTTCCTTCGTCAATCTATGCATATATAGGAATTCTTGGTGGAATCGGTGTAGGATTTTCAGCACAATATGGCTGGCAGGCAGTATTTAACACATTTGGTGCTTTAGCCATTGCTGCAGAGACTTATGGACTACAAGGAGCGGTTAGTCTTAGAGTGATTCAAAATGTTTTTGGTGTTGTGTTTGCTTTAGCATTTTGTGTTATATTTTATTGGTTTATGCCTAAAAAAAAGGAAAGTGAGGTGACCGTACATGCAGAGTGAAGTGAATCAGGAAGAAAATTTGAATAGAATTATTACGGTTCCTAGATAAGGCTTTTTATGATGAAAACAGTATATCATATGCGGTTATGCATTGAAAATACTGTTCAGTTAAGAAATGCTGTATTTTTTAGGTGTTTTTACCACAGCGTGAGAAGTCACTAATTCACAGAAATTATACAGAATCATACGGGCATTGATTTCCTGAAGGATTCCATCATACTTGCTGCGCCCCAGATCAATCAGGATGCTGTCCGTCTCATGAAGGAGCTTTACGGCATCGACATGGAGAAAAAGCAGTATTCTAAGCTGATATCAAGCATCCCGGAGCCAGACATCTCCATGGGTTGTGATGTAGGTTGTCCGTTTATCGGCAGAGCGTTTGATGACAACTGGAAACTTGAAGATCCGACAGGAAAAACGGATGATGATTTCAGGGGGGTTATACAGCAGATCGAGAAGAATATTCTAGAATTAAAGAAAAAATGATTGCAATATAAATTCCGGTTTATCAAGCCCTTTGAGAAATCTTTTCTCAAAGGGCTTTTTAATTTTGTGATTTAGTATCGGATTTTTTGGAATAATAACTCTGTTTGGCAAGAAAAATGACAAATTGAAAAATGTTAAAATAAAATCGTGCCGAAATGGGAACACTTTACAATCACATATTAAACCACAATCTGACCGTTATAACACTCATAATTGCGGCGGTTAGGTCGGCGGTTATGGCGGCAAAGAGGGTGTGGCGAATTTTTTTGACACGGATACAGCCAAAGTACATTGCGATTGCGTAGAAGGTTGTTTCGCTTGAACCTGCGAGTACGGATGCTGTTCTGCCCGCAAAGCTGTCGGGACCGCAGGTTTTGTAAAGGGCTGTGAGGAGTGCGGTCGAACCGCTTCCCGAAACGGGACGGAGGAGTACGAGCGGAACAATTTCTTTCGGAAATCCTAAAAATTCCGCTGTCGGCTGAATCAGTGCGCATATTGCGTCAATTGCTCCGCTTGACTGCAAAAGATCAACGGCAAACACAAGTCCCATAATTGTAGGGGCAATGTTGTACAGAAGTTTTACTCCCTCTTTTGCTCCCGAAATGAATACATCGAATACGGGAACTTTTTTTATCAGCCCGAATACCACAACAATACACGCAAATGCCGGCATTACAAATTCCATTTGCTCACCACATTTCTCAAATTTTACCTTGCCTGATATTCAGCGTACAGGCAATCAGCAACGCCACCGCCAACGCACACGCAGAGCTTATCCAGACGGGAACGATAATTTCAAAAGGTGCAGAGCTTCCGTAGGATTGGCGGAGTGCGGCAAGCGTTGTGGGTAACAGCTGGAGTGACGCTGTGTTCATAACTACAAAAACAACCATTTCGTTGCTCGCAATGTCACGGCGGTCATTGAGCGTGTGCAGCTGTTCCATTGCTTTTAGTCCGAAAGGTGTTGCGGCATTGCCGAGTCCGAGCAGATTTGCACTGATATTCATGGTGATGCTTTGAAATGCGTCGCTTTTTTTATCAAGTCTCGGAAAAAGCGGACGGAGCAACGGTGCAAAGATTTTTGCAAAAATGTTTGTCAAACCGCTTTCGACTGCGATTTTCATAATTCCCGACCAAAGGCAGATTATGCCTGCCATTGTGAGAATAAGCTGTATTGATGACGCTCCGCTTTCGATGAGTGCGTTTGAAATGTCGGCGGTGTTGCCCATAAACAACGCACACAATACGCTCACGGCAATGAGTCCGCTCCAGATATAATTCAGCATTTTTACTCCTTTTGCTGCAATTAACGACAAAATGTACAATATTGTCATTTTTGTAATCAAATTATTTAATAAAATCGTTGACAAAAATCCCGAAAAATGGTAGTATAGGTAAAAATAGGGATTATGGTGAATTAAAAAATAGGGATTATGGTGAATTAAAATGATTTATACAAACTTTAGGGAAATTGATAAAGCAGGCAGAATTGTAATATCAAAGGATATCCGCAACCACCTCAACATTAAGCCGGGTGACATTCTTCACATTGAGGCTGACGATGAGTGCGTTACGATTAAAAAGGCAGAGAGCAAGTGCGTTTTTTGCAATACTCTTGATAATCTGATTGCATTCGGCGGAAAATATGTATGCAGAGATTGTGTTGAAAAGCTCAAAGGCTGATAATGCTTTCGGCTACTCGACTACTCTAAAATATACTTGACCGAATTTGAAATTATGATAACGGACGGTGTTTTTATATGGACAGAATTGACAAAATTAATTATTATCTTGACATTGCCGAAACTGTGCTTGAAAGGGGAACTTGCCTGCGCAGAAATTTTGGTGCGATTATCGTGAACAACGACCAGATCGTTTCAACAGGCTATACAGGTGCTCCGAGAGGCAGAAAAAATTGCTGTGATTTGGGATTTTGTATCCGTCAGGAACGCAACATTCCCCGTGGCGAGCGTTACGAACTTTGCAGAAGCGTTCACGCCGAGGCGAACGCTATTATTCATGCATCAAGAGAACAGATGATTGGCGCAACGCTTTATCTTGTCGGCAAGGAGATGTCAAACGGCGAGTATGTTCAGAACACATCTTCGTGTGCAATGTGCAAGCGTATGGTTATCAACGCAGGTATTGACAAGGTTATTGTCAGAAACGATAAAACCGATTTTACGGAAATTGATGTGAACGATTGGATTATGTCCGATGATTCGCTTGACGCACTTCGTGGCTATTGATATGAAAACACGGCTTTTTATAACCGATATCCGCAAAATTTCTTTTGATAGAGTCGGTGAGCTTTCTCCCGAAAGAGCGGAGCGTGTTCAAAGATGCCGCAGAGCTGACGATAAACTGCGTTGCATTGCAGGCGGCTTGTTTATGAACAAATTTCTTGGCGGTGCAAAAATCACCGTGAATGAATTCGGCAAACCCGAATGTGACAACGGGCTTTGTTTCAATATTTCGCACAGCGGAAGCTATGTGCTTTTTGCGTTGTCGGCTTCCGAAGTTGGCTGTGATATTGAAGAAATTCGATTTCTCAAGGGCATAAGGCTCGGCAAAATTGTTTTCTGCGACAACGAGATGAAATTGCTCGGCAACGCTTTTGACAGGCTCGGCACATTTTTTGAATTCTGGACTAAAAAAGAGGCACTCCTAAAATGTATGGGTGACGGATTTCACCGTGGCGCAAAAAGTGTTGATGTCAGCAGCGGAAAATTCTCTGAAAATCAAACCGAATATTATATGAAACAATACAAATTTTCGGACTATGAAATCAGCCTTTGCAGTGTGCAAAATGATTTCCCGAAAGATATTGAATTTATCACTTTATAACTATAAAGCCACGATTTTGAACCAACCTCCAAAATCATTAGATTTTTGGTCTGACTTTTTTGGGGGTAACATCAATTTCGGGGCTTTTTTACATAGGAAATACAAAACAAACCCCTGATTTTGTTAATATGCTTGTTATTGCTATTTTTAAATAATTGTGATACAATCTACTTTGATTAGTGTAGCAATCGGCTGCATATATTGTGTATGAAAAAATTCGGAACGGAAATATCCGTCTGCACACGGATGTTTTGCAATTTTCAGGGGGGACACTATGCCGACATTTACCAAGGCGGCTATCAAGGCGACCTTTATTTCGCTCTTGAATAAAAAGCCGTTGAATAAAATTACAGTCAAGGAGATTGTTGAAGAGTGCGGAATTAACCGTAATTCCTTTTACTACCATTTTGACGACATTCCGTCGCTTCTTGAGGAAATTCTCGTTGAAGAGGCTGACAGATTTGTTGCGACCGAAACCGACAACAATACTTCTGTTTATGAAAGCCTGATTTCTGTAATTGATTATGCTTTTTCTAACAAGTCGGTGATTCAGCACATTTACAATTCTGCGAACAGAACTACATTTGATGTGTATCTCAACAGAATTTGTACTCACGCTATAAAAAGCTATTTTGACAAGCTTGAAATTACAAAAAACATTGCCGAAGATGACCTTGACGCAATGATTATGTATTACAAGTGTCAGCTTGTTGGTTTTATTATCGACTGGCTCGGCGGAGGTATGAAATATGACCTCAGAATTAAGATGAAACGCATTTGTGAGCTGTTTGAGGGTTCAATGGAGTCTGCATTGGACAGATGTGCCAAAATCAATGCCTGATTGCTGTTTTATTGGTTAAAAGTGAATATTTGCGTGTCTGAAATGCAGACGAATTTAACAAAATGTCTGATTTCCGTACAAATTTATTGCCGTGTCTAAATTCCTGACACGGCATTTTTTGTGTCTGTTTAAATTTTAACAAAGCCGTAATAGAATATATTACGGACAAAGGAAATGCGGTTCACCTCTCGGATCGTTCCTTTGAATGCAGAGTGCAGTCTGCAAATCATATATGAAGGAGTATGAAATATGAAGTTAGGGAAAGCGGTTGTTAAAAGCCGTTTCGTAATCCTTATACTTGCCGTTGCGCTGATGATTCCGTCAGCCTTGGGAATGGCATTTACAAGGGTTAATTACGACATTCTTAGTTATCTTCCCGATAACCTCGACACAATCAAGGGTCAGGATTATCTGCTTGATGACTTTGGAAAGGGTGCTTTTTCATTCCTCATCTTTGAGAATATGGATGATAAAGATGTTGCGGCAACAGAGGAAAAAATCAAAGAAATCGACCATGTTGATACGGTTCTTTGGTATGACGATTTTGCCGACATCTCAATCCCAAAGGAAATGTTGCCCGACAAAATTTATGATGCGTTCAATTCGGGAAATGCAACGATGATGGCGGTATTCTTCGATACCTCAACATCAGCTGATGAAACAATGAACGCTATCGAAGAAATCCGTTCGGTTGCCGGTAAACAATGCTTTGTTTCGGGTATGTCGGCAATGATTACGGATATGAAGGATATGTTTGAGGAACAGGAAATGACTTATGTTGCAATCGCTGTTGTCCTTGCGGTAATTGCAATGATGATATTTATGGATAACTGGATTATCCCGTTTGTGTTCCTTGCAAGTATAGCGGTTGCTATCCTCGTAAATATGGGCAGTAACTACTTTATGGGTGAGGTTTCATTCATTACCAAAGCGTTGGCGGCAGTCCTTCAGCTTGCGGTAACAATGGACTACTCAATCTTCCTGTGGCACAGCTACGAAGAACAAAAGGGCATTTGTGAAAACCACAAGCAGGCAATGGCTGTTGCAATTCACGAAACCGTCCGTTCCGTAATCGGAAGTTCAATCACAACGGTTGCAGGCTTTATCGCACTTTGCTTTATGACATTCACACTCGGTCTTGACCTCGGTATTGTAATGGCAAAGGGTGTTATCCTCGGTGTTATCTCCTGTGTAACGGTTCTTCCGTCGCTCATTCTTGTTCTTGACAAGCCTCTTGAAAAGACAATGCATAAGTCGCTTATTCCGTCAACAAAGAAGCTTGCAACAGGACTTGTTAAAATTTTCCCCGTATTTCTCGTGATGTTTGCGGCTCTTATTTATCCGTTCTATTCGGCATACAGCCAGACAAACAATGAGATTTACTACGATTTGTCGGAAAGTCTTCCCGAGGATATGGCAAATGTAATTGCCAACACAAAGCTTAAAGATGAATTCGGCGTCGGTACAACACATATGGTTCTTGTTGATTCTTCGCTTTCTGCAAAGGACGCAAGAAATATGACAAACGAGCTTGAAAAGGTTGACGGCGTAAAATATGTTCTCGGTCTTGAAAGCGTTGTAGGTTCGCTTGTTCCGGAAGAAGTTCTTCCCGATTCAATCACAAGCGTTCTCAAAAATGATAAATGGGAGCTTATGCTTATCAACTCTGAGTACAAAACAGCCACAGATCCTATGGCAAAGCAGATTGATGAGTTGAATAAAATCATTACAAAGTATGATAAGGACGGACTTCTCATCGGTGAAGCCGCTTGTACAAACGACCTTGTAAACATCACGACAGTTGACTTTCAGGTTGTAAATGCAATTTCTATTGTTGCAATCTTTATTATCATTGCGATTGTTGAAAAGAGTATCACACTTCCGATTATTCTTGTTGCGGTTATTGAGCTTGCTATCTTTATCAACCTCGGTATTCCGCATCTTATGGGCGAGTCGCTCCCGTTCATCACACCTATCTGTATAAGTACAATTCAGCTTGGCGCAACGGTTGACTACGCAATTTTGATGACGACACGATATAAGAAGGAAAGGTATCTCGGAAACGATAAACGCACCTCGGTTATTACGGCTCTTGAAACTTCAATTCCGTCAATTATCGTTAGTGCAATGGGACTCTTTGCCGCTACAATCGGCGTCGCATTCTACTCGGATGTTGACCTTATTTCATCAATCTGTAAGCTCCTTGCAAGAGGCGCTGTCATCAGTATGTTCTGCGTAACGCTTATTTTGCCGGCAATGTTTATGCTGTTCGACAAGGTAATTGCAAAGACAACTCTCGGTTTTAAGCCGAAAAAAACATCAATTTCGGAGGCTGCTGTATAATGAAAAAGAATAACAAAAATAATAATCATAAATTTTTAAGCAAAAACTATATCAAGGGTGCTATTTCGGGTGCACTTGCACTCACAATTCTTTGCAGCGGAGTAGGCGTTGCCGCTTATTCCGCCGGTGCAGACAATACTGCACAGGCTCTCGGCGTTCAGACAGAAAGTACGGTTGAGGCTGTTAAGAAGGCAAGCACAACTAAAGAGGCTCTCAAAAAGCTCAGCAAAAATGAAACCGTTTATGTTATTGCCGACGCAAGCGGTGCGGCTAAGAAAATCATTGTAAGCGACTGGCTCAAGGGTGTAGATACAAAAGGCAAGGTAAAGGATGTTTCAAACCTCAAGGGTGTTAAAAATGTTAAGGGTGACGAAACATACACGGTAAATGAAGACAATGCTTATGAGTGGGCTGCAAATGGCGATGACATCTACTATCAGGGAACAGGCACAACCGAACTTCCCGTAAAGCTCAAATTAAGCTACAAGCTCAACGGCAAAACTGTTTCTGCAGATGAAATCGCAGGCAAGAGCGGTAAGGTTACAATCCGCATTGACTATGAAAACACACAGAAGGAAAAGGTTAAGATTAACGGTAAGACAGAAGAAGTTAATGTTCCGTTCCTTATGCTTTCGGGTATGATTCTTGACGATGACAAATTCAAAAATGTTGAGGTTTCAAACGGCAAGGCTATCAATGACGGTACAAGAACAATCGTTGCCGGTTTTGCTCTTCCGGGTATGCAGGACAGCCTTGATATTGACAAGGATGAAATGGAAATCCCTGATTATGTTGAAATCACAGCAGATACAACCGACTTTGAACTTTCAACAACAATGACAGTTGCAATGAACGATATTTTCAACGATGTTGATTTTTCAAAGGTTGACGATAAGGTTGACGAGCTTAAGGATTCTCTTGATGAACTCGAAGACGCCGCAGAACAGCTTGTTGACGGTTCTTCACAGCTTTATGACGGTATCGGCACACTTCTTGACAAGTCAGGCACACTCATTGAAGGTATAGACAAGCTTTATGACGGTGCAGAACAGGTAAACAGCGGTGCAAAAAAACTTGACAGCGGTGCAGACGGTCTTTCAAGCGGTGCAAAAACGCTTGATGACGGTGCGTCAAAGCTCAAAAGCGGTGCGTCACAGCTTGACAGCGGTGCATCACAGCTTGACAGCGGTCTTGCAACACTTGCAGGCGGTGCGTCACAGGTTGACAACGGTGCGGCAAGTCTCAGCAGTTATGTTGCAACACTTGCGGGCGGTCTCGGCAAGCTTTCATCCAACAGCGCAACTCTAAACGGCGGTGCAGAACAGGTGTTTAACACACTTCTTTCAACTGCCGACACTCAGATTGCCGCCGCAGGTCTTACAGCCGACAAGCTTACAATTAAAAACTATGACAGCGTTCTTGAAGGACTTATTTCATCACTCAGCGATGAAAATGCTCAGAAACTCGCTTACAATACAGCACTCGAAACAGTAACGGCAACTGTAAACAGCCAGAAGGATGTTATCAGAACTGCCGTTGAAGCAACAGTAAGAAAGTCTGTTACAGAACAGGTTCTCGCAGCCGCAGGTCTTGGTATGACGGCAGATCAGTATGATGCCGCTGTTGCCGCAGGTCAGGTCAGCGAAGAGGTTCAGGCTCAGGTTTCTACTGCAGTTTCTACACAGATGAGTTCATCTGCGGTTCAGACTGCAATTGACAGCAATACAGAGGCACAGATTCAGAGCCTTATCGAAACAAATATGAACAGTGAAGAGGTTCAGAGTCAGATTCAGGCAGGTGTTGCAAAAGCTCAGGCAGGCAGAAAGTCACTTCAGGCTCTCAAAACTCAGCTTGACAGCTACAACACATTCTATCAGGGTGTGCTTTCATACACAGCGGGTGTTGATCAAGCTAACGAGGGCGCTCAGCAGATTCTTGCCGGCACATATACACTCAAGGACGGCACAGGTTCACTTGTAAGCGGTGCCGGTCAGCTCAAGAACGGTTCTTCAAGTCTTAAGAGCGGTACAAGCGAACTCAAGAGCGGTACTTCAACCCTCAAGGACGGTACGTCAAGCCTTAAAAACGGTGTAAAGACTCTCAAAAACGGCACAAGCTCACTTTCGGACGGTACAAAGAGCCTCTTCGAGGGCGTTGGTACTCTCAAGGACGGCAGTGCAGCACTTGTTGACGGCGTTAAACAGCTCAATGACGGTGCAATGACATTGTCCAAGGGTATGAAGAGGTTCAAAGAGGAGGGCATTGACAGCATTGTTGATGCCGCAAACGGTGATGTCCGGGATATCATCGACCGTTTCAAGGCTGTTCAGAAAGCATCAAAAAAGTACAACAACTACAGCGGTATTTCCGATGATATGGACGGTAAGGTTGACTTCATCTACAAGACCGATTCAATCGAGAAAAAGTAACTCAATATATTTTAACAGCAAGACGAAAGGCTTATTTCCCTAACCCTTTCATACACAATATAAAAAGCAGTTATGTCGTTTGGCATAGCTGCTTTTTGCTTTGTATGATGTTTTTTGTGAATTTCAAAACTTGAAAAAATTACAAATAATAAAACGAATTTCACCGCAAACAATACTATTGCGGCGATGAAAACGGGATGCCGAAACGCCGCTTTATTAATAAATTTAACGAGATTTAAAAGTTTTGAAAAGGAGAAAACAAATTATGTCAAGCAATAACAATCAGATTAATGTACCTCAGGCAAAGGAAGCCATGGAACGCTTTAAGATGGAATGTGCCAACGAAGTAGGCGTAAACCTCAAACAGGGATATAACGGCGACATTTCTGCAAGAGAAGCAGGTTCTGTAGGCGGTCAGATGGTTAAAAAGATGTTACCCGTACGAAATAAGTCTTACATACGCAATAACCGCAATGTAGAGGGACACCGTCAGGAGGTTACGTATCAGGTAAGAGTAACCTACTGAAAACAGCTTATCTATCGCATTTTTCAAGATTTATAAAGTAATAAACACCACTCCCCGAAAGGCAGAAATCACCCCAAGCTTTTCGGGGATATTGCTTTAAAATCAGACAGCAAATTAAAAACTTTAGTGTGATTTAATTCTAATCGCTTGATATTATTTTTGATTGCGAATATAATAAAAATATAAACCGTCAGATTATTGGAGAGATTGTAATGACATATGAAGAAATTAAAAATATAATATCACAGGGCGAAGGGGTGAATATTGAGTTTAAGAAATCCACAACCGATATTACTAAAGATGTTTATGAAACGGTTTGTGCTTTCTCAAACCGTGAAGGCGGACATATCCTGCTCGGTGTTAAAGATGACGGTACGGTTATCGGAGTGGACAGAAACCGTGCAGAGAGAATCAGGAGCGATTTTGTTACTTCAATCAATAATCCGAATAAAATGTATCCTCCGCTTTACCTGATGATCGAAAATATTGAATATGATGATAAGCTGATTATTTATATTTTTGTTCCCGAGAGTACGCAAGTTTGCCGTTGCGGCGGCAGGATTTTTGACAGAAACAACGATTCGGATATAGACATAACTAATTCAGGAAATTTAGTATTTAAGCTGTATTCAAAAAAGCAGGGAACATATTTTGTAAATAAAGTTTTCACTTGCTTTACAATGGCTGACCTGCGTTCCGATATAATTGATAGAGCAAGAAGACTGTCAAGACTGAGAAATAAAAATCATCCGTGGCTTACTATGACTGATGAAGAAATACTGCGCAGTTCAGGCTTGATTCTTAAAGACAGCGAAAAAGTTGTTGACGGACTGACACTTGCGGCGATACTTCTTTTTGGTAAGGATGAAACTATAATGGCGGCTTTGCCGCAACACAAAACAGATGCGATTTTCAGAACCCAAAATACAGACAGATATGATGACCGAGACGTTATTATTACGAATTTATTTGATACATTTGACAGGCTTATGGAATTTGGCAAAAAGCATTTGAATGATCCGTTTATTCTTGAGGGAGTACAAGCTGTAAGTGCAAGAGATGCAATTTTAAGAGAAATTTTCTCGAACAGTCTTGCGCATCGTGATTATTCCACTGGTTATGTAGCAAAATTTGTTATTGAGAAAGACAGGATGTACACGGAAAACGGAAATCTGTCTCACGGCCATGGTGAGTTGAAGCTCGACAGATTTGAACCGTTTTCTAAGAATCCTCCTATCGCAAAGGTGTTCAGAGAGGTGTCACTTGCCGATGAGCTCGGATCGGGTATGAGAAATACCTATAAATATACAAAGATGTACTCAGGCGGAGTTCCTGAATTTATCGAGGGTGATGTATTTAAGACAATAATTCCTCTATCCTCTGCGGCAACGAGTATGGTGGGACCTGATGGCAACCAAGATACCCCACAAGATAACCTACAAGACACCCTACAAGACAACCTACAAGAAAAGGTAATTCAAGTTGTATATGAGAAAATAATTGAATTCTGTATTGAACCAAAAAGTAAAAGAGAAATTGTTGAGCATTTTGGCTTGAAGGATATCCGGGAATTTACAAACAGATATATTAAACCACTGCTTGAAAGCGGAAAACTAAAAATGACTATACCGGATAAACCCACAAGCCGATATCAAAAATATGTGACTAAAAAGTAAAACATAGTTTTTAGTAATTATAATTTGCCGAGCAAGAGAGTAATATTGCTTGGCAAATTTATATTTATCAAAGAATTTTTGAAAAAATTTAAAATTTCCCTGATTTTGTCCGGATCTTGTCACAGTCGGTTTGTTATGATATAGACACAATAAAGAAACAAACAAACGAAAGGAGGAAAAGAGAATGATTGCTTATCTCGGAAAGCTTTTCTTCAATTGGATGAACACATTGTTTTAAGATAAAAGCACAACGAAAAACTGATGTCACAATGGATAAGGACTTGTAGAACGAATGATAATTGAAAATAGAAAAAAGCCAAAGGTCAGTTAATTCACAACGGATACCCGACCTTATTTTATGCTGAATTATGATAAACTGCGTTGTTTATCTTGAAAACTCTCTAAAAATACCTATAATTAAAGTATAGAATAAATCAGGTGCAGAGTTATGGATAAATTTGATGTTTTAAGAAAATACTTCGGATATTCCTCGTTCAGAAAAGGTCAGGAAGAAATGGTTGATTGCCTGTTGTCGGGCAGGGATGCTCTCGGCATAATGCCGACGGGTGCAGGTAAGTCTATATGCTATCAGGTTCCTGCAATTATGTTTGGCGGTGTTACTATTGTTGTTTCTCCGCTGATTTCATTGATGAAGGATCAAGTAAATGCTCTTGTTCAGCAGGGCGTGAAGGCGGCTTATATCAACAGCTCATTAACCGATACACAATATGACAAGGTGTTGAAAAATGCGGCTTTGGGAATTTATAAAATAATTTATGTCGCACCCGAACGGCTGGAGTCAGTCAGTTTCATTAATTTATGCAGAAGAATAAAAATTTCAATGGTCGCCGTTGATGAGTCGCACTGCGTTTCGCAGTGGGGACAGGATTTCCGTCCGAGCTATCTTAATATTAACAAATTCATTTCTATGCTCCCGAATCGTCCAATAATCGGAGCTTTTACGGCAACCGCTACGGATGAAGTAAAAAAGGATATTATAAACATTTTACAGCTTGAAGATCCTGCCGTTGTAACTACGGGCTTTGACAGACCGAATCTGTTTTTCTCCGTTTTAAGACCTGCCAAAAAGGATAACAGGCTTATTGAACTGATAAAAGAACGCAGGGACAAGTCGGGAATTATCTATTGTTCAACGAGAAAAAAGGTTGAGAGCGTTTGCGATTTGCTTATCAAAAACGGCTTTCCGGCAACACGCTATCACGCAGGCTTGAGCGACGAGGAGCGTGTTAAGAATCAGGACGATTTTGTCTATGACCGCAAACCGGTTATGGTTGCGACAAATGCGTTCGGAATGGGCATAGATAAGTCGAATGTATCATATGTAATTCATTACAATATGCCGAAGAATATCGAAAGCTATTATCAGGAGGCAGGCAGAGCAGGACGTGACGGTCAGGAGGCAGATTGTATTTTGTTTTACGGAGCAGGAGATGTGCAGACCTGTCGATACTTTATCGAAAACACCGAGCCGAATCCGCAGCTTACACCTGAGCAGAATGAGATGTTCAAGAAGAGGGAGGAAGAACGTTTAAAGCATATGATTTTCTATTGCAGGACAAGCGACTGCCTGCGTAATTATATGCTCAGATATTTCGGAGATGAAGCAGAGGAAAACTGCGGAAAATGCTCAAACTGCCTGACAAAATTTGAAACGGTAGATGTTACGATTGAAGCGCAGAAAATTCTATCCTGTATCATCAGAACAGGACAAAAATTCGGCTCAACAATAATTTCTGATGTCCTGCGAGGAAAAACAAATGACAGAATAACAAGCTTCGGACTTGACAGGCAATCGACCTTTGGCATAATGAAGGATTCAAAGCCGACAGAAATCAGGTACATAATCGAAAAGCTGGAAGAACAGGGATATATCATATCAGTAGGAGCAGGCAAGCCGATACTCAGAGTAACGGAAATGAGCTATCCCGTGCTCAAGGGCAAAGCTTAAAACCAAAGGGAAAACTGTCGAGGAAACAGTTAATATTTCTCTGTTTGATACTCTTAAGCAAATCAGGTACGAGATTGCAAGCAAAAAGGGTGTTCCTGCATTTCTGATTTTTTCGGACGCATCACTTATGGATATGTGCAGAAAACTTCCCGTAACACCCGAAGAATTTTTATCAGTCAACGGTGTAGGTGACAACAAGCTGAAGCAATACGGCGACCGTTTTATATCAGCAATTGCCGAGTATAAAGCAACAGGTGTTGAAAATACAGACGAACAAGATAGTCAAAACAACATCGAAAAAACACAAGAAAGCGAAGTTAATTATGCCTATAAACCTTGGTCGGAAAAGGAAGTAGAAAAATTAAGATTTGAATACGAAGTAGGAATCCCGATAGACAAAATCGCCAAAAACCACGGCAGAACAAACGAAGATGTCAGAAGCAGACTCAAAAAAGAAGGATTAATTGAAGAATAGCTGTGGCTAATTTGATATTCTTTTATTATTAAACAATCTGAAAGAGGTTAGTTATATGAATTCTTTTGCAATACTTAAGGGAGAAAAATACACATATGTAAACAGAATTAAAAACATCATAACTAACGAAACTGCCGTACTCTGCAAGGATGAGTGCGGCAATTTTTGTTTTTGCAGTATTGATGAATGGGTTAATAATAGAGCCGTTGAAATCAATACCGCAGATAAAACACAAGTTAATAAATACAGCACTCCGCAACAGAAAATCAAACTGTTCAAATCTTTATTCTGCGGTAGAACTGATGTTCACGCAAAGAGATATTATAATACAAAAACCGGTAAAGGCGGATATGTGCCTGCTTGCAGTAATGAGTGGGTGAATTTTGTATGCGATAAGAAGAAATATACCTGCTCAAAATGTCCAAACCGCAGTTTTATTGAAATAAATGATAGGGTTATTTACAATCACCTAAAAGGCGATAATGAATTCTGCCGTGATGTAGTGGGAATCTATCCAATGTTGCCTGACGAAACAACAAAATTTCTTGCAATCGACTTTGACGAGGAAAGCTGGCAGGATGATGTAACTGCTGTTCGTAAAATTTGCAGAGAACATAATATCCCTGTAAGTGTTGAGCGTTCACGTTCGGGAAACGGTGCGCATATGTGGTTCTTTTTTGAAGAAGCAGTTCCGGCTACTGCAAGAAAATTCGGAAGCGGATTGCTTACAAAAGCTATGGAAAGCCGACACGAAATTAAACTTGATTCTTATGACAGAATGTTCCCAAATCAGGATACTATGCCAAAAGGCGGATTTGGAAATCTGATCGCCCTTCCGTTACAGGGTAGAGCAAGAAAAAGTAAAAACAGTGAATTTGTTGATGACAATTTTATATCCTACCCCGACCAATGGGAGTATCTGTATAATATAAAAAAATCACTGCAAATGAGATTGAGGAATATACAAAACTGTTATGCGACAATTGTGATTTGGGCGAATTAGTATCTGCAGATGAAAAGCCGTGGGAGAAAAAGCCGGAACAAAATATTACCCCAATGGATTTTTCGGGAACAGTTGAAATGGTAAAGGCTAATATGTTTTTTATTAAAAAGAAAGGCATATCGCAATATGCACTCAACAAAATAAAAAGGCTTGGTGCGTTTAAAAATCCTGACTTTTATAAATCACAGGCGATGCGACTGCCGATATACAACAAGCCCAGAATAATTGATACAACCGAAGAAACGGATAAATTCCTTTGTATTCCGAGAGGTTGCGAAGAGAGTCTTTTGGCTTTGCTTGATAACGCAGGGGCAGAATATATAATTGAAGATAAAAGGAATATTGGCTCGCCAGTAAATCTAAAGTTCAAGGGTGAATTATATGCAGAACAGCAGTCAGCGGTCAATGAAATGCTGAAATATGAAAACGGCGTTTTGTCTGCTACAACTGCATTCGGCAAAACCGTTGTAGCTTCATATATCATAGCCCTGAGAAGTGTAAATACATTGATTCTTGTTCATTCTGCCGCCTTGCTTGAACAGTGGGAAAAGTCATTATCTCAATTTTTGACTTTTGAAGATAAACTCCCGCAACGGCCAACAACAAGAGGAAGAAAAAAGAAAATTTCTCATATTGGTTTGCTCGGTTCTGGAAAGAATACTCTTAACGGGAAAGTCGATATTGCAATTATGCAATCTTCGATAAAGGACAATGAAGTCAAGGAGTTTGTCAAGGATTACGGTATGGTGATAGTTGACGAGTGTCATCATGTTTCAGCATTCAGTTTTGAAAAAATCCTGAAAACAGTCAATGCAAAATATGTTTACGGGCTTACAGCAACACCGGTCAGACAGGATGGACATCATCCGATTATTTTTATGCAATGCGGTCCGATAAGATACAATGTAGATGCAAGAATACAGGCTGAAAAAAGAGCTTTTTCGCATTATATGGTTCCGAGATTTACCGAATTCAGAGTTGCTGAAAACGACATTGATTATCAGACTGTCTGCACAAAAGTCTGTACGGATGAAATGCGAAATAATATGATTGTTAATGATGTTCTAAAGACTGTGTTAAATAAAAGAAACCCGATAATTTTAACGGAGCGCAAGGAACACGCTGATTTGCTTGCAGGACTTATTAAAGACATATGTGATAATGTATTTGTGTTAAGCGGCAAGGACAAAGCTAAAGACAAGAAGCTAAAATTAGAACAAATTATAGCTGTGCCAAAGTCTGAAAATCTTGTTATTGTTGCAACGGGCAAATATGTTGGAGAAGGCTTTGATGAACCAAGACTTGATACGCTTTTCCTTGCTATGCCGATTGCGTGGAAAGGGACTCTTACGCAATATGCAGGCAGATTGCACCGAAATTATGACGGTAAACAGGAGGTTTGCGTTTACGATTATGCAGATATTTTTATGCCGATGCTTGAAAGAATGTATCATAAAAGAGTAAGAGGATATGCGGAATTGGGATATACAGTGAAATATTCAGATAATGAAACAAAGAATATTATTTTTGATACAAAGACATACTCAGGTAAGTTTTCGGAAGATATTTGCAGAGCTGTAAAGAAAATTGTAATTTCTGCACCAAGATTGAACAAATCTTTTGTGAAGAAAATAATGAACACAGTTGATAAAAATACAGATATTAAGATTGTTACAAAAACCGAGAATAACAATGTAGTCAGTGAGATATTGAGTTCAGACGAAAACAGTAACTGCGAATTCATTATGTATGATAATGCATTCCAAAGCTTTGCAGTTATTGACAGGCAAATTGTCTGGTATGGAAATATAAATTTTTTAAGCTATAATTATTCAGAAGAAAACGCAATGAGATTTATAAGCGAAAGCGTGGCAGGAAAACTATCTGATACATATAATTAAGATATATTTAAATGTTACATTAAATATTTTACTCTTAAAATAAAGGTATACAAAAACTAGTAAATTTATCAACATAAAATGTTGAAATTCGTTGAAAGTGATAAAAAATAATGTTATACTAATAATATATTTGTTATCAGGAGATGGCTTTTATGGATAATTTTACTTGGATAGATTTTTATGTGGAATTTGCGGATAAACTCCGTGCCTATGTCGATGATAGAAAAATTCTGATTAATAAGATAATTTATATTTTTGATTCGATTAATATGAAATTACCAACTTTAGAAAAAGATAATAATATATTTGACATTGATCCATTTACGATATTTGGATTGTTTAATAAGCATATTACAAATGAAAACCGCATTAATCTTTTAAATGCTTTTGCAAAAGAATTTTCTGTCAAAGCGGTTTTTCCTAAAAATTTTGATGGCGTTCCTCTATTGAATAATCAAAGATCAACATATTATTGGTTTATGGGTGAACGAGGAGAATATGACATTGATAATCTCTGGAAAGTTTTTTTAGCTGCATTGGATTATGCGGACACAAATTCTGAAGAAAATAAAAGTCTTTTTGTAAAATACTATGATATGGCTATTAAGCAAAAAGGTGTCAAATGGAATCTTACAATGGGACTGTATTGGATTCGTCCATTCAATTTTTTGAATCTTGACAGTAAAAACAGAAATTACATTTGTAAGGATAAAAGTGTTTCTGATAATTTTTTGTCAGTTTTTCCTAAGCTGGCAAATGGAGTTGTCCCGGATGGAACAGCGTATCTTAATTTGATTGAAAAAGCAAAGGAATTATTTAGTTCTAATGAATATCCATATAAAAGCTTTCCTGAGTTTTCTTATTTTATTTATTGTATTGATGATAAATTGTATAATGAAAAAGAAAAAATTTCCAATGCAGAATTCATAAAATGGTTTAAGCCTATTATTGAAGCGTTGAAAGAAATTGGAGGTTCAGGAACTCCCCGAGAGGTCAGAGAGAGAATTGCAGTTGATTTGAATTTATCTGAAGAAGAATTGGCTGAAACCAGAGGAAAGACAAAAACGAAAAAATTTGATAACAATGTAGCGTTTGCCAGAAATTATCTTGTATATGAAGGTATGATTGATAAAAGTGAGCGAGGAAAATGGACATTAACTGAGCTTGGTGCAAAAATTAAGATGACAGATGAACTTGCACAGAGAATTTTTATAAAGTGGGTTAAAATAACTGCGGCTAAAAGAAACGGAGAACCTGTTCCGAAAATAGATTTAACCCCTTATTATGTTTTTGAAAATCAATTGGAAGAATACAACGAAGAAAAATTTTTATCCGAAGTCTATATGGATAAGGATAAATATATTTCACTTGTATCTTTGCTTAAACACAAGAAAAATATAATCCTGCAAGGTGCACCTGGTGTTGGTAAAACATTTGCGGCAAAACGACTTGCATATTCAATTATTGGGTGCATAGACGATAGTAAAATCAAATTTGTTCAATTTCATCAGAACTATACTTATGAAGATTTCATTATGGGATATAAACCCGATGGAAACGGATTTGAATTGAAAAAAGGTATATTTTATGAATTTTGCAAAACAGCAGAAAATGACAGAAATCATAAATATTTCTTTATAATCGATGAAATAAACAGAGGTAATATGAGCAAAATTTTCGGTGAGCTTTTTATGGCGATAGAAAACGATTATCGGGATAAGCCTGTTGTTCTTGCTTATAATGGCAAGGATTTTGTTGTTCCGAGTAATCTGTATATTATCGGTATGATGAATACAGCTGACAGGAGTCTTGCAATGATTGACTATGCTCTTCGCAGAAGATTCAGCTTTGTTGAAATGGAGCCTGCCTTTGACTCTGAAAGTTTTAAGGAGTATCAAGCTTCATTAAGCAGTCCGGCATTTGACAATATTATAGATTTAATCATAAAATTAAATGACGATATAAAGGATGATGATTCTCTTGGTTCCGGATTCAGAATTGGTCATAGCTATTTTTGCAATTTGGTTCCTGTAGGTAATACGACAGATAATAAAACTGAGTGTACAGACAAAGTGCTTTCTGAAATAATAGAGTATGACATCATTCCGACAATTTCAGAGTACTGGTTTGATAATGAATCAAAAAGTAATGAGTGGAAAGAAAAATTGCGTGGTGTTATTGGTTGACTAAGGATAAAACAATATTAATAAAAAATATCTATTATATGCTTACCTATGCTTTTCAAGAACTTCGTAAAAATAATTATGAGTATATAGCATCAGAACCATTTGATAATATTCACGATATGTTTGCAGCTATTTTTGTAAAAGGTGTTTCAAAACAACTAAAACAAGGCTTGTATAGAGAGTACATATTAATTAATGAGAATCTTGTATCTATGCGTGGTAAGCTTGATATTAACGGAACGATTCGCAATAAAATTCAGAACAGTAATCAGCTTTGCTGTGAATATGATGAACTTTCGGAAAATAATATTTTAAATCAGATTCTTAAGACCACAATGAATATCCTTGTTGCACACAATACTGTTAAGCCTGAACATAAGAGAGAGCTAAAAAAGTTGTTATTGTTTTTTGACAATGTTGATATGGTTCCTTTGAAATTTGTTAATTGGAATACTTTATGTTTCAGGAGTAATAATCAAAGTTATGAAATGCTGATGTATATTTGCTATTTTGTTATGAATTCCCAACTGATGACTACAGAATCCGGCGAATATAGAATGATGTCTTTTAAAGAAGACTTAATGTCAAGATTGTATGAGAAATTTGTTCTTGAATATTACAGACAGCATTTTAGAGATACTTTTTATGTATCGTCAAAACAAATTCATTGGAATATTGAAGACGATTTGGGAATTCCGTTTTTGCCTCAAATGCAGTCTGATATTATGCTGATAAACAAAGCAAACGATAAAACTTTAATTATTGACACAAAATATTATTCTCATATTATGCAGACAAATTATGATACAAAATCATATCATTCAAATAATATGTATCAGATTTTTACCTATGTGAAAAATTATGATAAGAATAATACGGGAAATGTTTCCGGAATATTGCTTTATGCAAAAACAGATGAAACTGTCCTGCCTGATGAAAAGCCCTTTAAAATAGGCAGAAATAATTTTAGTGTAAAAACTCTTGATTTAAATACAGAATTTTCTGAGATATCAAATCGACTCAATGAAATAATAAAATTTATCTAGCAGAAATCTGACTGCGACAAAATGTATCCTCAATTAATAACATATAGGATGCTGACATCAAGTTATGGTAATGAAAAATTCACTTAAGGAGGAAATAATAATGCCAAAGGTGAAAACGGAATATGAAGTTGAGAAATTGTTTATTGAACGCCTTTGTGAAATAGGATATGAATACATTGAATTGAAAAACTATGATGAAGTTCTTGAAAACTTTCGTGAACAGATAGCACTGTTTAATAAAGAGAAACTGATTGAGAAAAAGGGAGAAGCGTATCTGACAGATTCTGAGTTTTCCAGATTACTTACATATATAGATAATCATACTGTATATGAATCGGCAAAGATTCTGCGAGATCAGTATGTTCTTTTACTGGATAATAACGAAACAGTGTACATTGATTTTTTGAGCGATGATTCTACACGAAATATTTTTCAAGTTACACATCAAGTGACAATGGATCCGGCTCATAAGGATGATGTGGTATATAAAAATCGCTATGATGTGACAGTCATCATTAATGGATTGCCGCTAATTCAGATAGAGCTGAAACGACCGGGTGTTGAAATAAATGAAGCCATTAACCAAATAAACCGATATCGTAAGTTTTCATTCAAGGGTATTTTTAGGTATTTACAGCTTTTCGTGGTTTCTAACAGTGTTCAGACAAAATATTTTTCAAATGAAAACGAAATGGCAGGCGGAGAATATAATCCAATCCTGAAAAGCTTGGTTTTCTTCTGGACAGATGAATATAACGAACGAATCAATAAGCTCTTTGATTTTACAGGTGACTTTTTTAGAAAGGTTGCCGTTATTGATATGCTCTTGAAATATATGGTTGTAAAAATAACCGAGCCGGTTCTTATGGTTATGCGGCCATATCAGATATATGCTGTAAAAGCGGCAATGAAAAGAGTGTTGGAAGCAAACCGAGACGGATATGTATTTGCCTGTACAGGTTCGGGTAAGACGCTGACAAGCTTTAAACTTGCCCAGTTACTTCGGAATGAAAATAGGGTAGAAAAAGTAATCTTTCTGATTGATAGAAAGGATTTGGATGACCAGACCATTGACGAATATAACAGCTTTGAAAAAGATTGTGTTGACAGAACAGATAAAACATCGGTCCTTATTAAACAACTCAAAGAAAAAGATAGAAAGCTGATTGTTACCACAATTCAGAAGCTCGCTATTGCTGTGCGTAATTCTAAATATTCAGCACTTATGGATTCTTACCGGACACAAAAGGTCGTTTTCATAATAGACGAATGTCATAGAAGTCAGTTTGGAAAGATGCACGCCGATATCAAAAAACATTTTACCAATGCAAATTATATCGGATTCACCGGCACACCTATTTTTGAGGCAAATAAAGGTGCTGACGGTCGTACAACAGCGGATATTTTCAATGCAGGGAAGATGGATGCTTGTTTACATAAATATATGATAAAAGACGCTATAGCTGACGGAAATGTTCTTCGTTTTTCTGTTGAATATCAAAGAACCATATGGGCAAATAAGATTTCGCATAAGGGTATTAATCCGGAATATATTGATAATCCTGAGTATTGCCGTCAGCATAATATTGACATAAATGAGCTTTACCATGATGAAGAGAGAATTGAAAAAATAGCTCGGCATATTATGGAGCATCATGAGCAGCATGTTCATCCGCAGGGCAAGGATATTTATACGGCACTATTTGCAGTCGATAAAATACCGACTCTGGGAAAATACTATGATTATTTTAAAAAGATTAACGAAGAACGTTCTGAAAATCAACGACTTCGTATTGCTGCAATATTCAGTTATGGTGCAAATGAAGATATGGATGAAGGGGGAGATGAGCATTCACGTGAACTGCTAGATCGCATTATGTCGGACTATAACAAAATGTTTCATACAGCTACAGCATTTACAACTGATACATTCGATGCATATCGTAAAGATATTTCAAAACGTATGAAACAGAAGGATTTGCCGCAGATTGATATTCTTCTTGTTGTAAATATGTTCCTTACAGGTTTTGATGCAAAACCTTGTAATACATTGTATCTGGATAAAAATTTGGTATGGCATACTTTGGTTCAGGCTTACAGCCGTACAAACCGTGTTGATAAGGTAACAAAACAGTTCGGTCAGATTGTAACATACAGAAATATCAAGAAAGCACAGGATGATGCTCTCCGTCTGTTCTCGGGTGATGGTGATCCGAATGAATACCTGCTTCAGAATTATGAATACTATGTGAATCAGTGGCTGAATCAGGTGCCAATATTGCGCAAAGTTGCGAGAACACCGGAAGAAGCCGGAAATCTGAAAAGTGAAGACACAATTCGAATGTTTATTTTGGCATTCCGACGTTTGTCGCAGACACTGGCTACATTAAAGACGTTTTCAAAATTTGATTGGAACGATCTTGCGGTTGCGTTGGATGAAGATGAATACGAAGAATTCAAAAGCTGGTATCTGTACTTTTATGACCAGACCAAACACAGAACCCCAAATGGAAAAATACCTGTTCCTGTAGATGTTGATTTTGATATCGAACTTGTCAGAACTGACAGAATTAATGTTGTCTATATATTGAACCTTTTAAAAAATGTGCATAAGGATAGCACTCCCGAGGAAAAACGGCGAGATGTAGATTTGATTTTAAGGGAAATTGAAAGATCCGATAATGAATCTATGCGTTTCAAAAAAGATTTGATGATAGCGTTCATTCAAACGAGATTTTTCGATTTGTCTCCTGATGCCGATATTCAGAAAGAATACGAGCAATACGAGAGAGATTCATTGAATTCAGAGATAGAAGAATTTGCTTATACAAATAATCTGGATGAGGGAATCGTGTTTGATCTTTTTTCTGAATACAGCTTCAATGGTTATATTACGGATGAGGAAATTCGTAATAAGGTGAGTTGTTTGAATCTTGGACTACTCAAATTGACTTTATTAATTGAAGATTTAAAGGAATTTATTGTTGAAACCTATAGAAAATACAAGGCAGAGGGAGAATAATTATGACGGAGAAAAATACATATCAGAGTCAGGCAAATGAGCTTTCAAATAAATTATGGGCAATTGCTAATGATCTTCGCGGAAATATGGATTCCAGTAAGTTTAAAAATTATATTTTGGGTATTATTTTCTATAGATATTTGTCAGAGCGAACAGAGTCATATATGAATGATTTACTTAAGAACGATGGAATCACATATGAGGAAGCTTATGCGGATGAGAAATTTCGATCAACAGTAGAGAAATGGTCAGTGAATAGTCTTGGTTATATTATGAAACCACAGTACCTTTACAGGAATCTGATAGACAAGATTAACAAGCGTTCTTTTTCGGTTGAAGATTTTGAAAAAGCAATCAGCGAATTGACCGGTTCTACCATGGGTCAAGAATCTGAACCGGATTTTACAGGGCTTTTTAATGATATGAAACTGCAAGACCCGGATTTGGGAGACGCTGTATCCGAGCGTACAGAACTTATTTCAAAGGTTATGTCACGTATTGCTGACATTGATTTTATGTTAAATGAATCACAGTTTGATGTTCTTGGCACAGCGTATATGATTTTGATTGGTTTATTTGCTTCAGATGCCGGAAAAAAAGGCGGAGAATTTTTTACACCCACGGGTCCGAGCAAACTCTGTGCAATTCTTGCGACAATCGGACTGGATGAAGCAAAAGCGGTAGGAGATTGTACCTGTGGTTCAGCTTCTATGCTGTTGGAAGTTAAGAAGCACCTGAGCAGCGGCAAAGTAGGACATTTCTACGGACAGGAAAATAATGCCAGTACATACAACCTTGCTCGTATGAATATGCTGATGCACGATATAGAATATCAGCGGTTTGATATCTATAAGGGAGATACTTTGAAAAATGACTGCTATGGCGATGTGAAGATGACGGTTCAGGTTTGCAATCCGCCATATTCGCTTAAATGGTCGGCAGACAAGTCTTTTGAGGAAGATCCTCGTTATTCCGGCGCAGGGAAGCTTGCGCCTAAAAGCCATGCGGATTTTGCATTTTTAGAGCATATGATTTACCATATGGATCCCGATGACGGTCGTATTGCAGTGCTCCTACCGCACGGCGTATTATTCAGAGGCGGAGCTGAAGAGGTAATACGAAAGTATATTGTAAAAGACTTGAATAAACTGGATGCAGTAATTGGTTTACCTGCAAACCTTTTCCACGGCACATCAATTCCGGTTTGTCTTCTGGTATTAAAATCCAAGAGAAACGGAAATTCAGGAAATATTCTTTTTATTGATGCTTCAAAAGAATTTACACCGGGAAAAAACCAAAATACGCTTGAAGATAAGCATATCGAAAAAATAGTAAATGCTTATAAGGAGCGTAAGGATATTGATAAGTTCTGTCATGTTGCATTAATGGAAGAAATTGAAGAAAACGGCTACAATATGAACATTCCCCGTTATGTTGATACATTCGAGCCGGAACCGGAAATTGATTTGAATGAAGTTGCAGCGGAAATTCGCAAACTACAGGCTGAAATCAAAGATATTGACGCACAATTAAAACCATATTTTGACGAACTGGGACTTGATTTTCCGTTTGGCGAGGAGGGCAAATAATTATGGCAAAATTATCCTCAAGTAACGGTCTTGAGAAGCGTCCAAAACTCCGGTTTCCGGGCTTCGATGAGCCGTGGAAAGGAACTACTTTATCTGCGCTTTTCTCTAAAAGCACACAGAAAAATGCTGATGGACATATTACGAATGTAATTTGCAATTCCGCAAAGCTCGGTCTTATTCCGCAACGCGAGTATTTTGATAAGGATATTGCAAACAGCGATAACATAAGCGGCTATTATATCATCCGACAAAATGACTTCGTATATAATCCTCGCAAATCGTCCGATGCTCCATACGGTCCGATTAGCAGCTACAAGTATGCAGAGGATGGCATCGTTTCTCCGCTGTATCTTTGTTTTCATGCGAAAGACGAAATCAATCCGCTGTACTATGAGTGGTATTTTCGGTCATCGGCTTGGCATAGATACATTTATATGTCTGGTGATAGTGGTGCGAGACATGACAGAGTAAGCATCAAAGACGATACTTTCTTTGCTATGCCCATCAACCTTCCATCAGAGCAGGAACAGAGCAAAATTGCGTCCTTTCTCCAAAGTCTGGATGAAAGAATTGCTGCACAAGAGAAACTTGTGGCATCCCTCAAGAAGTATAAAAGAGGAGTAATTAAAACAATTTTTGATACCTTAACACCTGTCTCCAAAAGTTCGATTGGCAAAATGGCTACTATGTTTTCAGGAGGAACACCTCGTTCAGATATTGTTGAGTATTATAATGGCTCAATACCATTTATTCGTTCGGGAGAAATCCATAATGATTTTACGGAGTTACACTTATCCCAAATCGGATTAGATAATTCATCGGCAAAAATGGTAAGGAAAGGAGATCTTTTGTATGCCTTATATGGTGCAACAAGCGGTGAAGTAGATATTTCAAAAATTGATGGAGCTATCAATCAAGCTATTTTGTGTATAAGAACAAATGAAATATCATCAGAATACTTAGCATTATGGCTTAAAATTAACAAAAACAATATTTTATCTAAAATGCTTCAAGGTGGGCAGGGCAATTTATCAGGAGAGCTTGTTAAATCTTTAGTTGTGCCTATTTATTCAAAAACAGAAGAACAGGTTATTGTTAGAATTGGAAATTCTATTAATAAACTAATTGATGCAAATACCAATATGCTCTATATGCTCAATAAAGCAAAAGAATCTTTATTACAGCAAATGTTCATATAAACATCTGCTGTAGTAGAGCATTCTTCAAGGACAGTAATATATCATATTTATGCTGATGAAGGGTGATAAGGGTGTCAAGGCTTCGGAAATAGTCTCCGATTTCCTTTTGCTCTGCAAAAGAGGGACAAGATAATGGGATTTTTTGGCACACTTCCTTGTTTAATTTGGGCATAGCCATACCAGAGTTGTACGGTGTAAAATCCATTCTTTCTAATGAATTGCAAATAAAATTATTTTCATTTTCCTTGTTTGTTTTTAAAACGTGCGCATGGTTATTAACCCAGTACTTTCCTGATGCCAAGAAGCATACGGGATAATTTCTATCAGTAATATTTGCTCCGTCCTCGCTAAGCAATACGAGTTCTTCATCAAAAATATAGTCGCTTACATAATCAACAATACCTGAGGCACCGTAATAAGGATATTGTCCTTTTTCTCTATCTCCCTCTTTTAATGGTTTTCTCATTGTGTCGAGAAACTCGACACAATCACCCAACTTACGCTGTTCCCAAGGTTTAGTAAAACCAGCAAAGCGGTATTGAGGTGTGATTTCTTTTTTTTTAGGAAATAAAGCTGATAATGAACCTCTTTTATACTTCTTGAGTGCTTCAACCAACTGGCGTTGCACAGATATTTTTTTATCAATCAACGAAAGTAAATTTGTTATTTTAGTTTGCTGTAAAATATCAGGATAGTGAATAACTGTACCAACAATGTTTGATTTACTTATCGAAAGAACTTTTACACCTTGCATTAAAGGAAATAGTTGATAGTGATATGCTGGTGAATTCATATAATATCCTAAAAACTTTGGAGCAAAATTCTTCTTAGGACGGCATGGAATTGTGTGCAGCCCTGAAACTACTTTTTCGGTGTAGATATCGAAAATTTCGGTAACTTTTCCAACGGTTTCATCTTCAGCGGTATCAGCAATAACAATATCGCCATTTTTTAAAAATACATTATTATTCACAGTATCAGTATTTTTGATAAACGGTATATCATCCGATCTAATGCTTAATACACTTCCGAATTTAATAAGCACATCGCCATAGTGAATATTTCGGATTGCTCCATTATTGCTTAGGTTGGCACGAGTTATAGTATTATTGGGCAAAAAATCGAATAGATTAGAAAATGAAATTTCTTCCCACTCCTCCGTAAACTCAGGAAAACGGAGCTTGGGTACATTCGCCTTTTTACCGTTACTTGAAGATAAGATTGGAAATAAACCACCTCATGTATAATAATTATCGGAGGTGGTCTAAATGACTGAAAATACACAATTCAAGACGCTTGTAAATACTTGGTTAATAGAAAAGAAACCAATGATTACACCGTCAACACATGCAAACTTTGTTCTTATTTCAGAGAACCATTTGATTCCATACTTTGGAAGAAAGAAGATTGGCAGTTTCACTGAGACCGACATACAAGAATTTATTTCTTACTTGTACAATAACGGTCGTCTTGATGATACCGGGGGCTTGACTGTAAAATCTATACGAGATGTAATACTTGTTTTACGGTTATCTCTCAATTATGCTTATAAAGAGCGAATTATTCCTTTGCTTAATTGGGATTTGATTGAGTATCCGAAAGATACAAGTGTTAAGAAAGTCATATCTTTGTCAAAGGAACAGGAACTCGCACTGATTCAATGCATTTATATGGATATGAATCGTAAAACAGCCGGTATCTTAATTGCCTTGTTCACCGGGTTGCGAATAGGTGAATTATGCGGTATCCAGATGAAAGATATTTCTTTGCTTGACAAAACAATAATTGTTAATAAAACAGTACAAAGAATATATGATAAAAAGAAAGGCACTACATATCTGAATATAGGTCAACCAAAGACCAAAACATCAGCAAGGGTGATCCCTATTCCGTCATTATTAATGAATATTATCAAAAAATTTTATACCGAAAATCCAAATCACTATTTTTTAACAGGAAAGGTTAAACCTACCGAGCCGAGAACCTACAGACAATTCTTTTCTCGATTCTTGAAACGAAAAGGTCTGCAACAGGTAAAATTTCATGAAATACGTCATACCTTTGCGGTCAGGGCGATAGAAATTCCGGAGTTTGATATCAAATCTCTTTCTGAAATTTTAGGACATAAAAATGTATCCTTTACGCTGAATGTTTACGGAAGTGCTAATATGCAGCAGAAAGTGAAATGTATGAATCTGCTAAATGATTTATTATGATTTTTGCTGGACTTCTGAAAACAGTTGTGATATTGTTGCTTGCTGAAAGGCGGTGCGACAATGAATACACTTGAAGATTTATATTACGGAAATCTGTTTCCTCAAGAAAAATGTGCAAGACTGTATGATGAGGTCAAAGAGCTATTAAAACTGCTCAACAGAAACGAAGAGAAACTTATATCAACTCTTTCTGATGAGCAGAAAGAAACCTTTTAAAATACAAGGATTGCAATCGTGAAATTTCTGAAATCTGTGAGCGAGATGATTTTATTAGTGGATTTCAGTTGGGAGCAAAGATAATCATTGAAGTGATAAGTTCAAAATAGAAATAATTTCCAAACAATATCACATCAAAAAACAGACAGGAACACATTAAGTTGGTGCTCCTGTCTGTTTTTGCTTTATTCTACATCTATGATTTTTGACGCTTGCTCAAATGAGATAATCCCATCTATACAATCATTTCTGGCTTTGATAGCTTTGTTGTGCCAATCGCAATACTGAGTATAGGTAAGATCCTTTGCAGAAGGTTTCTTTTCCAAGCTTAACGCTCGTTCGTAACGCTTATACATTCTCTGATTGACTTTTTCAAAGAGGATTTCTATATCGGACTTCGAGAAAAGTTTTGGTGCAAAAACTCTGCATGTGGTTACTCCGTCACCGAGAGTATTTCCGCAATACTTATTTTTCTTTTTAGTTTTCGCTTTGAAATATCTTCCGCAAAGCCGACATCTTGATATGTTAGGTTTTAGCCTTACAAAGTGCATCAGAAGAAATTTATAGTAATCATCAGGATATTGAAAACGATATTCCCTTTCAATAGAGTTCTTCTTATCGTTATAACTGTATTTTATATTGCAATCAAAATTGCCGAGAAAGCTAAAACTATCATCAAGCTCCATATCAGTATTCTCATTAATGCGATATAGAAATTTATTAATGGAGAAGTGAAGACTTGCAATATTGAGTATAGCTGTCTTAAATTCATCGCTTGCGATAAAGCCTGGACAGATATCTATTCTTGTCCAATAATCGTTGACCAACTGAACTGCGTGATTGAAAGCATCAAAATCCACGCAGTGCTTCAGTTCTTTATTTTTTATGTACTGATTTTGAAAATAATCAGTTAATTCAGCGTTGCTCAGAAAACGCTGTAGCATAATTCCTGCAAAATCAAGAACTTCGTCAACGGCAGTTGTATCAGGCAACTTTTCTGCACTGCTGTCAGTGTGAAATATTCTTTTTAAATTTCCCTCATCATCTATACGAACCGATAAATATTTTTCTTGCAACACAATGAATCTTCCTTTTGTCAAAAAGTAAACTTTTGCGTTTTTGTGAAAGTTTACTTTTTTATTTAAATATGATACTCGCTATTTTATCATTATATCATGTCGGTATAAAAATTCAAATTCTATACCAACGAAATTAAAACAAGGGAGGATTAAAAATGTTAAGAGAAAATGATTTACTGAAAACTATTGACGGTGAAACGCTTTTGAATTCGCCGTTGAACTCACCTGAGTTTATTGTATCACACCTGATTCCGCAGGGAATACATTTGCTTGGCGGTTCACCGAAGATAGGAAAGTCGTGGCTTGTGCTTTGGATGTGTCTGCAAATTGCAAACGGTAAACCTATCTGGAATTACGAAACACGTAAGGGAACAGTTTTGTATCTTGCGCTTGAGGACAGCTTTGAAAGATTGCAATCAAGACTTCTTGAAATCACAGACGAAGCTCCAAACAATCTGCACTTTGCAATATTGTCAAAAAGTATTGATGACGGCTTGAACAGGCAGATAGAAAATTTTATTGATGAACATCCGGATACAGTTTTCATTGCGATTGATACTTTGCAGAGGATAAGAAACAATGATACAAAAAGCAATCCATACGCAAGTGATTATGACGACCTGACTTTCCTGAAAGAGATTGCAAATAAAAACCATATTGCAATTTTGCTTGTGCATCATCTGAGAAAGCAGAGGGACGACGATCCTCTGAATATGCTTTCGGGTTCAACCGGTTTATCGGGAGCAGTTGATACTGTTTTTGTTTTGAGCAGACCGAAACGAACAGACAACCTTGCAACGCTGTATTGCTCTGGCAGAGATATTGAAACGATTGAAATACCGCTTGAGTTTTCAGAAAAGAGTTTCGTATGGTCAAAGCACAACGGAGAAGAAGCTACCGTTAAAATGCTTGACGAGGTTGTAGTTACCGTAGATAATTATTTCTCTTCTGCTGTTGAAAAATCTTTTAAGGGAACGGCAACCGAGCTTGCAGAGCTTATCAAAGAAAGCGACGGAACAGAAATAACACCGCCGATACTTTCTAAAAGACTTCTGAAATTTCATTCTCAGTTTTGCAGTCTGGGGTACAGCTGTGAATTTGGCAGAACTAATCAAGGGAGATTTATTAAAATTGAAAGACTTGGTGACGGCAGTGACATTAGTGACGGTAAATATGATACAAAGCCAAGTGTCAATCCTTCCGTCACACTGTCACGCAAAGAGCCGTGTCAGCCAACGTGAGGAGATTTGTGCGATTATTTTGTAGAGGGCGAGAAAAGTACCCGACTGCGAGTAAAAATCAAAATTTGGGCGAATTTACGGCAGAAAGGAAAACGGCTTTTCAAAAGGATGTTCTAATATCAGCCCGTGATTTACAGGGTAGGTAGTTAAGCAGGAGAAAGCAAGGGGCACTGATGTATGCCCCTTGCGTACCACATCGGACGGCAGTGCCAACCGAAGATTTGGCTTGAACAAGCCGTTTTTCGATAAAACACAGTATCATTTTACAGGGGTCAAAAGGTGATACTTTTGTGGGTCGTGATTTCGGGTTTGGTGTATCGGTGTATCCCGTAATCGAAAATAATCCGATAAACAAGCCGTTTTTTCAGGAGTCAGCAAGTGTGTATCAGAATACTGGGAGGTGATTTACAATGACAGATGAAAAGCAGAGAATAAGCCTTTTTCTTGACAAGGATTTTGTGGTGAAGATGGATAAAGAAATCAAGTCGGCTGGCTTTAAATCAAGAAACGATTTCGTGGTCTATGCGGTCAATTCATATTTTGCAGACAAGCTTTTGTCAGATGAAAATTCTGTTGTCAATGAAAAGCTCGCAAAGGAAATTGCAAAGGCAAGTGAGGAACAGCAGAAAAGAATTTCAAAAGGATTGTTCCGATATGCTGTTGAGCTTGAACTTATTATGAAAATACTTGCCGAGGAAAAACATTTTTCAAAGGATAGGCTCGAAGAAATGAGAAAGAAAGCAATAAATAATGTCCGCCGTACAAGAGGCAAGGTACGGCTTGACGATTTATTTGAACGAAAAGATTATAAGTCACTGTAAATTTAACAAGCTATAATTCACTATGCAAGGTAAATTATTATTCGGAATGGAGGAACAAATGATGAATATTACATTTAAAAATTCAGCATAATGAATATGAGGAAGGAGAGATAGCAATTAATAAAAACGAATGTGAAAAGCTAAGAATGCAGATGTCGAAGGAAATATGGTTGTCTTTCTTTAACGAATATTTATTCAGAAACGGGCTGATAACGCAGGAGGAAAGACTAAAAATGAACGGAAAAATCGCATCATACATCAGCCGAATAAGAAAGTGAAAAAGCTGCCGAATGAAAATCGGCGGCTAATACATAAAATAACTTGCTTATTAACTTGCTTATTTTCTTGTGTGTTCTTTAATGTGTAACGTTTTTCTTGGATTTTCAGGTGTAATTTGTAACGTTTTTCTTAAAAATTTTGAAAACATTTCCAAAAACTAATTCTGTGTTTGATATAGATATATGAATTACTATGTGATATAATCATCATAATAAAGTGATGATACAACGAAATTGAAAATAGGGAAGTGAAGAAATGGATATTTTAAAAACGAGGGAACAGCTCAAGAGTTGCAGTATATATGACCTGCCGTTGCGTGTCACATTCTATGCCCGAGTGAGTACGGAGAAGGATGCACAGCTCAATTCGCTTGACAATCAGATCAGCTTCTACTCGAATATGATTAAGAAAAATCCCAACTGGGAATATGTCGAGGGTTACATTGACGAGGGCTTGTCGGCTATCTCGACCGAAAAGCGTGAGAATTTTCACAGAATGGTAACCGACGGCGAGAACGGCGAGTTCGATATGATAATCACAAAGGAAATCTCCCGATTTGCAAGAAACACGCTTGACAGTATCAGGTTCACAAGAGAGCTTCTGCACTTCGGCGTTGCGGTGTTTTTTCAGAACGACAACATCAACACGCTTGACGAGGACAGCGAACTGCGACTGACAATTATGTCAAGTATAGCACAAGACGAGCTGAGAAAGCTGTCGTCTCGTATCAAGTTCGGGCATCAGCAGGCAATCAAAGACCACGTTGTGCTCGGCAACAGCAGAATTTTCGGCTACCGCAAGGACAATAAGCGTCTTGTGATTGACGAGGACGAGGCGAAGATGGTGCGTGAGCTGTTTGAGCTGTACGCAACGAACGAATACAGTATGAAGCAGATTGAAAACATCTTCTGGGAGAAGGGCTACCGCAATCACAACGGAAACAAAATTGCCCACACCACAATGTCGGGTATGATTTCAAACCCGAAGTACAAGGGCTACTATGTCGGCAACAAGGTCAAGGTTGTTGATATGTTCACGAAAAAGCAGAAATTCCTTCCACCAGAGAACTGGGTTATGTTCAAGGACGAAACAGGAGAGATTGTCCCTGCGATAGTATCGGAGGAGCTGTGGGACAAGGCAAACGACGTGCTTGAAAGGCGGAGCAAGGACGTCAAAAACCGTCAGGGTAAATGCAACCACGGCAATCTTCTGACAGGTAAGCTGTTCTGCACCGACTGCGGAGCAACCTACTATCGAAGAGATGCAAAGGACAGACAGAGCAACAAAAATTCAAAGTGGATATGCAGCGGCAAAATCAAAAACGGCGCAGATAGCTGTAAATCCTTTCCTATATACGAATCCGATGTCGTGCCGATTCTGCTTGAGGTGTTCAAAGAAACCTCCTGCAATGTTGAAGAGCTGATAAATCAGTATGTTGAAATGTATAAATCCCTCAGCCAGCCCGAAGAGGTCGGCAGACGGCTTGACGAGCTGAAAAAGAAAATGGACTTGGAGCAGAAGAAGAAAAGCAAGCTCCTCGGCTATAACGTAAGCGGTCAGATTTCCGACAGGGATTTTATCAGCCTGACAAAGCAATGCTCAAATGAGATTGCCTTGTGCGAAAAGGAGATTTCCTCACTTGAAAATGAAATGCAGACGAGAAACGATTTCAAAAAGCGGATTGAAGAAATGCGCAGAACGCTGAAACGGGCGAGCGAGGATGCAAACAGCGGAGTGATTAATCACTCGTTTGTTGAAAAATACATTGATAAAATCTATGTAACACCCATTGACGAAACGCATATGGAGATGAAAATCAAGCTCTTCACCAACGAAACCACCACAAAGTATCTTGAAAATTTGCGGGTTCGTACGGGACACACGTTTAAAAAGATGATTGAGTCTTACGAAAACAGCATGAAATAAGCTTTAAAACCGATTTTCAGGGGCATATAGCTATGTGTTAGCTGTATGTCCCTATTTTTCGCCCACAGGCTTATTATGGGCAATTTAAGGACAAATAAAGGCGGTGTAACATTATTCTTAAAAATATTCAATCATTTGTAACGAAATTCTTGATTTTTAAAGGCGATTTGTAACGTTTTTCTGAAAGCGGTATTTGAATTTTACATTAAACAAAAAATTGCATCCGACTTTACGCAAAAAATCGGTCGGACAATTTTAATAAATTATCCGACCGATAAAAGTTTTATAACAGGTTGTTAAAAATTAGAAATAAAAATTAATTATAATTAATTAAAATTTAAAACAAATTTATTAATTTTCATAATATCCATATCCCCACCCTTTTATATCTTCGTCAGTCCATGTGTTTCCGTCATCATCCCAATGATTGCCGTTATTATCTGAGTAACTATAACCATTTTCGTTATCGCCATATCTATAAGTCCAATTTCCGTTAGATGAGCTAGAGCCTGATGATGAATTACCTGAGTCATAGTTGTAATTATTTCCACTACTGTAGTTACTATCGTTAGAACTGTAATTATTGTTTCCGCTGTCGTAGCTGTTTCCGCTGTCGCTGTAACTGTTGGTATTATCACTGTAGGATTTATCGGTGTTGTTTGTGTTACTGCTCTCGGTTTGCTTCTTCTTTTCCTGTTTAGCTTTTTCTTCGGCTTTCTTTTTTGCCTCGGCTTCTTTCTTAGCCTTTGCCTCAGCTTCGGCTTTTTCAATGGCAGTTATTCTGTCATTATAAGAACTAATCAATTCGTTAGGCTTTTTATCGTAGTTGCCAATATCGTTTTTATAGAATACATTGCTTTTTTCGAAATCAATTGTTTTCTTTAAAGCCTCAAGATTATCAATACAAGACTGCAACTTCTTTTTATCGTTAGTTTTTTCAAGAGTTTTGCTGTCAATAGTGTTATCTTTTATTGTCTTATCATAATCATCTGTGAAAAACTTTTGCATTTTTGCAAGTGTTTCATTGTACTTTGGCTCAACAGAGTTTAACACTTCAACCTTGATTTCATCACTTGTTGATGGCTTCTTCTTAATGAAATCGGATAATATAACTAACTTTTTGGCTCTGTCGGTTTCCTTTGTAAATTTTGAGTATGTATCGTCAATACTTTTGACTTGCTGTTCTGTCTGTTGCTGTATGGTGTAATTGTTGTAAGCATTTACGCCGAAGATTGTACCGACAACGGCAATAATCGCTACACAAACCACTGCAATAATTATAATTACTTTCTTTTTCATTTTAACCCCTACAATTTCTATTTGCAATTATATGTTTACATTATATATGTCTGCGTTTCAAAAGTCAATTATTTACATCTTGTTTCATAAAAAACAGGACTGCACATTCGCACAGCCCTGAAAATTGAATTGTTAAATTGATTAAGCCTCGGCTCTGTTGATTGCGTTGAGAACACCGAGTACCGATGCAACATTGACATTTGAGTCAATGCCGATGCCGAAGATACTTTTTCCGTCAGGCTTTTTGAGTTCGATATATGAAACAGCCTTTGAGTCGGAACCCTGAGAAATTGCGTGCTGACTGTATGAGATGAACTCATACTTGTCAAGACCGACCTTTTTGATTGCATTGAAGAATGCGTCAATAGGACCGTTGCCGACACCGCTGAGAGAAACCTCTTCGTTGCCGTTAATCTTCATCTTGCCCTTGAAGTGAACATAATCATTGCCGTTTTCGCTCTCTTCGTAAATCTTTCTGCTTGAGAGAACATATTTCTGCTTATGCTCAAGATAATTCTTCTCGAATACCTCAAACAACTCTTTCGGAATAAGCTCTCTGCCAAGCTCCTCGCATTTTGCCTGAACAAGCTTTGAAAATTCGGGATGCATTCTCTTCGGAAGATCATAACCGAAGTTATTGTTCATCACAAAAGCCGCACCGCCCTTGCCGGACTGTGAGTTGATTCTGATAATCGGCTCATACTCTCTGCCGACATCGGCAGGGTCAATCGGAAGATACGGAATTTCCCAGTAATCAGTTCCGCTTTCTTTCATATACTTCATACCCTTGTTGATAGCGTCCTGATGTGAGCCCGAGAATGCTGTAAATACAAGCTCGCCGATATATGGCTGACGAGGATCAATCTTCATATTTGTGCAACGCTCGTAGATTTCACGGAGCTTTGGAAGATTTGAAAAGTCAAGCTTAGGATCAACGCCCTGTGTGAACATATTAAGTCCCATCGTAACGATATCCATATTACCTGTACGCTCACCGTTGCCGAAGAGTGTACCCTCAACTCTTTCAGCGCCTGCAAGCAATGCAAGTTCGCCTGCGGCAACACCGCATCCACGGTCATTGTGTGGGTGGATACTGATAATAGCGGCGTCACGGTGTTTAAGATTTCTTGCAAAGTATTCAATCTGATCTGCATATGTGTTCGGTGTACACATCTCAACAGTATTAGGAAGATTGACAATCAACTTGTTTTCGGCAGTCGAACCGAGTGCCTCGATAACCCTGTCGCAGATTTCAACAGCGTTTTCAGGCTCAGTACCGCTGAAGCTTTCGGGAGAATATTCAAATCTGAAGTTTGTATCTCCGTCATATTCATCTGTAAGCTGTTTAATAAGCTTTGCACCGTCAACGGCAATTTTGATTACGCCGTCCATATCTGTTTTGAAAACAACTTTTCTTTGGAGAGTTGAAGTTGAGTTATAGAAATGAACGATAACATTCTTAGCACCCTTAACAGCCTCAAAAGTTTTTCTGATAAGATGCTCTCTTGCCTGAACAAGAACCTGAATTGTTACATCATCGGGAATGTGGTTGTTTTCAATAAGCTCACGGCAGATTTCATATTCTGTTTCTGACGCACTCGGAAAACCGATTTCGATTTCCTTAAAGCCCATATCGCAAAGTGCGTGGAAAAATTCGAGCTTTTCTTCAAGATTCATAGGATCGACAAGCGCCTGATTACCGTCACGAAGGTCAACACTGCACCAGATCGGTGCTTTTGTTATAGTATTGTTTGGCCACTGTCTGTCCGGCAGATTAATCTGCTTAAAGGGAATGTACTTTTCAAATGATGGTTTCATATAATAACCTCCTGTTAAATAGCACAAAAAAATCGCCCCCCTAAACAAAGGGACGAATAAAATCCGTGGTACCACCCGTATTCAAGAACACATCACTGTGTTCTCCTTAAAGACTTCTGACAAAGTCCCGACCGATAACGCAGTCTTGCGTTTCGCATTACATATATATAGTATATACACTTCACACGAAAAACTCGGGGATGAGCTATCCATACAATGTTCCATGCTGACTCACACCAACCGTCAGCTCTCTTTGCCGGTTCATTTGCATCTTGTTCCCGTCAATGTTTTTAAGGGGATTCATTTGTTAATACTATTATATATATATACCCATTCTTTGTCAAGAAAATTGTTTTGAAAATCTGTCGAATAAAGTTTATTTTTAAAAAAAGGGTGTATATAGTGAATTTTGGGATAAAATAAACAACAAATGAGTTTAAAATGTAGAAATTGCCGATGATGTAAAAAAGATAAAAAAATTGTCAAAAAGGGGTTTACAAAAGGAAGAAGTGCTGATATAATATCAACTGTTGCGCTGAGAGGCGAGGCAGACAAGAGAAAACACAGACGGTGAAAGAGTGTGGAACGCACGGAAGTGGAGAGTCAACATTCAGGAAGTAATCGAAAGTGTTACTCGGTTTTGATTTTAAAAGCTGAAAAAACTTTTTAAAAAACTTTTAAAAAGTGCTTGACAAAATCGAAACAACGTAGTATAATAGCTCTTGCACTGCTGAGGTTAGCGACTTCAAATGAAGAAAGCAAACAAGCCTTGAAAGTGCGTAGGACCTTGAAAATTGAACAACGAGATAATAGTAAAGAAACCCGTAATGACTTT
>ERZ773170.511-NODE-511-length-38651-cov-4.249456_pt1 | contig 38651 bp, 33 predicted proteins | sample MGYA00581002_ERZ773170 | MGnify/ENA primary metagenome ERZ773170 (study PRJEB29015, sample SAMEA2737811) | human gut metagenome | biome: human gut; feature: human-associated habitat; material: faeces | place: China | collected 2012 ... | reverse complement strand
CAGGGAGATCACCGTAGAGCGCCTGGCCGAGATCTTTCTGGACCTGCAGGCGCAGCGCGAACTGTTCCGTCTTTACCGGGAGGCAATCGGTCCGGAGAGCTACCTGATGGCCTGCAATCCCGACCAACGTCTCTTCGTGGGTTATGCCGACGCGAACCGTATCGGCCCGGACTGTCTGCCTTTCGACGGTTTCACGCAGAAATGGGCCTCGGATGACATGCCCACGAATGCCTGGGGACTCTATTATCCGATTATGGCAATGGCCGGCAGGGGGTACCAAAACCGCATCACGACGATGGGCGATCCGGATGTCACTTACCTCGGCCAGACGGGCAAGGCCCGCCCTGCACAGTTACTGACTTACCACAGTTTTATCGGCCTTTACGGAGGGTTTGCCATGACTTCCGACCATTTGTACAAGCCGGAATTCGGCGGAGAGCAGAGTGTTCGCATGATGGAACAGCTCTATCCGGTTTCGCGGGAGGCGGGTCACGCCTTTTCGGGCGGATACGATATCTTCGGACGGGAATTCGGTTATGTTGCGGACCGTCCTTATGGCCGCAGTATCGATCTCATCCTGTGGAATCCGCAACATGACCGCAATGCCGATCTGACGATGCGGCATGTGCCGGTCGATACGCTCGGCGGCAGGTTCCACGTCTGGTCTTTCTGGGACGAGCGTTACGAAGGGGTACAGGACGGCAGTTATACGGTCCGTGATGTAGCTCCCTTCGAGCATAAATTGCTGCGATTGACGGCACTGTCGGACGGGCCGTGCCTGATCGGCTCGAATTTGCACATCAGCATGGGGGCAACCGAAGTGATTTCCCTGCGATGCGACGGCGACCGGCTCGTAGTTGAACTCGATCCCAATGCGGGGGCGCGCGACGGCAAATTGTTCTTCTATTCCGAGCAGCCCGTCAGCAGCGTTTCGTCGACTAACTCCGACGTTTTCGTTTGTAAGATCCAGGAGCACGTTTATGCTGTCACGCTGTCGGATCGGGAACGCGATAAGCGCGAAATCCTGACTTTGCAATTGGGCGGCAAGGAGGCGCCTTCCGAAAAGGATATCCGGAAAGACAAGCGGCTTGCAGGACGTTACCGACACGCTTCGTTCGACAGGGCCTGGTTGCGTTCCTGGTAGCTGCGTTTCAGGATTATTCAGAATTGTAACCGTCATGCCGGAGGGGTGTTTTGTCCGGCATGACGGTTTTGCTGGAAATCGTTACACTGGTTTGGGAATGGCGGGTTTTGTTTTTTATTCCGGTTTCTTCGGGAAAATTATCCGGTATCGCAATAACCCTTTTTGTGAGCAATTGCCCATGATCGACAAAATTCACGGGTACCCCGGTTATTCGATTCGTTTCCATTACGGAGTATTTGAGGTAAAGGCTGCCGAATATTGGTGTACCTTTACCGGCGGTTGTATTAAAAATATCTCTATCTTTGTTCATTAGTAACCGAAACAACCGTCGATGATTAAGCCGGGATATCTTTGTTTTGCTCTTTTTGCATTGATTGCGAGTTGTTTGCATGCCCAGCAGGCGCCGGTAGCGTCGCCCGGCACGGTATCGCTGGCAGAAATCCGGATTCGGGATCCGTTCATTCTTCCCGATTCAGCACAACGCATATATTATCTGTTCGGGACGAACTATCCCGATGCGGCGCCCGGTAAGGGAGGGTTCGACGTTTATACCAGCCGCGACCTGATCTCCTGGCAAGGGCCGGAAGCCGTGTATCGCCCGGCATCCGGCATTTGGGGATGGAAAAATTTCTGGGCTCCGGAATGCCACACTTACCGGGGAAAATCCTATCTTTTCGTCACGATGTGGGAGGAGGCCGCTTCGCAGCGCGGCACTACGATTCTGCGGGCAGAGCGGCCGGTAGGACCTTACCGTGAATATGCCAAAGGCCGGGTTACGCCGGAGGAGTGGGGGGCGCTCGACGGAACGCTTTATCTCGACGGGCAGGGCGATCCGTGGATGGTTTTCTGCCACGAATGGGTACAGGTCGGCGACGGGACGATCGAAGCGGTACCGTTGCGTAAAAACCTGAGGGGGCCGGCGGGAAAACCCGTAACCCTGTTTGCCGCCTCAGAGGCTCCCTGGGTTCGGGCATATGCCCCCGGTAAGTATGTGACCGACGGACCGTTCCTGTACCGCAACTCGCGGGGAGAGCTGCTGATGCTTTGGTCGTCGTTCGGCCAAGAGGGTTATGCGCTGGGTGTGGCACGCTCTTTAAGCGGTGAAGTGACCGGCCCGTGGGAGCATGTGTCCGAGCCTCTTTTCGCTCGCGATGGCGGTCATGGCATGTTGTTCCGTACTTTTGACGGACAGTTGGTGTTGAGCCTGCATCAGCCCAATAAGGGCCCGCTGGAGCGGACGCGACTTTTCCTGGTCGGCGAGCGGCCCGACGGTCTGCCTTATGTGGTCGGACGACTGACAGAGGAGGCCGTACCGACTGCTTGCGACGGTTCATAAAATGGGGGTAAACGCCGGAACAACCGGTTTCGTAAGGTTCAGGCGATGCTCTCGAAAGAAGATTGATACTACAAACCCAGATTAATAATCAATAGTAAAGCATATGACACAGGATGAACTTTTCAAGAAACTGATCGCCCACTGCAAGGAGTACGGGTTTATCTTCCCGTCGAGTGAAATTTACGACGGGCTGAGCGCCGTTTACGATTACGGGCAGATGGGCGTCGAACTGAAAAATAACATCAAAAAATATTGGTGGGATGCGATGACCAAACTCAACGAGAACATCGTAGGCATCGATGCGGCCATCTTCATGCACCCCAAAACCTGGGAGGCTTCGGGCCATGTGGGCGCATTCAACGATCCGCTGATCGACAACCGCGACTCGAAGAAACGTTACCGTGCCGATGTGCTGCTCGAGGATTTCCTCGCCAAACAGGATGAGAAGATCGAGAAAGAGGTGGAGAAAGCGCGCAAACGTTTCGGAGAAAGTTTCGACGAAAAACTTTTCCGCGAGACGAATCCGCGCGTGGTCGAGCACCGGGCCAAGCGCGATGCTGTCCATGAAAGGATGGTCGCAGCTTTGAACGACAACGACCTTGAGGAACTGCGCCAGATCATCCTCGATGCCGAAATCGTCTGCCCTATTTCCGGTACGCGCAATTGGACCGAAGTGCGCCAGTTCAACCTGATGTTCGAAACCAAAATGGGTTCGGTGGCCGAAGGGGCCAGCACGATCTACCTGAGGCCCGAAACGGCGCAGGGGATTTTCGTGAATTTCCTCAATGTCCAGAAAACCGGCCGTATGAAGATTCCGTTCGGTATCGCGCAAATCGGCAAGGCTTTCCGCAACGAGATCGTTGCCCGGCAGTTCATTTTCCGCATGCGCGAGTTCGAACAGATGGAGATGCAGTTTTTCGTGCGCCCGGGCGAGGAGCTCAAATGGTTCGACCATTGGCGCCAGACCCGCATGAAATGGCACCGTGCGCTTGGGTTCGGCGACGAACATTACCGGTTCCACGATCACGACAAACTGGCCCATTATGCCAATGCGGCCACCGATGTCGAGTTCGAATTCCCGTTCGGTTTCAAGGAGGTCGAGGGGATCCATTCGCGTACGGACTTCGACCTGGGGAACCACGCCAAGTTCTCAGGCAAGAAAATTCAGTATTACGACACGGAAACCGGTGAAAGTTATGTTCCTTATGTGGTCGAAACCTCTATCGGCGTAGACCGCATGGTGTTGCAGGTGCTTTCGGCCGCCTACAAGGAGGAGCGGCTCGAGAACGGCGAGACGCGTACCGTCCTGAATATCCCGGCAGCCATCGCGCCGGTCAAGGCGGCGATTTTCCCGCTGGTCAAGAAGGACGGACTGCCCGAACTGGCCCACCAGATCAAGGATATGCTCAAGTTCGACTATAACATCCAATACGACGAGAAGGACAGCATCGGCAAGCGCTATCGCCGTCAGGATGCGATCGGCACGCCGCTGTGTATCACCGTCGACTACCAGTCGCTCGAGGACAAGACCGTTACGGTCCGCCACCGGGACTCGATGCAGCAGCATCGTGTAGCGATCGCCGATCTGGCGGCTATGGTCGGCGACGAAGTAAGCTTGCGCAAACTGTTCAGTAAGATCGTTTAAAACATTCCGTCATGGAACGCAGAGCCCTTTTCCCGGGATCGTTCGATCCCTTCACGCTCGGCCATAAAGTGGTGGTCGACCAGGCCCTCGAGTTGTTCGACCGCATTGTGATCGCGGTGGGAGTGAATAGCGAAAAACGCGGTTTGATGACCGCCGAAAACCGTGTGCGGCTGATCCGCGATTTGTACAAGGACAACCATCGCATCGAGGTGCGCACTTATACCGAGCTGACCGGAGCTTTTTGCCGGGAGTTGGGCATACGTTTTATCCTGCGCGGGTTGCGTAACAACGTGGATTTCGAATACGAGCGTAACATCGCTCAGGTGAACCAGACGCTGTTCCCCGAAGTAGAGACGATTCTGCTGTTCACTCCGGCCAAGTATGTGGCGATTTCGTCGAGTGTGATCCGTGAGCTGGTCACTTTCGGCGGAGATCCCACGCCGTTGATGCCGCAGAATATCAATATCAAAGATTACCTGTAATTCCCGGTATGGGCTGTGCCCGATTCCGGATAAACCGAAAACAAAGCAGACAAGCATGGAATTTTCAGCCGAAATGATCGCCGGGTTCCTCGGCGGCGAAATCGTGGGCGACCCGAAAGCGGCCGTCTCGACGCTGGCTAAAATCGAGGAGGGTGCGCCCGGTGCACTGTCGTTCCTCGCCAATCCCAAATACGAACACTACATTTACAACTCCCGTTCGTCGATCGTGATCGTCAACAAATCGTTCGAACCCACGGCACCTGTGCCGGCGACGATGATCAAAGTCGATGACGCTTACAGCTGTTTTGCCAAACTGCTTGAACTCTATGCGGCTAACAGACCGCAGAAAAAGGGGATCAGCGAGCGTGCCGCGATCGACGCTACCGCTGCGTTGGGAGAGGATGCCTATGTGGGTGAGTTCGCCGTCATCGGACAAAATGTCAAAATCGGTAAAAACGTTAAAATTTACCCGCAGGTTTGCATCGGCGACAACGTGCGCATCGGCGACAACGTGACGCTTTATTACGGGGTGAAAATCTACGAAGAATGCGTGTTGGGCGATAACGTTACGATTCATGCCGGTACGGTGATCGGTGCCGACGGTTTCGGCTTCGCGCCGAACGGAAAGGGCGAATACAGCAAGATCCCGCAGTTGGGCAACGTCGTGATCGAGGATAACGTCGAGATCGGTGCGAACACCTGTATCGACCGTGCCACGATGGGATCGACGCGGATCGGAACCGGCACCAAGCTCGATAACCTGATCCAGATCGGCCACAACGTCGTAATCGGCAAGAATACCGTAGCCGCCGCACAACTCGGCGTCGCGGGTTCGACGCACATCGGGGACAGCTGCATGTTCGGCGGGCAGGTAGGTATCGCCGGACACCTTCACATTGCGGACAAGGTACAAATTGCTTCGCAGTCGGGTATTGCCAAGGACGTGACCGAGCCGGGAGGCTATATGGGCAGCCCGATCATGTCCGGGATCAAATTCCACCGTGCGAACGCAGTGTTTCACAAATTGCCCGAATTGAGTGCCCAGGTACGGCAGTTGGAGAAAAAAATCGAACAGTTGCAGGCCCTACAGGCTGCCGAAGAGTAGTTTTCGCGCCAGCGATGGCTGGCGTCCATAAATCGCAGAAGGAGTGTTTCCGCATGGGCAAAGCCGGCGTAAAGATTATTCTCGGGATCGATCCCGGCACCAACACCACCGGTTACGGCGTAATCGAGGTGAGGGGCAATGTCGTGCGCTGTGTCATCCTCGGGGTGATCGACCTGCATCAGTTGAAGGATCCTTACCGAAAATTACACCACATTTTCGAACGGGTTTGTGCACTGGTCGATGAATACGGCCCGCACGAAGTGGCGTTGGAATCGCCCTTCTTCGGCAATAACGTACAGAGTATGCTGAAACTGGGACGGGCGCAGGGAGTGGCTATGGCTGCCGCCCTGAGCAAGGGGTGCCCGGTGGCTGAGTATGCCCCGCGCCGGGTCAAGCAGGCGATTACGGGGCAGGGGGCGGCATCGAAGGAGCAGGTTGCCGCCATCCTCAAAAGCATGCTGAAATTGGAGGAGTTGCCCAAACGGCTCGATGCGACCGACGGACTGGCGGTTGCGGTATGCCACCACTTTCAATGTTCCGTCATTGCCCGTGTTGACCCTTCCCCGTTGAAAAAGGCGCTGGGCGGCGGCCGCACGGCCAGTAAAAGCTGGACGGAGTTCATTTCGTCGCATCCTGACCGGGTAAAAGGCGATAAATGAGCCGCAAGCGAGTGCCCGCAGGGAAATAAATAGAGTCCGCTGAACGTTGGTATTTTAAAAGATGTTTCGGACGGCTATTCCGGCCGTCCCGCATTTTTTTCGAAAGCACCGAACGAATAAACGATATAATAAGTATGAAAGCCAAATTGTTATTTGCCGGCGCACTAGCGCTGATCTTTCTTGCCTGCGGGCAAAAGCCGCAAAGCGAAGGGTATACGATCACCGGCGAGATCGCAGGAGTGACGGGAAAAGTATATTTGACACTCTTCGAAGGTAAAATGCCGCAACGTATCGACTCTACGGAGGTGGTTAACGGCACGTTCTCCTTTACCGGTAAACAACCGCTCCCGATGTTGGCTTCGATCGATACGCCCGAACACGGAGCGATCCTGCGTTTCTTCCTCGAGAACAGTCCCATTACGATCACCGGTTCGGCCGATGCCCCGGATCGGATCAGCGTATTGGGATCTACCAGCGAAGAGATGGCCCGCAAATACCGGGCTGATATCGACTCCATCAGCGAGGTCTTTTATAGCGATTCCGCAGCCGTCTCGACACCTGCCGGCCGCGACTCGCTCGAAAAACTGATCAATGCCCGGCGCATGGAGTTCGTCAAAGCCAATCCGGGAAGCGTGGTAGCGGCCTATGTCCTTTACCGCGAACTCTCTTACTACATGCCTTATGATGAACTGTATCAGGCTGTGGCGGCTTTTGACGAACCGGTTAAACAGTCCGTGTATCTGAAACTGGTTGCCAGTATGGCCGATGCACAGAAAAAGACCTCGATTGGACAGCACTACACTGATGTATCGGCACCGGATAGGGATGGCAAAGAACTGGCGCTTTCGTCGGTAGTCGGTCCGGGTAAATACGTGTTGCTCGATTTTTGGGCTTCATGGTGCCCGCCGTGCCGTGCAGAATCTACGTATATGGTAGCGGCTTACAAGGAATTCGCACCGAAAGGCTTTGAAATTTACGCCGTATCCCTCGACAAAACCAAAGAGGCCTGGCAAAAGGGTATTGCCGATTTAAATCTCGGATGGAAGCACGTCAGCGAACTAAAATTCTGGGATAGTAAGGCTGCCGAAATGTACGGGGTCCGCTCGATTCCTGCCAACATCCTGATCGGTCCTGACGGTACGATTCTCGCACGCAACCTGATGGGCAATGATCTTTATGCAAAACTTGCCGAACTGCTTAATAAGCCCTCAAAAAGCGGGAAAAACGAGTAAAGGTTCCGTATCTGTTGCACCTAACCATGCTGTTATCTGGAGCACGGTGTCGCAGAGAAGGGTTTTTGTACCGGGGATGGAAGGTGTGATTTGGTCCGGCGAATCGGGGACAATCGGGGACAATCGCATGCGGAGAGGTAAAACCTGAAAATTTCGGCGATTTTTATTTGCCGGTAAAGATTTTTTAACTTATATTTGCACTCGCAAAAGGGACGGCACCGTAGCTTAGCTGAATAGAGCATCTGACTACGGATCAGAAGGTCACAGGTTTGAATCCTGTCGGTGTCACCACTGAATCAACCTCTTACAGAAATGTAAGAGGTTTTTTTGTGCCCTTTTTCGAGCGGTTTTGAAGTGGTTTGACGCACTTTTGATGGGGTTTGTGTAAACCGATGTGTAAACCGAAAAACCACATGAACACATTGGTAGAGGTCGTGTTATATACCTCTAAAACACTTGCTAACGGAGAACACCCGTTGATGCTTCGACTTACAAAAGAGCGGAAAAGGAAGTACATTAGTCTGCATTTATCCCTATCCATCCAATTTTGGGATGTAGCCAAAGGTCGTCCGCATCGTAATTGTCCCAATCGAGAAAAAATCAATGCTCTGATCGATCAAAAAATCAAAGAGTATGAAGATCAGATTATCGACTACAAAACCTGTGATCGGGATTATACTCTACAAACACTCATTAGCAAGGCTTCCAATCAAACGGTCAGACGAACGGTCGGAGAATACCTCGATAGCTATATAGATCGTCTATTGGCCGAGAAAAGGGTTGGAAACGCCAAAACTTTTCAGGAATTGAGAACATTGTTGATTAGGTTTTGTCAATCGCTTGATTTTTATTTTGTCGATGTGGATGCCCATTGGTTGCAACAGCTTACTCAATGGATGCGTTCGGCTGGCTATTCTGACAATTCGATAGGTATTCGATTCCGCTCGTTACGGGCGCTTTACAATCGTGCAATTGAAGACAATGTAGCCAGACGTAGCAATTACCCTTTCGATACATTTAAAGTTAGCCAATTCAGGGAAGAAACAGCCAAAAGAGCTTTAACGAAAGAGCATATCCAACAATTGGTAGCATTGGATGTACGGAGATTGACGCAATACCCTAAACCATTTTTAATAATGAGTAAAGACCTTTTTATGTTCAGCTACCTGAGTTGTGGGATTAACCTAACGGATATACTGCATATTCGTTATTGCGATATTTTTGGGGATCGTCTTTCGTTTCATCGTCAGAAAACTTATAACTTTTCGATTGCAACCTGAAGCCATGCAGATTTTGCATAAATACCGCAAAGAGAGGTATCACCCAGAAGATTATATCTTTCCTATTTTGAAACGAACGGTACACATCACTCCACAACAACAATATGGACGGGTACAAAGGGTAAATAAACGTGTTAACCGTTATTTAAAAATGATAGGTGAATATCTGCATTTTCCTATCCCCCTCACCACCTATGTTGCTCGGCATTCATTCGCCACAGTCCTTAAACGTTCAGGTGTCAGCACTTCGATTATCAGCGAATCGCTGGGGCATAGCTCAGAGAAGATCACTCAAATCTACTTGGATTCTTTTGAGAACTCACAGATAGACGAGGCAATGAAGAACCTACTATGATCCAAACAAGGACAAACTTTGTAAAAGGGTTAATCTTTTAGACCCTTTTTCAAAGTCTGTCCTCTTTTTCACTTCATCCTAAAAGTCGAATAAAAAGCCATATCCCATCTTTTCAGTACGTTTTAGTACAAAATTCCGCTATTTCACTACGTTTTCAGACCTGAATACGACCGTTTGATGCCTTCCACAAAAAGAATTCAATGGAACCTCCATCAATCAAAATTTTTCAATCGACTGATTTTCAAATGCACAAAACAATGAATTCATTAAAAAATCGTATTCAAGAAACTTGACCATCTCCCCAATTTTTCGTATCTTTATGGTGTCTTTTAAAGGCAATCATTCATTCTACTTCCATTGCAATAGAATTGTCGTAAACAAGTAAGGGCAGGTTTCTCCTGCTCTTATTTTTACATCCGTTTTTCCATATTTTTTGAGTGCGAAATGAATATTCTCTTTAATAAGACTATTTCTGAATCAAAAAATATGGAAGATTATATCTCCCCTATCCCGTTAGGGAAAAAGTGGGGGTAGGAACCTAGGGAAAAAGTAGGGATGATATTATTAACTAAATACTAATAACTATAAGCAGGGTTACACCCTGATCCATCTAACCATGAAACATTGATGACTGAACACGGAAAACGGCGAACTTTACCCAGGGCGTAAAGAGGCCAAAAGAAAACTCGGCAAATGCCGATTCGAAAAGATGGCAGCTAAAAAGAAACTGCTCCTTATAAAACAAACTTGCATTTGGGAAAATGAAGAAACCGACTCCAACCTATCGGAGACTGCCCATCGTTAGGAATTGTCCCGTAAAACCGAAGGTGCTTTACACCTGAATCTGTCTGCATTTCAAAGCGGACTATCATACTTATCAATCGGAAATCACTTTGGAAGGATTATCTAAAGCGACAGGAATCAAAGACCTTGACAAACTCTCCTTACATACGAAACGATTGGCCGAACATCATTTCATTAAGAAAGAGTATTGATATGCCAACGAACATAAACGAGTACGCTATCATTTAAAGAATCCCTCCCAAGACTGAATCCGAGTGAACGGTTCGATATTAGAGGATGCCTCACTCACTTCCTCGGCTAAAGCGTTGCTGATTCTATTAAAGATGCAATGCCTCAATAACACGAATACCACCCGCTATTCCAAATCCGAGCTATCCAAGTTATGCGGCATAGACCCCAAGACCTTTCGGAAGCATCTAAAGGAGTTGGAAGATCAAAGGCATATCATCGTCCAAGAAGACAGTATAGAGATCGCTTCACCCCACATTCCTTTAGATGATCCCAAGATTTTTAAAGAGATCGTGAAGGCTGGCGAATCCGCCTGTGCGCCGAGTATTGCCAGGCGTGCAGAGATCATCAGAAAACGACCCAAGAATATTCGTAATCTGAAAAACTATTTACGAAAGATAGAAACGGGGGGTAGATCATATAAGCCAATCAAAAAAGTACCGCAAAAATTTGAGTTTTAAATAAACGAGGACAGACATTGACGAACGGTCTAAAAGACTAACCGTTCGACAATGTTTGTCCTTGCTGTTTTAACGATAATAACGCTATTACATATCTACGACTGATGAGGACAGACATTGACAAGGGGTCTATAATTAAACCCCTTTGACAATGTTTGTCCTCGTTTATTATCTTTGATATAAGAAGCATGAGTGTTTTAAATCTATTATTTGTTAAAAATATATTGCATATGATATTTTAAATATTTTACGTTCAAATTCTGACGTAAATATGCAACAGGTTTATTGTGCCATTGATTAGTTCTATCAGTATGAACTATTACATCTCCTTTGATTCCAATAGCCCCATAATCAAACTCTGCATGATGATATGGGCATAAGATAATTATATTCTCCTTAATATCTGGACCTTGATGGGCTCCGCCTAGTTTCTGTAAATGATGTCCTTCGGAATAAAAATGTCCATTAGGAAGTTTTATACGTTGTCCGCAAATTTGGCATTTATTTTCATATTGTTGTTTCAATTCTTGAATAATTTTCGAGTCTCGAATTCTCCGACTAGTTATAATTGAAACATATTCGGGCTTATAGTCTTTATTGATAATATGGGGCTCCTCTTCAATTTCAGAATGCTCTAAAGAAATATCGTGTTTTTCGAAATATTCTAATAATAATATTAATACCTCATGTGGAATTTTTGCTAAATATTTTTGAGCGCATCTATATCTGCCTTGTTCATAAAAAGAATGTGTAGAACCAAGAGCTTTAAGCTGAGAGTCATATTCTTTTAAAAAATCGATCACATACAATTTTTTACTGATTGGTTGATAATTCCGTAATGGTATTCTATAATATTTATCACTCTCCCAAGTTTTAGCAATAATCGGTGGTGCTATTTCTGTTACATAATAAGATTGTTGTACAAGCGAAATACCATCAATCGTACGGGCATGTCCATGCTCTCCTTTCAGTGAATGAATGATAATGTCATTTGCTTTTACATCTCGCATAATTCCCCAAGTGTCTCTTCTTTTGCCATAAGCAGGACTCCATAACACTGATCCAAAATCCCATCCTTCTCCTCCATGAATACGATGGGTCAACTCCATATAAACATTTTGTGTTTCATTAAAGTGTTTAAATATTTCCATAATGAATCAATTTATGCTTAAAAATAATGCATTTAAACCAATAATGTATTCAATTCTATTAGTTTTCGAAATAACAAAGGACCATAGCTACTCCCACCCAAAGCCCCCTCCCCTTAGCTAATTAAAAACTCGATAGCTATGGGAAAACAATTTGAGCAAGCAAAAAAAATAGTTCACAACCACGTTTTATGGGAACAGGAGATGCTGATAGACGGTATGCTAAAGGCTGGTCTATTGCCTGAAGAATACATCTATCCTTTCGTGGATGAAGAAGCACTGGAATGGTGGTTGGTGACACCTTATTTGGCAAGAAAGCTGAAAGAACAGGGAGAAATTATCCTTGAAGCCTATGATTGCCATTGGTGGGGACGGTTGACAAGCGGACAAGCCATCTACTTTGACAGCGCTATACAATCCATTTGCCATACATAATTGCAGCTTCTCTTATATGATGATCGGGATATTGCTTGATAATGAAAGAATTGACTTATCTTTCTTATCTGCAATGTCCCGATTATTTATTTGCTACCGACTGATTTTAGAGAATTTGGATTAGGGAGAGGATTAAAGCCTCTATTACATCAAAAAGGCTGGTTTTATTCTCAAAAATGCAGAATTTCCCAACCTACTTACAACTTTATTGGGTTTCAACGTTGATTTTCTGAAACTTTACGCCCAATTTTACACTTACAATACCCCACGAGTGTTAAAAACATTTTCTATCTTTGTACTGTTACCGAACAGGTAGCGGACATATTGTTGATGAAAGTGTTTAGCTTTTATCCTTGACGATAAAATTTGGCGATTTTAAAGAGAGAACAAGGATAGCAATAACACTCATCGCTTGTATTGTTATATATCGTTCTGATATATACGGACAAGTGTGGGGTATTGTTTATTTGTTCTCGGGTTTGCCAAAGCCTATCGTCAGATAAACTAACAACTCCACACTTTCTTTTCGTACATAACCCACCGCAGTAGGAGTTGATACGGTAAGAAACCTTTACAATTATGGATTTTAAGATTGGTGATGTCGTCGTCCTCAAATCGGGAGGCCCCAAAATGACGGTTTCAGAATATCCAATCAAAATGATTGATGGCTCTGAAAACTATGCGCAAGTTCAATGCAAGTGGTTTAATGACGATAATCATTTAACACAAAGCACCTTTCATATTGATGAACTGGAAAAATAAAATTGAAGAAAGTTATGAAAAGGCTATTTTTATTTGCATTGGTGGTATTTGCTATCGGTTGTAGCAAAGATGCAGGAACAGACGAGCCGCAAACTCCCGACCAGCCGTCGGAACAGCCAGAAATGGTAACTGTCTCTTTCGCGGTAAAAGGGGATATTACCATCAACGAAGAACCTCTACCGTTAAGTCGTGCCGCGGGAGTGGAGACAGAATCTACCGATCTCTATGGAATCAATATCTACTATGACAAGGACAAGGATGGGCAGATAAACGATGTTTATGGTTATGGTTTGTTCGATAACGTGGCCGATATGACCGTTTCGTTGCTTACAGGTTATAAATACAAATTCATTTGTTCTTTAGTGAAAGACGGGAAAAACAAAATATTAAATGCAAAAGCCAAAGGGGAAGGCTACAACAGCTACTCCTCCTATGCGGGATATGGTGCGCCATTCTGGAAATCTGACCTGTCCTATAAAGAGAACACTTATTCTTATTCTTATTCTTCTTATTATTCTTATTATTATAATTATAATGATGCGCCAACCATTTTAACAAATCAGTTTACATTAGGAACTTCCTCCCATTTGACAGGATTAGGACAGGGCTGGGGACATAAAGAAGAAAAAGCATACTCCAGCTACAACTACATTCATTGTTCTGGTAGTGATCTTACTCATTATTTTCCCGCAGATCGTTATTATGGAGAAACAACCAATTATACACCCAAAGAGGGTGGCATTGTTGCTATCAACATGAAACGCTGTACATTTGGGGCAAAATTTGTCGTAACAGGTGTAACCGACGGAGCGTTTAGCTTTTCTGTACAAAGCAATAATGATAAAGTAACATCTAGGGGCAACATTAAATCAGATACAACTTATACTGAACAAATATACACCTATGACAATGTTTACGACTGTTGGCAAAAAACAATAATGAATGGTGATTTCTCACAAGATTTCACAATAACAATGACTTGGGTACGTGGCAACGGTATAACACAGACATTAGACCCGCTAACTGTGACATTCAAACGAAATGTTCTGACAACTGTAAATATCCGATTAAATGGAGGAGGTGTCAACAACAGTTTTAATCTGGATGTTGAAAATACAGAAATGGGAGAAGCAAACACAAATTTTGACATTGATGCAGGGAGTATGACAGATACACCCGTAGAACCAACAGAATAAATCGATTTACCCTATGGTCATATCACTTGAGAAAACAGCATATCATGGAAACAAAAAAAGAGACAGAATATTATGCAGTTACTCAGATGGGTAAATTCATAAAGGCAAATTCATGGGAGGAATTACAAGAAATATTGAATGCCCAAAATGAACATGAGATTGAAATGTATGTTGCTTTTATGTATGATAAACCCCATCCAACACCAACATATCCCGACAAATATTGGTGGCCACAGATTCAAATCATTGACGAATGTAAGCAACCTACGACATATCAACGGGGAATGTTTAAAGTGAAACATATTTTCCCCGATCAAGGATGCTCGTATTTTATGGGACGAAAAATAGTTTTTGAAAATTGTATTACAAACCAGTCAATAACCAAATACGTTACGTCAAATAAAGATATGGAAAGTGTAACGATTGCCGATTTCTACCATTCGTTACGCGATATCTTATCCGAATTAAACAAACATGGTTGTGAGCAACTTATAAAGGAAATATAATTTTCATTATTCAAGGACAGACTTGTGCAAAAGGGTTAATCTTTAGACCCCCTGCACAAGTTTGTCCTTTTTATATACACTTGATTTAATCGCCAATTTTCACTATATTTACATAGTAATCAAACAAATAAACCAATTAAAACATACAATTATGAAACAACCTAGAATTACATGACGCAAGGGAGGCGATGATAAAATACGGTTCATCGTCAAGATCGTAGCCTATAAACGAGATTATGGAATGGTGATGGCCGTGACGAAAACAAACAATGAGATTCAGCCCAATGACTTTACGTTTTTCTTTCCCTATGATACCGATGAGAACAAAGGAACGCTAATGACCTTTTACAAGAAGAATTGACCCATCAAAACGATAGGCACAGAAAAATTAGGGACGTTGGCAGAAGAAGAGATAGGAGTAACATTCGATAATCACCTCACATTCTCTAATACGGGTGAGACGGTTAATCTGATGAAGCTATGTTTGCAGAGTGACGCGATATTATTTAAGTACACTTCAAAGGATGGAGAGCCGAAAAGTATAAGATTTCCATTAGCTGGATTGGCCGAGCATTATTTAGAGCAGTTCATTTAAAAATACAAATCAAAGCAACCACCCATTTTTTAAAAGAGACCCTGCCGAGGGGGAAAATTTTGCGGCGATTTTGAAAAGGACAGACATTGAAAAAGGGGTATATAATTAGACCCTTTGAAAATGTTTGTCCTTGTTTTTTGAGTGAAACTTATCACAGAATATCAATCAATTAACTCATTTATTCACCCTACATCGGATATACGAAACTATCAAATTGTGTAAACCAACGTGTAAACCACTTTGCTTGAAACCTAATACAGATAATTAAGGTTAATTCCGAGTGACTGTAATTGTCTGATTATTAACTTATATTTGCACTCGCAAAAGGGACGGCACCGTAGCTTAGCTGAATAGAGCATCTGACTACGGATCAGAAGGTCACAGGTTTGAATCCTGTCGGTGTCACAAAAACGATTTGCGTAAACGGTGCGGCTAGACAAGCCGCACCGTTTTTTTTATTTTACTTCGGTATGCCATGCGGCAATTTGTTGATTTTCAGCTTATCTGATAGTTTTTTTATATGTCTTGAGAACAATGCCCCGCACAATATTTTTGAAGAAGCTGGATGATGGGTTTGGATATGCATCGATAGCTTACGGTAGTTTCTTTTCGAAGTGCATGTAATCCTTGAGCGAAGTCCAGTTGCCGCCCCATGTCCACCCCAGCCGAATAAATTCTTTTACGACGGGCGATGTGTCGGCTAGGGTGCCCGGGATGTCGCGATCGTAGGTTCCTCCCTGGGGGATGACCTTGCCGTTGGCCAGAACCGCCGGATTGTTGTAGGGATTGATATCGATAGCCATACCGTAAGAGTGCACCGATCTGCTACCGTTGCCGGAGGTCGAGATTCGGCGGTAGTGAAACGAATAAGAGTTGTTCAAGGTGTCCATGGAGGTCCCGTCGTTCGGTTTGTCGAATCGGATCGGAATCGCGCTTTCGATTGGGAACCGTTGGTTGCACATAAACCGGAACAGGTGGATAACATCCTCCTTCAGGGTTTTGTGCATTACGATTTGTCCCCGGTGGAGTTTCCCGTCGAACGAATAATACTCAACATCGGCAATCGCCAGACTATCCAGTACCTCTTGCGGAGCCGAAGACCCCGCTAAAGCTTCGGCCAGCGTGACCTGCGAATCGATAACGACAGTTTGTGCCTGTACTGCCGGAAAAATTCCCGCCATTGCCAAACACAGTACGATCCGTTTTTTCATCGGGTGTATGATTCTTGGCTTTATTCGTTGCTTGAAATTAAGTTTTTTGGATCGAAAAAACACAGGAAAATGATATAACAAATGCGAGCTCCCGGGTTTGTAAATTTTATAAATGAAGGCATACTCCCAAAATAAGATCGGAATCGGGGAATACCCGATTCCGACCCATAATGATTGCCTAAGTCCGATTATCAGTCGGGTTTGACCCGATGAAACGGAACTCTGATTATCGCCTGTTGAATCCGCCGCGATTGTAACCGCCGCCGCCACGGTTGAAGCCACCTCCGCGATTGAACCCGCCGTTGCTCCTTTCGGTTTTCGGACGCGCAACATTCACGCCGATCACTTTGCCTTCGAACTCCGTATCGTTCAGCGCATCGATAGCCTGTTGGCCTTCCGCATCGTTGGCCATTTCGACAAAGCCGAATCCGCGTGAGCGTCCGGTTTCGCGATCCGTGATGATATTGGCCGAAGATACTTCTCCGTATGCCGCGAATAAATTCTGTAAACTGTCGTTCTTAGTGGCGAAGTTCAGATTTGAAATGTAAATGTTCATTTTTTGTTTTTGTTAAGTGAATCGTATTGTTATTTTGTCAATGTTATGCTTACCGCATTCATGCCCCGTGCGCTCTTTTCCGTTTCAAAAGTGACGGTATTGCCTTCCGCAATACCTGCGGGTGCGGACGAAACGTGGAAAAAATATTTCTCGGCCGATACCAGATCTTTAATGAATCCGTATCCTTTCGCCTCGTTGAAGTGTTCGACCCTGCCTTTCAGGATTTCGGGTTCCATCTCGTCTTTTTTAGGGGTGGCGATGGCGATATCCTCTAATTTGACCGTCTCTTTTTTGCGTTCTTCAGGCGGTATGTTCGTAAAATTACCGTTCTCGTCCACATAGGCGATCATGTCGTCGAACGAACTGGTGCCGGCTGCCTGGCGTTCTTCCTTGCGTTTCTGTTTCTCGAGGCGCTTAGCCTGCTTTTTCTTTTCGTTCTCTCTTTTTCCGAATGATTGTGATCCTGCCATTTAATATTTTATGATTAATAAATAATTACGCGGTGTACTGCACAGTGGCCAGTTTCCGGCCGGTCAGCTTCTGGATGTCTTTCACCATCACGTGTTCATCTTTGGAACAGAATGAAAGGGCTGTTCCCGAACGGCCTGCACGGCCGGTTCTTCCGATCCGGTGCACGTATGTCTCGGCTACATCGGGCAGATCGTAGTTGATCACCATGTTCAGTTCGTTGATGTCTATGCCGCGTGCTGCGATGTCCGTGGCCACCATAACTTGTATCTTTCCCGACTTAAAGTCGCCCAGAGCCCGCTGGCGTTGCCCCTGGGATTTATTCCCGTGGATCGCTTCGCTCCGGATGCCGGCCTTTTTCAGGATATGCGAAATGCTGTCGGCACCGTGCTTTGTCCGTGAAAATACGAGCACCGATTTATCGGATTCTTGCTTCAGTAGCGATATCAGCAGCCCCTTTTTTTCGGGTTTTTCGACGAAATAGATGCGCTGGTCGACCGTATCGACCGTCGATGAGACCGGGGTCACCTCGACCCGTGCCGGATCGTGCAGGATGGAGCCCGAAAGGGCGACGATATCCTTGGGCATGGTCGCTGAAAAGAAAAGCGTTTGCCGCTCTGCCGGAAGCATGGGCAGCAACCGCCTGATGTCGGCGATGAATCCCATGTCGAGCATTCGGTCGGCTTCGTCCAGTACGAAATGCGTCAGGCTTTCGAGTTTCACTTCGCCCTGCCCGATCAGGTCGAGCAACCGGCCCGGGGTCGCGATCAGAATATCCACGCCCTGGCGCAGCTTTTCTGTCTGGGGATGCTGTTTCACCCCGCCGAATATCGCCGTATGCCTCAGTCCCGTGTATTTGCCGTAGTCGGTAAAACAGTCGTTGATTTGCAGGGCGAGTTCCCTCGTGGGCGTCAGAATCAGTGCCCTGATGGCGCGGTACTCTTTTTTTCCGTGCGACCGGCCTCTCCGGTTGCGGCGGGCCCGGCCCGGTTCATTGGTGGAAGCCGGTTCAGCAGCAATGTTTTGTTCGTTTTTTTTCAGCAGGTGTTGCAGGATAGGGATGGCGAATGCCGCCGTTTTACCCGTTCCTGTCTGCGCGATGCCGAAAATGTCTTTTCCCCGGAGAACTACCGGGATTGCCTGCTCCTGGATGGGAGTAGGTTCGTTATATCCTTTTTCGCAGACGGCCCTCAATATGGGTTCTGCAATGTTCAGTTCGTTAAATGTCATAATAATGTTTCCGCATGTGCGGATGTTTTTGATGATTTGAGCCGCTTGTACTTTATAAAAGGGCTTTGGAGAGGAAGAAATCGGCTTTCAGTTTTTCGATCACTTCCTTTACGCTCCTGATCCTGTCCGAGAGGTAGGCGTTGCCGCCGGCAAAGGCATAGCCTTTTTTCATGTTGCCTCTGGCGGCATTGTAGAGCGCTTTGATGATACAATAAGGACTTTTGGTATAGTCGCATGTTTTGATGCAGTGGAACGGGCAGGACCGGGGTTTTTCCTTGCCTTCGGCCACGTTCCGGATGAACTCCCCGTCGAAAGCGCGTCCGGGCATGCCTACCGGGCTTTGAATGATGCGGATATCCTCCCGGTGGGCGTTCAGGTACACTTGCTTGAATTCGACCGAAGCGTCGCACTCCTCGGTCGGGACGAAAATGGAACCCATTTGTACCGCCGATGCGCCCAGCGCCATAAACCGTGCGATATCTTCGCCGGTCGCTATGCCGCCCGCTGCGATGACCGGGATGCCTTTCCGCCCGGCGTAACTCCGGGCTACCTCGACCACCTCCGGAATCAGGTGTTCCAGCGAGTAGTGTTCGTCCTCGATCTGTTCGTTTTTGAAACCCAGGTGTCCTCCCGCTTTCGGGCCCTCCACGACGATCGCATCCGGAAGGTACCCGTAGTTGGCCGACCATTTCTCGCAAATCAGCCTCGCCGCACGGGAAGAGGAAACGATCGGAACGAGCTGCGTCTTGCTGTCGGTCGTCAAATAGGAGGGTAAATCGAGCGGAAGTCCTGCACCGGCGAATATCACGTCCGCTTTCTCTGCAATGGCCGTACGTACCATATCGGAGAAGTTGGAGAGTGCCACCATGATGTTGACGCCGATCACGCCGTACGTTTTTTCGCGGGCTTTGCGGATCTCCTGACCGAGTCCGTAAATGCACTTTTCGGGGTAACTTCCTCTGTATTCGGGATAAAGTAGCCCCAGTCCTGCCGCTGAAATAACCCCGACTCCCCCCTCGTTGGCGACGGCCGAAGCCAAGCCGTTGAGGGATACGCCTACACCCATACCGCCTTGTATGATAGGCAGTTTAATTTCGTACTTGCCGATAAAAAATGATTTCATATCCGTAACACCGTTGAAATTTGACACCTGCCGTCTTCAGTTTGCGTAACACACCTACTCGGGCAGCGGATTGCCGAAACAAAGGAAGCTTATAAAGGTCGATTTCAACGATGAAAGAGACCGGACGGACCCGTCCGGGCCAATGCAAAGAAGATAAAGATCAGAATGAACCTACGTTGTTTACTTGACAAAGGTAATATTATTTTCCCATTTACCCTATTTTCTGTAAAAATAACGGAATTCCGCCCTTTTTATTTTTGAACGGGCGGAGGCCGCCGGTTTTCCGGAGCATCGCGCTCCCTTCCGGTGGCCGGGAGCAGCACGTTGTCAATATCCTGCGGTGAAGCGTTCCCGGTGGTGTGCGGGGTGTTCCATCTCGTCGATCATAGCTGCGGCGTAATCCTGGACGCTGATGCGGCTTTGTCCCTGTCCGTCGACGATCAGATCATCCTTCCCGAGGCGGAAATTACCCGTTCGTTTGCCGGAGAACAGCTCAGCAGACGGGGAAAAGAAGACCCAGTCGAGTTTCTTCTCGGGGATCAGCAACCGCGAATATACTTCGGCCTGCCCTTTGACCCCGGGCAGCAAAGATGCCGGAATCTGTCCCGATTCGATCAGACTCCTGCCCGGTGTGACATTCAGGCTGCCGGCTCCCCCGACGACGAGCAGGCGTCCGACACCGGCCCGTTTCGTCCCTGCGATGATGGCCGGGTAAGTGGCGAGTATCTCCTGGTAGATATTGGGGTTTTTCCAGCCGGGGTTGTACGCGCTGATCACGACGTCCATGCCTTTGGCCGTGCATGTGATTTCGTCCGCTGAAGAGGCGTTGCCGGAGATCGCGTTCAGGTTGGGATGCCTGATCGTCAATTTGGCCGGGTCGCGTATCAGGGCGGTGACGCTGTGCCCCCGCTCCAGCGCCTCTTTCAGGATGGCCGAACCGACGAATCCGCTGGCTCCGATCAATAGTATATTTTTCATGTTTTCAGTTTGTTATGTCGAAGTGGAGGTGCTCAAACGGAAGCTTCCCGGATGCTATCCGCAAAGATGCTGCCACCCCTGCGTTATTGTCCTTAATTTTGTTCGGAGAAAATAATCGCTCAAAAAGTAGCGTTATTTTTGTACCTTTGTTCCTTTCATACCGAAACCTGAAAACGATGGGCAGAATAGTGGCGATTGACTACGGACGCAAGCGGACGGGCCTCGCGGTTACCGATCCGTTGCAGATGATCGCCGGGGCGCTCGACACCGTGCCGACCCATACGCTGATGGATTTTCTGAAGAAATACCTGTCCGCGAACGGAGTGGAAACTGTGGTCGTGGGCATGCCGCGCCAAATGGACGGGACTCCTTCGGAATCCTACACGTATATCCGTCCGTTCGTCACCCGGCTGCAAAAGGAGTTCCCCGACCTGCGGATCGAGATGTTCGATGAACGGTTTACTTCGAAACTCGCGTTTCAGGCGATGATCGAAGGGGGAGTGAAGAAGAGCCGGCGGCGCGGGGACAAAGGATTGGTGGACCGGGTGAGCGCGACGATCATCCTGCAAGGGTATTTGGAGAGCCGCCACTGAGCCCGATGAGTGAGGACGGGAAGGAGGCCGGATGAATCCGGCATCTCTGGGCTTTTCCCGGCATGCAGGCGATGGTGCCTGAAATTGGAACGGCAACGAATATTAAGAGAAACGTTTTATGATATTACCGATTTACATTTATGGTTCGCCCGTGCTGCGCAAGACAGCCGCAAACATTACCCCGGATTATCCCGGCCTGCAGCAATTCATCGCCGACATGTGGGAGACGATGTACGATGCCGATGGGGTAGGGCTTGCCGCACCGCAGGTGGGTAAAAGCATCCGCATGTTCGTGGTCGATGCTTCGCCTTGGGCCGAGGAAGAGCCCGAATTGGCCGATTTCAAGAAAACTTTTATCAACGCCGAGATTTACGAACGCTTCGGTGACGAATGGCGTTTCAGCGAAGGGTGTCTGAGCCTGCCCGGGATCCACGAGGACGTGATGCGTCCGTCCGGTATTAAAATCCGTTATGTGGATGAGAATTTCGTCGAGCACGACGAGGAGTGCAGCGGTTATGCCGCCCGCGTCATCCAGCACGAGTACGATCACCTCGACGGCAAACTCTTCGTCGATCACCTTTCCCCCCTGCGCCGCACGCTGCTTAAGAGCAAGCTGGTCGGGATGACCAAGGGGAATTTCAAAGCGCATTATAAGTGTAAACTCGTTAAGAAGTAACGGCATGGAACTGCGTTGTGACGGTATTATTTTCGATTTCAACGGTACGCTCTTTTTCGATACTGAAAAGCAGGAGCAGGCGTGGAATACCGTGTCGTTCAGCCTGCGCGGCCATCCTTTCGATCCGGAAGAGATGGACGAACATGTACACGGGCGGAACGGTAAATCGATTTTCGAGTACCTGCTGGGCCGCGAGATCGATTTGGTCGAAGAGAGGCGCCTGGTCGAGCAGAAAGAGCAAATTTACCGTGCACTTTGCCTCGAAGACGATGTGAACTTCCATTTGGCGCCGGGAGTCCACGAATTGCTCGATTTTATTACCGAACATCATATTCCCACGACGATCGCCACGGCTTCTGGGCGGACGAATCTCGACTTTTTTATCCGTCAGTTCCGGCTCGACCGTTGGTTTAAGCCTGAGCGGATCGTCTATGACGACGGGACGCTCAAAGGCAAGCCCGATCCCGATATCTACCTGCGTGCCGCGCAGCGGATCGGAGTGGTACCCCAGTTTTGCATGGTGATCGAGGATGCTTTCTCGGGTATAGAATCGGCCCGGCAGGCCGGTATAGGCCGGATTATCGCCATTGCCCCTGCAGAGGAGCACGAATTTATGCTGAGTATTCCCGGCGTGCATGACGTGATTATCGATTTCGCAGAGTTCGACACCTCAGTCTTCAACCTGCCGAGTTGATCGGGGATCTCGGCCGGGAGCGGAACCTGTAACAATAGAAAAAGCAGGGAACCTCACGGTTGCCTGCTCTCCTTGGGGACTTTCACCCCTAAACTACTAACCCAAACTTAAATAAATGAAGAAACCTTTGCATGCGTGCTTCGTTTCCGAAGCGGCACCGTGTCCGTTTGCTGCAATGGCATTTCTTTTACTATAGAAACCCTCAAAATCTGTGCCACATTCTCCGGTTAAGGTATAGAGCCTTTTCCTATCCGGCATCCCGGAGTTCATTCTGGTAAGATAATAAGCAAATCCCGTGCCAAGGCAAAATAAACCCTTCCGGAAATAAGGTCCGGAAGGGTTTTATTGATTCTGACGCTGTGTTACAGCAATCGATAGCGCTGCGTGACGGCCGACCGTTCTACGGGTCCCGGGCCATTTATTGGCTGAGAACGCCAGAGGTTCAGACGAACAAGATCAGCAGCAATGCGATGGTATAGCCGCCTGCCAGTCCCGCCGCTATTTGTGCGAGGTTGTGGCTCCCGAGCCAGAGCCGGGCGCTGCCGAGCAATCCCGCCAGCAGGATGAACAATACCAGCGTGTACGGGAATTGTCCCAATCCCGATGCGTTCAGTGCGGTCAGTAGGGCGAGCAAGCCCCCGATCGAGGTCATGTGGAGGCTGATTTTCCAGAAAGGCGTTACGATCAGCGTCAGTACCACACAGCCCATCGCTGCGAAAAGGAACCTGCGGATCAGAAAAGCCATCATCACGTCCGAGAGCATCATCAGGCAGCTCACGTAACTCAACAGCACGATCAGGATCGGAATCAGCCGCTGCCGCGGTTCGGACAGCTGCAGGTCCGGAATAAGCCGGAAGGCTCTCAGCAATCCGATGCAGAGAGCCGGTGCGACCAGCGTATTGAGGGCGAGTACGGCCAGGAAAAACCATTTGATGCTGAGCGGCATCGTTGCCATCAGCGTATTGCCGAACAGCATCAGGATGCCGGCCCAGAGCGGAATGGTCAGCGGGTGCAGCAGCAGCGAGATCGCCTGACTCAGCCGGGTCAGGGATTGGGTGGGTGTCGATAGGGTTTGTGCGTGTTCCATCGGGGAGAAACGGTTAAATCTGTTTGCGCAGCCGGGCTACCGGAATACCGAGCATCTCGCGGTATTTCGCTACGGTGCGGCGCGCGATGCGGTAGCCTTTGCCGTTGAGGATATCCATCAGCACCTCGTCGGTCAGCGGTTTGCGTTTGTCCTCCTGGTCGATGCATTCGGTCAGGATGTTTTTGATTTCGTATGAGGAGACCTCTTCGCCGCTGTCGGTCTGCATCGCTTCGGAGAAGAGCTGTTTGAGCGGAAGGATGCCGAACTGCGTCTGGACGTATTTGCTGTTCACCACGCGCGAAATGGTCGAGACGTCGAGGCCCGTGCGGTCGGCGATGTCCTTAAGGATCATCGGACGCAGTTTCGACTGGTCGCCTTCGATGAAGTAGTCGCGCTGGTAGTCCAGGATCGCCTGCATCGTACGCATTAGCGTGTCGTGCCGTTGTTTGATCGCCGAGATGAACCATTTGGCCGAGTCGATCTTGTTTTTGACGAACTGGATCGCCTCCTTGTCCGAATCGTTGGTCGGCTTGCCGTCCCGGGTCACCATGCCGCGGATCATCTCCACATAGCGGCGGTTCACCTTCAGGTCGGGTACGTTCGCTCCGTTCAGGCTCAGTTCGAACATGCCGTTCTGGTAGTCGAGAATGAAGTCGGGCGTGATATAGGGCTGCATCTCGTTGCGTCCCCCGCTGTACAGGTTGCCCGGTTTGGGCGAAAGGCGGATGATCTCTTCGATTGCATTCCGGAACTGATCCTCGTCGACACCGAGGCGCGACATCAGTTTTTCGTAATGCTTCTTGGTAAATTCGTCGAAATAGTTGGTCAGGATCTTCATCGCCATCTGCTGTTCCGGGGTATGATCGGGGATCGAGCCCAACTGGAGCAGCAGGCACTCCTGCAGGTTGCGGGCGCCCACCCCCGCAGGTTCCAGTTCGTGGATGACCTTCAGGAGCTTTTCCAACTCCTGTTCGTCGGTTTCGATGCCGAGGCTGAACGCGATGTCGTCGGCGATGGAATTCAGGTCGCGGCGCAGGTAACCGTCTTCGTCGATACTCCCGATCAGGTATTTGGCCAGGGTCTGGTCGTGTTCGCCGAGGTTCTTGAATCCGAGTTGCTGGATGAGGCTTTCGTGAAACGAAACGCCTTCGGAGATATAGACCGGTCGTTTCTCATCGTCTTTCGAATAGTTGTTGATCCGGTATTTGTAGCTGGGCGTATCGTCTTCGGCAAAATATTCCTCGACAGACACCTCTTTGGCTTCCTGTTCTTCGTCTGCCGATTCCTCTTCTTCGAGTACAGGGTTCTCTTCGATCTCCTGTTTGATGCGCTGTTCGAGTTGAAGGGCCGGCAGTTCGAGTAGTTTTATCATTTGGATTTGCTGCGGGGAGAGTTTTTGCAGCATCTTTTGCACCTGTCGTTGGGATATGGCTGTCATAGTTTAGTTTTTGATAGGATGATTAGATAGTTTAGAGCTATTACAACAAAGATAGTAAATCCTCGGTATAAAAAAAGCCCACCTTCAAGGTGGGCTTTCAATAATTGTGCCACTCGTTAGAAATCAGCGTTTTTCGGGGTTCTCGGGAAGGGGATCACGTCCCGGATGTTGCCCATGCCGGTTACGAACAGCAGCAGCCGTTCGAAGCCCAGCCCGAAGCCGCTGTGCGGTGCGCTGCCCCAGCGCCGCGTATCGAGGTACCACCAGATATCTTTTTCGGGAATGCCCAATTCGGCTACCCTTGTACGCAGTTTATTGTAATCTTCCTCACGTTGGGAACCGCCGATGATTTCGCCGATTTTCGGGAAGAGGACATCCATGGCCCGTACGGTTTTGCCGTCGGCGTTCTGTTTCATGTAGAAAGCCTTGATCTCCTTGGGGTAGTTGATCAGGATAACCGGTTTTTTGAAATGTTTTTCGACCAGGTAGCGTTCGTGTTCGCTTTGCAGGTCGAGCCCCCAGCTGACCGGGTATTCGAATTTTGCACCGCTTTCCATCAGTATCTTGATGCCTTCGGTGTAATCGAGACGGACGAAATCGTTTTCGACGACGAATTTCAGCCGATCGATCAATTCCGCATCGAACATTTTGGTCAGGAATTCCAGATCGTCTTTACAGTTGTCGAGAGCATAACGGATCAGGTATTTGAGGAAATCCTCGGCCAGTTCCATGTTATCTTCCAGTTCGTAGAAGGCAACCTCCGGTTCGATCATCCAGAATTCGGCCAGGTGGCGCGGCGTGTTCGAGTTCTCGGCGCGGAACGTGGGACCGAACGTGTAGATCTGCGAGAGCGCCAGCGCACCCAATTCGCCTTCGAGCTGGCCCGAAACGGTCAGGTTGCACGGTTTGCCGAAGAAATCCTCCGAGTAGTCCACATGCCCTTCGCTGTCTTTGGGCACGTTGTTCAGGTCGAGCGTCGTCACCTGGAACATGGCTCCGGCGCCTTCGGCATCACTGCCGGTGATCAGCGGGGTGTGCAGGTAGTAGAACCCTCTGTCGTTGAAATATTTGTGGATCGCGTAAGCCATCGCGTGACGGATACGCAGCACGGCGCCGAAGGTGTTCGTGCGCGGGCGCAGGTAGGCGATCTCGCGCAGGAATTCCATCGAGTGCCCCTTTTTTTGCAAAGGATAGGTGTCGGGATCGGCGCTGCCGTACACTTCGATATCACCCGCCTGGATTTCGACCCGCTGGCCCGAACCCTGCGACTCGACGAGCGTACCCGTTACGCGGATGCAGGCGCCGGTGGTGATTCGTTTGAGCAATTCGTCGTCGAATTTGTTGACGTCGACGACGATCTGGATATTATGGATGATCGAGCCGTCGTTCAGCGCGATGAACGCTACGTTTTTGTTGCCGCGCTTGGTGCGGACCCAGCCTTTGGCCGTGACCTCGCTGCCTGCGGGCGTCGATTGCAACAGTTCTGCGATTTTGGTTCTGCCTCCTTGTGACATTGGTTTGCGGTTTTGATTTGCGAACTCACAAATATCGCGATTTTTTTCCAAAGTGGTTCATTCCGGCATGCTTTTCTGGCTGTTTGCCTGTATACAATCCCCGGTATGGTTGGGCCAGGGCATAAAAAAGGCGGGAGAAAAGCCTCCCGCCCGGTGAAAATAATGTGTTGTGGCGTTTGATTTTAATCGTTGGAACTATCGCCGCCGCTCGATACAGGAATGTCGACACCGTGGTAATCGAGGGCGATAGTCGGTTTGCAGTCTTCGGTTCCCGGCGTCCACTTGGCGTAGGCAAAATCGAGCAGGTCTTCGCTTTCTGCCAAGTGTATACTCATGCTCCCGTTGGTGATCATCTGTTTGCACTTGGGCGAGTAATACGTCAGCGGAGTAAGCGTCCGGACGGTAATTGCGTCCAGGAAGTAAGCCGTAGTCACTTTGGTGGTATTCGAAATCTCTACCGTGTAGGACGAGGTGGAAATACCGTTAAGCGTTTGGTCGCCGGGATTGTCGACCTGAACGATGGTCATGTTGCCGCTCCAGTTCGAACCTTCCGTGTTGCCCGACGTTCCCGATTCGCTTTTTGTCTTGCAGACCAGTCCGTTGAGATAGACTTTCCACTTGTTCTCCGCTTCGGCGGTGATCGAATAATCAGCAGCGCCGACCGATGCGAGGAATCCTTCGATCGATACCATATAAGGCTCGTCTTTGGGTAAAGACAGTGTCCAGGTATGTCCGTCTTTCAAGGTGCCGTCCGCGGTATTGATCCGGATCGTCCCCGAACGAATGTCGTCCGGTGCTATCGTAGCGAGGGACAGCGTGTAGACGGGGCCCTCCTTGGTAATTGTAGTCGCACCGAAAAGTCTGGTTTTAAGCGCACTGCTATTCAGGTCGTCGAGCGATCCCCCTTCGTTTTGGGTTTCGGTAATCAGCGTGTTGAGGCGGAATGCCATGTCGAAGGGGTCGAGGTTATAAGCCAGCTGGTTCAGCGTTCCGAGATAAAACAAGGCGCCGATCTGTTTGTACCGGGTTATTAGCGGATCTTCGCCGCCGGTATTGGTATTGCATGCACTCAAAGTTGCAACACATGCCAGGAGGAGGAAAATTTTTTTCATATCGGTTGAGGTTTTGTATTTGGTGCGGTTGGAGTTTTTCGAAAAACGTACTCTTAAGAGATGTTATTGCCTGCGCGAATGTTGCACGGAAAAATATTTTTCGTTCTTTAGCGGGGTGATCGAGGCAAAGGTAATGATTTAATTCGGATCGCTCCTATCCGGTTTGCAGGATAATTTATCGGCTTTTTAGAGATTAAATCGTAGATTTGTCGACACCCGCGGACAGTTCAGCAAAGAATATGTCCGGTTTATAAGGTCTTCGGGAAACACGCAAAAAGATGTACAGGAATTTACAGGATAGCGAAATTGCCGCGCTTAGTGCGCAGGGTTGTACGGCGGAGGATTGGAGCCGGATTACGGTGGCGGAAGGTTTCCACACCGACTGGATTCGCAATGTCGTTTTCAGCGGCGAAGTGAAGTTGGGCAGTAACGGTGCCGAAATAGCGTGCGGCGCAGGGGTAATCCGGCGTTCGGGCGTGTATAATGCGGCTTTGCATAATTGTACGGTGGGCGACGGTGTACTGATTTACAATGTCGGACGGTATATCGCCAATTATGATATTGCGGAGGGGGTGATGATCGAGAATGTCGGCCAGATTTCCTGCGAGGGCTCCGGTTCGTTCGGCAACGGGGTCGAAGTTTCGGCTATCAACGAGGCCGGTGGCCGGGAGGTTCCCATTTACGATGAGTTGACTGCCCAGGTCGCTTATGTGATGGCGATGTACCGCCACCGGACGGAGACGGTCGCATGGTTGCGAAACATGGTTGCCCGTAAGGTGCGGGAAAAAACCTCTTCAAGGGGATATATCGGAAAGTCTGCTTCGGTGGTGAATACCGTTTCGCTGGTCGATGTGCGCATCGGCGCTTACGCGACTGTGGATGGTGCTTCCACGTTGAGCAACGGAACCATCAACAGTTCGGCGGAATCCCCTTCCTGCATAGGTTCGGGGGTGGCGGCACGCGATTTCATCATCGCCCGTTCGGCCCGGGTTGATACCGGGGCGATGCTGCGGAGTTGTTTTGTGGGGGAAGGCGTGGTGATCGAAAACGGATTTTCGGCCGAGCATTCGCTTTTCTTCGCCAACAGCCATTGTACGCACGGCGAGGCCTGTGCCGTGTTTGCCGGGCCTTACACGGTTTCGCATCACCGGGCCACGCTGCTGATCGCCGGGTATTTCTCGTTTTTCAATGCAGGCAGCGGCGCGAACCAGAGCAACCACATGTATAAGTCCGGTCCGGTCCATCAGGGCATCCACCTGCGCGGTTGCAAGTTCAGCAGCGATGCCTATATCCTGTTGCCGGCCAGCACCGGGGTCTTTACGATTGTCAAAGGGCGGCACTATCAGCACCACGATACCGATTACATGCCTTTCTCCTACCTGATCGAAGAGCGGGGCGATTCCTACCTGCTGCCGGCGATGAACCTGCGCAGTTACGGTACGGCGCGCGACATTCGCAAATGGCCCGGCCGCGACCGGCGGCGCGGGGTGGCGAGCGACCTGATCCGCTATGAGTTGATGACTCCGTATACGGCGGGCAAAATTATCCGGGCGATACACGAATGCGAGTTCCTGCTCGCACGTTACCCGACAGCCGAAGAGGTGACCTGGAACCGGGTGAAGATCAAGACTCCCGCGTTGCGCAAAGGTTTGCTGCTCTATACGCAGGCTTTGAGGGGGTACCTATCGGAACTGTTGGAGCACGGAACCGTGCCTGGTCCCGGCTTGGCCGCTCTGCCCGACGATGCACCGGCCGGATTGGCAACCCCGCCCGATGGAGTGATCGAATGGATTGATCTGGCGGGTTTGATCGTACCTTCGGCAGCCATTGACCGATTGCTCGACGAGGTGGATGCGGGACGGCTTGCCGGGTTTGAAATATTGGAACAGCACTTGCGAAAGCTCGATACGGAATATTCCGGGATGGTCGCTTCGTGGGCGGTGTACGCACTGGAAAAATTGTTGAAGAAATCCGCCGTGCGCATTACTGCCGGGGATTTGCGGCAGGTGATCGCGCAGGGCGAAGCCGACCGTGCGGCACTTGCTGCGGGAGGGGAGATGGATGCCCGCCGCGATTTCGCTCCGCTGATGGCGGTCGGCTACGGCATCGATTCCGAGCAGTACCGCGATGCGGATTTCCGTGCCGTGCGCGGCGACGCGATTCGTGTTTTGAAAAAGTAATGCGTTGTCCGGTGCGGTTCGGTGCCGTGGTATGGGTATTTACGGCGGAATCGACACCGGGCAGAGAACCTTCAACCGTCTTTTTGATGGAGGGCGGATATCCGGATGGCGCGTCCGGAATGGGGCGTTTGCCGAATCGTACCTGCCGTGGATCGGTTTTTGCAGAAAATTTCGCTATCTTTGCGACGCGCGGAGATTCGCGCGCAAAAATCCTGATTCAGAGTTGATATGAGCATAGTAGCGATAGTGGGGCGCCCGAACGTAGGCAAGAGCACGTTGTTTAACCGGCTGGTAGGCATGCGCAAGGCGATCGTCGACGACACGGCGGGCACTACGCGCGACCGTCATTACGGTACTTCCGACTGGAACGGACGTGAATTTTCGGTCATCGATACCGGCGGATATGCCCTCGGCGGCGAGGATGTCTTCGAAGAGGAGATCCGCAAGCAGGTTCTGCTCGCTATCGATGAAAGCGACGTCGTGATTTTTATGGTAGAAGTCGCCACCGGAATTACCGATCTGGATATGGTGGTTGCCGACCTGTTGCGGCGCAGTGCGAAAAAGGTGCTGCTGGTGGTCAATAAGGTCGATAACAACGATCAGATTTACGGTTCGCATGAATTTTATGCGCTGGGTTTGGGGGATCCGTATTGCATCTCGACGATGAGCGGCAGCGGTACCGGCGATTTGCTGGATGCCGTGGTCGCCGCTCTGCCCGAGGATTCGGAGGCGGAGGGTTTCGAGGAGCTGCCTAAATTTGCCATCATCGGCCGCCCGAACGTGGGCAAGTCGTCGCTCTCCAATGCGTTGCTCGATTCCGAGCGCAATATCGTCACGCCGGTGGCGGGTACGACCCGGGACTCGATCCTGACGCGGTACAACAAGTTCGGCATGGACTTTTACCTGATCGATACGGCCGGACTGCGCAAAAAGACCAAAGTGACCGAAGACCTCGAGTTTTATTCGGTACTCCGTTCCGTGCGTGCGATCGAATCTTCGGACGTCTGCATCCTGATGCTCGACGCTTCGCAGGGGATCGAATCGCAGGATATGAACATCTTTTCGTTGGTGGTGCGCAACAAGAAAGGGTGCGTGATCGTTGTGAACAAGTGGGACCTGATCGAAAAGGACAACAATACGATGAAGGAGTTCGCCGAAGCCATCCGCTACAGGCTTTCACCGTTCAGCGACGTGCCGATCGTCTTCACCTCGGTGCCGAATAAGCAACGTATCCTCGAGGTGTTGCAGACGGCCATGCAGGTGTATTATTCGCGAATCCGCAAGATCCCTACCTCTCAGTTGAACGAATACCTGCTGCCGATTATCGAGGAGACACCTCCCCCTGCGATCAAGGGGAAATATATACGGATCAAGTATGTGACACAGTTGGCATCGCCGACGCCGTCATTCGCCTTTTTTGTCAACCTTCCCCAATATATTAAAGAAGGATACCGCCGTTTTCTCGAGAATAAGATCCGCGAACGGTGGGATTTTACCGGGGTTCCACTCCAGATATTTTTCCGACAAAAATAACGGACACTTTCGGATTATTGATCAGCGCGAAATTTTTCGCGCTTTTTTATTTTGTTGACATTAAGCCGATTGGGAAAATGAGTTGCGAGCCTCATTTCAACGGGAAAAATCTCCGTTGCGGATGTGCCGAAGGGGATGAAATCGGATGTTTTATGTGTATGTGTTTGATATAATGCTTGTTTTGGCGTTGTGTCAGTGAAAAAAGAAAATAATTCGCATAAATTTATGAACCGATATTGAACGTTTAAATTATTTATTCTATCTTTGGCATAGAGAAGATAAAGAAAGCGTTTTAGTTATCGTCCTCAGAAAGGCAGTCGGTCCGGTTTGCGTGGAGGGGAGAGAAGCATGGACGCTCATGTCGTGTAACTGAGTGTAACGTGTCCGTATTGAGAGGGCTTGTAGAAGCATAAGACATGAGTGGAGATGCCCCTTCAGGTGGTAATTCCGAATTTGACCTTCAGGTATTTTTGAGGTTTTAATTAAGCAGCCGCGCGCTTTTTTTGATTCCAGCTGTGAAAACTTTTTAATCTAAAATTAACTTACCGTCTGGTGGCTGGATGGTAACTAAACTTATTAATTATGAAGAGTAAATTTTTACTATTGGTGGGTGTACTCTTTGCTGTGGGAGCCGTGTTGTCCGGCTGTAAGGATGATCCCAACGAAAACCCCTATCCCGACACACTGACACAGTTCTCCGCTGAGGCCGCGTCGGGTGCCAATGCAATCAATTCCAACGGCGGTACGCGTACGATCGCGTTCTATTCTCCGGTGACCTGGACGGCTGCCGTTACCACCAGCGACGGTGGCGACTGGGTTAAGCTCGAACCTGCCAGCGGCCCCGTGGGTACCTGCTCGGTGACGGTGACTGCTGCGAAGAACGAGTCGAAAGACAAGACCCGTTCGGCTACCGTTACGATTACCGCCGGTTCCGAAACGCTGACCTACACGGTCGAGCAGCGTTATCAGCTCACTTTCGACGTGACGAATGCCGACAGCAAGGCCATCTACCTTCCGACCGAAGGCGAAACCTTTGTGCTGAATCTGGACAACAACGCCGGGACTATCGGTTACACGGTATCGATTTCTGAGGCCGATGCCAAATGGATCACTTACGACAAGGGGGCGAAAGCCGTTGACAATCTTTCTTTCACGGTCGCTGCCATCGATAACGATTATTTCGGTACGATCCGCACCGGTTCGATCGTAATCTCCGAAAACAACGGCGGTCCGGGCAACATCACCATTACTGTGAAACAGGCCGGTACCAAAACCATGATGATTTGGCCGACCGCGACCCAGAGCGTTGCCGACATTATGACCGGTTTCGACAATACCAAGTATGAGACCCTGTACCTGGCCGGTAAACTGGCTGATGCTACGGCCGTTGGTGCCGTGGGTACCTATGTGGGCGGATCGGTTAACAAAGTCGACCTGACTGACGCTGTGGCCGAATCGATTCCGATGAACGCTTTCCAGGGGTGCAGTACGCTGAAAACCGTGACGATCAATACCAAGGTGACCAGCATCGAAGCCGGTGCATTCGCTGGTTCGGGCCTGACGTCGTTCACGTTCCCGCTGAATTCGGAGAAGGTGAAGGTTGACGGCAAGGATAAGACCGTCGATATGCCGAACAAAATTGCCACGATCGGCGACAACGCTTTCCAGGGTACCAAGCTGGCTTCGATCGAACTGCCGGGTGCTTTGACCACTCTGGGTGCCAACGCTTTCGAGGGTTGCCCTGCTCTGAAAGAAGTAACGTTTGCTTTCAGCGGTTGGAAAGACAATGAAAAGTACGATACCAAGCTCGACAATGCCGTAACTTCAATCGGTAATGCTGCGTTTATGACCTGCCCGAGCCTCACTTCGGTTAAGTTGCCGGTGAATGCCCTGACGACTTTGGGTGACGACGTATTCAATGGTGATTTTGCACTGGCCGGCGCATTCGACCTGCCGAAAACCGTGACGACTATCGGTGCCCGCGCTTTCCAGCAGACGATCATCTCTTCGATCACGCTGACTGCGGTAACGACTTTGGGTGACAACGTATTCGACGGTTGCAACTCGCTTGCTTCCATTACTTCGAAGACCGCAACTCCTCCCGCCGTACCTTCTACGCTGGGCGTGATGAGCAACGGTAACCTGGTTATCAAAGTGCCGTCTGCCGAGGCAGTAGCAGCATATCAGGCGGCTACAGGGTGGAGTACTTATCAGGCATTCATCACCAAATAGGGTATTTGCCGGATAAGTAACTAACTGACAAAGAAAAACCCGCACGGATTCCGTGCGGGTTTTTATATTTCGATTGTAAAGGATGCTTCCATCTTCCTTAGCTGTAATTTATAGTACACGCTGTCCCGATTAGTGTGGGGCCTCGCGGAAGGGAGATGCTGTCCTGTCCTGTCCTGGGCCGTGATAATATCCGGACGGAGTCCGGTCTGAACTTCGCCGACACGGTTAGGAAAATACAAAACCGACCCGAATCATTGTTTCCGGGTCGGTTTGACAACTCTATTCGATTAACTATTTTCGGTTGTAAAACGGCATGTCCCCTGCACAAAGCCGGGAATTTTCGGGATGTTATGTGTGAAAATAGAACTTAGTTTGTCGGTATGTCCTCTGCCGTCAAGTCGACTTGCTGTGTGTACCAAAGCCAGATGGTAGCGAGTTGTTCGATGCGGATCGCCGCACCGGGTTTGATGACGAATTCGCTGACCCCGACCGAAGAGTAAGGGTTGCCCCAGTCGTAGGTGTAACCCAATTGCGTCCATGGATAAGGCGGGTCGGAAGTGTAAGTCGTACTGCGCAGGTGCTCGATCCATTGCTTGTGTCCGGGATCGACCTGTTGCGGAAATTTCACCGTCGAGAAATGGTTGTGCACGTCGGGATCCGGTGTCGGGCGCACCAATTGTGAGACCGGCACCCAGAACTGGACGATGTATCCGTAATCTGCCTGTGGCGGTAATCCTAATATTTGCTTAATGCGCATTGCGGCCGAAAGCGAATCGAGCAACGGTTGGTTGTGCATCACCATGCCCAACTCGGGAGAGAGGCTGACCCAGATCGCTTCGTCACGTGATGCAGGCGCCTGTTTGGCGGCTTTGCCCGTCCATTTCGGCAGGTCTTTCGTCTGGATGGCGGCTACCACCAGTACGAGGGAGTCTCCTTTGCGGTCCACCCACGGATCATCGACGCTCCACAGGCGGTCGGACATTTTACCCGGCGTGATTTCCTGGGCTTCTTTCACCGCTTTTTGATAGATATTTTGTAGCCGGGCATTTACCCTGCGGGCTTCTCGTACGGTCAGGCCGGAAAAAGGCAGGGACTCTCCATCCGGGATTTGTTCCTGTGCAAAACCGGGTTGGAGCAGCAACGAGACTCCCAAAACCAGTAGCGGCAGCTTTTTCATTTGCTTTGTTTTTAATTGTCCGTAGATACTTGTCAATACCTACAAAGAAAGGAAATATTTCGGTAGGGGCGTTCGTCCTTGGGAGATTCATTTGTTAAATTGATAAAAAAAATGGATTTTTGTACGATCCAAATCGCATACGTTCGCATGAAACATATCCTCAGCTATACTTTGCTTGCCTGTACCTTGCTGCCGGTTTCCCCGTTGGTTGCCCAAATGACTGTTAACGACATCGCTCCGGTATCGCCTGTTCCGGTTTCGGCGTTGCCATCCTGGGCGGATCCGTCGCATGCCTCTGAAGGAAAAGCTGCTCCGCGGCAGGAGTTTATCAGCTATTCGTCCCGGGAACTGGCTGAAAAGGACGATATGAACGATGCCCCGCACTACCTGCCGTTGGCCGGGAAATGGCGTGTGAATTATTCGACCACCGCCCAGGGAGGTGAAGCGGGTTTTTATCAGCCTCGGTTTTCGATTGCCGGGTGGGATGAAACCGACCTGCCCAATGCAGCCAAAGCCGCCGGAATCTCTCCGCTTGCCGGGTTGGTACCCCCGCAGTTGCCCGCAGAAAATCCACTGGTGCAATACCGGGCGGCATTCGATGTACCTTATTTGTGGCTCGACCGCGATATGTATATTCACATCGAAGGGGTTGGAAGCGCTTATGCCTTATATATCAACGGACAGCGTGTCGGTTACAGTAATGACAGCCGCACGCCGGCCGAGTATAATATTTCGGATGCCGTAACGGACGGGATCAACTCGATTGCGATCGAAGTGTACGGTTTCTCACAGGGGAGCTGGATGGAAACGTCGATTCCGCCGCTGGTTGCCGGTACCCTCGGCAATATTTATATCTATTCGCAGCCGAAACTGAGGATCGAGGATTTCGTCGTCCGGGCCAAACTCGATTCGGCCCGCGTCAACGGCATCGTCTGGATCACGGCCATCATGTCCAACAGCTACCGCAGTGCGGAGAAGATCACTTTCGGTTACGATATTTATTCGCCGGAAGGCAAGTTGTTAACCTACAATATGCTCGAAACCGAGGTGGAACCCGAAGGATACGACACGCTCCGCTTCAAAGAGTACATTTATCCGAGTGTAAAGAAAATGTGGTCGCCGCAAGCGCCGAACCTGTACCGTATGATGCTCTATGTCCGGCGCGACGGGCGTATTACCGAGTATATCCCTTTCAAGTTCGGATTTAACATTACCGAACTGGAAGACGGCGTGCTGGTGATTAACGGACGTAAGGCGGAGTTGAATATCGCCGCTTACAATGCCGCGGCCGATGAGGCTGCCACGGCAAGTGAGCTTCGCAGCCTCAAACAGCAGAAATACAATACGGTTTGCGTATCCTATCCGCAACCGCGCTGGTTCTACGAGCTTTGCGACAAGATCGGCATTTATGTGATCGACCAGGCCAATATCAACAGCGGTTACCGCAAGGACGACCGTAATGTGGGCGGTGCCGTGGCCAACGATCCGCGTTTCCTGCCCGACTTCATCGACCGGGTCGCATATATGCGCGGACGTTCTAAAAATTATACGTCGCTGATCGCGCTGTCGATGGGGGGCGAAAGCGGTAACGGCTACAACTTCTACAAGGCTTACCAGTGGCTCAAGGGGGCGGATACGCTGCATCCGGTTACCTACCGTGATGTGCAGGGTGAGTGGAACAGTGATTTCTCATTCCCCGGAGCCGAGGATGTACAGCGTTTCCTGAACGAGAACTCCGTGGTCAGGAAGAATCCCAAGAATGCCCGCCGCTGATGAACATTGACCTGATTGTCGTCGGCAAAACCGACTCGCCGCAAATCGAGGCGTTACTGGCAGATTACCTCAAACGACTGAATTATTACGCCAAAGTTACTTTGATCGTCCTGCCCGATCCGAAGAACCGCAAAACGGTCTCGGCTGAAAGCCAGAAGAGGCAGGAGGGCGAGGCGCTGTTGCGGCAGTTCGGCGAGGGCGACTATGTCGTGCTGCTCGACGAAAAAGGAGCCCAGCTGCGCTCGGTCGATTTCGCGCTGTGGCTGCAAAAGCGGATGAACAGCGGATTGCGCAGGCTCTGTTTCGTGATAGGCGGTCCTTACGGTTTCTCGCCGAAAGTGTACGAGCGGGCCGACGGTCGGTTGTCGCTTTCGGCCATGACCTTTTCCCATCAGATCGTGCGCGCCCTTTTCGCCGAGCAGCTTTACCGGGCCTTTACGATTATCCGCAACGAGCCCTATCATCACGAATAGTTCGCTATCGCTTTGCAGAACCGGCTTTGTGCCCGACTGGAGCGCGTGATTTGTTTCCTACGGGCCAGAAAAGCGTGCCGCATTACGATTATTGCCGGGCAGCGGATGTCCGGTCGAGCCGTTGAGCCGGGTCGTCTCCGAAGAAAGACGCCGGCGGGACTGCTCCTCTCCCCCCCCTTTAAACGTTGCTGGGACCGTTGCCTTCCCCTTCGGACAAGGCGTTCTTGCCGGTATCTTTCCGGATGAAGAGCCATTTGTAAGGATTCTATGATTTTCCTCCCCGGTTTTTGGACGTAAAGAATCCGGTGTCGTTCGCGATTCGTGTATCCCGAAGTTGCGGGCGGGAAGGCGGAATCGTCGCCGGGAAAGTTTTCGCTCCGGTTCTGCACGGAACGAGGAGAAGCCTAAGAAAGGCTTCTCCTCGTTCATGCTCTTGCCGCTTCAGCCGAGCTTTTACCGGTACGGCCGCCGGCCGTAGCCGTTCGATGGCTCGCGCTAGTGTCAACCGATCGCCTGTCGTCCCAGCTTGTCGAGCGCCGCGTCGATACGCCGGAGCGTTTCCTCCTTGCCGATGATCTCGCAGATGTCGAAGATGCTCGGACCGGAGCCGGCTCCGACGAGCGTCAGCCGCAGCGAGTTCATCACCTGTCCCATCGGATACTCTCGGGCCACGATCCAGTCGTGCACGATCCGCTCGGCGTTTTCCTTCGTGAAGTCGTCGATGCCGGCGATCACTTCCCTCAGTGCGGCGATCCGGGCCGGGTTCTCTCCTTTCCAGAATTTGGCAACGCCTTTTTCCTCGTACTCTTCGGGCGCTTTGAACAAGAACCACGACAGGTTCCACAGCTCCTGCGGGAACGTGGCGCGCTCCTTGATCAGCGCTACGGCCTTTTCGGCCCGATCCTTTCCCGCTTCGATTCCCTTTTCCTTCAGCACGGGCATCAGTATTCCGGCCAGTTCGGCATCGCTTTTCGCGTGCAGGTACTGTGCGTTGAACCAGCGGGCTTTTTCGGGGTTGAACCGGGCGCCGCTTTTGCTGACCCGTTCGAGCGAGAAAGCTCCGATCAGTTCGTCCATCGAGAAGATTTCCTGTTCCGTTCCGGGATTCCAGCCCAGCAGCGCCAGCATGTTGACGAACGCTTCGGGAAAATAGCCGTCCTCGCGGTATCCGTGCGCCGTTTCGCCGTCGGGCGACACCCAGCGCAGCGGGAAGACCGGGAAGCCCATCTT
>ERZ773170.496-NODE-496-length-39322-cov-3.465022_pt1 | contig 39322 bp, 67 predicted proteins | sample MGYA00581002_ERZ773170 | MGnify/ENA primary metagenome ERZ773170 (study PRJEB29015, sample SAMEA2737811) | human gut metagenome | biome: human gut; feature: human-associated habitat; material: faeces | place: China | collected 2012 ... | reverse complement strand
AGCGGCGCTGAAAGAGGTACAGGAGTACCACGCGACAGGACGGACACCGGACATGGTACGGGGGCTTATCGGCGGGTACAACAGAGCGAGAAAGCAGTGCGTTGAGCTGGGGAAGATGATCAAACAGTATGAGGATATCGGGAATCTGGAAATGTGCCGTGATGCAAGGAATAAGCAGATAGAAAAGCCTGCAAAAGAGCAGCAGAAAACCAAGTATATCTGGGCGGCCGGATATTGCCCGATATGCGGGATGGGGATAACGTCACGGTGGAATTACTGCCAGAACTGCGGGCAGAAAGTGAGGTGGGAGAAATGATTGAAAGATGCGTAGCAGAAGAAGCAGAATCATTATTGCGGGATATGCAGGAGTATCGGGGCTTGAGTGATCGGATTAGATCCATGTTTGGAGATGCCGCAACCTTGAAGGATGTTGTGGATTCATTGGAACGGAAACTTCTGGAACCAGGGAAACCCGACCCGGTTAATGCAAGAATCCTGACATACGAAGAATCAGCCATGTGGGACGCATATAGGGCTATCGGCACACCGGAAGAATGTCGGGAGGCTGTGGAGAAGCAGACAGGTAAAAAGCCTACTGCGGTACTTGGGATTTTGGGCGGCACAGAAAACGAATGCAAGAATTGCGGAAACGATGTGAGGTATAGAGACGAATACTGCCGGTGGTGTGGCCAGAAATTAGATTGGAGTGATGGGGAATGAGCGAAATGGTGAGATGTATCAACTGCAAGCACCTGGAGCGAGACGGGTGGTGTGGTCAGACAGCTGACAGCCCATACGAGCATGACGATCGACTGTGTGACTTTTTCCAGACAGCCACCAAGGCCGATATAATCCGGCGCATGAAGGACGCAGAACTTGCAAGATTTTTGTGCGACATCACAGGCTCATGTCGGAACTGTATAGCAAAAAGGTGCTGCGGAGCGGGACAGAACGGATTCCTTGACTGGCTAAAGGAGGAGAGCAATGGGCAAAAGTAGGGCAAGTAAACAGAACGGCTACTTTGCCGCCGTGTCAAGGCAGAGAAACGATGTATATAAGACCCAGAGAGGGAAGAAAAAGCGTAAATAATTGAGAAAGGAGACCAACCTCCGGCCGGGGTAAGGGTATACCGGGGTTTTTGGAAAATGGAGATTAGACCAATAACTTTTAGACAAGCCAGTGATTACATCAATCAAAATCACAGACACCACAAGGCCACAGTGGGGTGTAAGTATTGCATTGGACTGTATGATGGAGAAAACTTAATAGGATGTGCCGTGTGCGGCAGGCCTGTCAGCCGATATCTGGACGATGGCTTGACGTGCGAGATTAACCGGGTGTGTACTGACGGGACAAGAAATGCTTGCAGTATGTTATATGGAGCATGTTGCCGGGTGGCCAAGGCGATGGGGTACAGGCAGATAATTACATACACTTTGGAATCCGAGCCAGGGACAAGCCTTAAGGCGAGCAACTTTTCCAATGATGGTATTGCCGGCGGAGAGATTTGGACAGGCTCCAGGCGAAGAGATAGCGGTGTACCGCATGAGAAGAAAGTAAGATGGAGGAAAAAACTATGAGACAGGTGTTGAAGTACCCAGGAAGCAAGTGGGCGCTGTCCCGTGAGCTGGTCAATCTGATTCCGGCCCATCATACCTATTGTGAGCCATTTGCCGGGAGCATGGCCTTGTTGTTCACCAAGGAGCCAAGCCCGATAGAGGTAGTCAATGACCTTGATTTCGACGTAGTGAACCTGTTCCGGTGCATCCAGAAAGATGCTGAACGGCTGGGGCGGTTGATTATGACAACGCCTTACAGCCGGGAAGTGTACGATTCACAGTTCACGGGCGATGAATCTGCGGATGAATACGAGCGTGCGCTGCGGTTCCTGGTCATGTGCTGGCAGGGTCACGGATTCCGCACCACGGGAGCCAAGGTAGGCTGGAAGAATGATGTGCAGGGCCGGGAACGAGCCTATGCGTTGTGGAACTGGTATAGATTGCCGGACTGGGTGATCGAAGTGGCGGAGCGACTGCGGATGGTACAGATAGAGCATCGTCCGGCGTTGGAAGTGATCCAGCGGTTTGACAGCGACAAAGTATTCATGTACCTTGACCCGCCGTATCTGCTGGAGACTCGGGCGGCGAAGCAGTATAAGCATGAAATGACGGATTCAGACCACAAAGAAATGCTGCAGGTTATCACCAAGAGCAAGGCCAAGGTTATGCTGTCCGGCTATCCATCGGATATGTATGATGAGTACCTGCAGGGCTGGAAGCGGATGGAGTTCCGGGGAACTGCTGAACACGCCGGACTGCGGACAGAAGTGGTCTGGATGAATTACGAGCCGCCGGGACAGATAAGTCTATTTTGAGGAGGAATGACATGAGAATCGAACTTCTGAACGATATGTACCTTGAAGCCAAGAAAGGCGGCGGGTACGAACTGTTCAAGCGGTACACCAGCAAGTCAGGAGAGCCCCGCAGAAAGCGAATAGCCTATGCAGGAGACCTTGAACAGGCGGTCAAGTCATTCTTGCAGGCCGTCCAGTATGAGGAGCTGAAAGACCTGCACACGGTGTTTGATGGCTATGTGAAGCGGGTGGAGGAGTGCAATCGTGAGACAGTGATGAAGATCGTTGAAAAAGTGGAGCAGGAACTCAAAAGTGAATAAGAATGTGAAATAGTAACTCAAAAAATGAATTAAAAATTTGAGTTGCTGAGTTAAAAGCTGAAGCATCAGGAGGAAAAGTTGATGGAAGAACTGAAACCGTGCCCGTTCTGCGGGGGAGAGCCCGAAATAGTCAATTATAGTGAACATGAATGGCTGGTGAATTGCCCGACATGTTGCGGAATGGTGGAAAGATGGCGGGAGACAGAAAAAGAAGCGGCAGAGCAATGGAACAGGAGGGCAAACGATGACAAATAGAGAAAAATTCAAGGACGAGCTGGATGAAATGTTGTTGGCATTTCTCGCAGTTGTGGAAGAAAAGCCGGCACATTGCGAAGATATGGACTGCCAAGAGTGCGATTTCCGCGGAAAATGCCCCGTAAGAGAAAAGTGTGTTATTGACTGGCTCAATGCCGAATACCAGGATCCGCCTGTGGACTGGAGCAAGGTGCCGATTGACACGCCGGTGCTGGTCTCGGACGATGGGGAAAAGTGGCATAAAAGATATTATGCCGGAGTGGGTGATGATGGAGATCCGAAGGTGTACTCGTTCGGACAAACGTCATGGAGCGGAACGGATGGGGCTCGTATATCCTATGAGTTCATGAGGCTTGCGGAGGGCAATGAATGACCGGGGGGGTATCTGAACGGATCCGGATACCCTGACCCGACAGCATACAAGGCAATAAAAGAAACAGAGGAAAAAGAGATGGAAGCGAGAAGTGGAGAGCTGTGGAGGTACGCAGCCGGGGAAGTTGAGCGAGAGGGCGTAGTGGTAGGTACAGATGGCGTTGTGGTGACGATTCTGCCACTGTTGGATATTTGCTTTGATGGGTCAATCGAGATAACGACAAGCGCAGGAGTTAAGTATGTACAGCCCCTACGGCTGACCTACACTATCGATAAAAAGCTATTGTATTACCTGCGAGATATGCCGGAGGATACGATGCACAAGATTAAGACCGCCATCAGCGCAGGGCTTGGCCTTACACTTGCGGAACCGAGCAGTCCGGCAACCGTTCCGGATAATGGAGCACGGGACGAGGTGGAAAAGCTCAAAGCAGAGAAGCAGGAATTGCAGAGCAATCTGATAGAATCCACAGTCAGAGCAAAAGTTATGACAGAGCAGTACAATACGCTCCTGGAGCGGTTCTGCGATTCGCTGCGCTGATAGAGAGGTGAGTGCAAATGACAGACCAGTACGAAGATGATATAGATGACAGCTGTGATGACTTCTGGGACAACTACGACTATTGCTATGAGTGTTCCGGCTACGGCGATGATTACCGGATTGACGATGACGGTGAACTGGTCTGCAACTGCCCGGATTGCCTGAATAGGCCAGGCTGGTGGGACGAGTAGCGACGGTATGTAGTTGCATAGGGAGGAGTGATAGGATGCGGAACAGGTACAAAAAACTGGAAGATCACGGAGTATACCCGGAAGATGTTAAGCCTCTTCTGGAGCGGTGCAAGAAGGCTACACCAGAGGAGCGCCACTGGCTTCTCCACGCCTGCATTGATGCTTCACCGGAAGGGATGGAGTTTCTGGTATACGAAAGTCTAGCAATGGGAAAGAGCTATGACCAGATATCCAGGACAGATTACATCCCAATGAAGTCCGACGACTTCTACGGATACCGGCGAAAGGCCATGTCTAAGTTCTACGATTTCCTGCGGATGTATGGCCGGGTATAACGTGGTGAGGAGAAAAACGTGGGGATATGGGATAATAGGAGAAGATGGAGGAATGGGATGCAAATTGTAATGAGAAAACTCGGAGATATACATCCGTATGAGAAGAATCCAAAAAAAAATGAAAAAGCGGTTGAGTATGTCGCAAAAAGCATCAAAGAATTTGGGTTCCTTGTTCCACTCGTACTCGATAAAAACGATGTGATAGCCGCAGGAGACACCAGATACAAGGCTGCAAAAAAGCTGAAACTCAAAGAGGTACCGACAATCTCCGCAGACAATCTGACAGATGAGCAGGTCACGGCTTTTCGCTTGGCTGACAATAAGGTGGCAGAGCAGGCCGAATGGGACTATTCGTTGCTGGCCGATGAGCTCGACGAGATTCTGGACATCAATATGCAGGATTTCGGATTTCCCGACATGGAGCCGCCGGAAGAGAAAGAACCGGACTATTACGATGCAGAGCGGGAACGCACATTCGATGCTTACAATCTCCATGACGTGGACGAGGAGCGTCTGACGAAAAAGTGGCAGATGCCAATCATCAAAAAGTGTACCTATATCCCCAAGGACTTAATCTCATTCAACTATGCCAAGACCTCAAAGGAGTATGAGAAGGGCGTGCATTTCTATGTCGACGATTACCAGTTCGAAAGAATCTGGAACGCTCCGCACGATTATGTAGACATACTCCGGCAGTTCGACTGCATCCTGACGCCTGACTTCTCACTCTATACCGAGATGCCGCTGCCTATGCAGATCTGGAACGTGTACCGCTCCAAGATGGTAGGACAGATCATGCAGGACTACGGCCTGACGGTGATACCGACGCTGCAATGGTGCCGGGAGGATTCCTTCGAATTCGCATTTGACGGCATAGAACCGGGCGGCGTTGTATCGGTATCCACGATAGGCGTTAAGCAGCAGCCGAATGCCAAGAAGATATGGACAGCCGGGATGGACGAAGCCATGCGACAGCTTAAGCCGAAAGCAGTGGTCGTATATGGCGGGGATATCGGGTATGATTTCGGAAAAGCGAAAGTGATTTTCATAAGTAACCACAATACGGAAAGGATAGGACGTGGGAAAACTTAATCTTCAGCTCTTTGGTTCCCGTGGAGCGGGCGGGACGATGAAAAGAGGGAACTTTCCGGTCAAGGATGATTTCTTCGGGAACACCAGAAAAGTAAGCAATCAGTATATCAAGGTTGAAAAGCAGATTCTTGATGATGATACAGTCATCGTGTATACGAGCAATGTCACATCCGTGAAAGGAAGCCCGGTACTGATTGTTGGAGATAAAGAGGCGGTATATCTGAAAAATAATGACTACCGCCTTGTAACCCGTGATTCTGGAAGCATGATGACCGATACGTTTGCGGTCAAAATTCATAAGGGATTCAAGAAATACACGTTCAAGAATAACATAAGCGACCAGATAAGCATTGACAAGCCTATGACTTTTTCAGACTTCCGCAAACTGGCAGGCGAGCAGCAGAAAGCAGGAGGAAGAGTTGCGAAGAGGTCGGCGTACATATATAGGAACTACATTGCTGACAAAAAGGGCAGAAAAGTAGGAGTGTGAGTAGAGATGGATTTACAGCTTTTTGGAGGTAGGGGGGCAAGTGGAATAAGAAACAGCCCGCTTGAAAAGGGTGCGAAGCCGAGAGAGATCGAAACGCAGTATAGAGCTACATCCGGAAGCCAACGTGGATATACCGGCTACAAAGATGAAGTTCTGGAAGCGAAAGCCGATAAAAATGGGAAAGTCACATTCGAGTATGCCACCCCGAAGAAAAGAGGAAAGACAGCAAAGACGAATAGAACGGAGTATGTGACATTTGAGGTATCACATGGAGCTGTTAATGGAACCGTATTCGGAGTTAATCTCAACAAAGCCACTTCTGTATCAGGACAGACCTATGGTATAAGAGAAGAGATTAAAAAGAACGGATTCAAGTGGGATGGAAAGACAAAAGCATGGGTGAAACAGAAGTAGGAGAGTGAAGTATGCGGATTGAGCATTTTAGATACCTGTTCAACAGACTGAACGGATTCTACCTGAAAAAGCATATCATTGTATTCAGAAAACCTCTGGAAATCTGGAACGAACAGACAGGGGAATCTGTGAACTTCAAAAGCGTGGATGAATTACTTGACTATGAGATTGATGGCGAGACCGTCAGGAAAATCATAGAAAGCCAGGAAACGCTATATGTCCCACCTCTGGAGGGGGGGGGCGTGGAGCCGGGGGAGGAGAAAAGACATTCAAATTCGACCATGCCCGTGATAGTGGGAAGGATAAGAGCAAGAGCCTTCTTCCGGCTTATGCGAATACCAGAATTAAGTCCAAAACGCTTGAAGGGGCTATGAATGAGTTTCAACGCAGATTCAAGAATTCAGATCATGAATGGGCCTACGAAGTGGATGAACAGGGATATGTACATCAGTTCGTAGAAGGTAATAAGTCGAGCGTGCGTATATCCAGAAGTGGACGAAATACGATGATACTGCACAACCACCCAAGCGGAGGGGCTTTCTCTGATGCAGACCTTATTTCTACATCAATGGAAAGAAACTCAAAAGGTATCGTGGCATTAGGCAGAAAATATGACTATGTATTCACAAAGGGGACGCACTTCAAAGCCAACAGTTTCATCAAGGCAGTAAAGACGGCCAAGATGAAAGGCAAGGACTTCGACGATGCAGCCGATAAGTGGCTGAAAAAGAACCAGAAAGAATATGGGTATAAATATTACCGCAAAAAGAATTAGGGTAACGAGATGGTAGGATGGCGAACGAAAGGAACCTAAGTAACGGAACGCAAACACAATTCCAAAGCGGCGAGAATGCGGCGAGAAACGGCAGAAAAGGCGGTATTGCGTCAGGTGTGGCAAAGCGGCAGAAAAAGACACTTTCCGACCTTGCAAAAATGATAGCTGACAACCCTGCCCCGGATGCCGCCAGAAGAAAACTAGAGCAGATAGGCATAGAAGCCGAGGATGCCAGCAATAACGCCGTGATCGTGGCTTCTGTGTACTCTAAGGCTGTAAAAGGAAATATGCAAGCCGTGGAGAAGTGGGAGCAGCTCGTAGCGGAGACCAAGGAAGATACCGGGAAGTATGAGTTGCCCGCCCGGGTGCTTGGTAGGGCGTTCGTGGATATCAACAGGCAGATCCGCCCGAATATGGAATATGTGTTCGAGGGCGGACGTGGCGGTCTGAAATCCTCTTTCGTGTCGTTGAAAATCATAGAGCTGATTAAGAACAACCCGCAGATGCACGCCTGCATCACTCGTCAGGTGGCCGGAACACTGAAAGATTCCGTGTACGCTCAGATGAAATGGGCTATACATGAGCTGGAGCTGGACGAGGAGTTCAACTGTAAGGTATCGCCGCTGGAGATTATCTACACCAAGACGGGACAGGTCATCTACTTCCGAGGTCTGGACGATGAGACCAAGCTAAAATCCATCAAGCCGCCATTTGGCTATATCGGTATTCTCTGGAAAGAGGAGAAAGACCAGATGAAGGGCGACGCCCAGGAGCGTTCGGTTAATCAGTCCGTGCTCCGTGGTGGTAATGAATCATATGATTTCTCGTCCTATAATCCGCCAAAGAGCAAGAGCAGCTGGGTACACCGCATTAAGCTCAAACCGAATCCGAAGCGTGTCATCCATCATTCCTGTTACACCGAAGCTCCGCCGGAGTGGTTAGGCCAGAAGTTTATTGATGACGCGGAGCACCTGAAAGAGGTCAACCCAGAAGCCTATGAGCATGAATACCTGGGTGTACCGAACGGAGACGGCGGCAATGTGTTTGAGTATATCGAGCTCCGGGAGATTACAGACGAAGAGATCGCCCGGATGGACAAGATATACCAGGGCGTAGACTGGGGCTGGTACCCAGACCGATACGCTTTTGTGCGTGTCTACTATGACCATGCACGGGAGACTTTGTACTTCATCGACGAGATTGGAGAGAACAAGAAGGCGAACAGTTACACGGCGGCGAAAATCAAGGAACGCGGATATGATGACTATGCGATTATCTGTGACAGTGCAGAGCCGAAATCTATATCTGACTACCGGGACGAAGGACTACCCGCCAGAGGGGCAGAGAAAGGCCCCGGAAGCGTCGAATACTCCATGAAGTGGCTGCAAGGAAAGAAGCTGGTTATGGATCCGCGCCGCACCCCGGAAGCCTGCAAGGAGTTCACAGAGTACGAATACGAGCGAGATAAGGACGGGAACGTTATCAGCGGATACTCGGACAAGAACAATCACTTCATCGACGCGACACGGTACGCAACAGAGCCGATATGGAAGAGAAGGGGAAGCAGCGCATAATGGGACTTATATCAACAATTAGAAGGTGGATAAGCATGTTATTTAAGAGCCAAGCAGAAAAAGACTTCCAGATTACCGCCCCGGACTATGCGGAAATGGATGCAGTAGTGAGCATCTGCGCCAACATATACGCAGGACGTCCGCCGTGGGTGAACGGGAAAGACGGGGTTAAGACCATCAATTTCGCAAAGTCACTTTGTTCCGAAACATCCCGGCTCACAACCCTTGCAATCGGTGTGACCATTGCCGGAAGCGCAAGGGCCGAGTGGCTCCAGCAGCAGATTGATAAGTCATATTTCCAGATTCGCCACTGGGTAGAGTATGGATGCGCTTATGGTACGGTGTACATCAAGCCCAATGGCCAGACCCTGGACGTATTCACACCGGGGGATGTGCTTCTGGTGGATTATGACAACTTATGCATCAAAGGTATCATCTTCAAGGACACCTATACCGAGGGCAAGCTTTTCTATACCCGCCTTGAATACCACAGATTCATCCAGACGGACACCGAAGGATATGAGCCTTATATCATCAGCAATCGGGCTTATGTGTCCAGAGCTTCTGACAGCATCGGAAACCCTGTATCACTAGAAGCGACCCGATGGGCCGGACTGATGGAAGAGACACCGCCGATTCTTAAGGGAGACGGTACCAGACTGGACGGCCCCATGTTTGGTATGTTCAGAACCCCGCAGGCCAACAATGTTGATATGAGCGTACCCACCGGCCTGCCGATATTCAGAGAAGCCATTGAGGAACTGAAAGACCTTGACACGGCATATAGTCGAAATGCGGGGGAGATCTTCGACAGCGAGAAGATTATCCTTGCAGACGATCGGATGCTCTTTCAGCCTGGAACGAACCTCAAAAGCATGACTCCGGCGGCAAGAGAAGAGCGCAGAAAAGAGCTGAAACTTCCACATTATGTGAAGAATGTATTTGGGAATGATGATGTTAATGAATTCTATCAGGAGATCAACCCGCAGCTTAATACAGATGTTCGACTGGCCGGAATCAATGCTCTTCTGTCCCAGATAGGATACAAGGCGGGGTACAGTAACGGGTATTTCGTATTCAACGAGAAATCCGGGATGGTGACGGCTACACAGGTAGAAGCAGACGACCGCCGGACGATTCAGCTTATCAAGGATGTACGGGATAAGCTGGAGGACTGCCTGAATGGTGTAATCTATGCACTCAATGTATTTGCTGACCTGTACGGTCTGGCTCCGGTGGGTGCTTACGAAACAACTTACGACTTTGGCGATATCACGTACAACCGGGAAGAGGATAGGGCCAGATGGTGGCAGTACGTGACACAGGGCAAGGTTCCGGCCTGGATGTATTTTGTGAAATTTGAGGGTATGTCCGAAGAGGAAGCGAAAGCAATGATAGAAGAAGCCCAGCCAAAAGAAGAGCCGGGGCTTTTCGTAGAGGAGTGATAGGATGACCCACACAAGCCGAAAGGATGGTGATCCGCACATCTCCCGGCCACTGGGTAAGTGGTGAATAATCAGCTAGGAGGGAGTGATACAATATGCTTGAACCGGAGTACCTTAGACGGATATCAGAGGGAAGCGAGCAGATTGCATCCTCCCTCCATGATTATATTATCCAGCAGATTATTAAGAGGATCATGTTGCGAATCGGGCGCGGTGAGGAATACCTGCTCACGTCATCAGACGCATGGCGGATTAAGACCTTGCAGGAATCCGGGTATCTTCTGGATGATATAACGGTAGAAATTTCCAAGCAGACCAAGAGGCAGAAAAAGGAAATCAAGGACGCAATGGAAGAAGCCGGAGTTAAGGCCCTGGATGCCGACCACAAGGTATATCAGGCCGCAGGTCTATCGCCGGAACCGCTCACACAGTCCCCAGCGCTTATCCGGCTTATGGAAAGAAATATGCTGGCCACGGTCAACGAGTGGACGAACTTCACTCGAACCACGGCGCAGGCCGCACAGGCGTTGTATATTAGTGAATGCGACCTTGCTTACAATAAGGTGATGACAGGAGCGGTAAGCTATACGCAGGCCGTCAGAGAAGCCGTAGACACGATTGTTAAGGATGGCGTGACAGTCCGGTATTCCACCAGACACAAGGACACCATAGAGACAGCCACAGCCAGGGCGGTACGAACCGGCATAGCACAGGCCACAGGGGATATATGCCTGAAACGCATGGAGGAGATGGACTGGGATATTGTCTTGGTATCAGCCCACGTGGGAGCCCGGACAGGAGATGGCGGGCAGAACCCGGGAAATCATGCGTGGTGGCAAGGATTGTACTTTTCCAGGACGGGAAAAGATAAGCGCTTCCCAGACTTCAAGGAATCCACCGGGTACGGGACTATAGAGGGACTGTGTGGTGTAAATTGCCGCCACAGCTTCGGAAGCGGAACGGGAGAAGCCAAGGATAACCCATACAAGGAGATCCTGACCGCGGATAACTATAGAGTGGAACAGGCTGAGAAGCGGCAGAGAGAGCTTGAACGCCGTATCCGCAAGACCAAGCGGGCGGTTATGGGATTGCAGGAGGCTGTAGACGGGTGCAAGGACGAACAGGTTAAGTTCTCCCTGCAACAGGAACTTGACCGTAAATCATACCTCTTACAGCGCCAGAATAAGGCATATAACGAGTATTGCAAGGCCAACGACCTCCGGCCACTGGCCGATAGGCTTAGAATAGCACAATGGAGCCGGGAGCAGGCCGCAAGAGCGCGGGGAGCTGCGCGGCGGTACGAAAACGCAAAGGGAGCAGATTAATGTACTTATATGAATTAGGAAAAGCATTCATGACTGTATGCGTGGGGATTTCCACGATTGGAGCAGCGGGAACCATCATCTATAAGGCTTACATGGAAGCCAGAAAGCCGCATGAGGACGTCAATAGACGACTGGACAACATCGAGAAGCGGTTGGACGGCATAGACCAGAAGCTGACCAACGATTATACCCAGATTAATCAGAACCGGGATGACATGAATCTGCTTATGCGCAGCATGTTCGATCTCATTGAGAACAAGATTACCGGAAACAATGTAGAGGGGCTAAAAAAAACCAGAGACGATCTGATTCACGCCTTAACAGACAAGTAAGAGGGATTCGCTTGAAAATCTACGATTTTACTGCGCCGGAGCTGGCCTATTATAAAAAGTTCTGCAATTTCGATTCCAGGGAAGCTGCCCTGTATGATTTACGGGCGAAGAATATTCCTCTGGAAGAGTGCGCGGAGATACTGGGATACGAGAATATCCGCAAGTTGAGCCTGCGGGTGAATCGAAAGATTGTGAAAATGACAGATACCCGTCGGATGCGGGAATGGATAGATACAGTATACTGGAAAAGCGAACTGAACAAATAAGGAACTTTTCAGAGCTTTCCTGGGCATTTATAGAGCCTGTGGACGGCTCTTTTTTTGTGCAAAAATATAGGCATGAACAGATATGACCCTTATGCGGATCCAGATCCGCAGGACGAGATCGAGATACCGATAAGGACAGATTACCGTGATATTATCGCGGCAGTGATGGAGGGCAAGCATGAACGGATATATGCCTTACATGATGAACATGGACGCAATGGCGGCAGAACAGGCGGCCTTGCAGCAGCGAATCCAGCAGATGGAGCAGCAGAGACAGCAGTATCAACCCCAGCCGCAGGCTCCGGCGCAGAATGTGAACTGGATACAGGTGGCCGGAATTGAGGGAGCTAAGAACCAGATTGTCCAGCCGGGACAGACGGCATGGATGATGGACAACAACAGCCCTATGTTCTACGTCAAGTCGGTAGACGGAATGGGCAGTGCCACATTCAAGGCTTTTCGATTTGAGGAGATTTCCCCGGACTGCATGGCTCCGCAGCCACAGCAGTCCCAGCCGGACTATGTGACCCGCGCTGAATTTGAAGACCTGCTCCGAAAACTGGGAGAACCTACACTGGAAAAGGAGGATAAGACCTTATGAATCCATTAATGGCAATGATGGGCGGTGGCCGGAACAATCCGATGGCTATGCTCGGGCAGGCTATGAGAATGATTAATCAGGTGAGACAGTCCGGGAACCCGCAAGCCATGATGCAGCAGATGGCTGCGCAGAACCCGAACGTAAAAAAGGCTATGGATATGTGCCAAGGGAAGAGCCCTGAACAGGTATTCATGGATATGTGCCGTCAGAACGGCATAGACCCCGGACAAATAACCGGGATGCTGAAATAGCTATCTCGTCGGTGCGCAACGACTTGATAAATATAAGATAAGGAGATAACCAACATGACAGATGGAATGGGCTTAACAGCGGCTGACGTGGCTGCTGTAACCAGAAACGACAATGATGGCATGTGGGGCAACGGTGGATGGTGGATCTGGATCATCCTGATTGCGTTCCTCTTCCCGATGATGGGCGGATGGAATCGCAACGGCGTTGAGACAGGCGTACAGGACAACTTCATTTCTGATGAATTCGTCAAGCGCGATATCTTCAATACCAACCAGAACGTAAGCAACACAGCTTGTCAGACCCAGAGAGACATTCTGGAAAATCGGTACACCAATCAGCTCGGATTACAGCAATTAGGGGCACAGTCCCAGCAGTGCTGCTGTGAGACGCAGAAAGAAATCCTTGAGAATCGCTACGCTGCTGCTTTGCAGGCGCAGGCCGCACAGGCACAGATTGCATCTTGCTGCTGCGATATTAAGGAGACCATTCTGGCGGATGGTCAGGCGACCAGACAGCTGATGCAGGAAAATACCATCCAGAGCCTGCGGGATAAGCTGGCAGACCGGGATAGAGACCTTCAGACCGCATACTGGCAGATTTCTCAGGTCAACCAGACTAAGAATATCGTGGATGCAGTACGTCCGACCCCGATTCCGGCTTTCCTGACTTGCAGCCCGTACTTCGCATATAACAGTGGTTCCTTTTACGGGGGCGGCTGTTGTAGTGGAAACGTGCTGTGACCAACCAGGAGCTTACCGCTCTAGATCTTCTCAACCTTTTCGGAGTTTTTCTCCAGGTGTTCAATTACCAGAGCGACCTGTCACAGGAAAGCAACGCAGATCTCGCAAGACATCTACAAGAGCAGGACAAGAAGTATTTGGAGCGGATTCTGGAAAATCAGAACAGAATAATTAGCATGTTGGAAGAATCCATATCTACCACAAGGTAGTCTTGCACAAGGGGTAGGCGTGGCCTGCCCCTTATTTTTTTAGAAAAGGAGAAAAATATGCTTAATGTAATTGCAAAGACGGCACAGACCGTCAATACCAATCAGAACATTATATTCACAGATACACGCGTCAAATCTCGGCGCTGTGGCTGTCAGGGCGGATGGCTTAGTCATATCGAGGGAAGCGGCCTGTTCACTATCACCAATCGTGGAAATCAGCCGATGGCGGTGGAACTTCAGTTCAACGCAAATGTGACAGCTGCGGCCGCTGGAGCAACCGCTCTTACGCTTGAGCTGAACGGAGAAGCGATTGGGGGCACAGAGATGGATTATACCATAGTTACTGCGGATGTGTACCAGAACGTAAGCGCGGATACGCTTATCCCGGTTCCTGCTGGAACTTCCTTAATTGTATCGGTTGGGAACATTTCAACTGGAGCAGTTCTTGTGAAAGATGCGAACCTTATCATTAAGAAGGTAGCTTAGGAGGTGATCACATGATTACCTTCAAGAGCAAGACAGACGTGCAGACGGTAGAGGACGTATACGCCGAAGTCAATGCGCGGTATATCGCCGCGCTGATGTTCCACGACCAGATGGCGGACTACTTCGACTTTCTCGGCTTGCATGGGTATAAGAGGCTCCATGAGCGCCAGTATTATGAGGAGAGCCGGGAGCGCCGGAAATTGAATCGGTACTATATCAATCATCATGGGCGACTTATACCTGATAGATTCACAGGAACGGTGAACATGATACCGGACGGCTGGCTTACTGCCAATCGAATCAGTGTAGGTCGCAGCACTAAGCAGAAAGCCGTGGAGGATGGATTCAACGCTTACAGGGAGTGGGAAGCAGAAACAAAAAAGCTCTATGAGAACTATTCCAAGAAGCTCCGAGACCTCGGGGCGGTTTCTGACGCTGTATTCCTGGAATCTATGGTAGAGGACGTGAGTGAAGAGCTGAAACAGCTGGAAAGAATCATCACTGACCTGATATCCGCCGGGTACGATATGGTCTATGTGGTGGAGAGCCAGAAGAAACTGCACGACAAGTATAAGGCAGAGAAAAAGAGGTGGGACAATGAGTGAATTGATTAAGATATTGGAGAAGCAGCTGGAGATTGAGAGTGTAGCGGCAAAGAATAAGCTGACTGCATCGAACCTTGACAGCATCTCCAAGCTGACTACGGCAATCTGTAATCTGAAATGCATGGAGAATGAAAGCTGGGGCCGGGAGATTGTCGCAGAAGCGGCAGAGACGGCAATCACTAAGTATTCCAATGGAAAATATGACCACAATATTGACGCCCTGTATGATGCGTATATCGCGGCAAAAAAGGCATATCAGGAAATCGGAGACCAGGGCCATCGGGACAAGCTCATGGAATCGGTCGGGCGCCTGATGGTTGAGGTCTACGATATGCTTTCAGCAATGGTTGTGGATTCTGATTTCCAGGAAGAAAAAGCAGAAATTATGAAGCGGATCCGGATGCTTTCTGATGGGTGACTGCTATATGTGGTGAGAAAACAGTAGGGAAAATACAATATAATGGAATTGTGAGAAACTATGATGTTAAACCGAAAGGTTTTGCCGATATGTTCCTCCTTTCCTTTCAAGGATATGCGTCCTTAAAAGAAACCGGAATCTGATACTACCTCATTGCTGGGATTCTGGGAGGTTGAAAAGCGGATGCAATTTCCGACGCATATCATCGGTTCTTCTCTATGTACCGAACTCCTCGTATTTACACGGCGGGCAAGTCCCGCCCAAGCCCCTGTAGCTCAACTGGTAGAGCATCTCCCTTGTAAGGAGTTGGTTCCGGGTTCGAATCCTGGCGGCGGCTATCGGAATATATCATCAATGGCAGATGTGGAGGGTCGCGCCCTCTGTCCTGGTTCGATTCCAGGTGTTCCGACTACCCCGCCAGAGGTTGATCTGGCTCAATCCATTACCGCTGACGGGCGGTTAAGAAATAACGTTTAGGAGGATTGTAAGATGCAGAACTATGAGCAGATTCTTGCGGAGCTTGGTATCGAGATTCCGGAGGACAAAAAGGCGGATCTGAAAAAGAAATTCGACGAGAACTATCGCACAAAGGCTGATTATGATAAAGCTATCATCAAGAGGGATGAATATAAAACCTCACTGGATGATGTGCAGAAGCAGCTCGAAGAGTTCAAGGATGTGGATGTGAATGACCTGAAAACTCAGATTAGCACACTGACCACACAGCTTGCAGACGAAAAGAAAGCACACGATGACGATACCCGCAAGGCGGCGCTGGAAAAGACGGTTGACGAGTTCTTTGCTACCGTGGACGAAAAAGGAGAGAAAGTATACGACTTCCTCAACGATATCACAGCCAACCACTACCGGGAGGAGCTTTCCAAGGCTCTTGATTCTGATTCCGCAAAAGGAAAATCCATCGCGGATATCTTCAAAGGCATGATTACCGACGCGGACGGAAAGCAGAAAGCCGGAATCTTCGTGGATAAGCAGCAGGCAGCAGCCCAGCAGAATGCAGCAAAGTTCACTAAACCCGCACAGCAGAGCGGCGCTTCCGGACAGAAGTACACTATGTCCCAGCTTATGAAGATGAAGAATGAGAATCCGGATCTGGATATCTCACAGTATATGCAGTAACTGAAAAGAAACCGATAGCACATCAGGAGTGCTACCGCTAACCCACACACCTTTTAACAGTTAATGGGTAGAAAGGACTTTTTTTATGGCATTATTTGACCAGAAAAATTTTAACGGCGAGGTTTTTGGCGCCTACGTTGACCGGGTTCCGAACCTTAACAGAAACGAGCTTCTGAAGTCTGGCGCACTGGTAGAGAAGCCGCAGTATGCGGCAATGCTGCCCGACCAGACCGGCGGCAACTATATCACCGTGCCGATTAAGGCAAGAATCGGCGGTACACCGCAGAACTACGACGGCGGAACAAACATCACAGCAGATTCCCGTGCCACTTACACTCACGGCAGAATCGTTGTAGGCCGTGCTCATGGCTGGACAGAGAAGGACTTCTCCTCTGATATCACTGGCGAAGACTTCATGCCCGCAGCGGAGGAGGTCGCGGAGTATTGGGATGATATCGACCAGGAGACCCTTGTATCTACTCTGAAAGGTATCTTTTCCATGACCGGAACCGAAAACAAAAAGTTCGTGGACGGCCACACCTACGACATTACCGCTAATACTGGCGAGACTGGAAAGTTCGGAGAAACTACTCTGAATAACGCAATCCAGCAGGCACTCGGGGATAACAAGTCCAAGTTTGCACTGGCTATCATGCATTCCCAGGTGGCGACCAATCTGGAGAATCTGAAGCTGGTATCCTACATGAAGGGCACGGATGCGGACGGCATCGAGAGAGAGCTGGCCCTTGCCACCCTCAATGGTAGAGTTGTACTGGTTGACGACAATATGCCGACCAAAGAAGTGACCGTTCCGGAATCCGATACTGGAAAAGGGGACGGATACACTTACACTGCGTATACAACTTACGTTCTTGGACAGGGCGCAATCGAGTATACCAACTGCGGCGCAAAGGTTCCGTATGAGATGGATAGAGACCCGGCGAAGAACGGCGGAGAAGATACCTTGTATTCCAGACAGCGAAAGATCTTCTCCCCTTACGGTATCAGCTTCAAGCAGAGTGGTATTGTCTCCCCGACAAAAGAGCAGCTTGAAACTGGCGCAAACTGGGAGCTGGCAAACAACAACGCTTCTTCTTCCAAGAAGTACTTCCCGATTAAGGCTATAGCAATCGCACAGATTGTGACACGGGGATAAGGAGGATTCCGGCATGGCTTATGCAGACTATGAATTCTATACAAGTTCATTTTACGGCGGAACCGTGCCGAAATCTGATTTTTTACGGCTGGCCGAACGGGCTTCTGACTGGCTGGACGCGGCGACCTTTGACCGAGTGGTTGGTAGCCTTCCGTCCAGTGAGCAAAGCCAGAAGAAGATTAAGAAAGCCGTGTGCAGTCTGGTGGAAGTACTCTACCAGCTTGAGCAGGCCAAGAAGCAGGCTAGTGCGGCGGCGTCTGGTTCTTCTTCGGTAGAGGTTGGAACCGGTACGTCCACGGGCATTGTGACTTCGGTATCGTCCGGTAGTGAGTCTATATCCTACGCCACTCCGCAGCAGGCCGGAGCGTCTGCAAAAGAGTGGAGCGCAGTATATGCGGCGGCGGGTGACCCGAAACAGGAAAACAAGCTCATGTTGGACACGGTAAGGCCGTATCTGATGGGAGTAACAACAGACGAGGGTGTCCCACTCTTGTATGCGGGGGTGTGAGTATGAATCTACTGAAAAGACTTTTCTGCGACCATTCAAGACAGAGATATATTGGCTCGTATCTGGAAAGGGATGAGCGAGCGGATATGCGCACACGACATATATGGCAGTGCAAGAACTGTGGGAAAAGATTTTGGAGGTAATAGTATGGATGCATTATTAACCAATATGACTATGGTTTTAGCGATAATCGGGGCGCTGGCTTTTTGCGTGTCGGTAATCACGCAGGTATTTAAGGGCGTGGGTTTCCTGTCCAAGATTCCGACCGACGCGCTGGTGTTCGTCTTGTCTATCGGTATCACTGTAGCGGCTTTTGTGGCCTATATGCAGTATATCAATATGGTGATTCTGTGGTACATGATTCTGGCAGCTATTATGGCCGGATTCATCGTGGCGTTTGTGGCCATGTATGGCTGGGAAAAACTGACGGATTTGTGGAAGAGGATGAGCAAGACGGATACTTCCTGGAAATGGTGATGGTTTATGTATGACAAGACCATCACTCTATTTAACCGATACGATTCCCAGACCGGAACCGTCTGGTATCCACATATCCTCACGGGCGTAGACTTGAGTGCAGACCGCGGAGCGATTCTGAAAAAGTATGGCCCAGACAGTACAGACAATGCCCAGCTCCATGTGCGTTATCATCTTCGTGATGGCACGAAAATGATAACTGACAGAGATGGGAATGAGCTTGAATGGCTCTCACCGAAAGAATGGGCGAAGCAGACCAATGATGCGCTGAAAAACTCCATCACATTCTCCTCAGATAGCTTTTTCTGGGAAGGTGCATGGGACGGCGGGACAGTGAACGATGCAGATTACACGGACAGGCGGTATGAGGGCTTCTACGCTTACATGAACGCAAAGCATGACAATGTGTTCTTAATCACCAGTGTAGGTGGGCCGTATCCGCTTATTCCGCATTTTGAAATACTGTGGAAATGATATGGCACGAAGCAGAAAGTTTCACTTCAAAAAGTATAGCATCGTCGAAGGCAATCTTCAGATCGCACTTGATATGTCACGATTTGAGGAACAGTTCCAGAGAGCCCAGTACGAGCTTGATGGTGAGATTATGAACAGCATGATTCCGTTCATGCCAATGGTGACCGCAAGCTTCATTGATGCGACCAGATCGGCCAGTGCCGCGGTACAAGGCTCCGGCAAGGTATACGCCGCCTACGGCCCGCAAGGACGATTCCTGTACGAAGGAATGGGCATGGTTGGAGTTCAGAGTGGAAGCCCCTGGGCCAGAGATGGAGAAAAAAAAGTATTGGTTAGCCAGTACGGGGGCCAGACCAACGCGAAAGAGTTTCTAACCTACACAAAAGCAGCGCACCAACAGGCTCAAAGTAACTGGTTTGACGCGGCGAAGGGAGCAGATCTCAAGAAGTGGGTCAAGAAAGTGAAAGAAGTTGCAGGAGGTGGAACGCGTGGAAGATAAGCCACTGAAGCAGGACGCATCTGGATACGAAGTCATCACCGATGCAGTACGGGCACTTCTGAACAAGTATCCCGGTCTGTATGAAGACGAAAGAATCCGATTCGAAGAATCTGGGGAAGAAAGCGGTATCATCTTCTCCAGCAACAGCGGCGCCGTGGTGTACTCCGAAAAAAAGTATGTAAGCGGGACGGTGGTGCAGAAGTGTCAGTATCAGTTTTTTGTAATCTATCGAACTTCAGCATCACAGAAAGAAGATTATAAACTGACTATCGTAAGATTCCTTGAAAAGCTTGGGAAATGGCTCTCTGGGGAATCTATAGACATCCAGAATGTGGAGTACGAGTTGAAAAAGTACCCTGATATGATTAAGGGGAGAAAAATAGAAGAAATTGCGTGGAATAACGTGTACTCCTTGGAGCCGAACAACGGGGTTCAGGATTGGGTGCTCCCGGTTACTGTGAGATACACGAATACGTTCAAAAAGCGCAGCATGTAAGCCTATACGGCGGAAAGGGTTAATATGGCACAGGATAGAACTAATATGGTGTCCTTATTGGATATCGGGTCGCTGATTGGCGGCAAAACTCCCAAGATTGTAGAGCTGGGAGATGGATTCACGGAGATCACTGAAGACTGGGGGCCGGATGTATCCAGTACTCAGTACGTTAATATGAAAGCCAAGGCCTCCACCATGAAGGGGTATGAATTTTCCATGACCCCAGAGAGGGAGTACCTTTCCGATGAGGTGCAGACAGCCATTGACGAGCTTTTCAAAAAGTTTCCGACCGGAAAGGACTGTGAGACTTACTACTACCGCTTCTACAAGACGGACATCACATCCAACACTGGAGACTGTATCCGGGTTCCTGTCGTGGTATCTCCATCCAGCACAGGCGGATCTGGTGGTGACCCGCTTACTTCTTCCATCCAGATCAACGGAAATGGAGATGTTGAGCTTGGAACCATCACCATCGCAAGCTCTGGAGAATATACCTGGGCAGCAAAAAACACCCTGTAAAACCATAGCCCGCAATATGCGGGCTATCTTAAAATGGAGGAAATCATGGAAGAACTTATTCTTGACAGTGGCATAAAAAAAATCGCCATCAAAAACCCTGACGGTGAACTGATCACAACCCTTCGCATTAATGTCGCAGATGCCAGAACCGCGGAGAAATTTGCTGCTCTGATTAATAATCTGGAGCTCCTTTCAAAAAAGCAGGAGAATGAAAAGAAAAATCTTGATAAAAAGTATGCTGGACGTCCGATTACGACAGAAGATTCAGACGATGTAGATACTGAGCAGGTCATCGAGAGAAGCCGGACAGATATTAAGTATCTGAAAAGTTGTATTGAAGAGTTGGAATCTGTATTCGGGAAAGGGGTTATTAAAGAGATCTATGCTGATTCCTACGCAATGGTTCCGGACTTCATCCCGGATGAATCCGCCCTTGTAGAGCTGGTTGATAAATTGGTTCCTGTCATGAGTAACTTGTTTGAGCGCCGTTTCAAAACGCTTCAGAGCAAGTACAATGCCAGCAAAAGAGGCAAGCACACCAAGAGCAAGTCGGATCTGATTCGGGAATACAGGGAAAATCATGAGTAATGTATTAATCGACGAACTCCCGTATGAGTGGAATGGGTATCAGATTAACACATGGTTCCAAGTCGGGATACAGGTCTATCTGATTCAGTATGACCCAGATCTTTCCGATTGGGAAAAGGGAAGGATGGTTATAAGCCTTCTCTTTTCCGATGAAGATACAGGAGCTCTTCGGAACTATCCACATAAAAGCTCTGAGCTTGAAAAGTGTGTAGATTGGTTCCTCAATGGATGGTTTCACGACAACGCACCATCAAAAGTAGATAAGCGGAGGATGGTCGATTATGAAGCAGATCAATGGCGAATTTACGCGGATTTCCGACAGATATACGGCATCAATCTAAACGAAGCAGATCTTCACTGGTGGGAGTTCTGCGGAATGCTGTGGAACATGCCGTATAAGCTTTCTTCGTTCCTGCAAGTGATTGATATTCGCAAGAAAAAAATCACTTCAAAAATGAGCCGAGAGGAAAAGGTATCTATCGCAGAAGCAAAAAAGATATATGCTATCCAGCAGACTTCGGCAAAAAAGGAATACACTTCTGAAGAGTGCAAAAAGATTGATGACTATGACCGAATGATGGAAGAGATCCGTAAGAGGAAGGAAGAGCAAAAAGAAGCAGAGCAAGACGCACTCGCAGAATTTAGGAGGTGCTAAATGGCCGGATATGATGGTGCTGTAATCATTGATGCGCAAATTAATACAAAGAACGCGTCGTCTCAGATGGTTCAGCTCGAAAATCGAATGGCAAAAGCAGCTGATAAAGTGGATCTTCTGAACAAGAAACTGGAAAAGATGGGTAATACGAAACTCCCGACCGATGAATATCGTGAAATTCAGTCTCAGATAGATACTTCTGAAAAAAAGCTTAATTCTCTGGTTGATAGAATGGAAAAGTGGAAAGAACTTGGGAAAAGCACAAATTCCAGCACTTTTCAGTCCATGCAGTATGAGGTAGACGAGCTCACGAAAACGATTCGGTATGCCAAGGGAGAAAAACAGGCGCTTATCGAGAGTGGCGATGCGTATATTGATCCAAGAAGCACGGAAGAGTATCAGAACCTTACCAATCAGATCAGATACGCCAGCGGCGAGATGCAAGTACTTGCGAAAAGGCATGAAGAGTTGGCTGCAAAACAAGAGCAAGTTTCCAGAGGAGCAAAAAAATCTGGTGGCGCACTTGAAAGCTTTGGGAAAAGGGTGGGAGGACTTGCGAAGCGTATATTCGTATTCTCACTCATTACCAAGGCTTTCAGAGCTATGGTATCTGCGGTTCAGGAGGGATTGAAGAACTACGCTCAGTATTCATCCGAATACAACAAGTCTATGTCTGATTTCTCCAGTGCCGCAGCCACACTGAAAAATTCATTGGCAACTGCGGCCGGTCCGATACTTTCCGCCCTGGTGCCAGCTCTTACGACGCTGTGTACCTGGCTGACCACGGCGGTCAACCTGATAAGCAAGTTCGTTGCATTTCTTTCTGGGAAAAACACGTGGACGCGGGCGAAAAAGCAGCAGATCGATTATGCGAAGTCGCTCAACAATACTTCCAAAGCGGCAGATAAGGCTAAGACATCCCTTGCAGGATTCGACGATCTGGATGTGCTACAAAAAGATGATTCCAGCGGTGGAGGAACTGGTGGAGGCGGAGAGACGACGGGAGCGGGCGCATTTGAGGAAGTTGGCCTTACAGATGATGATATCGCTCTCTTCCAGAAGGTGAAAGACATCTTAATGGCGATCTTGCCGATTGCGGTAGCCATCGGGGCGGCCATTCTCACATGGAAACTCACAAGCTTCCTCACCAACTTAATGGCTGCACATCCGATTCTCGGAACCATCGCTTCTGTGATCGCGATTATAGCCGGGTCGGCGCTGGCAGTAGTAAGCTACTTCCACATGTGGAAGGACGGCGTAGACTGGCCGGGACTTATCGGATATATCACAGGCGTTGCGCTGGTATTCGCCGGACTTATGGCTCTTGGTCAGCCGTTAGTCGCAGGAATAATGCTAATCGTGGCCGGACTGTGGGGATTGGTGCTCGGGCTGAAAGATGTAGCAGAGAACGGACTTAATGTTCAGAATGTGTCGCTTCTTCTGGTGTCGGCAGTAGGCCTTGTTGTTGGCGTGTTCATGACCTTTGGAGGAGCCGCCGCCGCTGTTCTTGCCGTGCTTCTTGCAATCGCCGGAGCATTCCTGTACGCAATGCAGCGGGCCGGAACCTTGAGCCAGGCGATTGGGTATCTCAAGACAGCTTTTTCGGCATTCGGACAATTTTTGAAGGAGATTTTTGCAGGTGACTTCAAAGCTGCTTTTCGTTCGATCCTTGTGTTCGCGATTAGCATCTTCAACTTCATCATCACAGCCTTCGAGGCTATGGTGAACTGGATCATAGACGGACTTAATGCAATGATTAAGGCTGCCGTGAGCATCATCAATAAGGTTCCTGGCATCAATTTTACAGCACCGGAATTTGGCCATGTGGACTGGTCTGGAAAGAAAATTCAAGTGCCTGAGCTGGCCAATGGAGGAATCACAGCAGGAACTACGCTGGCAAGAATTGGAGAAGCTGGAAGAGAAGCGGTGCTTCCGCTGGAGAACAATCTGGGATATCTGGATAAGTTCGCGGATAAGATTGCAGAGCGAATCCCGGCGGCACAGACAGGCCCCGTATACCTTCAGATAGACGGAAAGACCTTCGCCACACTCTATAGACCTTACGGGATTGCAGAGGATAGGCGTGTAGGTACAAGCTTCACGTAGAAAGGAGATCGCCGTGGGATATTCGTACACGCAAGGCTTAATAATTGACGGAACAACTTACAATATCCCGCTTGTCTCTATTAAGAGGACAGCGGATTTCCTTGAAAAGTACGCCAACCGTACAGAAGACGGAGATATTAAGATTGAAACAATCGGCGTATATAAAAACTACACAATAGCGATTGGAACTATAGATGACCCCAGTACTTATGACCAGCTCTATGAGCATATCACAGACGTGGACAACAGATTCCATCATGTGATCTTACCGGATGCGTCGAAAAGCTTCAGCTTTTACGGATATTTTTCCAGCATCTCGGACGAGGTGGAAAAAGTGTTTGGAAATGGAGCAGAGTACAAGAGCTTGACGTGGAAGATGACCAGCAAGAAGCCATATAAGAAGCCATAGGAGGAGATATGAGTAAGACAAGTTGTACTGCAAGGATGAAGTTTGCGGACACGACAGCCATTTTGGATGCAGTCCCGTCCACTTCGGACAACCAGAACTTCGGCTCGCTTTCGTTTCTTGCTGGATCTGATGCGGTAGATCTTCCTCCTTACGGGACTACAGAGAAAAATCAGTTCGTGTTAGACGGGTCCCATCCTATCATGCCGGATGAATTGGAAAATGTAACTTTCTGGAGCTTGGAAAAAACTGATGATAACTGTGAGTTTCAGAAGTTGCCTAAGATTGAGATCACATTTAGCAAGAATCATTCTTCCGCCGGGATTACTCTGTATTTTTCTGATGATTACCCGGCGGAGATCTCCGTGACCTGGTATGCGCTGACGGGAGAAAAGCTCGTGAAAAAAAGCTTTTTCCCTAATTCGCTCACCTATTATTGTAAAAATCAGGTTCAGAACTATGGAAAAATCGTTATAGAGTTTGTAAAAACCCGATTCCCGAACAGATATATAAAGCTTCAGTATGTCTTATATGGACGGTATCTTATCTGGTCCGACAGTGAAGTGATGACGGCGAAGATCCACGAGGAGGTAGACGAGACTTCCGATACGCTGGCAATTAACACAGCAGAGATCAAGATCTCCGATGAAGCGTATGACTTCGACATATCGAATCCTGACGGAGAGTGGAAAAGCGTACAGGCCGAACAGCCTGTATGGATATCCGAGAGTGTTGACGGCGTGGAGATAGATCTGGGGACCTTTTTGTGAGCGGCCAGACTTTTTCGGAAAACTCCAGCAAATTCAGCTTGATAGATACCGTCGGGCTTATGGACAGATATACATTTCGAGAAGGAAGAGTGTACAGCGAAGAAAAGGCCGGGGATATTATGAAAGAAATCTTTGCGGCTGCCGGAGTAGACAAGTATGAGATCGCTTCAGAATTGTATGATGTACTCCTGACAGGGCATCTTGAGATCCAGACCTGCAGGGATGCACTTAAGACGGTGTGCTTTGCCATCGGAGCCCTGGCCGACGACAGCCGAAGTGATACGGTTAAGGTGTACAAGCCAACACGATATGTAAGTTCGCAGATTGGCCCTAACCGTAAGATATCAGGAAAGACATCTCTCGAACTTGACGAATATATCAGTGGCATATCCATTGAGTTCAACACTTACACGCTTGGCACGGAAGAACAAGAACTCTATAACGATGAACTTCCGACCGGAATCAGCACGATAGAGCTTTCTTCCCCGTGCGCTCCAGAAAGCATCGTGGTAAGCGGCGGAACTCTGAAAAGCGCAAAAACCAACTATGTAGAAATTCAGATGGACACCGCAGGAGTATGTGTCATCAAGGGAAAGACCTACGAAAAAGATAGCTTTTCCGCATCGCTTCACCAGACAATCCTGGAAGGCGGCGAAAAAGGGAATGTGAAGGAGTACGCTAGCGTCCCTATCCACAGCAAGGCCGTTCTCCCAGAAAAGCTGGAAAGCTTGCTGTCGTACTATCAGCTTCGAAAAAAGCTGTCCATGCAGTTTTTTGTGGAGACGGAAAAAGTGGGGAACTGGGTTAATATTAGAGATGTGAAAGGCAATGTTGCAACCACGACGCTGCTGTCCCAAGATATCGATCTGACAAGCGGCTACATAGCAACGGCTTCATGTCGCGGATATTCAGCGGTCGTAACGGCACACTATTACACAGGCACAGAGTTATATGCAGGAGGCAGTGAGATCATATGAATCTTGACCCTATCAATCCTTACTGGACGAATATTGTAAGAAAATTGCAACGGGAAAATGAAGAGCTGAAAGAAAAGCTCCGTAGTCTGGAGGAAAGAGAGCAGGAAAAGGATGAATTTGTGGATAGAGCCAATAACTGACCGGACAGAAGATGACGCAAAAAAAGCGTCAGAGATGGCTACCACCGGGTGGGATAACTTGACGGATTTTGAAAAAAAGGAATGGAAAGCTGGGCTTAAAGGCACTCTTAATAATAGTGATCTGCTTAGAATTGAAACGGATATCAAGATCTTAGCAGATGTGCTTGAGCTTTCCTTAACGACCTATGCAGATGGCATTCCAGAATTTCCGAATGAATCCTACTTCGGCAATCTTCTTTCCAATATCAGGGCTATACGGCAGGCATCAGCGATACATTCTAATACGCCAAAAGTCCCAGAAAGCCCGGCAAATGATTATGAAAAGATTAATGATATCGAAAAAATTCTATCCGATATCTATGAGATTTTGATGAATAACTTCCATTACTACACTGGAAGCGAGATTTACGCAGGTGATGTATTTGGACTGCTCTTATAGGAGGAAAGCATGAGTTTCATAAAAAAAATCTGGAAAGACCGAATAAGCGAATACCCTACACGGAGAAACCTTGAAAAGTCAGATGGTTCCTCCGAACTGGTTACTGTATCAAGGTCGGAGGGCAATATCTCGCAGGAAGGGGATGCCTTTTCTGCTGAAAACATGAACGATCTGGAGGAAAGGATCTCCAATGAATTTGAAGCGCTAAATGCCAAGATAGAGAAGAACCCTCTTGAATTTAAATTGATACACTCTGGCGGAAGCGTTTTAAATCTAACAGACGAGCAAATACAGGATTATCATGAGTTTTTTGTGATAGTGAGTTACAGTGATGTTGGTAGCGGTAATTGCCTCATATTTGATAAAATGATAAAAAATTCAAACAACCATGTCTATTCAAGCATAGGCCGTTTCACTACGAGTAGTTACTGGTTCAGTGGGTATGTTAAGTTAAACCTTAACGAAAAACAGTTGTCGTATGGCCAGAGTTATGCAAGCGGAGGTAGTTTTTCTCGGATGGAAGTATATGCGAGATGATATCAATCGGTTGTCTTCGTGTACTCAATGTACAGCCAGCTGTAGAAGCCGGTAAGCGTTCCCGCAACCCTATATACAACCTCAAGGACTCCGTTTGGATCCACATATACGTTTGCTTCGCTATTGCTGCCATCGGAATATGTGAACGGAAATATATAACCTGTTCCACCTTTCCCACATCCGTACACTCCAACTAATAGACTAAGCGATAACTCCGATAAATCTTTCGCATATTGACCGGACGAGATTAACGTTTTCCCGTCAAGGATGCGCTTTCGGTATAGAGGTTTGCCGCAGAAGCTTCCGACAACTATCTCATCATCTGAATCAGGATAGTTGCCTATCTTGGTATTTAGCGACCTTACAAAAAAGTAAATAGTAACCAGTAAACATATATTCTGAAAGGAGAAAATCATGTCAATCATGGTATCTTCTGCCCGCTCAGATGAGCGTGGTAAATACTCCGGCGGCAAGGCCGGAGACCAGAAACAGATTTCGAAAATCAATGACACCCGTGGAGAGGTGAGTATGCAGGCAATGTATACCCACCGGAAAGGGTGGTATATCCTGCGCCCCAAAAAGGTATCACACTCTGACGCAATCGCAGAGCTGGGTATTAAGGCGGCAAACAATCCCAATATTGGATATAGCCAATCTGACCGTCTGGGCGTGGTTAAGCATGGCATTAACACCAAGGTCAAGACCAATGCAGACTGTAGCTCACTGGTGCGGCAGGCGGTAAAAGAAGCGACCGGGAAAGACCCGGGCAACTTTACCACAGCCAACGAGGCCAGGGTATTGGCTGCCACCGGACTGTTTACAAAGATTGCTTATGTAAACCAGTCAAATACCCCAGTCTATAATGGTGATATCCTTGTCACCAAGACCAAAGGCCACACCGTTATTGTGGTATCCGGCAATCCCCGCCCGCGTGCCACAGTCGGCAATCCGTACCCGGTGCCGACCAGAACCATCAAGCTGACGGATCCGATGATGTCTGGAAACGATGTCAAATGGATCCAGTACCACCTGATTCGGCTTGGATTCCTGCCCGCAAAGAACAGCAAGGGTAAGAGCAATATCGATGGAATCTACGGAAAGGGAACCAGAGCGGCAGTAATGGCAGCTCAGAAGCACTACGGAATCAAGGTAGATGGTATTGTCGGAGCGGGCACAAGGCTGGTAATTCAATTTAACTAATCAGAGATCCCCGGAGCAATCCGGGGATTTTTTTAATTAAATTTAAAATAACGCTTGACTATTTGTACAAATAGTGATATACTTAAATCATCAAAGGAACGGAGGATAAAAAAATGAGAAAAATGGTAGTAAACGAGTATGGTGTTGAGGTTGATTTCGAGGTAGCTGTAATGTATATGGACGATGAGATTCGCGAGGAGATCCACAACGAGCTTGCACCGTGTACAGACCAGAAGTTTTTCGATGAGTACGCAAAACGCCACGAGGAAAAATTCGGAGAGGAGTGGGAGTTTGCAAAGGAAAATCCGTGTTTCTAAAAAATAAAACGGGGCGCGTAAGCCCCGCTTTATTGCAATGGAGGGCGAGAAAATGAAAAACACAAAAAAATGTGTAATTTGCGGGAAAGAATTTTTTTGCAGCCCATCGCGGAAAGTAGTCACATGTTCAAAAGAATGCAGCTTGAAATATATAAGTAACACACACAAAGGAATGAAAATGACATCAGAGGCGCGGGCAAAGATCTCAAGCGCTCGAAAAAAGCTTGAAACCGCGCCGGAAATCCAGCGGAAAGCTACAGAAGCCGCAAAAAAGTCTCCAAAATCTGGGCGGTTTATTACAAACAGGGCGGCCATTGATTGGCACCTTGTCAGCCCAGAGGGTCATCATTTTTATATTCATTCTTTGGCATTCTGGCTTCGCGAAAACTGTAAAGAATACTTTGGAGTAGAGCCGGACAGTAGAGGGTATTTAAATGCTATATACGGGCTTAGCAGAGTAAAAAAATCTATTCTGGGCACTTTGCCAGCCGGGCAAAGGCCCGGGTATACATACAAGGGTTGGAGCGTAATCCCGACAGAGCAGGACAGAGCAAACGCGAACAAGGCACAGCGAGGAGGAGCGGAAACTTGAAAAAGAAAATCACAGTTTGTAAATCTGGCGGGACGGCCAGCAAGAACGCCTTAATTTACAGACTTACCGTCCCGGCGGAAATGATAAAAGCCCTTGGTGTCACACCCGAGGACAGGAGCATAGAGATGGACATGGTGGGCGATACGCTCACAATCAGAAAGCACAAGGAAGATAATCCAATTTAACTAATTAGAGATCCCCGGAGCAATCCGGGGATTTTTTTAATTTATTTAAGCCCATAGGTTTAAATAAATACACTCCATTCTGCGCATTTGATGGCTTTATTATAATGGCTATGAGGCACAAAAACAATAGGAACAACAAGTAAAATAAGGCACAAAATACGGTAAAAATATATAAGGCAAAAAAAGAGTTAGCAATTGACAAATAAGGCACAAAAAAGTATAATACTTGTATATAGGAGAGGAGGCAGAACAATGAAAGAAACATTAAAAACAACGGAAGCGCAGAGAAAAGCAATATACAATTACGATGATAAATTTGAGCGTGTAAATTGTAGGCTTGCCAAGGGGACAAAAGACAGAATAAAAGCATTAAGATATAGCGCGAATGATTTTATCAAATTAGCAGTCGCGGAAAAGTTAGAACGCGAGGAAAAAATATTGAAATAAGGCACAAAAAAGTATTGACATATAAGGCACAAAATGTTATTATAATATTGTCGAAAGGCAATAGGCGAAAGCCGGAAAGGAGAAATATGAAAGATATGGGGATGACCGATAAACAGTTCAACGGCTTTATTCGATTCTTGATTGACGGACTGAAAGAAGCACAGGAAGAGAAAGACGCTGACAAGAAAAACGAGCGGATCCAGAAGATTCTGGATAACCTGCAAAGCACGTTGGAGGACTAGGACGGAATCACACCGGGGCGGGCAACCGCCCCACACAAAGATTAGGAGGGGAAAGGAAAATGACAAGAACATGGAGAGTATGGGGAGCAAACGAGAGCAGACAGCGGGAGAGCTTCGAGCCGTCTTATAAATACGATTGGACAGAGGGCGAGAAGATCCGGGAGATCGAGGTTGAGAACTCTGACAAGACCGGTACAAACGAATATAGTATCATTCGGATCACCCGCAACACCGCCGAAGAGTGCGAGGCGGAGCTTGAAGGTCAGCTTTCCGATGGCATTTTTGAGAGCGTAAACTACGGAAAGGTTGAAGAACTGGTTGACGGCTCTTGGATTGAATGGTAGTATAGTTGTATAGGGGAGGTGCTTGAGAGCCTTGTAAGTAAAAACCCGTCTGGTTAATTCCGAACGGGTTTTTTATGATAAAAGAGGGGGCAAAAAAGGGGCAAATAAATATACATTTATATACGATATTAGACATTGTAAACCTAAAAAGCCTTGATTTTATGCACCTTTTAACACTATTGCACATTTAAAAAAGTCCCATCACCCGCTTATTTTTATGCCAAAAAATGCCGTAAATAAGCCACTTTCCGGGCTATGTCATGATTTTATGGGGCAAAAAAGGGGCAAGACTGAAAAAATTGAACCGCCCGGTGGCAAACCGGACGGCTCTTTTTATAACAAAGATGTATTTGATATCCTCTTCCGGTCCCGCTCCTCCAGCCTTTTTGTGACGTGCATATACACTTCTTTTGTGACCTTGCTGCCGGAATGCCCCAGCCGTCTGGATATGGCCTCCAGTGGTATTCCTGCCTCTGCCAGCAGTGACACATGAGTGTGTCGGAGTATGTGCGGGGTGATCTCCCGGCCCATCACTCTTTTGCTGACCTCACGGAGATACTTTGCATAGTCATAGTAGTGCATATACCCGCCGTCAAAATCCGGGAAAAACAGCTTTGATGACTTCCGCAGCCCTGCCGTGTCAAAAAAAGCGTCAATCTTTTTGCACACGTCCGCAAGTTCCGGCTGGATAAATACGTCACGGGTGGAGGTAAAGGTCTTTGTGCTTGTCAGTACCTGATTGTTATAGTCATAGTTTTTTGTGACGTGGATCGTCTGCTCCGACCGGCTTACATCTTTCTGCTCCAGTCCGCACACCTCACCATAGCGCAGGCCGGACAGCACCAGAAACTCCGTCAGCAGTTCCCACCGCTCCAGCGTCATCTCTTTGAGCAGTGCGGAAAGCTCCTCCCGCTCCAGGTATTTGTTTACCAGCTTTTCCCGGCGTGTATCGCTTGGGAGCTTTTTGAGCTTGTCCAGATAGCGTATATCAGCCACCAGGTCATTCTCGTAGCCCCAGCGCAGCATTGCCTTAAACCGTGTGATATACTCGTTGTATGAGCCGTTCTCAAGGTTGAGCGTGTCCATCTTTTGTTTGATGTATCCGGCTGACAGGGAGGACACCAGTATATCAGACCCAAGACGCTTGATAGTAGTGTTGAGATTGTAGTAGTTCCGCCTGTAGGTGGACAGTTTAAAGGCCTTTTTCTGGTATGCCAGATACAGCTCTTTCAGCTTCCCGAGCGTCAGCCCTTTTTCTTCCGGCTCTGTGTTTATGGCTTCCAGTTTGCCCCGTATTTTTTCGTTAAGCGCTTCTAGAGCCACTTTCCGGGTGCTTGCCGTGTTCTTCTCCATCACAACCGACACACGCCCGTATTTGCCCGTTAGAGGGTTTGTATAGCGTTCCACAAACTTAATCTTTCCACTTTCCAGTTCTTCCGCCCACATTGTACATTCCTCCTTGATATTTTTCTTCCAGAATGATACAATGCAAGTGTAGGTTGCATTTGGGTATCATCCCGGAGGTAATTGAAAAGTCCAGCGTTTGGCGCGCTGGACTTTTTTAATTTGCCGAAACAATAAAATCGTTTAAAGCTTCTCTGTCCCATAAAAGGACAGCTGTTTTTTCTGCAAGCTCTTTCGCGCTTTTCGTGAAATACTGATTGGTTATCACGGCAGCGACATTGCAATTATAATACCTGCTTCCAGAGTACGCCTGCTGAACAGCATCATTTCCAACATTCGACGAGTAACACTTGCACTGGATCCCATACTTTACAGAATCTTTCGTTGCTACAATATCAATACCTTGGTCTCCGCTTCCAGGTGTCACGGTCACGTCTGTGAAGCCGTTTTTCTCTAAAATAGAAGCACAAAAGGATTCAAATACATGACCATCCATGTGGTCATAATCATTTTTGGCAATTAAAATTCGCTTTTTTAAGAAATCTCGCGCTTCCCATTCATTATCAAGTAGCCTCTGATAATCTATGGATGGGAGTCCTCCTGTGTAGATATAGTCTTTTTCGTACTTTATCATTTCCAGCGAGACGAGCTGGATTTCTTGAAACGCTTTTTCAAACTCATCTGGATTTGTGGTCGAGTTAAGAATGTTTTTTAAATAATGCGCTCTTGCAAGGTATGGGTATACATGTTCTTTTATTCTTTGCAAATATCGCCTTTTTCCCCATGCAATCCATCTGATTGCCAGAAGCGGAAGGACGATAACTACATATACAAGTAGCATTAGCGCAAGCCATCCGAAAAACCCTATTGGCTCACCTGTATCTTCGGTTTTGGCAGTAGATAAGAGCCATCCAAAAAAGATAAGCAGTACAAGGGCAGATCTGCTACAAAAAAACGAAAAACATTTTTTCCTTCTCAGTTCATCAAGCTTCTTTTTTAAGGGCACTTGAACACCTCTATTTCCCTGTCACATAGCTGTCCTTTCCGTCACAGGCCGACTTCCGGCCATTATTGACGACCCTGGACAGCGCTTCTATATCCGGCATTACCTCTTTTATATTGACGAGTTCACCCCTGGCGGATTCCATTAAAAAGTTGTCATATACGGTCTGCGCCACGTTCACCCGAGACCGCATAGAGCAGTGATTGTTTGCTGCAATCATGTTGAGCTGTTCACGCCACGATGATCCAGTGTTCCCGAAGACGCAGAAGTACGCACGGCGCACATCTTCAGCCGTGAAATGCGTATCCACATATCGGTGTAGCTTTCTCCGCATGTCTGCAACGTCAGCATCGGTGCTTTTTTTGAGGAATCCCGGATACTTATAGTCCATTAAGTAACGTCCTAACTCCAGCCCCAGAGCGTCAAACCACTTTTCCAATGTACGATAACCCGGCTCCCCTATGCCGGATTCCCAGTTTTGGATTGTGTTTATCGACTTTCCCAAGGCCTGGGCCATGTACTTACGGGACTTTCCCGCGTCTATTCGGGATCTTTCGAGCATCAGCCCAAAAGCTCTGGCTCTGTCTACATCCGTCATATAGTATCATCGTTCTCCTTTCGACCAAAAAAACTGGTTCATTTCCGTAAACGCTTAACCAAAAAAATTTGGTTCCCCATTAATGCCAAATTACCAATCGCTTTTCGGATATTTGCTATATAATAACCTCAAGAGATTTGGTAAATGTTGTACTAATATTAAAACATTTTTCCATTTTTTTCAAGCATAAAGTACAAAATCACACAAAAACACGCAGAAATAGATACCGGTTGACAAAAACAAACATACGTTCTATAATTTAAGTCAAGGAACGGCGAGAGGGGGATCTGCATGGGCGACAAAGAACGAATGGAGCAGTATAGGAAAGAGATTTTGAAGATGGTGGAAGAGATTCACGGCGAAAAGACAATGAATCTCATATACTGGTATGTAAAAAGAGGATACAATGAAGAAAGGGCGAGGGGAAAACCCACGCCCTGATTCCTAAAAAATGAATGTCTCGAAAAAATCACATAACAAATCTTTCTTTTCGGGCGGCAGATGGTCGTATTCAATAATTATTTTTTTGAAACGGTCATCGGTCAGCCCGATTTTCATAGCAACATCTGAAAATTCAGCGTCTATATCTTTTTGCACTTTTTCGTCTGTAAGGTCTGTCAGGCCTATCCTAAAATAATCGGCAAGAGCCCTTAATTTTCCAGTACCCGGCATTGACTTCCCTGTGCACCACATATTAAATGTTGATGTGTTTACACACAATGCGTCCGCGATTTCTTTCTGCTGCTTCTGACTGTTTGCGATGTATTTGCATAGATTTCTCGAAAAGATTCTTTTCTGCTCATCGTTTGTCATGACTTACCCTCCTTACATCTTAGATTTTACACCATAAGAGAAAATAATTCAATAGGAAATTCAAAATAATTGAATTTTGGTGTTGACAATTCAATCTAATTGAATTATAATAAAATCATCAAAGAGAAAGGGGGATTCATTCAATGCCCAAAATATCACTTGAAGCGGTTAGAGTAAACGCAAAATGTAACCAGAAAGAATGGGCGGAACTGCTTGGTGTTTCAAACAAAACCGTTGTAAACTGGGAGAAAGGGAACACGGAGCCGACACTTTCCCAGCTTCGAAAAATGAGTGAGTTGTCAGGTATTCCTATGGACTTTATTTTTGTGCCTGATAAATTCAATTAAATTGAATCAAAGAAAGGAGGGATTGCATGAAACGTAAGGTATACGTCATGGACTGCGGTGATTTCATAAAAATCGGCGTATCTAGTGACCCGGTACGAAGAGCGAAGCAGATTCCATACTCTGTTCTTCGATTCACAGAAAGCCCGGAACTTTACAGCAAGGATGCTTTTGCATTAGAGGGGAATCTTCACTGGATTTTCCAGAACGAAAGAAAAGACGATGCATCCGGGCGTGAATACTTCAATGTTCCTTTTGAACTTGCGGAGCAGGTTCTTACACAACAGCTTGAAGCGATGGAGCCGAAGAAAAAGACGAAATTCCGGTTCTTCAAGGGAAAGGATAGAGAAAGCCTTGTCATAAAAGTAATATCGCTTCTCAAATATGCGGATGACTTCGACCTGGGGTATATGCTCGGTGCATTAGAAGCGAAGAGAGATAAGACGCAGGACATTGAACAGAAAGAAGATTTCTTCTGGAATGGAATTGATTCAATGGGAGCCTTGAATGAAAGCGACTTTATGATGGCGCTTTCTTACATAACCGCCTTGCGGGACAAGGAGATCGCCGATTCCTGCCCGAAAGATACAGGGCAGTGAAAGGAGGAATCAGATGGATAAGAAAGCGCTGTATATAGCTGTCCTGGATTTTTCCCTTGCGGCCATTGCGTTATTGGAAATCCGCAAGATAAAAAGGAACCTTGAAGAAATCAAGGCCAGCTACAACAGGACAGGGAGAAGGCTTATCTTTTAAGGAAAGAAAGTAGGTGATTAAAAATGGCGTTTTTAGCCGGATTCTTCGGCGGCGCGCTGTTCGGAACAACAGCACTGATGGTATTTGCTGTCTGCTATGCGGATAAGGTAGACCAGTGTGAGGACTGCGAGCTGCGGAAAGAGAAAGAAGAAAAAGAAAGTGCTCCAGCGGGAGATTAGGCCCTCCCACCAGAGCGAGTAACCACATTGATATAGCCAATGCGGATACAGGATTAGTATAACACTTTTCTCCTGTATCGGCAATACGCAGGAGAACAAAATGGGAGAAAAAAACACAAATAGCAACACATTTGCTGCTGATGTGATTCAGCAGCAGAAAAATGAATACAGAAAGGAGCGGAAACTGTGGTTCACGGCGTGGCTGGTCACTTTTGTAGCCCTGCTGGTGAGCAACGGGATCTGGATGTGGAAAGTATGAGCTTGTATTGCAATAAGAGCGCAGCGGCAAAGTTTTTCGGAATCAGCCGATCGACGCTTTACCGAGCCCTTGAAGGTATCCAGGATGAAATGGATGCTGGGCGGTATGGCAAGTACAGCGTGGCTGGAAACCTTGTAAGTAAGGCCGTGGTGCTTGACTATCTCCGATTCGGGGAAATGTTACGAAACAAAAACACGCGGGAATATACCCCGCCGTATGATGAACAGGCGGCGATAAGAGCCGTCGGTGAAATGAAATAATGACAAATGAATCAGCGGAACTCCTGCGTCATGCTATCATCGCAAGAGCGTGTATGGACTATGATCAAGCCCTGATGTATCTTGCGAAGCCGGAAGAGAAGAGAACGGAGAAGCGGACATTCGAGAACGAATGCCAGAAGATAGACTGCGAACGTTTTTTTCGAAGCGATTGGATGGCAGCCATATCAGACCTTGATGGTCAGTTCCTTATGCGGATGGTAAGAGAGCAAGGATACTGTGCCAACGCCGGGGTCATGATTGCAACGGCAGGAACCAGAAACGACAGGCGTAGAAAAAAGATACCGAAAAAGAGACGAATATGGAGGATGGTGAAAAGTGAGCAGAAGGAACAGGAAAGTGATTAAGCAGCTGCTCCGGGAACTTCCTGGAATGCTTGCAATCTGTGCGGGATTGTACGCTTGGGCGCTCATCTTGTGGATGGTGGCACCATGAGGGGGAGACGCATGGGAATCATAATCATCATAGTTCTGGCCTGTGCTGTGGCGGTCATTGACCGCAAGGTTGAAGCGGCGGAGCGTCAGGAAGAACTGGAAGAATATATTGAAGCCATCTGTGAACCGCGGCATATCTGCCCGGAGCTGATAGAGGCGACCATCGAACGAGAGAGCCGATGGAACCCGAACGCAGTAAACGGTGACTGCATGGGACTTATGCAGATTTCCGAGCGGTGGCACAGGGAGCGAATGAAACGCCTTGGGGTGACAGACTTATTCGACCCTTACGACAATATCCTGGTCGGGGTTGACTACATGGCGGAACTGTTCGAGAAATACGAGGATCCGGGCACTGTGCTGATGGTGTATCACGGAGAAAAAAACGCTATTGAAAAAGCGAGTAGCGGGGGGATTAGTGGCTATGCTGATTGGATCCTGACACGCTCTGCAGAACTGGAGCGAGAGCATGGCAAATAAAAAGCCCCATAGCCGAGGGACGGCAAAGGGGCATAGGAAAATATCTACATTTACGATAGCAGATAAGGAGGGAAAAGTCAATGGAAGATAACGATCTGGTGGTACAGGCCGACAGATACCATGCACTCTGCGCTATGGAAGGCCGGGTGAATGCACTGGTTGACTTGATTCGCGCCAAGAAAGAGCTGACCACGAATGATGCACTTATCATTCTGGGGTATGAGCCTGAGAGCGATAATCTTACCGCCGAGGATTTAATGGGCTTGGAGGAGAGAGAAAGAGGAAAGTATGCTGGAGAATCGAATGCTGATTGATTCCGAGTGGGGCGAGAGCGAATACGGCGTACCGCTGCCGAGAAAGCGGGACGGATGGGAAGAGGAGGAAGAATATGACAGAGAATGTGAAATTATACGAAGCTGTCAGAGCGGTTCCGGACAGTGCGAAGAGAGAGATTAAAGCCGGGCGGCTGAAAGGCAAGACTGACATTAACCCCATGTGGAGAATCAAGGTGCTGACAGAGCAGTTCGGGCCGTGTGGGATTGGCTGGTATTATGAGACAACCAGAAAATGGATTGAGGGATCTGAAAAGGAATCGGCTGCATTCGTGGATATCAAGCTCTATGTCAAGATTGACGGAGAGTGGAGCAAGCCTATCGAGGGCACAGGCGGAAGCATGTTCACGGCAATGGAATCTAAGGGCTTATATACCTCTGATGAGTGCTTCAAGATGGCCACAACAGACGCTATCTCAGTGGCCTGCAAGCAGCTTGGAATTGGTGCTGATGTATATTGGGGTGCTGATTCGACCAAGTACACGGCGCAGACAGAGCCGCCGCTGTCACAGGACGGGAACAAACCCGCCTCTGCTGCAATGCTAAAGACCATCGAAAGCATTTGCACCAAGCACGGGACTACTCCCGGAGCAGTGTGCAAAAAAGCCGGAGTACAGTGGGAGGGAATCACAAATACCACAGCCGGGCAGATGTTGGCGTATCTGAAGCAGACATATAAGGACGAGTGACATGAGATACACGGGATTTCTCAAAGACCTGTTCCTGGACTGGAAAAGCCGGAGAACACGGGTAACACTGGAGATTGACGCAAGGCCGGAGGACTTGGAAAAGCTGAAGGACAAAAAGCTGACAGTCGAGATTAAGCAGTACCGGGAAAAGAGGACACTGGACGCGAACGCCTATTACTGGCAACTGTTGACCAAGCTTTCCGAAGTGCTGAATGTCCCAAAGCCCTATTTGCACAATCGGCTACTCCGGCAGTACGGGCAACTGATGATTATTGACGGGCAGGCTGTTTATACAGTCCTCCCGGACACCGAGGAGGCGGAAAAGGCCATCAATGCCGCCGAGACTTACCACCTTAAGCCTACATCACAGGTTAAGCAGGGCAAGGGCGGCAAGATGTACCGCACGTACATGATGTTGAGAGGCTCCAGCGACTATGACACCAAAGAGATGAGCGTGTTAATCAATGGATTAGTTGAGGAATGCAAGGAGCAGGGCATTGAAACCCTGACACCTGATGAATTAAGGAGGATGATGGAAGATGCAGAAAAGCATAATCCAAGCTGACCGTAAAGTGTGCTTCCTGTGCGGAAGGAATGGCAACTGGGATCCGTTGGAATGCCATCATGTTTTTTTCGGAAAATCCAACAAACCGCACTCTGACGAGGACGGTCTTGTGGTCTGGTTATGCGGCGAACGGTGCCACCGGACCGGTAAATGGTCAGCCCACCAATGCGACGATACGAACAGATACCTTAAGCGAGAAGCCCAGAACGTCTGGGAGTTGGAAAAGAGAAAGAAAGGCATGACACCGGAGGAAGCCCGAAAAGCATTCCGGGACAGATACGGAAAAAGCGAATTATAAAAGCCTATGCGTCCAGACATACTTGGACTGCAATAATATATCACACAATGTAAGCCACGATTTTACCTCCTTCCATGATTGGAAGGCCCGCCCTTCGGGGCGGGAGAAAGGAGGAACATGAACAGCAGGGAGAAAGGGAAAAAGGGCGAGCGTGAACTTGCCGGAATCCTGAAGGCTCACGGATACAAAGCCCGCCGAGGTCAGCAGTATTGCGGGACCAGCGGAGAGGCTGATGTGGTCGGTATCCCTGGCGTACACATAGAGTGCAAGAGAGTAGAAGCGCTAAAC
>ERZ773170.486-NODE-486-length-39939-cov-16.715149_pt1 | contig 39939 bp, 34 predicted proteins | sample MGYA00581002_ERZ773170 | MGnify/ENA primary metagenome ERZ773170 (study PRJEB29015, sample SAMEA2737811) | human gut metagenome | biome: human gut; feature: human-associated habitat; material: faeces | place: China | collected 2012 ... | reverse complement strand
TAGAGCGCTGCGTTCACATCGCAGAGGTCGAGGGTTCGAGTCCCCCATCCTCCACTTGGAAAACCCCATACCGTAATGGTATGGGGTTTTGTCTTTTTTTGCGTTTTGGGGAGAGGAGAGGGGACATCTATGAAGATTCAAAAAGTTGCACTGCTGGGGGCCGGGGCTGTCGGCTCCTACGTGATTTGGGGGCTTTCCCGCTGCCCGGGCGTTCAGTTCGGCGTCATTGCCGAGGGCAGCCGCGCCGAGCGCCTGCGCCAGGGCTGCGCAGTCAATGGCGAAATCTTGCGTCCCGTCGTCTGGACGCCGCAGGAGGCACAGGGGGCTGATCTGCTGATCGTCGCGCTGAAATATGGGGCGTTGCCCGGTGCACTGGGCAGCATCCGCACCGCTGTCACCGAAAACACCATCGTCATGAGCCTGATGAACGGCGTGGACAGCGAGGAACGCATTGCCGCCGAGGTTGGCGCGGAGCACCTGTTGTATTCGCTCATCAAGATTGCCTCCTGCCATGACGGCAACTGCTATCGCTTTGACCCGGAAGCCACCATCGGCATCATTTACGGTGAACTGCAAGAGCCCTGCCGGAGCGAGCTGGTGCAGGCCGTGGCAGAGCTGTTTGCCGCTGCCGGGCTGCACGCCCGCGTCACCGAGCATATCCGCGAGGAAATGTGGAGCAAATTCCGGCTGAACGTCTGCAACAATCTCCCGCAGGCAATTTTGGGTGCCGGGGTCGGCTGCTACCAGGACAGCGTCCACATGAAGGCCATCAGCGACGGGCTGCGGGCCGAACTGGAGACGATTGCCGCCGCCAAAGGAATCGATCTGCGCCTTGTGGACGTATCTTCCCGCCACGGCAGCGCCGTCCCGCCGACGGCCCGCTATTCGACCTTGCAGGACCTGGACGCCGGGCGTCACACCGAGATCGATATGTTCTCCGGTGCGCTGATCCGCATGGGCAAAGAGCTCGGCATCCCCACGCCCTACAACGAGTATACCTACCACATGATCAAGGCGCTGGAAGAAAAGAACGACGGGCTGTTTGATTACGACAAAGCCAACCGTAGATCTACGTGGGCTATCTGATTGGCAAGCCTCTTTCTTTGCGAATATTTGCTATAATAAATAAAAATTCTTCACAAAAATTTCTTTACCGCTAAAGGGAGGCCCCTATGTTATTCCTGCAAATCCTGTTATACTGCCCCCGCTGTTTCTTTTGATGGTAAAGTTTCTGGCGCGGGACAGCGGGCGCAACTGCCTGTATTTCTACCCACAAGGCTGCCTGGATGAGGCCCAGAAGCGCGGCCTTGCCACCGTGCTGTACCTGGCGATCGCGCCGATCATCGCCGGCCCCTCCGTGCTGCTCAGCCAACTGCTGGGCTAAACAGCCCCACTGTAACCCCACCTCTCGCCGCCCGGTGTATGCCGGGCGGCTTTTTCTTTTGGGGGCCGATGGACATTTCCCCGCAACTGCGCTATACTGTTGGCAGAACCGGGAAAGGAGATTTTGTTTATGCAAAACTACCGTTGGGCCACCCTGGGCTGCGGCGTTATCGCCAATGAGCTGGCGCAGGCGCTGGCCAGCCGCGGGCAAACACTGTATTCCGTCGCCAACCGCACCCATGCCAAAGCCGAGGCCTTCGCCGAGAAGTACAGCATTGAAAAAGTCTACGACCAGATCGACGATGTGTTCGCTGACCCGGACGTGGATATCATCTATATTTCCACTCCGCACAACACCCACATCCAGTACCTGCGCAAGGCACTGGCCGCGGGTAAGCACGTTCTGTGCGAGAAATCCATCACCTTGAACTCTGACGAGCTGGACGAGGCCATCCGCCTGGCCGAGGAGCACCACGTCGTGCTGGCCGAGGCAATGACCCTCTACCATATGCCCATCTACCGCAAATTGCAGGAAAAGCTCGACACCGGCGCGTTGGGCGAGCTGCGGCTTATCCAGATGAATTTTGGCAGTTACAAGCCCTATGATATGTCCAACCGCTTCTTCAACCGCAATCTCGCGGGCGGTGCGCTGCTGGATATCGGCGTCTACGCGCTGTCCTTCGTGCGGTGGTTCATGACCTCCGCACCGGACGAGGTCGTCTCCCAGGTGCGGTTTGCCCCCACGGGCGTGGACGAGCAGGCGGGCATCCTTTTGAAAAACAAGGAGCAGGAGATGGCGTCGGTCATTCTCTCGCTGCACGCCAAGCAACCCAAGCGCGGCACGGTCGCCTTTGACAAGGGCTATGTCGAATTCTACGACTACCCACGCGGGCAGGAGGCCGTCATCACCTACACCGAGGACGGCAGTAAGGAGACGCTGCGGGGCGGCAGCACCGCCGACGCCCTGCTCTATGAGGTTGAGGACATGGAGCGCGCCATTGCCGGGCAGGGCACGATGCACCTGGACTACACCCGCGACGTCATGCGTATCATGACCGACATCCGCCGCCAGTGGGGCATGACCTACCCGGAGGAGGAATAAGCGATGGTACAGGTCGATCTCATCACCGGGTTCTTGGGTTCCGGAAAGACGACTTTTTTGCGTAAATACGTGCAGTATCTTGTGGCACAGGGGCATAACGTCTGCATTCTGGAAAACGACTTCGGCGCGGTGAACGTGGACGCCATGCTTTTGCAGGACCTCATTGGGGACAACTGCGATCTGGAAACGATCAGCGGCGGCTGCGACTGCGACACCCACCAGCGCCGTATGCGCACCAAGCTCATCTCGATGGCAATGCGCGGCTTTGACCGGGTCGTCATCGAGCCCAGCGGTATTTTCGACGTGGACGAGTTCTACGACATCCTGCGGGATGAGCCCCTGGACCGCTGGTACCGCTTGGGCAGCGTCATTGCTATCGTAGACGCGAAGCTCGAGAGTGAGCTTTCGCCCCAGGCGGATTACCTGCTGGCGTCGGAGGCCGCCAGCGCCGGGCTGGTGGTCATGAGCCGGGTGCAGCAGGCCGGGGCAGGGGAGTGTGCCGCCGTGGTGAATCACCTGAACCATGCGCTGGAAGGCTGCCACTGCGCCCGCCGCTTTGGCGAAGACGTGCTGTGCAAAGACTGGGCCGCGCTGACCGACGCCGATTTTGCCCGCATTGACGGCTGCGGCTGGCGGCAGACGAGCTATGTCAAGCTGCATTTCGACGAGCATGAGGCATTTACTTCGCTGTATTTCCTCAAGGCGGGCCGCACGGTCGAGCAAATCAAGGCCGCCGCACAGCTGCTTTTGCACGATGCAAAGTACGGGCACATTCTGCGCATCAAGGGGTTTATTCCCGATGGCGGCGGCTGGGTCGAGCTGAACGCCGCCCGGGATACCATGACCGTGCAGAAAATCGCCCAAGGACAGGAAGTTCTCATCGTGATTGGAGAAGGTCTGGAGAAAGAGGCGATTGAGAGGGTTATTAAGGGGTAATCCCTTTGCCTTCCCCTTTGGGGGACGCCTTTCCAAAACACATCCCCCGCCGGAATTTTCTGGCGGGGGATGTTGTTATTCAGCGCACATTTTCAAAAAATCCTGCGTTTATTCCTCAAATGCCTTGACCCAATCGTACTCCTTGTGGACGGCGCGAGGGTCGTTCTGGGCTTTGCGGGCCGTGTACTCGCCAATGACGGCGGCGGGCATCAGCAGCGCACGCTCCACTTCAGACTGGAACACCAGCTTGGGGTTTTTGATTTTCGGGTTCTTCATCAGGTCTTTCCAGTAGGTGTCATAGTCCATCATCACGGCCATGGCCTCATACAGCGGGGTCAGGCTCTCGTACCGGGCAATGACCTTGTTCAGTGCGTTGAGGAACTGCATATTGGCCTTGCCTTCCATCATGCCGTCGTCCTTACCTTTGACGTTGCGGCGGCAAAAATAGGCCGTCATCTGCAAAATATCGTCGAATGCCTCCATCTGGCCGGTCGTCAGCCGGGCGGACAGAGCATCGCGGTCGATGTAGCGCAGCAACGCCGCCGTGACCTGCTTTTTCGTGGCGGCATCCTCGGGCACCAGCTGGTTGACCGGCTCGGCGTCGGTCTCCACAAAGTCGGTCGTCTCAACGATATCAGGCTGCTCGGGCGCGGCATCGTAGCCGTCCAGCGGCTCCGGCACGCCGGAAGTAACGTACATACGGTAATTTTCCAAATCATCCAGAATGGCCTTGGACAGATAAGGCAAGGGGGCACTCTTCGTGCGGGCCACCGGAATGACTCGGGTCGCGTAGCGGGCGGCCGCACCCTCAAACCAACGGCGCAGTCCGCCGCAGTTGTCGATGACGTTGTTCACGGTCTGGAAGAAATGCGCGTTGCCGCCATCGATCATCTTGTCGTTGCCGCGCGGCGTACCGGCCATCTTGACCATCGCGCCGATCATCGTGTGTACGGCCTCCATCTCGTCGGCGGTCAGCTCGCGGTTCAGCTTGTCCAGCTCGGCTTTGACCTCCAACTCCTGGCGCAGCAGATCCGGCGTAGCACCGTAGGAATAGGGGATTGTCGTCTCAGGCACCGAGACATACTCCAGCGTCAGGATGCTCGGATCGTCGTCCAGCGAGCCGGTCTCGGCGGGGGTCAGCTTCTTCTTGCCGCGGGACTTGCTGGACATGGACTTCGTGATCTCGTTCAGCTTGTCGTCGGCCACCTGCTTGTCCACAGGCTCGATCGTGACAGCCACGGCAATGACGCGCTGGCGGTCTTTTTCGTAGACTTCGTAGTCAAAATAAATGTCGGTGTGGCCGTTGATCTCGCTCTTGGCCTTGTCCAGCACAGTGCGGCGCACGTGGGCCCAGTTGGTGGCGTTGCAGTCCACCTGCTTTTTCAGCGTCTCGATGTTCCAGACCAGCGGCTCGCCTTTTTGCTTTTTCGTGAGATAAAGGTTCTGGTAGCTCTTGCACAGCTCATAAATTTTCAGGCTGTACTGGCTCTTCATCGGCAGCGTGTAGGTGATGTTCATGGTGGTGTAGAACTCTTTTAGCTGGATCAGGTGGGGCTTTAATGCCTGGTCCAGCGTTAAGACGATCTTGCCGGTGCCCTCGTCGATGGTCGCACCGGAAAGCCAACGGAACATCGTAATCTTTTGCGTGCCTGCCAGGCGTATCCACTGCACCTTCGCGTTAGCGATCGCGTCGATGTTGTTGCGCACCTGGGCATACATCGAGCCGTTGTGCGGGTCGACGCCGCAGAGCTTCAGAAACTCATAGATGGACATTTCGTACCGGGGCAGCTCGGTATCCGACGGCTTGATCATCGCAAAAATGTGCAGCATCAATTTTTGCTGGCTCAATGTCAGGGTGGACATGGCGTTCTGGATCAGGTCATTGGATTTGCGCACAATGGTCTGGCTGCCGCGGCCGCTGTATGTGGCAACCGGAGCCTCTGCCTGGGCTTTGGCGGGGTCCTTCTTCGGCGGGCGGCCGGGGGATTTTTTCGGTCCGCGTATCGGGGCGTTGGGGTATAGCGAATCTATGGGGGAACTAGTTTTGTCTTTGGGTACCATGGCGTGACCTCATCTTCTTCAACACATTACACGTATGATAACAGATTGTGCGTCAAGTGTCAATTATTGTAATATCCGACACATTTTGACGATGCCGCTCAAAATCCCTGCTTTTTCGTTCTTGGCTTTTTACTCTCTATTTATATATATTTAGAAATAATGTGTAGCTGTGTCGAAAATTACAACAGAAATGTGCTGCGGATTCCAACTGCGGTGTGCTGTAAATAACAACTGTTTTGTGCGCAAAGCTACAATGTGCCGGGCATAACAACCCGAAAAAATTATTTTTTGGGCAAGAATCGTGCGGTGCCGATTTGGCGGATTTTGGGAACTGTGCGCTGAATAACAACCCCAGAGACGGGATTTTTGAAATTCTGGGAACCATTCAAATTGTGCGCTCGATTCCAACACCCAGTAATTCAAAAAAGATTTTTGCGGGAATTGTGCTGCGAATAACAACAGGGGCAGAAAAATCGGAAATTTTGCAAAAATCCCGGAAAATTCTCAAAAAATCAAATTGTGCTGTGAATAACAACCCCCGGCGAAAATTCTTGAAATTGTGTCGAGACTAACAATCTGCCCGGCAAAAGCAGAATTTTTGCGGAATTGTGCGCTGAATAACAACCCCAACAGAAATTTTTGCGGGAATTGTGCCGTGAATAACAACGGGAAAGGCACGCTAAACAGTAGTTTTTTTGCCAAATGTGCCGTGAATAACAACACCCGTCGCTGCAAAAATGAAATTATACATACTGTAAATTGTGCGCTGAATAACAACCCCCACCCAGAAAATGTGCTGCAAATAACAACAGGGAAAAAGCCGGCAGAATTTTTGGAAATGTGCCGTACATAACAACCTTGATTTTGGCCCGGCAACAGAAATGTGCCGCCGATAACAACCCTAAAAAGCCCGTGAATTTCTCCGAATTGTGCGCTGGATAACAATAGATTTTGCAAAAATCCTGCCGCTTGCCCCGGCAAACTGTGCTGTAAATAACAACAGCATTTTTCGCAAACTGTGCGCTCGATAACAATACCCAACCCCAAAATCCTGAGCCGAACTGTGCTGCCGATAACAATACAGTGTGTAGAAAACTGTGCCGGCGATTCCAACACCCAAAATTGCACCCGGCTCCTGAATTGTGCCGCGAATAACAACCCCAGCAGAAAAATTTCCGGGTTGTAACGCTGCGCACAATTCGGATTTCCCCTTTCTAAAAATGTATGCTACAATAACGGCAGAATTTTTTTGCAATTTCCTCTTGACCCTGACGCTGCGTGATACTGTATGCTGAAACTACCGCGAAAGGAGAAAGCGCTATGATGACTGTAAAAGAGGTCAGCCGCCTGACCGGTGTGAGCGTGCGCACCCTGCAATATTACGACCAAATCGGCTTGCTGCACCCCGGCACCCGTACCGAGGCGGGCTACCGCCTCTACGATGCCACCACCCTGGAGACCCTACAGCAGATTTTGTTGTTCCGTGAGTTGAAATTCTCGTTAAAAGAGATCGCCACGATCCTGCAAAACCCGCACTTCGACCGGGAAAAGGCGCTGGAACAGCAAATCGAGCTGCTGACCCTCCAAAAACGGCATCTGGAAAGCCTCATCACTTTCGCGGAAAACATCCGACAAACAGGAGGAAATGCCATGGATTTTACCGCATTTGACACGAAGAAGCTCGACGAGTACGCCGCAAAGGCCAAACAGCAGTGGGGCGCAACGGCGGCCTACCAGGAGTACGAGACAAAGAACGCCCATGAGACAACACAGGCCCAGCAGGAAAACGCCCGTGCGTTGATGGCCCTGGTCGCGGCGTTCGGCCATATGCAGACGAAAGACCCGGCTGACCCGGCCGTGCAGGCACAGGTGCAGAAATTGCAGGCGTTCATCACTGAACATTACTACACCTGCACCAAAGAAATTTTGCACAGCCTGGGCCAGATGTACGGTGCGGGCGGCGAATTTACCGCGAACATCAACGCGGCGGGCGGCCCCGGCGCGGCGGAGTTCGCCCGGAAAGCCATCGAGCGATACTGCTGCGGGTGAGTTCCAAACTTGCCCATTGTATCCCGCCGCGATTTGTGCTAGTATCAATAGCAGAAGCCAATAGAGGAGGAAACCAGTATGTTCAGAACCATGCGCCGCTTTAAACAGGAGCTTACCCGGGAGGAATGCCTGGTCGTTCTGCGCAGCCAGCCCCGCGGGGTGCTGTCACTGCTGGGGGAGAATGGCTACCCCTACGGCCTGCCCATCGACTACTGGTACAATGAGACTGACGGAAAGCTCTACTTCCACGGTGCGAAGGAAGGACACAAGATTGATGCCATCCGCGCCTGCGATAAGGCGTCCTTCTGCGTACACGACGAAGGACAGCGCGTGGCAGGGGAGTGGCCGCTGCATTTTTGCAGTGTCATCGTGTTTGGGCGTATCGCCCCGGTGACGGATGCCGCCCTGACTGAAACCGCCTGCCGCCGCCTGGCCGAAAAGTTCACCGACGATGCCGCTTATATCGACGCCGAGATCGCCGCGGCCAGGGACCGGGTGCTCTGCCTGGCCCTGACGCCTGAGCATATGACCGGCAAGCGGATCAAGGAGAGTTGATAGGACACGATGAAAAAGACAATCGACACTGCGGCCCTGGTAAAAGAAGCCGCCATCCTGACCGGGGGTGTAGCCATCATTGCGGCTGCCGTGTATTTCTTCCTCGTGCCAAGCCATGCGTCGGTCAGCAGTATTTCGGGCTTGGGCATTGTGCTGGCAAACTTTGTGCCGTTGCCACTGTCCGCCATCACGATGATTTTGAACGTCGTGCTGCTCATCATCGGCTTTTTCACCTGCGGGCGGGAATTCGGTGCCAAGACCGTCTACACCAGCGTCATGCTGCCGGTGTTCATCGCCCTGTTTGAGCGGCTTTTCCCGGACATCGGCTCGCTGACCGACAGCCAGGAACTGGACGTGCTGTGCTATATCCTTGTCGTCAGCGTGGGATTGAGCATCCTGTTCAACCGCAACGCATCGTCGGGCGGGCTGGATATCGTGGCAAAGATCATGAACAAGTACCTGCATATGGAGCTTGGCCGCGCCATGTCGCTGTCCGGTATGTGCGTGGCGCTCTCGGCGGCGCTGGTCTACGACAAAAAGACCGTGGTGTTAAGCATTTTAGGCACCTATTTCAATGGCCTTGTGCTGGACCACTTTATCTTTGACCACAACATCAAGCGCCGTGTCTGCATCATCACTGAAAAAGAGGAAGCGCTGCGCCGCTTCATCCTCAGCGACCTGCACAGCGGCGCGACGGTGTATGAATCCTACGGTGCCTACAATATGCAGAAGCGGCGGGAAATCATCACCATCGTGGACAAGAACGAATACCAGAAATTGATGAACTATATGAACCAGGAGGATCCGCAGGCCTTCATCACGGTCTACACCGTGTCGGACATACGGTATCGGCCGAAAGTGTGAAACCCCATGCAAACCCAAACCGCTGCCAAACCGCAGCAGGATATGACCGCCCAGCTGGCCGAAGGGCAGATCTTCCCGCGTATCTTCCGCGAGCGGGAGACGGAAGTTTGGCGCAGGATCGCAAAATTTTTGAAGAGATAAAAAAGTTCGCAAAAAAAAGAGAGTTTTTTCAAAAAAAGCGTTGACAAATCCCACCGGGCACGCTATAATATATGAGCGTTGAGGGCAGACGCCCAAAACAAAACCCGATGGGGATTCGCATAATGGTAGTGCAGCGGACTCTGACTCCGCCCGTGGGAGTTCGATCCTCTCATCCCCAACCACACCGCAGCAGCCCAGCTGCTGCGGTTTTTCTTTACGGGGTGTAGCGCAGTTGGTAGCGCGCTTGGTTCGGGACCAAGAGGCCGTGGGTTCGAATCCCGTCACTCCGACCATAAGTCCACCGTAATTTTGATAGAATTACGGTGGACTTTTTCTACGCCCGAAAACCGCTTGAAACAAGGCATTCAGGCATATAACAAACCCCGTCATAGAGTACTTCTGCGGAAGAGTGATCCTGCCACACTGAACATGGCGGTAGATTTTTTCATAATTCGGTGGTATAATTAATTCCGATCCGACCAATTGAATAAAACACATACATAGCTGCTTGGTTTTCTTTTGAGAATCAGGCGGCTTTCTTATTTTCGGAGGCGATGAAAAATATAATTGCAAAAGTAAAAATTTGTTGATAAGGGTACTGTTTATGATATTAACTCTGTTTTGTGTTTTTCTTTAGCACCGCTCTTACACGAATCGTCAAGGGTATCATGATAACATAAAACAGTATCAGGTAAAACGGGAAAATAACCATACCGAATGTCTGACCGAGCAATCCGCAAAGTGCGGGAGCGAGCATGATTCCGATATATGCCGATGCCATTTGAATTCCGATGACAGACTGTGAAATATCGCTGCCGAAGTTTTCGGGTGTAAGGTAATTAAAATTCGGGAACAGCGGACCGTTTCCGAGTCCGATTAAAAACATTCCGGCGGCGCACAGATATACATTGCTCGGAAGAACCAAAAGCAACAGGGCTGCACCTAATACGATCTGCCCCAGCTTTATTATTTTCCAGCTATGCAATCTTGTTGCCAACACGCCGGACAAAAACCGTCCGAGAGTCAACCCGACATAGTATATCATTATAATTCGAGCTGCCTTTTCCGGGGACAAATGCTTGTATTCCACAAGAAATGTACTGCCCCATCCGCCGCAGGTGCATTCTATTGCACAGGAGGTGATAAACAGTCCGCACATCATTTTTACGCCCGGAATTTTCAATATGCTTCTAAGCGATAAGCTTTTAAATTCGGCTTCATCCGTGCTTTCTTCAGCACCGTGCACTTTATGCCATAAAGGAAGCGATATAAACAACAGCGCAGCTATGGCAAGCTGAATGATAAAAGTAATTCTGTATCCGCCTCGCCAACCGGATTTGCCTGCAATAACAAGTGATAAAATGTAGGGGCTTACGGATACGCCGACACCGTAAAAGCAATGCAGAAAGCTCATATGTGTTGCGGAATAATGCAGAGCAACATAGTTATTCAGTGCTACATCTATTGAGCCGGCACCGATGCCGAGTATAACAGATAAAAAGCACATCACCCATAAATTCGGCGCAAAAGAATAGCTAAGTAAGGCAATCGCTGTCAGAAGCGTGCTGTATGCCGAAACCTTATTGGTTCCGAGCTTGGCGATTACTTTAGAGCTGATAATGCTTGATATAACAGTTCCGCATGACACTATGACCGTAACAAAGCTTCCGAATGAAAAAGGCAGACCGAAGTCGGAGTATATGGCAGGCCAAGCCGTACCGAAAAGCGAGTCCGGTATCCCCAAGCCGATAAAAGCGATATATATTATAATCAACAATACTGTCGCCATAGAATGCTCCCCCTGCAGCTTGCAAAAAAATTATGTTTTTTGAACTCTGAATATCAAGAATTATACTATAAGTCAATCAATAAATCAATAAAAACGAATAACAATGAAAGGACTGAACGATATGAGTAAAAGGAAAATCAGACTGCTTGCCGATTATGTTGTCCGGCAGATATTCGATTGCGTAGCGGTAGAGTCAAAAGCGAAAATCAAGGTGGTCTTTATCGGAGGCACCGAAATCGAAATGACGCTGTAAAAAAACTTGAAAACAGAAACGGAGTAATGTAAAATGATTGTGCCGAGAGTGTTCAAATCAAGACAGCGAAAACGCAAAAACATCTCTATTGTCCTGTCTTCACAAAAGGACCTCCGGTTTAAGCCGGAGGCCCTTTTTGTTTTTTGTATATTTTTATAGAGCAAAGCCCCCGTCCGGCAGCGGACGGGGGCTTTGCTGTTGGTGCGGTTATAAAAGATGTTACGCTTCGACGCCCCAGGCCTCGATCTGGGTCAGGGCGGGGAAGGGGGACGGGTCTTCGGCCTTGATGAGCTCAAACAGCTTCAGGCTCTTGACCGTGCGCGGGGCGATGGCAAAGCACTGCGGGGCGGCGGACTTCTTCAGCTCCAGCACCTCGCGGCTGCCGTCGTCAAATTCCACGGTGGCCTGGGTCCACCAGGCGTCATGCGGGAAGTCGGCGCGCAGGGTCAGGCGCAGCTCGTCGATGGTGACCGGGCGGCCAAAGTCCAGCGTGAGTGCGGCGTTGGGGTCGCGGTTGATGCCCCAGCTCTGGTAGGGCCAGATGCCGTGGGCGTCGTTCTCGTAAATGCCGTCGATGGCGTTGCGGGCCGCAAAGACAGCCTCGCCGCGGGTCTCAACGTTGGCATGGGCGTGGGGGAAGAAGCCGGTGTCGCCGTGCTCGTCATAGGGGTTGTAGGCCAGGTTGCGGCGCGCGGCGATCTCCTCCGGGGTGGCAAAGCGGGCGCGGATGATGTGGCAGGCACCGGCAAAGCTCTTGGGGCTGTAGGTGATGGCCTGCTCACCGAACGGGATGTGGAAGTTGATCTCGCGCTTGACGACGTAGACGAGGGCCGGGGCCATTGTGTCCTCAAACTGGATGACCACATACTGGCCGGGCGTGCCGATCTCCAGCGAGACACGGTCACCGGGCTTGTAGGCGTTCATGTAAACAAGGCTGACCTGCCCGGCGGCGGGGGCCGTCAGCAGCGTCATGCCGTCGGTGTCGAGGAGCTTGAGCTTGATGAGTTCCATTTTATTTTGTCTCCTTTTATTCTATCACAAGGGAAAGCTGTTGGGTAAAGTAAATGCGTGTGCGGTAGAGCGTGTCGGGCCAGGCCTGGCGCAGGCGGGGGTCGGTGATGGGCACGGCCTCGGTCACGATTTTGTCCGCACCGGTCACGGCGGCTGCGGCCAGCGCACCGAACGCGACGGTATCGCCGTCCACGGCGGGCTTCTCGACGCTCATCAGCGTCAGGGCCACGGTGCCCGGGTAGTCGGTCTCATCGCGCAAGGTCAGGCCGGTATCGGTCAGGTGTACGCTGCGGCGGTAACGGCCCAGCCCCGGCACACTGCCGTAGGCGGGGGCAAGGTCCATCGCAAGGCCGTCCAGCGCGTCGGTCACAGTGACGTCTGCGGCGGCAAACGCGGCGCCGGGCTGCTGGTCGTATTTGGCACCGTCCGGGTCGAACTGGGGCAGGTTGTGCCAGCCGGACTGCATCGTCCAGATCTCATACCGCTGGGGGCTGAACGTCTTTTTGCTGTAGGTCTCCACGCCGACGTCGATCAGCAGCGGTCTGCCGTCCCTGTAGAGCGTCACGCTGCCCACATCGTTGTGGTTGTGGCTGTCGGCGTTGCTGCCGGCCTTGCCGCCCAGTGCATAGGCACCGCGGCGGCTGACGAGAATGCCGACGCTGGGATACCAGACATCGTGCGGAGCGGCGGGGGCGGCGGTTTTGGCAAAGTCGGTGACCTCGCGCTCGGCCATTGCGGCCTGGATGTGGTAGAACAGGTTGATGCCCTCGCTGTCGTCGGGGTGGTGCAGACGGTCCGGGTCGGGGTCCGCGGCCAGTACGGCGGCCCAGTCGCGGGCGGCCAGCGTCATCAGCGGCAGGCTGCCCACCCGTTTGCCGAACAGGTACTCCCGCACACCGCGGGCCCCGGCCAGCGGGCTGCAGTCGGCAAAGTTCAGGTAATACGGCCCGGCAATGTGCATGTTGACGATGTACTCGGCCATGTTCCTGATCTTCGGCTCGGCCCAGACGTCGTCAAAGACGCCGGGGGCCATTTTGCACAGCAGGTCCAGCGCGTTGAACATCGTCAGCGCGGCGTGGCGGTAATACTGTGCGCCCTCGCTGCAGCAGCCGTCGTCACCGTAGTCCTTCAAAAAGCAGTCGATGCTGTAGGCGGCCTGCTGCACATAGGCGGGCAGATCCTCGGCAGGGGAGCACTGGGCGGCGGCCAGCAGTACGTTCTGGGTACACCAGGGCGTCCAGTTGCACATCGGCTCGTCGCCGTTGCCCATCCACCAGAAGTGCGCGGTGCGGTAGGGCGTCAGCACGCGGCGCTCGACCTCGCCCCTGAGCCGCGCGGCCAGCCCGGGGGCGTAGGCGTCGAGCGCTTCGCCCAGCAGGCCGCAGACGGTGGCGATCAGTGCGCCGGTCTCGGCGGCGAACAGGTCTACAATGGGCCGGGTCACGTCGGGCAGCGGCAGCTGCGGCGTGTCGCGGATATAGCTGTTGTGGGCGGGCAGCTGCCAGGCGCTCTCCTCACAGATGCGCCAGGCCAGGTCGGCCAGCGCGGGCAGATAGGTGCCGCGGTTCGTCACGGCCTCGGCCATGGCCAGCGCGCAGAGCGTGCGGCGGCGGGCAAAGTAGGCGTGCTCCCACTTGGCGCGGTCCCCGCTGCGGGTGAATTGCAGCCACAGCGAGAGCGGCAGCTCCGGGGCGGTCCGGGCGTCCGCCAGCGCGGCCTGCCCAGCAGCGGCCCAGCGGGCGGCGCCGGGCAGGCTCTCCCACTTGGCGCGGTCAGCCAGCGGCGGGAACAGGACCGGCTGTGCGGTCTTAAACGGTTGCTTCATCTTTTGCGTCAACATACGATACCTTCATTCTCTGCATGTACTCCCGGGGGCTGACGCCCTCGAGCTTTTTGAACACCTTACTGAAATAGAAAGCGCTGTCAAAGCCGACCTTGTCGCTGATCTCGTAGACCTTCAGGTCGGTGGAGGCCATCAGTTCCTTCGCAGCGGTGATGCGGGTGGCAGTGACAAACTCCACAAAACCACTCTCGCTGTTTTGTGCAAAAAGCTGGCTTAAATAGTTCGGGCTGAAATTAAAGACGGCAGCTACATCGTTCAGCGTCAGCCGCTCGGACAGATGATCGCGGATGTACTGCTGCACCTGCCCGACGACCTGCGCACGGTGATCCAGCTGGGTGTTGGGGCTTTCATGGTAGAAGGCCACCGGCTCGCCCTCATGCAGCAGCGGCAGCGCGGCAAAGGCGTCGTGCTGGCTCTCGCTGATCTTTAAAATGTCGTTCACCGGGCGGCCCACCGCCCAGTAAATGGCAGTGCTGAAATAGTTGTACAAAATCTGCCCGGCGGTTTTCAGGATCGGAGCCAGTACAGCCTCGGGGTCCTCGTCCGCTTCCAGCGGCAGCAGCACCGAGAAATGCCGCAGATCCATGGCGGTCACGCGGCAGGGGCGATACTTGGGCAACGTTTCGGCGGCCATGCGGGTCACGCCGGTGCTCAGCGTCACAAGCTGGCTTGTGGGCAGGTCGGGCGTTTGCAGGCTGCCCACCGCCACAATATGCCGCGGCGCTTTGAAGGCAACGCCCAGCTCGGCACACTGCCGGTCAAACACGGCGCGATCCGTGAACAGCCCGCCGTACAGCTGCAGAAACAGCCGGTCCCGGAAGGTGTCGAGGCTGACCGGGGCAGGGGATGGCATCCGCAGCTTTTTTTCTTTTTCGGCAGTGTCGCGGGCGTGCTCCAGCGCTGCGGTCAGGCTGTCGGCGGTCAGATCGATCTTGACAAGGTAGTCCACAACGCCCAGACGCATGCTGCGTTTGACATAGTCGAACTCCTCATAGCTCGTCAGCATGATGAAGGCCGGCAGGGCGGAGCCGTCCTTATGGCAGGCTTCCGCAAGCGCAAAGCCGTCCATGACCGGCATACGGATGTCGGAAACCACGATGTCCGGCTGCTTCTCCTGAACGGCCCTGAGCGCCTCGGCACCGTTGCGGGCGGTGCCGACGACCTCATAGCCCAGCGCGGCCCAGTTCAGCATGCCCTGCATACCGATCAGGACCAGCGGCTCATCGTCTACAAGCAAGACTCCGGTCACAAGAAAACCCCCTTTATTTTTGGCTGTCCGGGCCCGGCAGACGGATTGTTACCGTTGTGCCGATGTCGGGCTCACTCTCAATGCTCAGGCCGTAGGCCTCGCCAAAGCTGTATTGCAGCCGCTTGTGGACATTCCACATGCCCACATGGCGGTATTTGGCGGCGGCTTCCTCGGGGCCGGGCTCCTGCAGGGCCTTTGCGGCCTGCTCCGGCGTCATGCCGACGCCGTCGTCCGTCAGGTGGATGAGCACATCGCCGTTCGCGGTGTCGCGCTCGACCCGCAGTGTGACCTCCCCGGCACTGCCCTTCGGCTCAATGCCGTGGAAGATCGCGTTCTCGACGAGGGGCTGCAAAGTGAACCGCGGGATCAGGCAGCTGTGGTTCAGCGACTCATCCTCGATATAGCTGACGTCCAGCGTGATCGTGCCGCCGTAGCGGTACTGCTGGATCGTGAAATAGTCGTTCAGCAGGGCGAACTCCTCATACAGCGGCACAAGGCGCTCGTTGCTCTTGGAGATGCTCTTGAGCAGACGGGACAGCGCCATGACCATCTCGGCAATGCCGGGGGCGTGCTGGATGGTCGCCATCCACTTGATGCTGTTGAGCGTATTATAAATGAAGTGCGGGTTGATCTGGTTTTGCAGCATCCGGTATTCAAGGTCCTGCTTCTGCTTTTCGTCCTCGAGGCGGTGCTCCATCAGCGCAGTGACGCCGGCCGACATGCTGTTGATGCCGCGGCCAATGTCGCCCAGCTCGTTGTCCCACTCAATATCCGGGTCGGCAGAGAAATCGCCGCCGCTGATTTTTTCAATGCGGCTCTGCAGCGCCGAGATCGGGTGGGCGATCATCCGGTGCAGCAGGAACGCCAGTGAGCAGCCCAGCAGCAGGATGGCTGTCAGGCTGATGAGGAGCGGCACCGACACGAAGGTGATCTGCCGCTGTGTGGGGCCGTTGGGCAGCACCTCGATCAGGTACAGCTCATGGATGCCGATGGGATACCGCACAACAAGCTGTGCGCTGCTGCCGGACCCGCGTGTGTAGACCTCGGTGTTCGGGTCGAGCGTGTTGCTGTCCAGCGGGACGGCATCGTCAAAGTCGGCGATGGAGCCGTTCAGCGCGGACAGCAGGCTGCCGTTGATCGTGTAGAGGTTTTCGCCCATTTCCCAATACAGCTGTCCGCCGTCGGCCAGGGTGAAGCTGCGCAGCGGGGAAAGGATCAGGGAAGGGGAGACAAAGATACAGACATGGGCTGTGCGGTCTGTGCCGGGCAGGGTCAGGGTGTGGGTGACGGGGATCGTGTTGGCAGCCTGGGAGTTCAGGGCCAGCGGGTCGCGGAGAATGCAGTCCCATCCGGTATTGGGCGAATCGTAACCGGGAATGCGCTGCAGTATATCCGGCGTCAGGGTCACGGCATTGGTGGCCGCCGTGCCGAACATCATCTGCCGCCCCGAGGCGTTGATGAGCAGAAAGCGCTGGATGTAGGCCATCGTGCGCATCGAGTTGAACTTGGCGGTCAATGTCGGGTACATCGACAGCGCCTGGTTGCTGGCGGTGTCGCCGGTCAGCAGGTAGGTGCGCATGCCGGGGTTGTAGGCGCACCAGCCGGCCAGGTCGTCGATCTCATCCACATCCCGGCGGATGGCCGATGCCGCGGTCTGCAGGGCATACTCGGCGTTCAGGATCGTCGTGCGCTCCCACTCGGCGGTCATCTGGTGCATATTGCTGGCGGCGATGACCAGGGATGCGCCCAGCGTAAAAAACATCGTAAGCGCCAGCACCCGTGCCTGGATGCCGCTGCGGCGGAATTTCAGCTTGTCCATGAAGGCTCCTCTATGTAAATATGTAAATAAAAATGCAAATCATGCAGGAAAGCGGGGAAGAAAACACACCGCCGTTTATAAAAAGATACCTTATTATAATAGGCGTGTCAAGCGCAAAAATGTACAAAACAGACAAAACGACGCATGCACAGACAGGGAGAACTGTAGGGAAAGATAAATATTGCAGGTTTCTTAAAAAAGTACAGGTTTTTCCGCCGCGATTGGGGAACTGCCGTAAAATTTGCAAACCGAACCCCAAAAAAACCATCCATTTCGACGGGAAGATGATGTATTATAATGGCAACGAAAGGGACCGGCCCCCATGAGGGGACAAGCCTGGATCCCGAAAAAATGTTTTCTTATTAGGAGGAGAAACATTATGCGTAAAATGCAGAAAATTGCTGCTCTCGGCCTGGCAGGTACCATGGCCCTGAGCCTGGCCGCCTGCGGCGGTTCCGGCGACTCTACCGCTGACTCCGCTTCCACCGCGGAGAGCACCGCTTCTTCCACCGAGGCCACTGCCGAGAGCACCGGCTCCGGCGACGAGGCTGTCACCCTGAACTGGGCCCTGTGGGATAAGGACTCCACTGCTTACTGGCAGGCTCTGGCTGACGGCTATATGGAGAGCCACCCCAACGTCACCATCGAGATGACCGACCTGGGCTCCACCGATTACATGACCCAGCTGGCTACCCAGCTGGCTGGCGGCAACGGTGAGCTGGACGTTCTGTCCATCAAGGACATCCCCGGCTACTCCAACCTGATCAACCTCGGCATGCTCGAGCCCCTGAGCGGCAAGCTGACCACTGACGAGAGCAAGTTCAACGGCGTTCTGGAGCAGCTGACTGCCGAGGACGGCAACTATTACGCTGTCCCGTTCCGCTCTGACTTCTGGGTCGTCTACTACAACAAGGACATCTTCGATCAGGCCGGTGTCGAGTACCCCACCAACGATATGACGATGGCGGACTTCGACGCCAAGATCCGCGAGGTCAATGAAAAGGCCGGTGTCTACGGCAACATCTACCACACCTGGCGTTCTACCACCACGCTGTTCGGCATCCTGGACGGCCAGCACACCGTTATCGACGGCAACTACGACTTCCTGAAGCCTTACTACGAGCAGGTCCTGTCCGAGCAGGCTGACGGCGTTATCCCCAACTACGGCGAGCAAAAGACCTCCGGCCTGCATTACTCCGGTGCCTTTGAGAACGGCCAGGCTGCCATGTGCAACATGGGCTCCTGGTTCATCGCTACCCTGCAGAAGTACAATGCGGAGGCTGCCTCCAACGGTGTCCAGCCCGTCAACTTCGGCATCGTCAAGTATCCTCATCCGGACGGCGCACCTGCCGGTTCTACTCTGGGCACTGTGACCAGCCTGGCCGTCAACGCTAACTCCGAGAAAAAAGAGGCTGCTCTGGACTTCGTCAACTGGTGCGCTTCTGAGGACGGCGCCAAGTGCGTTGCTGCCGTCGGCACCTTCCCCGCCGTTGCCAGCGACGAGACCAACAAGATCATCTCCTCTACCGATGGCTTCCCCTCTGACGACGCTTCTCTTGAGGCTCTGAACACCACCGCCATCTACCTCGAGATGCCTCTGTCTGACAAGGCTTCCGAGATCGAGACCATCCTGAACACCGAGCATGACGCCATCATGACCGAGAGCGAGACGGTTGACGAGGGCATCGCCAACATGAACGAGCAGGTCCAGGCTATCCTCGGCTGATTCCCAAACGATTCCCTGACTTCTTTTTCATAAGTTTTCCTTTTCCTTCCAAAAGGGGCGGGCGGGCGCGCCTGCCCCTTACTTATTGCCAAAACACCGAGGAGGTATGACCCATGGCTGAAACCACGCAGGCTGTGCAGGCAAAACCGAAGCGCGGCATGAGCAAATCTCTCCGCGACAGTCTGGTTGCCTACAGCTTCATTGCACCGAACTTCATCGGCTTCTGCATCTTTACGCTGGTGCCCATGATCTTCGCTATCGGGCTTTCGTTCTGCAACTGGGACGGTGTCCATCCCGTTGAGTTCACCGGCATCAGCAACTTTGTTGCCCTGTTGAGCGACAAGACTTTCAAGGCTGCTTTTGTCAATACGCTGGTCTACGCCATCGGCACGGTGCCGCTGACGCTGGTGTGCAGCCTTGGTCTGGCCATGCTGCTGAACCAGAAGGTCAAGTTCCGCAACTTCTTCCGTACCGTTTCGTTCTTCCCCTACGTTGCTTCTCTGGTCGCCGTTGCTGCGGTCTGGAACATGATCTTCAGCCCCTCCATGGGCCCGGTCAACCAGATCCTCGCAACCCTTGGCGTGGAGAACCTGCCCAAGTGGGCCGCCGGTAAGGACACCGCTATGCTCACGGTCATCCTGTTCAGCGTCTGGAAGAACATGGGCTATTACATGGTCATCTACCTGGCCGGTCTGCAGGGCACCAACCCCGAGCTGGAGGAGGCTGCCGAGCTGGACGGTGCCAGCAAGTGGCAGATCTTCTGGAATGTAACCCTGCCGCAGCTGAAGCCCACCACCTTCTTCGTTATCATCATGCTGACCATCGCCTCCTTCAAGGTGTATGACCAGATGTACATGATCACCCAGGGCGGCCCCGGCAATGCGACCATGACCCTTGTTTACTACATCTACAACGTAGCCTTCGTCAACACGCCGAAGTACGGCTACGCAAGTGCCGTGTCCATGGTGCTGTTTGTGCTGGTGCTGTTTGTCACCATCATCCAGTTCAAGGGCTCGTCCAGCAACGACTAAGGGAAGGAGGAAACACACATGGCTACTACCGCAGTTAAGAAAAAGACAGGCTCCATGAAGGCGCAGCATGTTGTCAGCCGCGTGCTGATCTACGCACTGCTCATCGTCGTGGCAGCACTGATGCTCATCCCGTTCCTGTGGATGCTCTCCGCATCCTTCAAGCTGAACAAGGACGTCTTTACGTTCCCCATTGAGTGGATCCCCTCGAACCCGCGCCCGCAGAACTATGTGGACATCTGGACGAAGATCCCCCTGCTGACCTTCGTTAAGAACACCGCGTTCCTGACCATCATCGTCACGATCTTACAGGTCCTGACCTCCTCCTTCGCCGCCTATGCGTTCGCCAAACTGAACTTCAAGGGCAAGAACGTGCTGTTCCTTGGCTACATCGCGACCATCGCGGTACCCTGGCAGGCTTACATGGTGCCCCAGTTCATGATGATGCGCTCCTGGCACCTGAACAACACCCATCTGGCCATCATCTGCCTGCAGGCGTTCAGCGCTTTCGGCGTTTTCATGATGAAGCAGTTCTATGAGGGCGTTCCCACCGAGCTGTGCGAGGCTGCCCGTATCGACGGTCTGTCTGAGTACGGCATCTATGCCCGCATCATGCTGCCGCTTTCTCTGCCCGCTGTGTCGACGCTGGTCATCTTTACCTTCGTCAACACGTGGAACGACTTCCTCGGACCCCTGATCTACCTGACCAAGACCGAGCTCAAGACCATCCAGATCGGCCTGCGTATGTTCATCAGCCAGTACTCTGCCGAGTATGGCCTGATCATGGCGGCTTCCGTTGTCGCACTGATCCCGGTCCTGATCGTATTCCTGTCCCTGCAGAAGTACTTCGTCCAGGGCGTTGCATCCTCCGGCCTGAAGGGCTGATATAGCTACCAAACAGTTACCCATTTGTACGGGGCGCAAGGCGAAAGCCCTGCGCCCCTTTCTTTTTTAAAATAAAAAATAAGAAATAATAAATAATAAAAAATGTGGAGTTTTCTCCCGTTGGTCGAAAACAAAAAACGTAGGGGCGGATTCCATATCCGCCCGCAGTGTTGCTCACAGATGCACAATATTTTTTAGCGGTGCGCAGCGACGCGAACCACCGCATTTATTATTTATTATTTATTATTTGTGAGCATGAGGTTTCCTACAATGAAAACATTCTCAAACAAAGTCCTGACCAAACCCGAGGCTGAGCAGGCGCTGGATACCGCTATCGCGCTCGTCCGCCGGAATCTGCCGCTGTATACCGACCACTGCCAGAACCATTCCAGCGTCCATGACATCTATCCCCAATGCGAGAACAACCAGTGGACCTGCGGCTTCTGGCCCGGTGAGGTCTGGCTGAGCTATGAGCGCACCGGCGACGAGGCGTTCAAAAATACCGCGCTGACCCTGGTGGACAGCTTCCTCTACCGCATTGAGCACAAGATCGAGGTCGACCACCACGACATGGGCTTCCTGTACAGCCCGTCCTGTGTCGCCGCCTACAAGCTGACCGGCAGTGAGAAGGGGAGAAGGGCCGCTATCTTGGCTGCCGACCAGCTCTGCACCCGCTTTCAGGAGAAGGGCGAGTTCTTTCAGGCGTGGGGCGCGCTCGGCGCTGCCGACAACTACCGCTACATCATCGACTGCCTGCTGAACGTGCCGCTGCTCTACTGGGCCAGCGAGACCACCGGCGACGCCCACTACGCCGATCTGGCGCACAAGCATGTCACGACCTGTCTGGCCAACTCCATCCGCCCGGACGGCTCGACCTACCACACCTTCTTCATGGACCCCGTGACCGGCGGCCCTGTGCGCGGCGCGACCTGTCAGGGCTATAAGGATGACTCCTGCTGGGCCCGCGGTCAGGCGTGGGGCGTCTACGGCACGGCCATCAGCTACCGCTACACCAGACGCCCCGAGTATCTGGACGCCTTCCGCCGTGTGCTGGCCTACTATCTGGAGCGCCTGCCCGAGGACCTGGTCCCGTACTGGGATATGACCTTCACCAGCGGCACCGAGGAACCACGCGACTCCTCCTCCGCGTCCATCGTGGTCTGCGGCCTGCTGGAGGCCGCCAAGTACGTCGGCACCGACGAAGCTGCCGAGTACACGAAGCTGGCCGCCCAGATGCTGGGCAGCGTGGCCGCGCACTACGCCGTCAAGGAAGGCCCGCAGGGCATCGGCCTTGTGCGCCACGGCACCTACAGCAAAAAGAGCCCCTACAACACCTGCACGCCCGAGGGCGTTGACGAGTGCGTCAGCTGGGGCGACTACTTCTACATGGAAGCGCTGACGAGATTGACAAAGGATTGGGAGCTGTACTGGTGATGAAATTACATACAAAGTCCGATTTTACGGCGCTGATGCACCGATTTCTGGACCCGCTGCTGCCGCTGTATTCCGAGGGCGGCGCACGGCTGCACCTTGGCGACACCGGCGTGACCTACCCGGGCCGCACGATCGAGATGGAAGCCTTCTCCCGCCCGCTGTGGGCGCTGGCCCCGTTCTGGACGGGCGGCGGCAGGGCGGATGACTTCCTGCGCATCTACCGCAAGGGTCTGGCCAGCGGCACCGACCCCGAGAGCCCCGAATACTGGGGCGACCCGAACGATTATGACCAGCTCTTTGTGGAGATGGCCGCGCTGGCCTGCGCAATCCTGGAGACGCCTGAGAGCGTTTGGGAGCCGCTGACCGACGCCGAAAAGGCCAATCTGGCAAAGTGGCTCGACACGATCAACCACCATGACCTGCCCGGCTGCAACTGGCTGCTGTTCCGCGTGCTCGTCAATCTGGCGCTCGACTCTGTCGGGATGCCCTGCGATATGGCCCGCGCCGCCGCTGACATGGCCGAGGTCGATAAATGGTACGTCGCCGACGGCTGGTACTCCGACGGCCCGGCGGACATCAAGCCCCAGAAGGATTACTACAACCCCTGGGCCATCCAGTATTACACCGTGCTCTACAGCGTGTTTGCCGCTAAGAGCGACCCCGCCCGCGCGGCGCTCTACCGGGACCGCGTGACCAAGTTTGGCCAGCAGTTTGCGCGCTGGTTCGATGAAAACGGCGCGGCGCTGCCTTTTGGCCGCAGCCTGACCTACCGCATCGGCCAGAGCGCTTTCTACTCCGCCTGCATCTGGGCCGGTCTCGAGCCGCTGCCCTTGCCGGTCATGAAGGGCATCATCGTGCGCAATTTGAACTGGTGGCTGGCACGGCCCATCTTTGACCGCGACGGCGTGCTGACCATCGGCTACGGCTACCCGCAGCAGTACATGGCCGAGCAGTACAACGCCCCCGGCAGCCCGTACTGGGGCCTGAAGGTCTTTTTGCTGCTGGCCCTGCCCGACGACCACCCGTTCTGGACCGCCGAGGCCGCCCCGCTGCCCGTCGAGCTGACCCGCGCCGGTGTGACCGGCCAGCCCAGCGCAGACCTGCTTTTGCAGCGTCTGCCGGATGGCCAGCTGAACGCCTACTCGCCCGCCAACTACGAGAAGGGCGACCACGGCCAGTTTGTCGAGAAGTACGGCAAGTTCGTCTACAACACGCGGTTCGGCTTCTCGGCCAGCCGCAGCTATGTGCAGCTGGAGCAGGCCGCGCCCGACAGTATGCTGGCCTTCGTCATCGACGGCTGGACCTTCGTGCGCCGCCACAGCGACAGGTTTGTCCTGATGGGAGACCGTCTGCTGAGCGAGTGGCGGCCCTTCCCGGGTATCAAGGTCACGACGGAGCTGGTGCCCACTAAGTGGGGCCACGTCCGCAACCATACGGTGGAGAGCACCATCGCCTGCACGGCGTATGACTGCGGCTTTGCCGTGCCCAAGTTCGCCGCCGGCTTTGCCGCCGCGGCCAACGGCACCGGGGCCGAGGCCCACAACGACACCTGCCGCTGCACCGTGCAGGGCCGGGGCGGCGAGGGCTTCCTTGTAAACGCCTACCCCAACACGAACCTGTACGACCCCAACACGGTCATCCCCGCGGTCAGGTACGACGTCCCCGTCGGCACGTCCGTCTTTACCACCACAGTGGAAAGTTGGTATAAGTAAGACCTATTCGCATACTAGAGGAGAGGTAATGTATATGTATCCGCAGTCCAATTCTGCCCGCAGCGTCCGGGATCTGTCCGGCGTTTGGGATTTCCGCTTCAACGCCAATGAGCCGTGGCAGCCCATCGCGGTGCCTGCGTCCTACAATGACCAGAGCCCCGACCCGGAGTTCCGCCGCCATTACGGCATGGCCTACTACCGCACGACCTTCACCGTGCCCGAGGGCGCGCGCCGGGTGCTGCGCTTCGACGCTGTGACCCACAACGCCGTGGTGCGGCTGAACGGGCAGGAGATCGCCAGCCACCGCGGCGGCTTCCTGCCGTTTGAGGCCGACATCACCGCGCTGGCTCAGCCCGGCGAGACCGTGACGCTCGATGTCGAGGTGGACAACCGCATCGGCCACAGCTCGCTGCCCGTCGGCAACGAGGGCGGCACGGCGTTCTTCGGCTCCGACAACGCGGGCATTCCCGCCGTCGAGGCCGGCAAGGCGCGCCAGCAGGCTCAGGGCATCAACCTGCCGAACTTTGACTTCTTCAACTATGCGGGCATCACCCGCCCGGTGCACCTCTACACGACCCCGGCGGCCTACATCCGCGATGTGACCGTCGCCGCCGATATGACCGGCACGCTGCGCTACACGGTGGACACCGTGGGCGAGGGCAGCGTCAAGGTGGAGATTCTGGACGCAGAGGACCGCATTGTGGCCTGCGCCGATGGTGCCGCGGGCACCGTGCAGGTGGAGAATGTCCACCTGTGGCAGCCCCGCCCCGGCACGCCGTATCTCTACACGGCGCTGGTCAGGTTCGGCAAGGACGAGTACCGCCAGAAGTTCGGCTTCCGCAGCGTGGAGGTCAGCGGGCACAAGTTCCTTATTAACGGCGCACCGTTCTATTTCAAGGGCCCCTGCAAGCATGAGGACTCGGCCTTCCGTGGCCGCGGCTATGATGCCTGCGTGACGGTGACCGATTTGAAGCTGTACGAGTGGCTGAACGCCAACGCCCTGCGGATGAGCCACTATCCTTATGCCGAGGAGGTCTACGACCTGTGTGACCGTCTGGGCATCGTCGTCATCGACGAGACGCCCGCCGTCGGCATCGGCGCAGGCCCGGCCTGTGACCCGTATCAGACCTTCCCGCTCAAGACCTACCACAGCGCCGTGCTGCGGGCGATGATCGAGCGCGACAAGAACCACCCCTGCGTTGTGCTGTGGAGCCTGGGCAACGAGCCGGACACCGAGCACTTCCCCGAGAGCGCCCGCGACTACTGGCGCCCGCTGTATGAGCAGGCCCACACCCAGGACCCGCAGGACCGCCCGGTCACGATGGTCTGCTGCCAGAACGACTACACGAAGGACATCACGACCCGCACGATGGACGTCGTCTGCATCAACCGCTACTACGGCTGGTACAACCTGAGCGGCGATCTGGATAACGCGGCCTACGCCTTTAAGAAGGAGCTGGATTTCTGGGAGACCATCGACAAGCCGCTGATTTTGTCGGAGTACGGCGCGGACACGGTGGCCGGTATGCATGGCTTTGCCCCCGAGATGTTCACCGAGGAGTTCCAGGTCGAGTATTACCGCACGATCAACGGCTGTCTGGATGAGCGCCGTTTTGTCGTGGGCGAGTGGCCGTGGAACTTCGCGGACTTCTCGACCCAGCAGGGCCCGATGCGCGTGGGCAGCTGCAACCGCAAGGGCCTGTTCACCCGTGAGCGCACCCCCAAGCTGGCCGCCCACTACTTCCGTGACCGCTGGGGCAAAAAGGAACCGAACGACCGGTAAGCACTACCCCTGAGATAGAAAAAAGCCCGCTGTTCATCGCAACAGCGGGCTTTTTCGCGATTATTTCAGATTTGGTCTGTCCTGATCGCCGTCGGCCTTGAACAAGACGAAGTTCTCGGGCTTGTTCGTGAAGTAGTAATACTCGGTGTTCTCGTGCACGGGCGGGGTCAGGTAGTTCGGGATGATGCAGCCGTCGCCCTCGACGCGCTCGGTGAAGCCGGCGGCCAGCCAGACGTCGGCAGGGATACCGGCGTTGTAGCAGTCCATGTACTCGGCACCCGCGTGGTTCAGGATGGCGTCCAGCGCCGCGCCGATGCGGGGCAGCACGCTGTCCTCACCGATGAAATCCACGAGCCGCACAACGGCGGCACAGCCGGTCTCCTGCGCGGTGACGGTGCGGGTCACGACGTAGGCCAGCAGCTTTCCGTTCTCCTGCGCGGCCCAGACATCGTACTTGAAGTGCGGATAGTGGAAGTACCGCCGCCGCATGTACCACACATCCTTGCGCGGCGTGTGGGGCGTGGCGGGCATACCCAGCGGGATCAGGTCCGCGGCGCTCTCGATTTTAGCAAGGCCCAGATCGCGCTGCACGGGGGGCAGGGAATACCGCAGCGGCTTTGCCAGATAGTAGGCGCGGCGGCGGCCCAGCCGGTAGTAATGGGGCAGGCGCTCGGCCTTCCAGCCCAGGAACTGGTAGAACGTGCAGGTGTTGGGGCGGATGTTATTGCAGGCGACGACGTCGGCATTCAAAAGCCCGGGCAGGGCGTTCATCAATTCCAACCCCACGCCGTTGTGGCTTTTGGCCGCGACCCAGACGCTGACCCAGATGTCCGGCCTGCGCTTTGTGTTGGCCAGTATGTACCCGGCGGCGCTGACGTACTCGCCGTCCTGCTCCGCCACGGCAAACTGCGGCACGCCGCCGCGGCCCGCGTAGTAGTGGTGGTACAGCTCGGGGCGGTTCAGCAGCGGCAGGCGCATATCAAAGTTTGCGTTGATAAAGTCGATGATGGCGGCATCCTCGCCGAGGCGTGCCAGCCGGAATGTTGTATCAGACAATGGCCGAACCTCCCGTGACCGGCAGCGTTACGCCGGTGATGAAGCCTGCCTCGTCGGAGAGCAGGAACGCCATGGCGGGCACAACGTCCGCGGGCGTTGCGTTGCGGCCCATGGGGTTTTCCTCCGCCGCGGCCTGCACGATGAGATCGGGCGTGTCCTTCAGGAAGTTCGTCTCCATCATGCTGGGGGCGACGCAGTTGACCGTGACGCCGAAGCGGGCATACTCGACGGCCAGGCTCTTGACCAGCCCGCCGATGGCGCTCTTGGCCATGACGTAAGCGGTGGTATTCTTGGGCGGGCAGCCGATGGTGTAGCTCGTCTGGATGAACAGCACACGGCCAAACCTGGCCTTGGCCATGGCGGGCAGCACGGCGCGGCAGAGGCGCACGGCGCTGTGGACCTGAATTTCCAGATCGCGGTCAAAGCGGGTCTGGTCGAACGCCTTGAATTTGGCGTTCACAACGGGCAGCGCGGGCAGGTGGATGAAATGCGTCGGCGCGGGGGCGGAGGCCGCCAGCACCTGCACGAAGGTATCGACCTTGGCGCGGTCCGACAGGTCCACGTCGAACGGGCGCACCTGACCGGGGAAGCGGGCGCAGAGGTCAGCCAGCTTTTTCAAATCACCGCAGCCCTGGGCCAGCACAAGCGTATCGGCGGGCGCGTTTTGCAGCAGCCGCTCGATCAGCGCGCGGCCCACATCGCTGGTGGCACCGGTTATTAAATAGGTATAGGACATGATTTTCTCCTCAATTGTTGTAGGGGCGGATGCTTGCATTGCGGGGTTGCGTAGCAACAAAAGCCCCGGCGGGGCTTTTGACCGCACGAGCGGATTGGCTTTGCCAACTGTCGGCGCTCGTTGTGCGCCGACAAGCGGCCCCCTACATTATTTCGCTAACCCTGCCTTGATGATGCCGCGGGTCACGCGCTTGCCGTCCTGGTTCGTGATAACAGCCTTGATCTCGGCCTCGCTGCCGATCTCGCTGACGCCGACAACCGTGCCCTTGACGGTCAGCGTGTCGCCGATGAAAATCGGCTTGGCGAATTTGCACTCCACGCCGTGGAGCAGGCAGTGCTCGCCGGGCAGATAGACGCCCGCCAGCGTAGAGAAAAAGCTCGCGCCCAGCATCCCGTAGACGACCCGCCCCGGGAAGCCGCGTCCCCGGGCGTAGTCGGCGTCGATGTGGATGGGGGAGACGTCCCCCGTGATGGCGCGGAATGCGTCCATCATCTCCGGCGTGACGGTCACGGTAAATTCCTCGGTCAGGCCGGGGGTCATCTCCGCCAGCGTGTAGTGGTTCATGGCAGGCTCCTTCGTTGTTCGAAAAAAGGCGGCAGGATGCCGCCTTACGTATTCTCTTGGCCCCCTCTGGGAGGCAAGGTTTTTACACCATCCGTGCAACCAGATCCAGCAGGTCGCCGACATCCTTCAGGCCGCGGACATCCGCGAGCTTGAACTTGATGTTGAACTTCTTCTCGATGGCCGTCAGCAGGTTGATCTGCTCCAGGCTGTCCCAGTCCTCGATGTCATCGGCGCAGGTGCTGCGGGTGATCTCCAGGGTGTCGTCGTCAAAATTATCGCGGAAAATATCCTGTACCGCGTTCAGAATTTCCTGTTCGCTCATAGTATAGCTCCTTTATAGTATGGTAGTTACCTATACTATAGCATAAAAGCGGGGCAGACGCAAGAAAAAGTGAGGAGAGAGGGGATGCCGCAGCGTTTCCGGGTCGATGACGAGCATAGACCCCTGCACGTAGAGGCGGATTCCATATCCGCCCGGAAAGTCTGCGGCGGCCTCTGCCTTCCCCGGGCGAGCGATGCTCGCCCCTACAGACCGTTTCCCACGGTGTTCACTCCTCACTGATGTTCACAGCCCATAATCCTCCAGCCGCCGCTGCAATTCCGCCTCGTCGGCTACAAAAACGCCCTGCTGCAGGGCTAAGACGTCGCTTTCGGGCAGAAGGCGGGTGTAAAGGTCGTCGTAGGTCGCCAGCGGGCCGATGCCGTCGGCGGTGTACAGCGCTACGTGCCCGCCGCTGTCCTTTAAAAGGTAGCGCGGCGCGGCGGTTTCCGGCTGCGGGCGGGCAAACCAGACCAGCGCCGCCGCAAGGCAGAGCACGGCCAGCCCCGCCAGCAGCGAAAGGTACAGCCCGTGCCCGTCGATTTGTCGGTTTTGCATAATAATTCCCCCTTGCACGGTTAGTATGGCCGCCATGACAGACAAAAACACCGAAAGTTGTGAATTTTACGTCTGACGCTGTACTTTTGCCCCCTTTTTGTGGTATAATCCATTCTATAGCATTGTGCAATTTCGTGTTACCACGCTTCGATACAGACCAAAGGAGGCGGTTCCCATAGAACCCAATCAGCAGCGCCATATCTCCACAGATGGCGTAAAGACGACGGCAGGCGCCACCGGCCAGCCCGGCGCACCCGCACCCAAGAACAAGAAAAAGCCCAAAAAGCGCCGCAGCATCATCGGTATGATCTTCAGCTTCATCGGCTGTATGCTCTGCCTGTGCATTATGGCGGCCAGCGTGGGCGGCGTGCTGCTGTCCATGTATATCGTGCAGGTCACGGCGGATGACGGCGAGACCCTCGATCTGGACAACCAGAAAAACCGCCAGACGTCGATCATCTACGACATCAACGGCAACGAGTACGCCTCGCTCTCCCGCAACGAGAACCGTATCTGGCGCGAGCTCTCCGCCATGCCGGAGAATCTGCAGAACGCGGTCATCGCCATCGAGGACAAGAACTTCCGCACCGAGCCCGGCATCAACCTCAAGGGCACCATCGGCGCGGCGCTGAACGCTTTCACCGGCAACCGCATCTGGGGCACGAACCGCGGTGCGTCCACGCTGGAGCAGCAGCTCATCAAGAACCTGACCGGCGATAACGAGCAGGACAACATGCGTAAGGTGCGCGAGATCTTCCGTGCGCTGGGTCTGGACAACAAGTACAGCAAGGAGACCATCCTTGAGGCGTACCTGAACACGATCCCGCTGACCGGCATCATCCACGGTATGGAGGCCGGCTCCATCGAGTATTTCGGCAAGCATGTCGAGGATCTGACCCTGGCCGAGTGCGCGACGCTCGCCTCCATCACGAAGAACCCGACGAAGTACAACCCCGCCACGAACCCCGAGGAGCTCATCAAGCGCCGCAACCACGTGCTGTATGAGATGTACACCCAGGGGTATATCACCGAGGCCGAGTTCAACGCCGCCAAGGCCGAGACTGTCACCCTGACCGAAAAGACGAGCACCACCGAGAACGCGACCCGCTCGTCCAGCAACTCCTGGTTCACCGATGCCCTGTACACCCAGCTGCTGAGCCAGCTGCAGGAGGACCTGAACTACACTGCCGACGAGGCGAAGGAGCTGATCTTCTCCGGCGGTCTGCGCATCTACTCCACCGTTGACCCCAAGGTGCAGGAGGGCGTCGAAAAGACGATGTACAATGAGGACGACCTCATCCCCGCCCTGTGGCATGAGGAGCCCGTCTGCCTGCGCGATTATCCCGCAGATTCCAGCAGCTGGGACGAAGTCCAGTACGACGACGCCACCGGTCTGCCCATCACGAAGGACGGCTATGCGGTCTACGGGCAGGAGGCCATCCCCGTCTACGCGGACGAGGAAGGCACGACGCTGAAAATGGGTACCTCCACCGACCCCGATTACCCCAACGACACCACCGTCTACCTCTGCGTGTATGAAAAAGTCCGCACCCAGGCCGCTATGGCAATCGTGGACTACAGCGGCAACATTCTGGGCATAGGCGGCGGCATCGGCGAGAAGAAGTACGATTTGGGCTTCAACCGCGCGACCTCCCCGCACCAGACCGGTTCTACGATGAAACCCATCGGTGCCTACGCGCTGGCGCTGGACTACAAGCTGATCAACTATTCCTCCCAGATCCTGGACTCCCCGTACTACTCGGCGGAGGACAAGAAGGTCCTGAAGGATGAGTATATCGGCAAAATGAGCCCCTATTCCGAGGCGGCCCAGTCCCGCAGCGATGTCTGGCGCGCCTGGCCCACCAACTACGGCGGTGCAGGCGGTCAGGGCAACCCGATGCTCGTCTACGACGCATTGCAGCAGTCTTACAACACGGTGGCTGTCTGGGTCGGCGATATGGTCGGCGTGGACTACCTGTATAACTTTGTCCATGATACGCTGGAATGCAGCTATATCAGCGCCGAGAACGATATGGACCTCGGACCGCTGGTCCTGGGCTCCCAGAGCAGCGGCCTGACTGTGGTGCAGCTGGCCGGTGCGTACACGATGTTCAACACCGGTACATTCACGACACCGCACTACTATACCGAGATCACCGATTACCAGGGCAACATGATCCTGGACAACAACAAGTATATCAACACGACCCAGGCCATCAGCGCGGACACGGCGTACATCATGAACCGCATGATGTGGAATGTCCTGCACAGCAGCAAGGGTACTGCCTACGGCAAGGGCCCCGACGGCGAGATGGACTCTGTGGCCAAGACCGGTACGACGAGCAACTACAAGGACTACACCTTTGCCGGTCTGACGCCGTACTATGTCACTGCCATCTGGTGGGGCTGTGACCGCCCGACCGAGATGGACACGCTGGGCAAGGCGGGCCGCAACGCCAGCCCCATCCAGTACGCCTGGAAGGCACTGATGGAGGACCTGCAGGCCGACCTGCCGGTCAAGGAGTTTGCCAAGGGCGAGAACGTCGTCGAGAAACACTTTGACACCTCCACCGGCGCGATCATCTCCAGCGGCGGCAGTGTGGGCTATTACACCGAGGACAACCTGCCCGACAACAGCTACACGGTCTCCGAGGACGACCCCTACGCCGCCCTGGCCCAGGCCGCTGCGGACGCTGCCGCCGCCGCAGGGGACACCACGGCAACGGAGTAAAGAGCCTTCCCCGCGGGGGAAGGTGGCGCACTGCGCCGGATGAGGGGCAAGTTCGCCTTAACTGCCCATGAATGAGTCGTAATGGCAAGGCCGCCCCTCATCAGTCACCTACGGTGACAGCTTCCCCCAAGGGGGAAGCCTTGTTAGACAATGCCCCTCGACTGTGAAGCAGTCGAGGGGCATTGTTTTTGTATCAGATACAGTTGTGCTCGCACAAAAGATATCGACTTTTCCCTGCTGTGGGCTGTGCAATTTGACAAATTGCACAAAAACCGCCGCAAAAGGCTTGCAACCGGGCCTTGCCCGTGGTATGATGGGACACATCGAGAACAGTTGTACACAAGGGGGATACATGATGGCCGAGAGGCGTTTTCTGCTGGTAGACGCGGATGTTCTGCCGGAAGTCTTTGTCAAGGTGCTGCAGGCCAAGGAGCTGCTGGCCTCGGGTGCGGTGAGCAATATCTCCGCCGCGGCCAAGCAGGCAGGCATATCACGCAGTGCTTTCTATAAATATAAGGATACGGTGTTTGACGCCGAGACCGGGCGCGAGTCCATCACCGTGGTGGCAACGCTGCTGGATAAGACCGGCGCACTGCAGGGGCTGCTGTCGGGCATTTCGGCGGCGGGCGCGTCCATCGTGACCATCACCCAGTCCCGCCCGGAGAACGGCGCGGCCCAGGTCGAGGTCACAGTCCGCACCGGCACGATGCAGATGCCGGTGGACGAGATGCTGACCCGCCTGTCCCATCAACCGTGCGTGGTGGAGATCCACAGAGGCGCGTGACCGCAGGGTAGGGGCGAGGCATGCCTCGCCCGCAGCCTTGCCGGAATAGCTCTATCGCGGGAAAGCCGCGGGCCGGGCATACCCGGCCCCTACAGAGCATATACCGAGTGAGTGTAAGAATAGGGGGATTTTTCCAATGGCTAAAATCGCAATCATGGGCTTCGGCACGGTCGGCTCCGGTGTGCTGGAGGTCTGCCGCCGCAATGCGGCCTCCATCGCCCGCCGCGCCGGTGAGCCCGTTGAGGTCAAATATATCCTGGATGTGCGGGACTTTTCCGGTTCTCCGGATGCCGCGCTTTTTACGAAATCCATCGACACGATCCTGAATGACCCCGAAATCAAGGTCGTCGTCGAGACCATTGGCGGCACAAAATTTGCCTACCCGTATGTGCGCCGGTGCCTCGAGAGCGGGCGCAGCGTCTGCACTTCCAACAAGGAGATGGTCGCGACCTACGGCGCAGAGCTGCTGGCCCTTGCCAAAGAGCACAGCGCGGCCTTCCTGTTTGAGGCCAGCGTCGGCGGCGGCACGCCGATCATCACCCCGATGCACCAGTGCCTGGCCGCCAACCATATCAGCAGCATCCGCGGCATCGTCAACGGCACGACGAACTTCATGCTGACGAAGATGAAGCGCGAGAACATGGGCTTTGACGAGGCCCTGAAAATTGCCCAGCAGCTCGGCTACGCCGAGACGAAGGACCCCGGCGACGATGTGGATGGCCGCGATGCCTGCCGCAAGATCGCTATTCTGGCCAGCCTCGCCTGCGGGCATCACGTCTACCCGGACAACATCCCGACCCGCGGCATTCGCGACATCACCGTTGCTGACATCAAGGCCGCCGAAAAGCTCGACAGCGCCATCAAGCTGATCGCCTGGTACAACGAGGGCGGGGACGGTCAGATGGCCGCGGGCGTCGAGCCGATGCTCGTCTCCAACTCGAACCAGCTGGCGGGCGTCGATGACGTGTTCAACGCCGTTTTGATGAAGGGTGATATGCTCGGCGACGTCGTGTTCTACGGCAAGGGTGCGGGCAAGCTGCCCACCGCCAGCGCCGTTGTGGCCGACGTCATTGACGCTTTGAAAGAGGGCGTCAAGGTACATGACTCGCTGTTCTGGAAGCCCGCCGAGAAGCCGGAGGGCCTGCTCGAGGACAGGAACACCTACCCGTGGTATCTGCGCGTGACCGGTGTGGCGGCGGTGCTGCTGCCCAGCGTGGCCGGTGCGGGCCATGTGGTCTTTGAGGACAACGGCGAGGCCGCCTATCTGGTCGATGCCGCCACGTCTGCGGATATTGCCGCGGTCACGGAGAAAATCGAAGTGCTGGGCGGCAAGGTCGCGCTGGCCATGAAGAAGCTGGAAGACTGAGAGGGGGGCAGGGTATATGGTAACTGTAACCGTCCCGGCCACCAGCGCCAACGTCGGCGCCGGGTTTGACTCGCTGGGTCTGGCCGTTTCGATGCACAACGTCTTTACGTTTGAGGAATCGGACCGCATTCAGATTTCGTCCGTCGATGGGACCCACGTCCCGGCGGGCAGCAACAACCTGGTCTACCGCTCGGCCCGGGTCGTCTATGACCAGCTGGGCATCCCGCTGAAGGGTCTGCGCATCACCCAGCGCAACGACATCCCGATGGCGCGCGGCCTCGGGTCCAGCTCGGCCTGCATCGTGGCGGGCATCATGGGCGCGAACGCCCTGCTGGGCGACAAGCTGACCGAGCGCCAGATGCTGACGCTGGCGACGGCCATCGAGGGCCATCCCGACAACGTCGCCCCCGCCATGCTGGGCGGCTTTGTGACCAGCGTCATCGACGAGGGCCAGGTCTACAGCGTCAAGAAGGACATTGACCCCGAGCTGGCGTTTGCGGCGTTTGTGCCGGACTTCCGCCTGCTGACCAGCAAGGCGCGCGCGGCGCTGCCCGCCATGGTCAGCCATAAGGATGCCGTCTACAACCTGTCCCGCGCGGCGCTGGCCACGGCGGCCTTCTGCGAGGGCAACTACGCGCTGCTGGGTGTGGCGACCAAGGACGTGCTGCACCAGAAGTATCGCCTGCCGCTGATCGAGGGCGGCGACGACGTCTTTGAGCTGGCGCAGGACCTGGGTGCGCAGGCCGTTTACATCTCGGGCGCCGGGCCGACCATCATGGCCGTTGTGCACAAGGACGACATCGAGTTTTTCACCCGCGCAGAGGCAGCGCTGGCTGCGGACAGCCCGCTGCACCATTTTACCGTGCATCGTCTGCTGGCCGACAACGTCGGCGCAGTGGTGAGCTGATACAGGAACAGGGGAGAGAGTACACCAATGGGCTTGATCGTACAAAAATTCGGCGGCTCCTCGGTCAAGGACCGGGACCGCATCTTCAACGTGGCGCGCATCGTCATGAACACCCGCAACGCCGGCAACGACGTTGTCGTGGTCGTCTCGGCGCAGGGCGACACCACCGACGACCTGATCGCCAAGGCGGCGGAGATCACCTCCGACCCGTCCCACCGCGAGATGGATATGCTGCTGGCCGCAGGCGAGGAGATTTCGATTTCCCTGCTGACGATGGCCTTGCAGGAGCTGGGCGTCTCCGCCATCAGCCTGACGGGCTGGCAGGCGGGCTTCAACACAGACCGCGCCTACTCCAAGGCGCGCATCAAGCGCCTGGACACCGAGCGTGTCGAGAGTGAGCTGGCGCGCAACCGTGTGGTCGTCGTGGCAGGCTTCCAGGGCCTGAACCGCTCCGACGACATCACGACGCTGGGCCGCGGCGGCAGCGATACCTCCGCCGTGGCGCTGGCCGCTGCGCTGCACGCGGACCGCTGCCAGATCTTCACCGACGTCGAGGGCGTCTACACCGCAGACCCGCGCAAGATCCCCAAGGCAACCAAGCTCAAGGAGATCACGTTTGACGAGATGCTCGAGCTGGCGTCCCTGGGCGCGCAGGTGTTGAACAACCGCAGCGTCGAGCTGGCCAAAAAGTACAATGTCGAGCTGGAGGTCATCTCCAGCATCAATCCGGTGCCCGGCACCGTTGTTAAGGAGGAGACCAAAGTGGAAGGTATGCTCATCAAGGGTGTTGCGAAGGACACCGACGTCGCCGTTTTGACCGTGAAGGACGTGCCGGATGTGCCCGGTATGTCGTTCAAAATTTTCAGCCTGCTGGCCCAGAAGAACATCAACGTTGACATCATTCTGCAGACCACGGGCCGCGACGGCAAGAAGGACATGAGCTTCACCGTGCCCCTGGGCGACGCCGAGAGCGCCGTTGCCGCGCTGAAAAACGCCACGCACCGCATCGGCGGCGGCGACATCACCGTTGACAAGACCTGCGCGAAGGTCTCCATCGTCGGCGCGGGTATGCAGAGCCACTCCGGCGTGGCCTCCACGATGTTCGAGGCCCTGTTCAACCAGAACATCAACATCAAGATGATCTCCACCAGTGAGATCAAGATCAGCGTCATCATCGACGAGGCCGACGCCGACAAGGCAGTTGCCGCCATCCACGACGCATTCATCAACTGATTGTAAGGTCTTATATAGAGGGAAATGGGTCGTCCCCCGTGCACACGATGGTGCACGGGGGACGTTGTTGTTAGGGTAAACGGGCAGAACCCTTCCGGCCTTGCTGACGCGCGGCCACCTCCCCTGATGGGGAGGCTTTCTCGCGGGCGCAGCCCGCGCAAAAAGGCGCCCCATCAGGGGAGCTGGCCGAATTTACGAGGCCTGAGGGGTTCTGCCCGTTACCCTTTATTACAAAAGCTTCTCACCTGCTGCAAACTTCGCCGTAAGCTTACTCTTGCCAAGGTACGCATACCGCTCCAAACGCTCCGCAGTGCTGAACGCCCGCATATTTTTAAGCGGGTCATCATCCAGCACCAGCGCGTCAAACGCATAGCCGTCCTCAAACAGGCCGACCTTCTCGCCAAAATCGGCCCAGAAATCTCCGCCGCCGACAGTCGCCATATACAGCGCTTCCACCATCGTCAGCGGCTTTTCACTCTGGTCGATATACCGCCAGCGCAGCTTGCTGACCTGCACGGCGGTAGCCATGACCGTGAACAGGTCCAGCGTCTGGCCGCCGGCCACGTCGCTGCCCAGGCCGACGCGCCAGCCGCCGCGCAGGTAGTGCGCCGCGGGGGCGATGCCCGCAATGACATTCTCGTTGCTGGTGGGGCAGTGGGCGATCATGATGCGGTTCTGCTTCATCAGTGCGGTCTCGTCATCGGGGCTGTAGATGCAGTGCGCCATGACAGTGGGCACGCCGCCGCCGAACAGGCCGTACCGGCTGTAGCTCTCGCCGTAGAATTTTGTGCCGGGGCACAGCTCGGCGACCCACGCAATTTCGCCCGGATTCTCGGACAGGTGACTCTGCGCAGGTACGTTGTATTCTCTTGCCAGTTCGCCGAGACCGCGCATATACTCGTCACTCGTGCTGGGGGTGAAGCGCGGCGTGATCATCGGGCGCACCGGGCCCGCGTGCAGGGTGTTTTCGGCGCGGCAGGTATCCAGCCAGCGGCGCGTCTCGGCCAGACCCGCGGCGGCGGACGGCTCACGGTAGCTGTCAGGGCTGTTGCGGTCCATACCCAGCTTGCCGACAAAGGCGGAAAGCCCCGCGCCGCGTAGCTGGTGCATCAGTTCGAGCGTTGCGTCGGTGTGCAGCGTCGCAAAGATGCAGGCGCGCGTTGTAGCGCTGTTTTTCAGGCCGCGCACAAAATAGGAGTAGCCCAGCCTGGCGTAAGCCGGGTCGGCGTAGTGGGCTTCCTCGGGGTAGGTGTACTGCTGCAGCCAGTCCAGCAGCTCCAGATCCATTGCCGTGCCGCAATAGCTGTACTGCGGCGCGTGCAGATGCAGGTCCACAAGACCCGGCGTGATGATTTTACCCGTATAGTCGAGAACTTCCACCCCGGCGGGGGCAGTCTCGCTGAATCCGGCGCACAGGCCGTTTTCGCACAGCAGATAGCCCTCGCGGACGCGGAGTGTGTCCGGGGCGGGGGTGTCGAGGAAGGTGCCTTTCAGGGTGAAAGTGTTCATATAGTATACCTCTTTGTATAGAATTGCTCTGTAGGGGCCGGGCATGCCCGGCCCGCAAGTATACGGCAGGTGTCTGCCTACCCGCGGGGCGTCGGGGACGCCGCCCCCTACAAAGCGGCGATTCCAGACTCTATTATAAACAATCTACCCCATCTGTTGCAAGTTTTTTATTTACTTTACGTCGCTAAAGCGGTATAATACTAATATCTATTGATGTTTGAAAGGAATAACGATTTGGAACGTAAACAACTCGCGCCCGGCGTTTGCATTACAACGCTGGATGCTTCTAAATTCAACCGCTGCCGCATCACGCTGCATCTGCGCTTTCCGGCAAAGCGGGAATCTGCCACCGACGCCGCGGTGCTGGCCCTTGTGCTGGAACGCGGCTACGCGGCCTGCCCCGATATGACCGCGCTGTCCCGCCGCCTGGCCGAGCTGTACGGCGCGGACCTCGGCGTTGACCTGGCCAGCGCGGGCACGGACCGCGTGCTCTCCGCCGATATCTGCGGCATCAAGGACGCTTACGCGCTGGCGGGGGAGAACCTGACCGCCGCCTACGCCGACATTGTGTTCGGCACGATCTTTGACCCGTATCTCGTGAACGGCGCGTTCGACCCCGAGGCCGTGCGCATCGAGACCGAGACCCAGGCCCGCCGCCTTGAGGCCGAGTTCAACTCGAAGCGTCTCTACTGCGTGCGGCAGGCCCGCCGCAAATTCTACGGCGACACCCCCGCGGGCATCGAGCTGGGCGGCTACCCCGGCGAGCTTGTCAATGTGACGCCGCAGAGCCTCAAGGCCGAGTATGACCGCATCCTCTCCACCGCGTACATCGACGTGATGGTGCAGGGCGTCGATGAGGCCCGCGTGGCCGATATGCTGCTGAAAAAGCTCGACGGCATCCGCCGTGACCCGCGCCCGTTTGCCGCGCCCATCGCCATGCCCGCCACGCCGCTGCGCCATTTTAAAGAGGAGATCCCCGGCCTGACCCAGGCCAAGCTCTGTATGCTGTTCACCACGGGCGAGGCCAACCCCAACCCACCCAGTGTCAGCATCCTGCGCGTCGCCATGAGCGTGCTGGGCGGCTCTGCCACCAGCCGTTTGTTCCGCAACGTGCGCGAGAAGCAGTCCCTTTGCTACTACTGCGGTTCTGCCGCCCAGCGCGCCACCGGCGTCATGATGATCGACTCCGGCGTCGAGCCGGGCAAGGAGCAGCAGGCCGAGGCCGCCATCATTGCCGAGCTGGAGGGCCTGAAAAACGGCCCCATCACCCAGGAAGAAGTGGACGACTGCCGCCGTGGTCTTTTGTCCAGCATGGACGCCCTCGGCGACAGCCTGGCCGCGCTGGAAAACTGGTACTACGGCCAGATCACACGCGGCGAGCCGCTCTACCCGCCGGAGTACGGCAAGGTGCTGACCAGCGCCGTCAGCTTGGACGAGGTGCGCCAGACGCTGCAGAGCTACAGCTATTCGGTCTGCTACGCCGTGACCGCCGAGCCGGGCACGCAGGGGAAGGGAGGCAGCGAGGATGTTGAATAACGATCACGAGAGCTTCGCCGCTGCCCAGGCGCGCGCCGCTGCCGCCGTCAGCTGTGAAAGCGTCGTGCTGCCCAGCGGCCTGACCGTGCTCTGCCGCACGATGCCGGGCTACAGCAGCGTCCACGCGATTTACGCCACGGGCTTTGGCTCCGTCCACCGCGCGTTCAGGCTGGACGGCAAACAGATCACACTGCCCGCCGGTACGGCGCATTTCCTGGAGCACAAAATGTGCGAGACGCCCAAGGGCGACTCCTTCACCTTCTACGCCAAGACCGGCGCGTCGGCCAACGCCTTTACCAGCTATGACCGCACCTGCTACCTGTTCTCGGCAACCCAGAAAATTGACGAGAACCTTGACATTCTGCTGGGCATGGTCGGCAAGCCGTGGTTCACCAAGGCCACGATTGCCAAGGAGCAGGGCATCATCGGGCAGGAGATCAAAATGTACGACGACAGCCCGGACTGGCGGCTCATCACCGGCCTGTTCGAGTGCTTGTACCACGAGCATCCCATCCGCAGCGATATCGCGGGCACGGTGGAGAGCATTGCTGAGATCACGCCGGAGATGCTTTACGACAGCTGCAAAGCCTTCTATGCACCGGGCAATATGGTGCTGGCGGCTGCCGGCAACACTACCATGGAGCAGATCCTGGCTGCCTGTGAGCGCCACGGCCTGATGAGACCGCGCAGCACCGAAAGAGTGCAGCGGCTGTGGAAGCCGGAACCCATGACGCTGGCGGCAGCCCATAAGACCCTGAAAATGCCGGTGTCCAAGCCCTGCTTTGGCCTCGGTTTCAAGGAAGAGCCGCTGCCGGAGGGCGACCTGCGCACCGAGGCGCTGTATGACCTCATCCTCTGCTGCATCGTGGGCGGCATGTCGCCGCTGTACCGCCGCCTGTACGACGAAGGTCTTGTGAACCCCGGCTTTGGCGGGGAGGTGCTGCGGGTGGACGGCTGCTGCTGCATCCTGTTCACCGGCGAGAGCGATGCCCCCGATGCCGTGAAGCAGATGCTTCT
>ERZ773170.479-NODE-479-length-40176-cov-8.641784_pt1 | contig 40176 bp, 72 predicted proteins | sample MGYA00581002_ERZ773170 | MGnify/ENA primary metagenome ERZ773170 (study PRJEB29015, sample SAMEA2737811) | human gut metagenome | biome: human gut; feature: human-associated habitat; material: faeces | place: China | collected 2012 ... | reverse complement strand
CCGACCCTGTTCCGTATTCATAGATTTGTGCAAGCATTTTCCCTTTTGCGTTCTCACCCGGAATCCTCGGTGCCACACCCATCAGCAGCACCCCCGCGCAGCACATGCCGAAGATTTTTTACAATGTTTCATGCTAAACCTCCATCAACTTTGAATGACCCACCGCGCCCGGATCTCGGCGGTGGGCTTTTTTTTCACCTTAACCAGCACCGAATTGTACGCCGTGACCGTCACGCCGTCGTTGATGATGTCCTGCACTTCATTCAGCACATCATCGGTAGCGGGCACCCCGGTCTTGTCGTAGCCGATGCCGGACAAAAACTCGCTGGCAGCCGTCACCACCGGCGCATGGCTGTTCGCGCAGGTCAGCGTAGCCGTCTGCTGGTACAGCAGGTCTTTGGCCTGGTCGGCGCTGCTGCAGGCCGTCCACCCGTTCAGCGTAAGCCTGGCGTAGTAGATGTTGGAGACCTTGTCCGTGTACTTAAAGATGTCCGTGTTCCGTCCTTGCGGGTCGTAGGTGGCACGCATCATCGTAGCCGTTCCAGCATGCAGCTGCTCCAGCTCAGTTTTAATTTGGGTAAGAAAAGCAGCAAATTGTTCTTGCATCATCTTGGTATCAACGTTTACCCAATCCGTCACAAGCCCGCATACTGTGCTGTCAAGTCGTTCATCGGTAATATTGGCCGCCGTGATTTTGCTTGCTGCCGCAGGAATTGCAATCTGTGCAAGCGAAATCTGCCGCAACAGACTATTGTTTGTAAGTGCCGGTGCAACAGGTGTAGAAGCCGCAGTACCTTTCAGCACTTCAATGCGCGGTTTTGCTGCATAGTCTACTGTGTCCCAACTCACAACAACACGGTCAATACGCGGCGATACAGCATTCGCCAGCGGGATTGTCAGCTGTAACTCGCTGCCGTTCTGTTCTTTGGTATCATTCCAAAAAACTGTACCGTCTGCTTTGTCGTTCGCAAGCCAACCAACGCCATCAGATACCCTTACCGTCATATTGCCGTTTGCAGTAACACTTAAATTGCCGTCCGCGCCAAACACGCCGCTTGTACGACCGTGCAGCCACTTCATGACATTTTGTGCCCCGATGTATTCGTCAACATTATTCGGGAAATTTTTAATTTCTGCCACTGTCTCACCTCAACACTGTTAAAATCGGGTCGCCAATAACCAGCTTAACGCTCGACCCGTTTGCATCCTGTGAATACTTTGCCGCCGTTATTCTTGCCTTGTACTTTACACCCAGCCGCAAAGAAACGCACCAAACCAAATCTCCGACATTATATGCCGTGCCCAGTTCATCGCCGTCCGCGTCAATGTCAAATCCGTTTCGGTTCAAATGGCTACCTAGCTGCAACGCTGCATACTGCTTAACGCGCGTCTGAAACGCAGCGTTTGTCTCGCCATCCTGCTGTGCGTCTCCGCTGAACCTCGCCCATAGTTCGCGCCGTTCCGCATCGCTGGCCGTGCCAGCCTGCACCACAAACTTTGTACCGTCTTTGTACTGCGCTTCACAGTAGCACACATTTTTGTATTCAGAAATATCCTTGTCAACTACCAGCCCCGGCGCCGTTCCGCGTTCCTGCACAAACAGGACCGCGTTTAATCCCTCTGTGCGGTCAACGCCCTTATACAATTCAAACGTTTCCGTTTTGGCTCTGTAGTCCAAAACCATCCGGTTTCCAATCTCGGCATCTGTCAAAATCGGCTGTATGCAGTTTAACAGTTCATCCCCGTACACCTCTGTTGCTTTCACGGTTTCTGTCAAGCCTTTTTTCTTCGCCAGCAGTACAGGCAGCCCGCGCAGGTTGGCAGTAATAACGCTGTATACATCTGTTTCCACGTTGGCAATGCTAGCAGTTGCCGCAATAACACGCCGGTTCAGTTTGTTGTTCAGGCTGTAACCGTTCAACGTGATTTCGCTGTTATCGCAATCGAACTGTATTTCTTCCACCGTATACGCAAGTCTTCGCTCTACAATGTACAAAACAGCATCCAGCTCCACTATCCCGATGTTGTACTCATCCATCGGCAAAACTACCGTAAATTTTCCCACATCGTTATAGTAGTCGCTGAATTCGCTGCTGATCGCGTGTGTGATTTCGTGTCGGTTACTAAGGTCAGGGGAGAACAGCTCTAATCTCATATTACCGTTACACCCGCACTTTCTTCCGCAAACGAAACACTCATCTCAACGTTTTCAAGCCCACTGTCCGCAGTAGGTTTCCACGCATTATCGCCCGTATGGATTCTGTATAGTGTACTTTCAAGCGTAAGTGCACCCCGGCAGTCACCGTCCTTAGAGCTTGTGACCGTTGTTTTTCCGTGCGATGTCTTAATAACGACACGCTCATCTTCCACAAGCGTTTTTTCCAGCCGCAGCACTTCACCTGTCAGCATGTTTTCAATGCCTACATTTGTTGCCGTCTCGCCAACGCAATTGATTTCCAGAATAAACGGAACATCAAACTGCCCGAAATTCTGCAAAACAATGTATTTCAGCACAATGACTTTGCCGAAATAATACGTTTTGCTGATATTCCATGGAAATTTAAAACCTTTTTGCACGCCGCGCAGCTGCATTGCCTTTCGTTCGCCACTTTCCCAATACGGGTAGGGGGCAAGCAAGCCAAGCTGAAACGGCGCACCGCGTTTTGATGCGCCAATGGTAGGCGATGCCGTTACAATAACGTCTATGTGCCAGTCCCCGGCATACAACACCCCTGTCAGGTCAGGCCGTACAACGGTCATAAGCGCGTCTTTCAGCGCTTGCGCGTCATTGCCTATAACTCTGCCATTGATGGTAATAGGCCGCGTCTGAATGGCCTTGGATTGCACCGTAGCGCCTACTTGACCGATACCCTGCGCCGTGTTGGCAGTAACCGAAATTGTATCAATGCCATCCGGCTTGCTTATAAGATAACCATGCTCATAGTCAAACACGATAGACTGCCCCAGCGAGTTGACGTATTTAAAAGTCTTGCTTAAAAAACTCATATCGCCCACCTTGCCCGCTGAAAATACGCTGCTGTACTTGCTGCCAGTTCAACCGGTGTCTGCTTTGCCGCGTAAATATTTTGCGTTAGGGTAAAACCGTTGCTGCTGCCCTTACCGCGTCTGTAACTGTCAGCCTCATCGGCTGTCAGAACCATTTCACCGCGATGCAGATTCGCCACATAGTTATTAAAAGGCACATAATCCAAGCCGCCTGCGTGGCTGCCGTCAGACCCCGTGTTGTTTTTCACATCACTTGCATTGATGACAAAAATGCTCTTGATGCCATCCCACAAGCCCTGCACGAAGCTGACAAGACCACCCCAAACAGCCGCAATGCCACCCTTGATGCCCTCAACAGCGTTTTGGCCGACCGTAGAGAAAAAGTCAAACACCCCTTCAAAGATGCCCTGAATCGACTCCCACGCGCTCTGAAAGTCACCAGACAACACAGCGTCAATTGTAGAAAACACGCCGGTAATCAAATTAAACACAGTCTGGAAAAAGCTTACCGCAACATTCCAGATGCTTTGAATAATGATCCACGCGCCCTGGAAGAATCCGCTAATAATCGGTGCAAACGGCGCAAAGATAACCACAATTGCCTGGAAGATAGCCTGAAAAAATGCGCTTGCCCATGCCCATACAGTTTGTACAAGGCTCCATGCAGCGCTGAACGCTTCACCGATGCTCTGTATGACTGGTGTCAAATCTGTAATGACCTGCGTAACGACTTGCCCAATAACCTGCATAGCCGCTTCAACATAAGGCTGCACCCATGCTACAAGCTCTTCGATTTTTGCCCAGATGCTTTCAATAACGCCATTTACAGAATTTCTGAAATCTTCGTTCTTCGCATACAGCACAGCCAAAATGCCAACCAGTGCGCCAATTGCAACCACAACCAGTGCAATGGGGTTTGCTGCAAAAACCGCATTAAAAGCAGCTTGCGCTTTTGCCGCTGCCGCCTGTGCCAACGTCATAAGAGAAATCTTCCCTGTAAGCAATCCGGCAAGAACTTCGGATGCCTTTAATGTGCCATTGAGCGCACCCTGTGCAATTTCCGCGTCAGAAAGTCCCATGCTGAACAAAGAAACAGCAACCTTAGCTTCGTCAAAAGCCGTCACCATCTTTTGGATTTTCGTCCCGATTTGCCAGCCTTTTACAGCTGCACCAACCGTCACAAGTGCTGGTGCGATTTCTTCAATTACAGGCACGACTTTTTCAGCTGCTGTTTTAACATTATCAAAAATGTCAAGCAAGAACGAAAAGTCAGAGTTTTCAATCGCGCTTGTCATCCCGGAAATAATTGCGTCTCCAAAAAAAGAAAACACATCAGCAACAATGGGCTGCAATTCGCTTGCTACGCTGCTTAACCCGCCGAAAAGTGCCTTCAATCCCTCTTCAATAGTCGGTTCAAGCTCCATAATCACGCTGCTTACATAAGGCGAAAGCTGTATGACCAGTTCGCTCAAGCCATCAATCAAAGTAGGCACAATTTCTTTGATGCGCGGTATAATGTTGTTCCCGGCAGTAATAACACTGTCAACAAGGTTGTCCACCAAGGATTGAAAGTCTTGCTCCGGGTCTGCAATTCCGGTCAAAAGATTTTCCCAAGCGCTCTTCATCGACGCTGTACTGCCTTGAATTGTAGTTGCAGCTTCCTTGCTGGTCGTTCCCATGATGCCCATGTTGGCCTGCACGACATGAATCGCTTGTACAATGTTCGCATAGGACATACTGGTTGAATCGACCGTTACGCCAAGCTCTTTCTGCGTGTCTTTCATGGCAGCAGCTTCTTTGATAAGCCGCTTCATCTCAGCCTGCGTACCGCCGTAGCCCAGTTTTAGGTTGTCAAGCATTGTGTAGTTCTGCTTCGCAAAGCCGTTGTATGCGTCTTGAATGGACGAAATATTCGTACCCATCTTGTTCGCATTATCGGTCATATCCGAAATTGCAGTATTTGCCATTTGCGCGGCTTTTTCTGTGTCACCACCCAAACTTGAAACCAGTGCCGCCGCAAACGATGTGGATGTTTCCATGTAATCATTTGCTGAAAGACCCACATTCTTGTATGCGTCTTTTGCGTAGTTCTCTATGATTCCCGCGCTATCTTTGTACAGCGTTTCCACGCCACCTGCAAGCTGTTCGTAGTCTGCATAGCTGTCCAACGATGCCTTGCCGATTGACACGGCCATGTTTGCAGCGGTTTTCCCGATTTCCGTAATTCCGTTGGTTACATTCCGCAAACCGTCCGAAACGACATTTCCAAGCAGCGTACCGCTAAACACGTCCATCAAAGACGATGCGCCGCCTTTTGCCTTCTCGACGCCTTTTTCATAGTCGTCTGTATTCAGACTTAATTTTGCATATAAGTTAAAAACGTCCAATCTATCACTCCCTTCTTGAATTTTTGCTTTATTTGCTGTATTCTAAGCAATAGGAGGTGTTTTTTATGGCAAAAGCAAAGAATGCGGTAATCGCCGGTGATTTTATGGGCAAAAAAGTGTCTGTTTCATTTGGAAAAGTCTCTATGGACGTTGGTGGGCTATCAGCACTTGAACTAAACAGCCGTACTGTTGCCGGTTACTCTGTGGTAGATGAAACTCACAAAACATCTATGGCTTCCGGCGTTATGCGCGGCATGGTCGGCGGTGCTTTGTTTGGTGGTGCTGGCATGGTTGCCGGTGCAATGACTGCCAAGCAAAAAGGCGTTTATCAGGTTGTTATACAGCTTATAGATGACCCGCAATGGCGTTACAGCGGCAAGCGCTTCCTGTTGGAAGTTGACGAGCCAACCTATAAAGCCATTATCAAAAATTGTTTCTAAGTTTAGCCGCCCTCTGTTTGGGCGGCTTTTTTCTCTGCTTCTTTCAACCCATGCCGCGCCGCAAAGTCTTTGAAATCCGCCTGCACCTGTTCTGGTGTCCTCGTATCCACTTTGGGCGGGTGGATAATGTCAATATATCTCGCTGGCCTGTCCGTTACGCCTGTCACAGCTACCACAAGGCTCCACGCACTGTCTGTCATGTACACCTTGTAAAGCTGTTCTTCAAAATCAGCTTTCAAAGCGTAAGGCAGCGCCGACACAAGCGCTTTTGCGCTCAGTTTCGGCATTTTTAGTAGTACAGGGATTACTTGTTCTGCCCGCCAGCGAGATACGATTTGAAAAAATCAACAAAGCCCTTATCGTTTACCAGGACGTAAACTTGCTTGCAGGTGACAAGGAAATTCTGTTTGCCGATTTCTTCCACCGTCAGACTGTTAAACGGTGCAAGGATTGCGTATACATCCTCGCGGTGCTGCTTTAACGCAATGTTCAGCAACTTAACGATTTTCGCAAGGCCGAAACGCTGCATTGCAATGCGGGTCGTTTCGCCCTTCGGCATCGCTTTCTGCATCTCTTTCACAAGCGCTTCATCATCAATCAGGTTTGTGATGGGCTGCGCGATCTGCAATACAACTTCCAGTGCTTCATCGGTGCTAAGTTCAGAAAAAATCCGCATTAGGCTTCATCCTCTCCTGCTTTGATATACACCTCGCACGGCACAGTGTCCTGCGCGGTGATGGAGTAGTGCGCCGTGTATTCAAAGCTCATCTGGCCTTTTTCCTTGTCTCCCGTCTGCAAGCTGAAACCGCCGGTGGACAGCGTATTCAGCATGTGAATGGCACAGAAACCGCCATTCGTAGTGCCGTGCTTGTCCGAATAGTCGCACAGCAACCACAAATCCGTGAAATCACTGTCTTTCAAGTCGTTGCGCGGCGTAATTTTGGACACCTTGGAAGTAGTCGTAACATCCGCAGCGCCAAGCATGCTCTTGGCATTCTCTGCCGATGCCGAAACATAAGTGCCGCTGCACTTGACTTCCCACGATTCAATCTGCTTCAGCTCTTTCATGTTCTTGGGGCAGTTGTCGATATCCTCGCCGAAGTCGGTAAAGCTCGGCACAGCCGTAAAGTTGATGCCGCCGGTCGTAGCGCCCAGCAGCGCACTTTCTTCCGGCGCAGTACCGGCAGCCGGGTCAAACGTAGTTGCAAGATAGCCCGCGTTCAAGACCAGTTCTTTAAACGCAGATTCGGGAATACGAGTAAATTTCATGCTTTCACCTCAATTTAGGCATAAAAATTCGGCGGTAACGTTAATGTACCGCCGTTTTAGGTTTTTGTCTGTGTCATCTGCCAGCGATTGGCAGAACGGGGAGCCGCGTTTTAACCAAATCAAGCCGCCATCTACCGGCAGCGTCACGCCGCCAATGCCCAGCGCGTCCGAAAGCTCAAGCGCCTTTGCATTGGGCACCGCTTCGCTCGTGGTATGGAACCACATGTTGACCGTCAGCGATACCGCACCGCCGCCCCATGCGTCAAACACAGCATCATAGGTCAAGTAGGGGAGTACAGCGTCATCCGGCACGGCGTTGCTGGCGTATGCGGTCATAAACTGCCCGAAAAACTGCTGTAATGCAGCGCCCTTTGTCATGTCGGCAATCCCTCCCGTAATCGTTCAGCCGTAAAACTTTTTAGGTTTTGCAGCATCGGGGAAGCGCTTGCCGGAGCTCGCTTTTCTTCCGGGCGGCTCGTGACCCGGAAATATGCCCCGGTCGTCACGTCCTTGTACACGCTGCCGTACTCGATGGGCACATCTTTCCGCACAATGCCGGTATACACGCTGGTCACACCCTGCGCTTCGGCCTGCCGTGCTTCAAGGCTGCTGTCCAATGCAACGTAATTCGCAAACTCTGCGCCCTCGCTCCACTCGGTAGCATAGCCGCCCTCGCCGTCAGGCTTTGTCAGTTTGTCCATAATGATGCAGCTGCGCGAAAAATCATCTAAAAGGCTCATAGCTTTCTCCATTTGTTTAGCCGGAACGCAAACACGCCCTGCCAGCCCGTCACAGAGCCGCCAGAATTGCCGTTCGCGCTCGATTTGGTGTAACTATATCCCGCAAAGCTCTCACTTTGAAATGGGCTGTTTGCGGCGTTTTCGTACTGGTCGCGCCAGATTTTGATTTCTTCGGAAAGCTTTATAAATGCAGGCGGAACACTTAAAGCCCAGACAGCTCCCTCAAATGTTTCGTCCTGCAGAGAAACGTTGCCATACTCGTAAACGCCGTCGTTAAAAACGCTGCCGACAATGCGGAAATACTGCCCGAGAACAAGAAAAGGCAGCGAAACGCTACCATCCTTGATTGTAAATGTGCCAAGGTGAACGCCATTCGGCGCAACAAACCAGTTCCGGCACTCACGCATCAATTCTTCAAGCATTACGCTGCCTCCTTTTATCAGCCCTTGGTGTTTACAGCGGCCTTAGCCGCAGCAGGATTGACAGTGATAACCGCAATGCCGTCCAGGTACTCGGCCCACAGCGCCATGCCCATAACCGCAAAGCTCTCACCAACAGCAGTGCCATAGTTGCCCTGAGCGTGGAAGCCGATCAGGGGAGTTTCGCCGCTCACGGTGTAAGTCAGGCCCAGGCTCGAAAACTCGCTAGAGGGGTCAACATAGTACAGGTCAATGTTCTCAACGGGGGTTGCAATGACCTTGTTGCGGGCAATCTGAGTTGCGGGCAGCAGGAACAGGGTGCTATAGCCCATAAAGTTCTTGATGTAGGTCAGGCCGAAAGCGTTCTGCACGGTCACCTGCGCACTGCCCAGATAGTCGTAAGCATCCAGGATGTTCGCAAAGCCGACTACTTCGGTCACATCCTTCTGAATGGTGGCAAACTTGTTCAGCACCTCGCCCTGTGCCTTCGCCAGAGCGGCCTGCCAGGAGGCAGCTTCGCCGGTCAGGCTGCCGGTGTTCAGGAAGGTGTAGAATTTGCTCATCACCTCGTTTTGCAGCTTGGTGAGGAAAGCATCGTCGGACTTCTGTACGGCAATAGTCGCGCCATACTTGTCCACATCCTCGATGGGCACGGCTTTTGCGTACTTTTGCAGGGTGATGTCTTCCTTTGTGGCCGGGGTGATAGTGGTTTTGCTATAGGGGATTACAGCACCGGCGGGCACAGTGCCGCTCTCCAGCGCAACGCTAGCGGTGTAAGACACCAGCGAGGTGCCCGCCTGCTTGCGGATGGGCCGCATGATGCCGTAGATTTCCCGCAGTGCCTCCCAGTTGTCGGCAAAGCGGGTCACAAAATCCAGCTCGCGAGCAGTCACGCCGGTGTAGACATTGGGCAAACTGTCGCGGGGGGTGGTCAGGGTTTCAACTTTAGTTGCTGCCATTTTAAGGCTCCTTTCATGTGTTCTGGTTGTTCAGATTTTCTTCGATGGCCTTCAGGCGTGCTTCATAATCCATGACATAGCGCCCTTTTTCATCTTTTTTGTAGATGTCGGCCATTGTGAGATTTGCGCCGCCGCTGTTGGCGGGCGGGGTGGGCGTGTCGGCTCCCTTTGTGCTGGTGGTGGTGATGTACTCGCTGTAACTGTCCTTCAAGCTCTTTTCCAGCTTGTCAGCCTCTTTCACAGCTCCGTCATCGTTCAGCTCCAGCGCATCAAGCAGGCCGTCAGCCTTTGCCAGCTTCGCCACGCTCTGCAAGCGCTTTTCGGATACGCCGATTTTCTTCAGCACGGCTTCCACTGCCTTTTCTTTGGCAGCGGTCGTCTTTTCGGCATCAACGGTCTTTTTGTAATCCTCAAAAGCCTTGTGCTCGGATTCATACTTTTCCTTGTAACCGTCATCGCCCTTTCCTTTCAGGTCGTCCAGTTCCTTTTGAACGCCGGGAAGTTTTTCCGCATCAGCTTTATAGCGGTCAACGTCCGCTTTCAGGCCATTCACGGTATCGGTGTGGGCCTCGATAATAGTGTCTTGCTGCTCTTCGGTCAGCCCCATGCCTTTAAGCAGCTTACGGGTAATTGCCATGTTGTTTTGCTCCTTTTCTTCGGTGCCGGTCCTTCGGCATTAGCATTTATTCAAAACAGCAGTTCTTCGCTGTTTTTGCGTATAAAAATAGCAACCGCCGATAAAATCTCGGTAGTTGCTATGTAACCTTGCCTTTTACGGTTTCACTTCAACGCTGGGCAACACATTTGTGTGGAAATACAGCTTGTAATGATACGGGTCTGTGTGTGTTCCTGTAATATCCTCGACAACATACATTGTGTAGTCATTTAGGTAGATGTAATTTTTCCTGTAAGTATCGGGGCCAACCTTTACAGTGCAGACAAGCTCGTTGCTGGAATTGTTGGAGATAGACATATATCCCTCGGCTTCCATAATGACCTTGTCTGTTCTGGCGTTGTATACGGTGATTTTTCGTTCGCTCTCAAAGTAATCGGCCTGTTTAGAAATATTGGAGTTTGCTTTGGCGGCTTCGGAACAGCCGCACAAAAGCAGCGCCGCAGCCATAATCGTGATTGCGATATAAAGAATCTTTTTCATGTGCTTTCCTCCCAATAAAAAGAGCCGAGCGGCTTATTTGCCTTTCAGCTCTGCTTCGATGATTCTTTTGTACTGTTCGCCGTGCTCGGCAACGGCAGGCTTGATAAAAGGCTTTGCCCGTTGGCCGTGCGTCAAATGCCAATCGCCTTTTGCATCTTGGTACACCCACGGCGTTTGTCTGCCGCCAGGATAGTAAATGCCCGTGCCGCACTCCACATACACGCCGTATTCGCTGTTTGTGCCCACGTAGGCAGCCCGTTCGCCGTTGTCTGCTACTGTATGAGTAATGCTGTTGCGTAGGTTGCCTGTGTCCACGGGGCATAGCTTTTTAGCGTACCCTTCAGCCACAAGCCCGCATTTTTCAAGCCCGCGTGCAAGGGCAGCGTCAAGGGCTGAAAGCACCTCGTCGCTGTGGTCGTCAAAGATGATTTTCATTTTTCAATCTTTCCAGTGTTCTGCACAGCTCCTTCCTTCCAGCTTTCCCACTGCGCATAGGTCATATCTGATACAAGTATGCTCTTTCCCGTTTCCGGGTCGCGTGCACGGCGCAGCGGGTTCGGTGGTTTTGGCACATCGTCAAGCGCTGCAATTAGAGTACATCGGCAGTTATACACCAAATAGCCCGGTGCGCTTGCATCGCCGGGAAACATAATCTCATAGCCGTCTACTTTAAACGGCTTGTCATTGTCAACTGTCTGACCGTCCAGCATCGCGTGCGCATGGCGTGTGCGGTTATCCAGCGTTGCCAGCCATTGCTTTTTCAGCTTTATGCCCATGTCTTGTGCGGCGCGGTAAGTATCTAGCCTTCCCGCGTTCTGCGCTGCTGTAACCGCCGTTCTAGCGGTTCGGATAGCGCTTGTGCGGTTCATATCCTGCATACGGCTTTGTAAATCGTTGGCGATTTTCGGTATGCTTTTGCCTTGCAGGATGGAGCTTGTCACGCTGGCGGTAATCTGTTGCTTGCCGTATTTCAGGTCAATTCCGCGCCGCAATGCCCGCTTTGGCGGGTAGTACGGCATCAAGTCTGGCTGTTCAACAATCAGACGTTTAACGGTCTGCTCATCCCACAGCGTAAAATCTGCTTTGTCGGAAACCTGCTCGATTTTGTAAGCTGCATAATTGCGGTTCAGCGTGTAAATGCCCGGCGTTGCGTCATTGACATAGGCCACAGCCGTTGCATTGGCATCGGTGTATCTTTCCGCAACTTTATCGCGCAGGGCTTCAAAACGCTTTCCGCGCCCTATCTGCGCAAGCCGCCATTGCTTGTATTGCGGCTCTGAAATCGTTCCGTTTTTGACCTTTTCCAGCATATCAGCATCGCGCTTTTCAAATTGCTTGAAATACGCGGTCACGGTATCGCTTAATTCATCGGCTACCTGCTTGTACAACTTGGAAATCCTTGATTCCAGCTCTGCAAGCTGTTTGTCGGTCAGCTTATGACCTTCGTCTGCTTTTGGCATATCTCGATACCCTATGCTCAATTGATAAATTTGCAATGCAAGCCATCGTACAGGTGCTTATATAGCTCCCTTTCAATTTCGTCCTTGTAGACATTCACGACCTGTCCATTTACTATCGTCTTGACTGTTTCCATGAGAACGGGGGCTGCCATATCTGATTTTGATGGCATCGCTGCTGATTCGGCCATATTTCTATGCTCGTAATAGGCGCATGCCTCCATCCACTTATGAGAGCACTTATCAACATTGGAGCACGTCATGCACTTTTCTTGGATCTTAGATATTGCCCTCATCATTCTACCTCCATTTGGATTCGGTTGATTTCCTCCGCCGCCTTTCGCCGCATCAAGTCTTCGTACTGGTCTGCATCACCGTTAATGGTCAGAAGTTTTCTGGTTGTGTACTCAGCGTCGTAGTATTCTGCGCCGAGAAGCACAGTCTGCGCCTCTTCCTGCTTATTGATAATCTGGTTGCGCGTGTAAGTTGGTTCATCATCAAGCCCAGCAATTGCCAAAATGCCCTTAATGCAGCGCGAGACCCAACTCTCAAATTTGTCTGTTTTCAAATCCAGCGGAACATAGCTTGCCTTAATAGCCGTTGCTGTCTGGTTTCCGGCGCTCACGGCAGATGCGTCAAACGCCTGAAAATCCGTGTACAGCTTTTTGGTCAGCATGTCAATGGTGGCTTGCGTTCCCTGAAACGGCGCTTCAATGCTTTGCGGCGTTGCTTTTGCGCCCTCATCACCATCTGCATGGGCAACGTGGGTAGTTTTAAGCCGCTCCACAAACTTTGCATCGTCAATTTCATCCATGCCGCCGCAGTTCGTCAATACCCAATAGATAAGATTGCCTTCATCCACGTTGTTGACCATGTTGCTGCTGGCAAGGTCGAGCGCGTCAACGGTGTTTTTTCTGCCGCACAGTTCGCTGCGTGCCAGTTCACCGTTTTTCAGCGGGATAATGGGAAATCCGGGATAATTCTCGCCGTCATAAATTTCTGTGCCGTCAATCTCCGAGTACCGAACTTTCAACTTGTACGGCAGTTTTCCGTTTAAGTTTAACCTGCGCACTTCACCGTTGCGCGGCTTGATGTAGTTAGTGTAACCGTCCATCTCGTACAGAGTTGCCCGCAGCGGTTTGTCCGGGTCAATCTGCCAGAACCGGATTCCAGCTTTTAGTGCGCCGTCTTCTTCATCGTATAACGGCACAAACTGCTCCGGCGCGAACACCTGAATATGGTCAAGATTCCAGAATACGAAAGACTGCCCACCAATCAACGCATGGCGGGCAGCATCCATAATATTTTCATCAAACGTAGCGCCAAGTGCCTTTTTTGTGGCCTCACTGTTAAACGCAACGCCGTTGCCCAGCAGGTAAGAAACTTCCTGATCTACAACAAATCCAAAAAACTTGCTGGCAATCTTGTGGTTTGCTGTGTACATATCGGGATGCGCTTTTCCCTCAAGGTCGTACACCATTTTTTCGTAGCGGTTGATTGTGGGATTTTCGCCCCAATAGTACAGCTTTGCATCCAGCATGTCCCGCGTCTTTTTCTGGCCTTTAAAATCGTTGATGGTGTCAAACACAAACCCCATGCGGGAACGTTCATCTTCACCGACCGCCACAAAGTCTTGATATGTTCTGATTTTCCCTCACCGCCTATCTGTAAATGCTTTGATACTTCATTGCCGTATTGTCTCCGGCTTTGTTCGCTGTGCTTTCCATCCCATACCGCACCGCGTCGATGTGGTGGTTGTTGATGTCGGGATAGCCCTCCAGCACTTCGCCCGTTTTAGCGTCGCGCTCGTATTCGTACTCGCTGAATTCCTTTACTGTGTCCGGGCATCGTTCTGGATCAATGACAATCGCTTCCAGCATTTGCAGCCACTTTGTGCCATAGCGAACCGATTTCGGCCCTTTGCGGGCAGGGAATGTTTTCACGCCGTACTTGTTATAGTCGGCGATGGATTTCGGCTCTGCGCTATCCGCGCAGACTTTGTCCTCGCGCGTCAGCCCTCTATCCAAAAGCAGCTGTGCCGTGTCCCTATTGCTGGTTCTGCGCCGTGTCAGCTCATCAAAGATGTACAGCGTGCGCCGCGCCGCGTCATAGTGCATAGCATTGTATGCCCAAGGGTCAGGATACCAGCCCCAGTCCACGCCGCGCTTGATGCGGTCAAAGCTGGCAATCTGTTCATCGGTGATTTTCTCAATGCGCAGATTCTCAAATACTGCCGTGCCGCTGCCGACAACCTCACCAAGATACTCATGCCGATATGCTGTTTCGTTTGTGCGCTCCAAGTATTCAGCATCGGTCATGAACCGCTCTCCGAGCCATTCCGTAGGCGTTGTCTTGTAGGTGGAATGATGTACCAGCTTGCCTTCGCGAGCTTTCAGCGCGTAGCCGTTCGCCCAGTTCCGCGCCATTGCGGGCGGGTTGAAGCTCTTGAACGTGATGAACCAGTCACCGCCGCGCAAGCAGGATTGCTCCACATTTCGGATTTGCTCCTCACCGTCAAACTGGTCAAGCTCTTCAAACCACGCAATCCCGATGTAGCCGAACGGCATCTTGATTGACTTTACTTTTCCTGGGTCGTCCATGCCAAAAAAAAGCACCTTTTGCCCTGTCGGCAAATAGGTGCATTCCATAGGGGAGACTGTGCAACGAAAACGGTTTTGCAAACCAAGCTCATTGATTGCCCAGACAATCTGCGCATAAACGCTTGTGCGCAGTGTGTTGCCGACCTTGCGGAACACTGCCGCGTGGCATTGCGGATGTTTGATTAGCTGCAAAATCAGCTCTATGCTTATATAGCTGGATTTTGTGCTACCTCGCCCGCCTTTTGCGACAAGCTCTTTTACATTGCCCGCCTTGATTTCGCGGTGAACTTCTCTAAAGCAAGGGGAAACCATATCCGACAATTTACAAGTCATCTATGATTTGCACCCCACTATCTTCTTTCTGTTCCGGCGCATCGCTCTGCCCCAGATACTGTTTGCCGAGCCATATTGCCATATTTGCGTTTTTTTCGGCAAGCGCAAATTGATGCCGGCGCAAGGAACATCTTCCTTTTCCGCGCTTTTGCTTGAAAACTACGGAAAAACTATCCTTGTATGTCCTTTTGCACCACGCATCAATCGTTTTGTCCGTTACGCCAAAAAAATCACATATATCTTCTTTAGTACACTGAAACGCGCATAGAGATTCAAAGTGTTTTTGGTCTATCTCTTTTCTCGGGCGTCCTGTTTTTGCCATAAACGCCCTCCTTTTTCTTTTGGCGTTGAATGAATTTCTGCATATCCCTTTTTAAGTACGGGCTGTCTGTCTTTGCGATTATTTTTCGCGCTTCTTTAATTGTCATTTAACAGCACCGCCCTATTCCCCGTCAGGGTTTCCCATCGCTTTACAATCACATCACAGTATCTTGGGTCGAACTCCATTGCATACGCATCCCGACCGTTTTGCTCACACGCAATAACCGTCGTCCCGCTGCCAGCAAACAAATCAAGCACGGCGTCACCGCCTTTAGTGTTGTTTTTGATTTGATAATCGAAAAGCGCCACAGGTTTCATTGTTGGGTGCTCTTTATTTTTTGTTGGACGGTCAAATTCCAGCACGGTTGTTTGCTTTCGGTCTGACGCCCACAAATGACCAGCGCCAGACTTCCAGCCGTAAAGGCACGGCTCATGCTTCCATTGATAGTCCTGCCTACCCATAACCATTGCATTCTTGACCCATATAAGAACCTGCCTGACTTCCCATCCCGCCATCTGGCACGCCGATTCAAAGGCGTATGTCTTTAGAATGGCGTGCCAGATGTAGAATACAGCCCCCGGCTTCATCACAGAATCAGCAGACGAAAACGCCGCTTGCAAAAATGCAATAAACTCATCATCACTTTTCGAATCGTTTTCAATTTTGAGTGCGTCCTTGGTTTTCCCAGTATAATCAACTCCATAAGGCGGGTCTGTGAGTAGCATATCTGCAAGTTGCCCCCCCCATAAGGGCATTTACATTCTCTGGTTTTGTGCTATCTCCGCACATCAGCCGATGCCGCCCAAGCTGCCAAATATCGCCCGGCTTGGTAATCGGCTCGGATTTTTCGTCAACCTCTGGTACATCGTCCTCAACGACTTCTTCCGTTTGGTCATCCGGCAAGCCCCAGTCAAAGTCAAATGCAGACAAATCCAACTCCGGCAGTTCATCCGCCAGTAGGTCAAAGTCCCAATCGCTCTCGTTGCTTTTGTTATCCACAAGCCGCAGCGCCTTGACCTGTTCAGGTGTCAAATCGTCCACGCACACGCACGGCACGGTTTCCATACCCAGCTTTTTTGCAGCCAGTGCGCGGCAATGCCCGATGACAATCACGCCGTCCCTGTCAACAACAATCGGCTGCACAAAGCCATACTGCTTGATGCTTTCTGCAACGTTGTCAATTTGGGTTTGGTCGTGCTTTTTTGCGTTCTTCGCATACGGTGTAATTTCGGATAGTGGTTTCTGTACGATGTTCATTGCAAATATCCTCCAAAATGCAAAAAGCCCACACAATTTGTGTAGGCTTATATCCCTCCAAACCCCTTTGCGCCGGAGGAAAAGCGCGTTCCCGCCCTACCGGTATATGCTATGCCGGTCTCACCCGTTGCAAAGTAGCAAGCTCTGCAACGCTTTTTAATTTCCTCTATTTATATTCCGCGTAAAAAATCACAACAATGTTTACACGCACTCCGCCTGTTTCCATGCCTCATAAAGTTTCAAGCCCTGTCTTGCAATCCAGTCAACCATTTCTTCATTCGTTGCCCAATCTGAACATTCAGCAAGACCGCTTTCGCACAAAAAGGCGTGTGTGATTTCGTGACGAAGAACCTTTTTCTTGTAGCTTTCAAGATTTTTCTTCGCACAGGATTTGTCTACCTTTGCGAGAGAATCAACGAATATTTCCTTTGCAGAATCATCGCAAAACCCGTCGGCACCCACAAGCCTAGGCTCTTGAGTTTCATTCGACTCGTGTATGTCCCAGTTACAGCCCAAAATTGATACTTTATCACACATTTGAAATCTCCAAAAAAATAAAATCTTAGTAATCGCAAGCTATCTAGCGCCCTACTAGACGGCAAGTACGGCTCCATGCTAAATGGCTGCACGCTCCATGTGCTGTACGGCATATATAAGCCCCAAAGCATCAGCGCTGCCCAATTATAGGGTCGCTTACCGCTAGGGGGCTGTTCAGAACCCGCCACATGTTACGCACTATCAGTAGGCTCGTGGCGGTTGCCTAACGGGGAACACAATTGCCGCGTCCGGCCCTGCTACCTTTACCCGTATCATCGGCCTTGGTACTACACATAGGTCTTGCACCTTTGCCGCGCCGTTACGTCGGAACGCAGCGCCCTTGCCGTATTGACTTGTCAGGCCAAGTTTGCGGCTGGCTATGTAGCATATAAAATGCCCGTCTTTCCGGGCTGCCGGCTATAAGAATAGGAAAATTGAAACAATAAAGAAAAGAGGTTTTAGCAATGTCGTAGGCTGTCCTGTTCCTACATCATCCAGCATATCTATAATAACAGGTTAAAAGTGAACTGGAGTGCACAGATTTTCAATTGCAGCGCGGTGTAATTTTTTTGCCCATCGCTCGGAAATATTTAGATTTATAGCAATCTTCCACCAATACGGTGTGCCGACAATATACCGCTCCCGCAAAACATCCCGCTGCATTTGGTCTTGCACAGAGTTTATTGCGGTTTCAATTTCTTCCCGTTGCATCTCGGTGTCAATAATCTGCTTGTATAGAGCTTCTTGACGCTCCATGATTCTGCAAACAGCATCCTCGATTTTATTTTTACCGCCAGCAGATACCACAACGGGGGACAATGCTTTCGTGGTCGCTGTTGCCCGTTCACGTTCGCTCTGTATCTGCTGGCGCAGCTGCCGTTCATAATTCCTGCTGCGTTGGTATCTCCATAGCCACGTTTTCTTTTGGTTGAATTCTTCTCGGGTCATTGTATCTCCTTTCTTCCACTTTCATGCAGCGCGGCAACGTGCAAATATTGCCATTCTTCCACTCGCATGTCGCGCAAAGATGCTCGCGGGCGTATTCATCAACTAGTTGCTGTTTTGTCATGGGGTCACCTCCGGGGGTTCGGGGAGCGGCAGTTCTGTCCATTTGAGGACTTTTGTGCTAGTTCCACGCGTAGGCTCACCGCCACATTGACCATTGAAAAAATGTCCACGATCAATTGTACGGTACATGCAGTAGTAGTTACCATAACGGAAGTATTCGTAGTAGCACAGGTATTCGCCATTTTCTTTAGGCGGGTCATTCTGTGCATCGTGCCAAACGGTCGTTTTAGACTCCTCTTTATATGGTTTAACCTGATATACAGCAGCAAGAGCATCAAGAACCAGCGCGCCAACTGGCGTATTTGATTTAAAAGGCAAATGCTCGCTAATGCACTTCTGTCTGATTGCTTTTAACGCATCGCCGCGCAAAATCAAATCATTGTTGTCATATTCTCCATTTATCATTTTATCTTTTGCCTTTTGGATAGCTTCAGCAATCCTATCTCCATCAAGTACAATGTTTTTCATCTGTGTTCACCATCCTTGCACCGCAGAACATACAATACTTCATACGGCTTGCGCTTGTTCTCCACTCTGTCTCGTGACAAGCGGAACACTCGTATTCGTTTTCTCCGCAAACATATCCTCGCTTATCCAATGTGCCGTAGGCCGCATGGATTCCGGGTCGATGGTTGGCTGGTCATCAATACTGTAAAGCACATCGTTCGTATCGTATATATTCTCGTTCAGACCGTTATAGAGCCAATATTCGCGTAATTCATCTGCATCAATCAGTCTCATTTTCTTTCTCCTCTCTTTCCTCTACATATGCCATACTCTGGCGCAGATTGAGGTGTGCAGGATTGAGAATACAAGCAGGGACGACGGAATTACCGTAGCACGCATTGCCTCTGTTAAAATTTCCCGCAGTGCTCACGACGCGAACGCTGCAAGCGCGACCCAAGACGGAATCCTTGTAACTGCACCACCACGGAGTAGCAGTCCAAATCCAGTCATCGTAGTGTGGAATTAACTCACGGTACTTGCGGTACTCGTCGCAGGTTAGAACGAAAACATCGTTCTGTACAGTGCCATAAGCTCTGTCACCGTTGTCGGCTACAAGGTCAAGGGTATGCGGCAGCAGACTTTTTTTCTCGAAAACAGCGTTCGCCATATCAGATAGAATTCCCCGCACATTACTGGTGCGGTAGTTATTCCAGTTGCCCATATTATCGGCGAATTTATCACTTGGGCAGAACTTTACATCTTTTGCCCACGGCTTTGCCATAATAGCCAGTACGCCGCCGTCATGGTGGTTCGGGTCAAGGCAGACCCACTCAAAATTCTTGAACATAAAGTGTTCGCCGGGGCGTAAGGTTGTAATATCAGTCATTGTCGGTTACCTCCGCGAGCCAGTATTTGCGGTAGCAGTCGTCGCAGTCTTTTCCATTTGTGCATCCAATGCTTTCATCAATGGTGCAAGGTTTAATACACAAAATTCCATCATCTTCACCTATTGCTGCATTAGGAAACAACTTCAAGAACTCACTCTGACGGGTCTTGACGGGGTGGGTGTCGCTCCACTTTTCAACGATGTTGTACGTTTTTTCAAATCTTTCTGGGTGGTTTATGTTTACATTTTCGGGAAAGGCGCATCCCATGTCAATAAACGGGCAATCTGTTCTACACGCGGATTTCTGCGGTAGTCTGTATGCGTCACACAGTCTGCTATACTCTTTCACAAAATCTTGCGGTTTCATCTGGCATCCTCCTTATCTAAGCCGCGCTGGACGTACTCGCCGTAGCTGATGTCCAGCGCGGCGGCTTCTCTTACGCATTGTTCAATGGATTTTATGCGGGGTTTCAGTGCTGCCTTTTTATCCAGCTTCTTTGCCTGCATGGCAGAAATAACGCCTTGCTGCTGCGCTTTCTTTTTCTCGTAGTTCTGCTTTGCCTTTTGCCTTGCTTTTTCTTTTATGCAAGTATCACAAAACCGCTTGCTGGGCTGCACGTCCCACATCATCTTGCCGTATTTCTCGCAGAATTTAGATACTGTCATAGCGGCTCCTCCGTCTTTTTGGCATCAATGCCGATGCCCTGTAGTGTTACCTGTGCCCAAAGGTCTGCAAGCTGGTCGTTGCGGTACTCATTGTATTTGTCGGCCACCGGCCCTGTCATGTAATTCTGGATTTTAACCAACGTCCGGCTGGATAAACCTGCCTGATAGCAGGCCAGCAAACAAAGATATGTTGCCCTTGTGGCAATGTCGTTGCGCTCTTTCATTACCGCTTCATAGGCGCGGGATTGAATGTCCTTGATTTTTTCTTCGGCATATTCGTCAACGGCTTTCTGCAATGCCGGGGTAGGGTGTAGTCTTGCTTTCACGTCTTTCAACTCTTTCCTGTTTTGTATAATCCGTATTTTCTTACATCGCGGCGGATCTTAATTCCGCGCTCTGCATCTGCCGCGTCCGCTGCGGCATCTGCAAGCCGCTGTGCGCGGATTTTCTCAAATATGGCCGCATACTCGCCGTAGCGATTGCAAGCGCTGTGGCAGTGCGCATGGCGGTCTGGGCAGTCTTTACACGGGCTGGTCATCGTCCGACATCTCCTCGATAAAAATTTCTGTGCGTGGATTGGCTTTGTCATACAGTACGCGGGAGCCGTCCACGCTGGCGATGATGGTGTTGTTATCGTCTGCAATGATTTTGGCGGCTACAAGCGTGTCATGGGCAGCCTCCATTAAGTTTGTTAGGTCTACTTTGCGGCGAGTCGGCATGTAAAACACCGTGGCGACGCGGTAACGACCTGACAGCGGGGCTTTCGGCTTTGGGGTGAGATACCACATAGCGGCCTGTTCGTACTTCTTGTACTGCCTGCTGGGGGCGATGAACGGCTTGCCGGTGCGGTGATTGGTAAGTATCTGCTGTGAGTTCTTTTTTGTGATAGGAGGCAGGGAGATTATGTATTTTTGTATCACGGTACAATCTCCTTTACTTTCGCGTAGTACTTCTCGCTGTACCATATGTCCGGCAGGCGCGGGTTTTGGGTAAAGCCTGCCTTTTGCAGTTCCTTTTCGGCTGCCGTCTGTGTATGGTAGTTGGCATAGGAATGCCGGACATTGCCGGTAGAGCGTGAGTATACGATAATCTCAAAACGGGTCATGCTCTTTCATTCTCTCTGCCATTTCGGCGTAAATCTTGTATATGATGAACAATTGAGCGGCAGAACCTATAAGTTCCTGTGCTTCATTCAAAAATTCAAGTGCTTTATTGTAAGCTACTGTGCTGAATCTTTCGCAAAACTCTTTATCGGTAAATTTATCGTGCATGTTTTTCTACCTCGCAAAACATATGAAACGGTTTACAGTTTGATGTACCCCTCGTTGCCCATTTTCTATTCCTCCAAGTAATACTCGGCAAATGTGAAGTTCTCTCCGTAGCGGTTTTTTGATTTTCCTTGCCGCTTACGGATGGGGATGCCTTGTTTTTTCAGATCGTTGATGCGGCTGGCAAGGCGGTAGATGCCGTACTCGCTTATGGCCTGAGCAGCGGTCAAGCTGCCGCCGCTCTCTAAGTGGCGAAGGATTCTGTCACATTGTGTCACGGTGCATCACCTGTCTTTCTTTCAAAAATTAAAAGGGAAGGTCGCCCTCGTCATCGTCAATCGTGGCGTAGTCCGCATCGGGTTCGCCCTGCGTGCGCTGTGAGGGGGCTGCGGGGCGCTGTGCGGCGTTCTGCGGGGCAGGGCTGGAACTTTCCTTACTGCCGCAGAAATTCACGTTATTTGCCACGATTTCAACGGCTATGCGGTTCTGTCCGTTCTTGTCCTGATACTGGCGGCTCTGCAAGCGTCCATCAACAGCAATCATAGAACCTTTCTGGAAATACTTGTAGATAAACTCTGCGGTCTTTTCCCATGCGGTGCAGGGAATCCAGTCTGTCTGGCTGTTGCCGTTGGCATCTTTTCGGCCCCGGTCGCAAGCGATGCGGAAGGTGCAGACTCTCTTGCCGGTAGTGGTCTGGCGCATTTCGGGGTCGGCCGCAAGGCGGCCTTGAATTGCAATTACATTCAGCATAATTTACCTCCCTGAAGGCAATGCCTTCCTGTATTCTTCTGGTGCGGCGCTGCCAAGTTGGCGTACGCCTGTTAAAAACCATCCCGGCAAAGGGATGCCGAGCTCCGTGTAGCGAACCCATGCAAGGCGCATACTCCAATTCAGTTTCGGATTGTACACGGCGTGTCTGGCCGCTTCGTCCCTCACCATTTTCACTGATGGAGGAAAGTCGCACTTGCGAGAAAGCTCTACAATGGCGCGTTCTGCTGCCTTGTAGGGGATGTCCTGCAAGGATGTTGCCCACGCTGAAACCATTGCTTCTGTGTTGGTATTGCGGTTAATATTCGGCCAGTAGGTTGTTGCCACTGCCAAAAGTGCTGCCGTCTGCTGTTTGTCCACCGGGTACACCTCCTTTTGCCATTTCCAGAAATTCTTCCTGTGCGGTCTTTCTGCGCGGTGCGCGTGTCTGCGTTGGCTGCGCTCTGCGTTCCGCTTCTGCTGTCAAATAGGCATCGCGGGTGCGGATGTTCCGCTTGATGCAGTTGGAAATAATCGCAGCAATGTATTTCCAACTGGGCTTATTGCACAAGCAGGCCTGTCGGATTGCCTCACAGATAAGGTCTGGCTCCACCTCCTGCAGTTGTGCGCGGATTTCATCAAACACAGCGCGGTTGATGGCGCCGATGTTCTGCTCATAGAAGGCAATGCAGCGCTTGAGGGCTTCATCTGCTTCCGGCTCCTCGCGCGCGCCCGCGTTGGTGGTGGTGGTAGTTATATTTTCTGTTTTCTGTTTTCTGTTTACTATGTGAGGTTTTGTTGGGTTATTTTGGGTTTCGTTGGGTTTCTCTGGGTTTTGTTGGGTTTCGTTGGCTTTTTTTGGGCGTCCACCTTTTGAGCCGTTAGACTGTTGTTTTTCGTTGTACGCCTTATCCTTGTCGATTGATTCTTTCAATACCGGCCAAAGAATCCGTTCGCTCCCGGTGAACTGTGGCTCTGTTCCGTGAAACGCATATTCCTGCGCTCCAAGTATCAGACGCCCTACTTCAACGGCACCGAGTACACCAAAGTATTTCTCAAACTCTGCCCATAATTTGATGTATGCTAATTCGGCCATCTTTCAACCGCCCTTATAAGTAGTTCTTGTAAAAGCGTTTTCGGAAATCTTGCACTGTCCAGCCGTAGTGCTGCATAGCAATGTGCTGGGCAAGTGCATGATACTCGGCTTGCAGCTGCCCGCTGCCGTGAATCTCTGCATGGCAGGTGGGGCAGACATTGACCCAGAGACCGTATTGTTTGGATTTGGAGCGGAGCGGCCCGCCGAAGATTTCGTGACGGGCGGTGTCTTTATACTTGTCACAGTTGTAGCACTTAAAACTTTTTAACGGCATGATGCTGGGTGCATAGCCGTTGCTGTCCAGCTTTGTGCCGTATTCATTGCGTGTCGGTCGGCGCATCATCGGTCAGTCCTTTCAGTTTGGAGATTTCTTCCGGGGTCATGGTGGGGATGCCTTGCTGCTGGCATTCCTGCACGATCAGCTCAATCAGGCGGTGCATCTGAGATGTATCAAACACGCTGGAACCGTACCAGCATTGCAGGGTGTAGAACGCGCCCTGCGGGGTTGCCATTTCGTCCAACTTATGCACCTGCCAGCCATCGCCTTTCGCTTCCCAGCCGACCTTAAACGCCTTAGCGGCGGGGGCTGAAATGGTGATAATAGCAGAGCTGCCGCCGATGTCGCGTATCAAATCGCGGTAGATGTCCAGTACAGGGCGGTTGATTTTGGCGGCAAGCTGATTCATGAGCGTCCAAGCATAAGCGTTGGCAGACAAGCTGCGCTTTTGCGTGGCCGTGCCGATGACGGCGGCAAGGGGCTTGTTTTCGTCGATGACAGCGCGGACTTTATCGCAATCAGCCGGGGAACATTCCAGCGTGATTGTGTTGCCGATAACAACGGCCTGTTTGATGGAGATTTGTTGCTTCATTTCCACGCCTCTGCAATCTGCTGCCCCTGCTTCCAGTCCTCTGCCGTGAAGTCCTTAGAGGGCTTGCCGATTGTCTCTGCAATGAGTTTCCACGCATCATTTTCATCAGCGTTGTTCTTCTGGCAGTAGGATTTGACGGCACGCTGGCACTCGGCGCGGGCGGCAAGGCGGGCGGCGGCTGCGTTTGTGTCGCTCTGTGGCTCGGCGTTACCCATTTTGTATACGATCTTTCCGTTTGCAGCGATGGTAAGCGCCGTAATGCGGCCGTCCTTAACATCCATAGCTGTGACGGAAAAGCGGGTGTTGCATTGATAAATCGGCTTACCCCATTTATCTTTACGGCCGGAATCTGTCACTTCGGCGTTGGCGGCAGGAATCCAGATAAAGGGAGCTGTATACAGCTCCCGCCCGATTCCCCAGTTAAATCCAGCTCGCTTGAAGCTGTCAGATGCAAGGCCCTTTTCGGCTTCAGTGTTAGATTCGGTGCCAGTGTCCTCTTTTTCCACCCACTGCTTTTTGTCATCGTCCCAGACAGCAATGGTGCAGTTCGCATTGTCGCGAGAATGGCGGCGCTGCCAGTTCATAGGGCCGTATGTTTCATCCAAAATTTGCATATCGCATCGGGCGGTTTTATAGAGCAGAAGAGACACGCCACTTGCTTTACAGGTGGCAACGCGACACTCTACATCGGACGCCGTAAGAGCGCGGGGGCGCTTGATTTCTTTATCCATTAGATTGCTTCTCCTTCCGGGTCTGGTGTGGTCAGGTGTATGCGGTAGCACTCCGGCGGGCAGGTATGCTCCAGCGGTATGGCACGAATGACGGGTACTTCTACGCGGATGCCGTTGGCGCGGGTGTAATTTGACATGTAGCGGCGGCGGGCGCTTGCGTGCAGGCGGGCACCGTAAAATGCGGCAATCGCATACAAGTCTTTGTTGTAATAAGCGCCGACAACGCCATTTGTAACAGTGAAAAATCGTGCGTCAGGCTTTTGTACCGTCTTTGCAGCGGTAAGCATGACTTGAAGCTGTTCAAAAAGGTTCATTATCTATCTTCCTCCATGCAGGCAGGTTCTTCCCAAGCGTCGTCCTGGGTGATGCAGTTGTCACATCCAAGAATCTCGTTGCCTTGCTTATAAATGATGGTGCATTCATCGCCGCATACCGGGCAACGGGGGTAGCGGCGTTCGTCCGGCGGGAAGGGGTTGTCTTGGTGGCCCCAAAAGCTGGTCATTCGGACACCTCCACAAGCTCGCCGTTTTTCAGCTTGTACCAAGTATCGGACTTGATGTTTTCACCGTCAACTTTAAAGCACTGCACATCTTTACGATGCCAGTTAAATTTCTCGTCGCTTTCCCATTCTGCAATCACAATCCAGCATCCTAAAGCGCCTTTAGCTTTACTATTAATGCCGAGCGCAGCAGCAACGCTTTCCGCGCCTGTAGCAGATGCCGCGCCCCGCAAGCCTGTAGCAGATGCCGCGCCCTGGTCGCCTGTAGCAGATGCCGCGCCCTGACAGCCTGTAGCAGATGCCGCGCCCTGACAGCCTGTAGCAGATGCCGCGCCCTGGTCGCCTGTAGCAGATGCCGCGCCCCGCCAGCCTGTAGCAGATGCCGCGCCCCGCCAGCCTGTAGCAGATGCCGCGCCCTGGTCGCCTGTAGCAGATGCCGCGCCATGGTCGCCTGTAGCATGTTTGGAGTTTTCCGGGATGGCTTTCTCCATCGTGTACTTAACGGCAGCTTTTACAAGCCCAGCAATGCCGATTTCTGCTTTCACAGCAATCTTTTTGCCGCAGCGCTTGCTATCTTTGTTGCTTTTTTTATCGCTCACATCGTCCAAATCCACCTCACAGTAGCGGCTCATGTTGCCGGGGGCGTAGTATTCAAATACATCCAACGGGTACTCGCAGGCGTGAAAGCCTTTCTCGCACAGTTCGGCGGTGGGTTCCTCGTAGGTCTTGCCGATTTCGTACTGGAAATCTTTGCATTTCAAGTCTTTATCAAATCCTTTATATGCTTTCATCTGGTTGCCTCCAAAAGATTGCCGCACAGCGGATTCAGGGCCAGCAGTGCGAGGATGGTTACGGGAATGTTCAGGCTGCCGAGCGCTGCCAGCAGCAGAACCAAATCTGCGGTGATTGCCAGCTTGACGGCGGCGCGGGTAAGTGATAGAATACAGTTAGAGCTTTTTGCGATGCTCTGTTCGTTCTGCCGTCTCTGTGTGCCAGCACAGGGGCGGCGTTTTTTTGTTGCTGTCGCCATCATTCTTTTACTTCCTCCCATTCAAAGCGGCCCTTGCCGGAGTTGCGCCACTGGCCCAAGCCGCGCTTTGCGCCGTAGTCCAAACATTCGCGTACCATATCTTCCAGCTTTTCATCCAGGCATTCGATTTCAAATTCTGCGGTTGCTCCGGCGGGCACGCTCTCGCTCTTGGCGATGCTGACGCGTTCGCCCATCGGGGTCTGGGCACGCATGGGGCGCTCACAGTAGTCCATCTTCATGCCATGCAGGTCGTAGGGAATCTCGCGCGGGGTAACGAAAATAAGGCCATCAATAGCCTGCTTGTATGCCTTAATGGCTGCGCAAGCCTTGCCGCCTGCATAGCCAGCCTTGCCCGCTTTGGCAAGCATTTTGCAGCTGTCCTTAAGCATGCCCTTTACCTGATAGTCATACAGGAACGGTGTGCCGTCGGCGGTTTTGGGAAAGACGGTGACGCGGTCTTCGGCGTTCTGGGCCTTGATGTTGTCCACTTCTTCGGCGGTAAGGTCGCCGGTGGGGGCCTTGCTGGCAATGTAGGTTGCGAGAAGTTCTTCATTGCTGGGGGATGAACCGAGAACTTCTTCTAAAAGGGTGATTTTTACTTTCATTGTGGTTGTCTCCTTTTTAAATAAAATCGGTTGCTTTTCTGCGCCTATGCCGATCCATGCAATGCCTGCGCAATGCGGTGCTCCGCCATGCCGTTGCGGTGTCATTCGTCGCGTGGCCTCGCCATTCCATTGCCAATCAGAGCAATCAGCACAAGGCTTTTCCACTGCTAATCAAATCGGTGCCTCCGCAAAACCTTGCCGAGACATGCCGTTGCGTTGCATCTCTGTTCACTGCATCGCCTTGCCTTCGCGTCGAATCTCAATGCTACTCCTTTGCGGTGCCATTCTACGCCCTGCTTTGCCACTGCTGTGCTCTGCGTAGCTGTGCCTTTGCGGCTCCATACATCTCTTTGCTATTGCAAAACGATGCTAAACGGTGCTTTTCCAATGCAAATCCATTCCTTTCCAAGCTGCGCATCGCCATTGCCTTTCATAGCTTTGCCATTGCATGGGCAAGCATGGCTTTTCCTTTGCCCCGCCGTTCCAAGCAATTCCTACGCTTTTTTGAGGAGGTCAGCGGCAAGCTGCAGCGCGTCGGCCAGCTGTTCGCGGTCGGATTTGGGCTTGACGGGGATTGACCGGCGGACGGCGGCGGCGGGGAAGTAGGCGGCAAATTCGTCAAGCGTGATGCCTAGCGCGGCGCATACTTTGCAAACCTCCGGCCACGTCCATGGAATTTTACCGGTGTATTTTCTCCCAACAGAATTTCCACTCAATTTCAGTTCTTCTGCCAGTTTTTCCCGGTTGTAACCTTTACTTTTGAGAAGCGCTTTAAAAGCAATGTTTGTCATGTTCATCATCTCCTTGTAACACATATCAAGAAGTTGTATACTGTGCGAAAGGGGGAAAATAGTATGGATTTAAAAATTCCAGATTTTACAAAAGACATTGACTTTGAAAGCACTCCGCTGAAAAATATTGAAAAAGCATCAACGGTAACTGCCGTACAAGCCAAACGCCTTGCAGAGTTAGCGGAGCGCCGTGCCCAAAAAGCTGAGCAGGATGCAAAGGATGCCGATGCCAGTGCAAAGCGTGCAAACGCTATTGCCATTGTATCGGTAATAATCGCTGCAATTTCTCTTTTCGGCGAAGCGCTCGGCCTTTTCCCGCTCTCTTTTTAACCAGTGTTCAAAGTAGAGCGTAAAAACCAGATTGCATATCGCACCGCCCAGCACGGCGCCCTTGATAGCAATTGTGACAAACAGTTTAGGTGTCATGGCGGTTACTCCTTTCTGGAGGTTTACCAACTTTAGCGACAGGAAACGGTTTTTTCAGATGTTCATCACGGTAGTTGTAACCGCGTTTCGGGTTCGTGGAATCGTAATGTGTAATCCAGTAGTTTTCGCGCTCCTGGCATCTCTCTGGCGGCACATCCTGTTCGATGATGTAGACCTCAAACGCATCTTCACCGTACTTGTTGTAATCCGCCTGAAACCCGGATTTTTTGTAGGTCGTGTTCAATTTGTCCGTCTTGCCCTTGCGCAAGGCAAGAAAGTGTTCCCGGATTCTCACATCCAGCCGATAAGTGCGCCCAATGTAAACTTTACCGTTTTCCTTGCATCGGATGGCGTAAATATCGCTGTTGTAGGTAATTGTCCATCCTGCCATATTCTCACCGCTTCCAAGAATCGATGATTTCATCAGCCAACTTGTTTACTCCGCGGTTCATCATGTACTTTGCAAAAGTAATGACAATGCGGGCTGTCAGGCAGACCCAGAATAGAGCCCAGTAGGTAGTACCCATATTGAGCTGCTGACCAATCATGTAAAGAAAAATGTAGATAAGCATCGGTTACTCCTTTCTTAATAGGTCGTCTACGGTGCAGCCGTAGAGCTTGGCCATGCGAGCAAGCATGACGGCGCGGGGAAAATTCTTGCCGGTCTCCCACCAGCAAACAGCCGATTGGTCAACGCCAAGTGCCTTTGCAACCTGTGCCTGCGTAAGCCCGGCTTTCTGTCGGGCCTGCAAAAACGTCATGAATCTCACCTCCCGTTATAAAATAATGAGATTATCTCATTGACAAACAAGAGGCATAAAGCTATAATGAAGTTGTCGAAAATCATTGGTAAGCCGCTGAAACACGGGGCTTAGCTTTTGCTTTGCTTGTTTGTATGTTATGATTATATCTCATTCTTCTCAAACTTGCAAGAGCGAAATCTCAATCTTTTCAAAGTTGTAGACTTGCACAAAATGAGGTGTACTAATTTGTATGTTTTGGGAAAATTATCTACAGTTATGCAATAAAGTAGGCAAGTCAGCAAATGCGGTTGCCGCTGAAATTGGTTTCAAGTCAAGCGGAACCGTAACGGGGTGGAAAGATGGGAAAATACCTTATGAAAGAAACCTTAAAAAAATTGCAGATTATTTTGGTGTTACCGTAGACGACCTCATAGGAGACGATTCCGCGCAAAAAGAAAAGCCCACCGCACAAGGCGATGGGCTAAGACTCGATTCCTATGAAGACATAGATAAGTGGCTTGACACTTTGGATGGCAAAGGTCTTGATATGGTAATTGCGATGGCAGCAGCAAAGAAGGTGAAAGTCAATGAAGATAAATCCTGATTGCGTCCGAGATGTTATGCTCGGTCTTGAGGAACAGCTCGGTTTGTTCCTGAATGATAAATGCAATATGGAGTTTGAATGTTCCAGCCCTGATAAGCTGAAAAAATCCTCTTTTATAAAGGGTAAAAGGTATTCACGGGAAGATTTGTTTTATTCTTGCTTGCAGGCTGCTGAAAATGGCTATATTGTGGCGGACTACCGTATTGACAAACAGTTAAATACTATAGAGTTTTACGGAATCCTATATATTACGCCAAAAGGCCACGACTTTATTGCATCAGTTTCTAACCAGCAAACGTGGCAGGAAAAAATAAAGCCCACCTTGTCAGCGGTGGGCAATGTGTCTCTTACTGTGATTGAAACGATTGCAAAAGGTGCGGTAACTGCGCTTATTGAGCATCATCAATCCGGCTCTTAAAGGCATTGTGCGGGCGGAACGCCGTGTTTCCCTGCGCCGCAATTATGCTGGCCGCAATAGCTCTGTCCAGCTCTAACGGAAGATTTTGTGCATCGTAAAAGTTCATGCCAGAGACTTCAATCAGTTTCAGCATTTTTTCAACGACTTCATCCTTTTTCTGCCTGTACTCGCTGTCGTCGCACTTATTGTAGACATCAATTCTGTTGCGCATTGCTTGTCTCCTTTATAACCTCATTACAAATTGCAATAGCATCTTTTAGCGGGATTTCTCGCAAAAGCTGCTTTGCCTGCTCTCTTAAACTAAGTATCGTACTTTTTTGCGTGATTGTCAACGGTTCTTTTTTCATTTCAGATTCCCCCAAAATTAAATAAGGTTGTGATACTATGGCCTTTTTTGACTTTCTGAAGCCGAAACCGCAAAAGCCTATTCCTGTTAAACAAACGCAATCAAAAAGGATTGAAGATGTCGTTTCTGATGATCCAGAAATTAGAAAGTTACAGCGCGATTTAAAAGCGCAGGACAAGCAGCTTGAACAAATCAAATACGCAGAATCCTATTTTGAAAAAACGGGTGATATTGGGTTTTTGGTTGAATTTTGGGAGGGCATCTGGAAAAGCGGCGGGCTGCTGTTCAGCGGTTCAAAATGGACATTCCGGCTCCCTGATTTGTATATAAAAATTGGCGAGTATGATAAGGCTCTCGCCATCCTAAAAAAGATAAAAAATCCTTACTACATTGAAAAGAGAGATTCTTATATCAATCGCGTAAAAACGCTCAAAAGCAGGCAGAAGAAGTTGTGAATACAACTATAATACAATTAGCGGTTGTATTCAAGTGCTTTTACAAAAATACTCATTTGTCAAGTCTTATCTGTCCTATATATCGGATTTCCAGCACTTGACAACAACTTTTTTTGTCGCTTCCGCCCATGATGGGACGGCGGCTTGTTTACCAGCCTTTCCATTTGTCTGCCCCCTTTGACCAAAATTGTACTGCACCCACAATATGCTTTTTGTCAAAGGCTGTAAATGACCAATATCGACAACTTATTGATATTTGCATTGGGTCTGTTGGTTTTATCCGCTACTAAACAAAAAAGCCCCTGCCGGTGTTCGTACCACCGACAAGGGCAAAGAGCCGTCAACATAAAAAGTTGACGGCATTATTATAACACACAAAAAAAGGAGCCGCAATATGAAAAGAACAAATACAGCGAGATGGATTGAATCTGCCCAGCGCTGGCAGATAAACGTGCAGAAAGACGGCGTGCGCAAAACCTTTACCAGCGCCAAGCCGGGGCGCACAGGCCAGCGGGAAGCCAACAAAAAAGCAGATGACTGGCTAGAAAACGGCTTGCAAACGCGCGGAAAGACGGTCGAGAGCGCCTATAAAGAATACCTTGCGAGAGAATCAAAAATATCAGGCATAAGCAATTTTAGACCAAAGGAAAGCCGCTGGCGCATATGGATTCAGCCGGAAATTGGGCACCGGCGGTTGGAATCGTTGACGCAGCAGCAAGTGCAAACAGTTTTAGACAACGCCAAAGCCGCTGGAAAAAGCCGTAAAACGCTTCAAAATATCTATGGAGACATCACATCGTTTTTTCGGTTTGCACGCAATTCAGGCTATACAACGTTTGTCCCGGATAACTTGAACATTCCCGCTGGAACTCCAAAGCCGCAAAAGAAAATATTGCAGCCAGACGATTTAGCAATTTTATTGTCAAGCGACAAAACCAAGTACATGGGCAAGGAAGCCAAAGACCCTTATATCAACGCATACCGCCTTGCTGTTCTGACCGGGATTCGACCGGGTGAGTTGATTGGCATGCAGTGGGAAGATGTGAAAGAAAACAGAATTTTTCTGCGGCGTGCGATCAACATTTATGGAGAAAAAACAACAGGTAAAAATGACAATGCGGTTAGAGCAATTGAATTGTCCGACATGGCTAAAAGCGTAATAGATGCGCAACGCGAACTTACAAAAAATGGTAAAAGTGTTTTTGGAATCTCAGATGAGCACTTGCTTTATAAATGGTGGAGAAAGTATTGCGACTACAACGGAATAAATTATGTTTCTCTTTACGAGCTTCGACACACGTTTGTATCGATTGCAAGCGCACTCCCAGAAGGACAGCTCAAGCAGATTGTTGGGCACAGCAAAAATATGGATACATTTGGTGTGTACGGCCACGCAGTCAACGGCCAGGCCGAAAAAATAGCCTCTGCGATTGACGAAACATTTAAGGATGTGCTAAAAAGTACACACTAAAAGTACACACTTTTTTGGAAAATATATGGTTTGCCACAAAAATGCAGAACGATAACGTACCGCATCATCGCCATTTTTTGCTTGTTGAATCGATATGATTCTGTATCTCCGTGGGTTCGACTCCCATCAGCCGCTCTTTTAAAAACACCGTAGATTCGTCAAAATCTACGGTGCTTCTTTTTTCAAGTACACACTTTAGTACACACTCGCCTATTTTCTCTGCAAGCTGTGTACCAAATCATTATACACATCCGGCCGTGCTTCTTTCAGCGCATCCATAAACTCATCCAGCACACGCCACACTCGCCCGTCATCAGCCTTGCTTACAATTTCCAAAAATTCACTCATCCTGTAAACGCTCCAATTTCCGCATTACGTTATTATAAACTTTAGGGTTTGTTACATACAAGGCAGACATAAGCTCATCCAGCACGTTCAGCGCTGCTGTGGTGTCTACGTTTGACACAGCTTGCAAAAAGTCACTGCCGCCAACAGCATCCCTTGTGGGTGGCTCTGCCGCTTCGTAGTAACGCGCAGGCTCTTGCCATTCTGCTTTTTGTGGGGCAGGGGATACATCTGCAAGTTGCTGATTTTTCACAACATACAGCGCCGCCAGATTTTTAACTCTGGTCATGGTAAGTTCGCTATTTTCGATTTCGGCTATAGCGCCGTCAATCTCTCGCACGTCCACCATAGCCGCCACCTCCGTCAAACGTTTTTCAGCTCATCGATGCAATGCTGGATAGTCTCGCGGTCGTATCCATCAACGTTTCGTAGCATGTCTTCCAGCTTTCGCATCATGCTGTCTCGCGCATCGTCTCGGCTGTAATGGCCACGCACATAATGAGAACCGCGCCGAGCATAGCTACTGCCGCGTCCATAATTGCCGCGCATGTTGGCGTTCCAATCACCATCCCGGCTGTAATCTTCATCGCGGCTGTAACCGCTTTCTTCCAGCATTGTGATTTTGTCGATGTTTTTTATAGTGTCGGTCAGCTTGTGAACAGTTTCCAAGTCGCCAGCAGACATTTCGCCTTTTTTGCCGATTTCGTCCAGCTCTGCGCACAGCATGTCCTTCAAATCGTACATAACTTTCATACTCATAATAGCGCTCCTTTCAGCTCACTCTCTCAACCATAAAGTTTGCGTTCGCAAACAAAACGGTTTGTGTGCTTGTGTTTTCGGCGGCAACGGTAAGGCAGCAGCCGCGCGGAACTTCAACAAAAGCCGTGACGTAAATATTAAAATAGTTTTCTACTGCTGCCGGTGTCACGGTTGCACTCGCACTGTTCAGCGGTTCTCCGTTGATGGAAAGTGCAGCCGTAATAGCTTCCACTGTGCCGCCGGTAGGGATAGCAACGTTTGCACCAAATCCCACTTTAAAGCGAGCTTTGCACTGGTTCGTAATGCCGCGCAGCGTAACAATACCGGCGCCCTCTCTGTGTACGACACAGCCCTTACCCGCTACTGCCGTTTCCGTCAGTGGCACGTTCTGGCCTGCTGCCACGCTCACGGTATTGGCGTTTGTAAATTCAGCCATAAAATCATTCCTTTCAAAAAAATAGTGGCGGGACGATTGCCCCGCCACATTTTGCATCATCGGCACGGGGCCGAACATGTCGGATGTCCCGACAAGTTGCCGTATTCGGTTTTAGCAGCCGCAGCCGTTGCAGCCGCCGCAATTCCCGTACTGATACGGCGCCGGAACCTGGAAAGCCGGAACAGGGCGGGGGTTGTAATAGGCGAGCTGCCCACTCATATAGGCTTTCAGCGTTTCATTCTGCGCAGCCTGACTTGCGGCAAGCTGTGCGGCAAAAAGCTGCTGGTTCTGCTCGGCAATCTTGGCATCCTTGGCCTCGATGCGCTGGGCGGTCAGAGCGTCAAGCACCGCGCGGGCGTTGGCGTTCTGGTTCTCGATGATGTCTCGTGTGCCAGTGTTGATGCTCTGCCGGGTCTCACATGCCTGTGTTGCCATATTGTAATTAACGCCCTGAATCGCCTCGCGGGTCTCGCAGCAGCAGTTGGCCTGCTGCATCTGCATGGCAAAGAGCTGCTGCATAAATGCGGCCTGCTGGTTTGCACGGCTGATTTCTGCCGACATAAAGCCGTTGCTCATGCCCTGCTGTACGCCGTTGATAAGCTGCGCCTGCTGATAAAATCCATCGCACAAGCCATTGTTCACGTTGTCAATTTTGCGCTCAATGTTGGCAAAATCCGACGTAAGAACGTAACCGTCAACCACCCCAGCGCCGTTGCCAGCACCAAAGCCGCCATTGCCACCCCAGTTGCCGCCCCAGCCGCAGAAAACAAAGAGGAAGAGAATAATAATATACAACAAACCATCGCCGCCAAAGCCCCAGCCGTTGCCATTGCCCGTATTCGCGGGCTGAACAGGCATTGTCATAACAGTGCCGTCCGAAGAAAGACTCATGTTTAACTCCTTTCAAAAGTTGAATGTATTGTTCACCGTGCGCACGGTCAAACCTATTTCAGAAATCCTTGAAACTGCTGCGCCATCGTCTGCAACTGGTTAAGCTGCTGCTGGCTCATTTTCCCAGACTGCAGCAGTTTCTGCACCTCTTGTTTCGGGTCGCCCTGAAAATTCTGCCGAAATTGCTGAAACTGCTGCATCATCTGCTGAAACTGCCCCATCGGGCCGGGCAGCTTACCGCCGCCCAGAGCATTAAACAGTGGATTTGGCATTGTTATCACCCTTCCCCGGCTTATCTGCCGTCAGCGCGTCAAAGCGAGCGCGTAGAGCGTCAAACTCTTCCCGCGTGACAAACTTATCGTTTTTGCTTTCAATCTTTTCTACGGCCTGTTTGCCGCGCTCTGTGTAGTCAAATACTCGCAGTGGTTGCGGCATCCCGCTTGCATCAGTAGACTTGATGTAGAACACACTGTTTTCGCTGTCCATCAGCAGCACACTGTTTCCAGCCGCCACCATGTAGGCTTTCGCGCCCTCTTCACCCTGCACCCAGATGATAGGCGCGGACTGCTGCGGTTGCTGGTAGTTCTGCCGCAGCTGCGCCAGCTGGTCTGGCATTGCGGACGGCTGCCCCATCGGGTAATATCCCGGCGCAAATCCGGGCTGATACGGTACGCCAAACGCCATTGTCAATCATCCTTTCTGCCAGTAGTACAGCGGCACTTCATCTCCGCTGTCCCATGTATCTAGCCAATCCCCATTCTGCACGCACACAACATGCGTAGCCATTGCCAAAATGTATGTTCCGTCCGGGTGGTCTTTTGCAAACTGCGCCACTGTGTAACAGTCCGGGCAACTGTTCGGAATTGCCGAACGGTTCCACCCGCACCGCCGAAGATAGTGGCCCCAAACATAGTTTGCAGACGGCATATCATGCAGTTCAAATCCTGCCAGCACCAGCGCCGCATATACAGCCTCCCACGATTGATGTGTTGCGGCCGCAATGGCTCTGACGGTGCAATCGCCAACGCGCTTTTGCTCTGGGTTTAGGTTGATTTGCCTATATGCCATCTGCACCGCTCCTTTTTTCTTAATTGTACAAAAAAATACGGCACAACGTAGGCCAGTAAAGTGCCAACATTGTGCCGTCTTTGGGACAAAATAAAAAAGGCGCGGCCACAAAAGCAGCCGCGCCCATTAAATCAGCCTATTTTGTTTTTGATACTGTGTACGCGCCGTTTTACCGTGCGCTCGCTGCAATTCAGTTCTGCCGCAATATCAGCATTGCGCCAGCCGCGCCGCCGAAGCTGCAAAACATCCGTTTCTTCATCGGTCAGCAAGCCGCCGACAAAATCAAACTTTGGCATGATTACTCATCCTTCTTGTTCTTGCTTTCGGTCTGCGTGCCAAAATAAAAGGCCACGACCATTGTCACAATGGTCATGACCGTGTCAGGCTGCAATTTGCTCTGCAATGCCAGCACCGCAAAAACCGCAACCACCACCAGCGTCACAATGGTTTTCACCTTGATAAGCGCTGCCAGATTTTTCAAAAAATCGCCCATAGATATGCACCTTCTTTCAGCCAATCAGATGTTTTTGCAAGTCTTTCTTTGCTTTCTGCATCTGGTCAATGTTGTTTCCGTCAAGGTTGTGGTCAAGCAGGGCAAGCAGCGCCTGCATGGTCACGCGCTGCCCCTCGTCCATGCGGTCAAGCCGCAATTTGTCGTTTTTCAAAAAGCCCTCCATAGCGTTCATCCGCGTTTCTAATTGGGTAATGCGTTTGTCCTGGTCGGTTTTTGGCTTTTTTACTGCGGTAATTACTTTGCTAATAGCCACGCCACCGGCATACAGTCCAGCAGCAGCACCAGCCGCGTAAATCAAAAACGCCCAGGCCTCCGCAAGTGTAAACGAAAATACATGCTGCATCGGCATCACACCTCCACAAATTTAGCGTGATACGCTTTGTCGTTGTCCAGCCCGTACTTCTTGGCGATGAGGTAGAACTCCATCGCCGCAGCGTTCGGCAGGACAACGTGATCCAGCCAGACCTCCTGATGCATCGGCGCGGCGGGCCTGTCCTCTTTGATGGCGGCATCGTACCGTGTCAGGTTGAACTGCTTCACGACCGCCAGCAGACTGGACGTGTAGGTCGGGCTGGTCGCCCAACCGTCGGCGCGGATGTCCTCGCACGCCCTGTTGATGTCGGTACAGCCGACAAGGTTCGAGTAGCGCGGCATGGTCGTCAGCTTCTTGATGTAGTCCTCTACACAGGCGACCATCGTATCGTAGGCGCGGAAACCCGCCGTGATAGTGATGTACTTGCTGCCGTCCCACTCCTTCGTGGCCTTGTTGTATACTCTGCCGCTCCAATTGCTGGCCTTGATGCCGAACAGGTTGTTTGCCTGTACTGCAAGTTCGCTCGTGCCGTAGGCGCTTTCAAGGCAAGCCTGCGCAATGCACAGCGACGGCAAAAGATGTGCGTTCAGGCAACGGCTCTGGCACTTCTCGGCCATGACGTCAATGAACGTCTGCTCCTGCGTATTGGCGGACGCAGCGTCGGCCACGCCGCCCTTCAGGCGCGTTGTGACCTGCGCCGCAATGTCGGGGAACTTGCTCTTGAGATAAGGACCTGGGCAGGCTGTGGCGGCGTAAAAGCAGTGCATCGTGAGTGAGCCGTTCTTGTCGCCGGTATAGGTCAGTTCTTTGATGCCGTTGCGGCGGCAAATGTCGGTGCAAAGGTCGAGCAGCGCGGCATACGCCTTGTCGCTGACGTGCCAGTCCGGTGCGCCGCTGTCGTTAGCGACTTCGATAGTAATGGCCCGTTGGTCGTTCCACGGGCTGGAACTACACCACGACCTGTCCGCCTCGTGGCAGAACAGCCCGATACGCCCGCTGGATTCGATGGCGTAGTTTGCGCTCATCTGGCGAGAGGTTTTACCGACAAGAGCGCCGAAAGCCTCAAGCGTTGTGTTGCCAGCCATGTGGTGGACGGTAATCTTGCTGATGGGCTGGCTCCGGGGCCGGTTGCAGTTTGGGCTGATGGCCGTGTAAGCGGCCAGTGCAGAATCACTCATTCTCGTCCTCTCCCTTCCCGTTCGACAGTTCCTCGTCCATTTCGGGCGACAGAATCATTTCATCATTCATCGGTTTCACTCTCCTTTTTGTTCCACAGGCGGCACAGGCCACTCCACCGCATATGGCCTGCCGGTAGGTCTTTCAGTCGGTCTTCACCGTTTGAAAGTCTCATGATTTATTGTCCTTTCTGTTTGTTGGTCAGCTAAAGCTTCCTTTAACTAACTGTTTCGGCATCCTCGGTAGGCTCGTCTGTTTTGCTGTCCTCGGCATCCAGCGCATCGTAATACGCCTGTGCCAGGGCTTCCACCTCGGCAATGTCCTCTTCAGTCAGCAATCCACTGTCCAGATGGGTGTACGCCTTGTCCAACCAGTATGCAACGTCACGTCCGGCGGCGATTTCCCGCTTGATGCTGCGCAATGTCAGGTCGTGCCGTGCTTTGCTTTTGATAGCCATAATGTATATCTCCTTTAAGTGGTAGTCATGGACGCAATGGCGTCCTCAAGATTTTTGACGACGAGATTTACGTCCCGCTGGTAGTCTAGCTTGATGTTAGCGCCATCGCTGGCCTGCACCACGGTGTTGGGCGCGTAGGTAGTCAGCGCTTTGTAGGTGGTAAGTTCGGCAGGGGTGAGCGGGGTTTCGACGTGTTCATTCACTTCATACATAATTTCGATTTGATTCTTTTCGATAAATTCTTTTGCCGCATCTAATGTTTTAATTTCATTTTGGTCAACATACAGTCTGATTTGATTGCCATATCCAAAGATAACGCCTTTATTTTTGAGTTGCTTCTCATAGCGAAAACGATTTGACATTAAGACGGTCCTAATGTTTGTAGCATATTTATAATCTATAGGTGGTTTTATCACGATACAATAGTCATTAGTGTTCGACGAAAGCGCCTGGATCCTATCTACGGTTAAGACAGTAACCGCAACTCGTTTTATATATATCCCTCTCTCTAAGTCCACCTCATCGCAAATCCATCGCTGCCCATTTTTATCCGTATAGTTGCCGCCAGACGCAACTGGGATGCCGCGCAGGCCATTCGGTGTTTGCAGAGTGATCGTCTGCTGTCCATCTGCACCATCTCCGACCGTCACCAAGATTGTTCCGCCATCACCCACGCTCACGATCGGCACAGGGTTGTCCGGCGTGGGTGTGCCGTCCTGCGTGCTCTTTCCGTACACGGTCAGGCCGCACAGCGGGGCGGAATATGCGTCATTACAGCTGACCGGATTGCCTGTCTCACTGCCAACAAGCACATTCTGGCGCTTTTGCAGCGCAGCAGTATCTTCCTTTAGCTGACTAACCGCCTCCTTGTTCTCGGAAATTTGTGCCATAGAATCCTTGATGCTGTTGGCAGTGTTGTCGGCATCTTCCGCGCTCTTTTTGGCCGCCGCCGCGCTATCAGCAGCGCTGTTCTCGGATTTCGATGCTGCTGTAGCTTTTTCTGCCGCAGCATCGGCATAGCCACTTGCGGCATTTTTTGCTGCGTCAGCATCTCGCAGGGCGTTTTCCGAGCCAGTTTTTGCTTCAAGTGCCTTTTTTGCTGCGTCCTCTGCTCTCTGCTTGGCAGTTTCAGCCGCCTTTGCACTCTGTGCGGCCTCGCCAGCACTGGTGCTGGAAGCCTTAGCGGCATTGCCGGCCACGTAAGCAGCTTGTCTAGCGACACCCGCTGCATCAGCGGCTGTCTGAGCAGCATTTTCGGCGCTGCCCTGTGCGGTCTTAGCTGCTTTGGCATTCTCAGCGGCCGCACTGGCGGAGGATGCGGACTCCTCTGCCTTGCCCGCCGCGCTCTCGCTGGATGCTGCCGCATCCTCTGCGCTCTTCTTGGCGGCCGCTGCACTGGCAGCAGCGCCGCCCGCTCCCTCGCCAGCCTTTTGGGCCGCATCCTCAGCGGCTTGGCGGGCGTTCTCGGCGGCTTCCCGCGCCGCCGTAGCGATACTTACAGCATGATTGGAGTTTTCCAAAATCTGCTGCACAACATCCGGCGTCGGCGTGCCGGGGTTGTCTCCCTCGATGTCAGAGTGCGGCTTGATATTGTATCCCATGTCCACAGTAATGCGCTGCACGTTTTCCGCAAGCCCAACAAAAACAATTCTGCCAACGCCTGCCTGCTTCGCCGTAGCTTCTGGCGGTACGGCAAGCATACCGTCTGCCCCAACAACAACCTTTTTCGCAGTCCCGTTCGGCGCGTGGAATACGGCCAGAATGCCCAGCCCCGCCCATTCATCATCTGCCGTCACGTGGATTTCCTCAATGCCGTAGCTGTCAAAAGTTCCAAGCTGCAGGGAAGCAGGCTTTACGTTGTACCCATGCAGCACTACTTCATGCGTCATGCTCCCTCCATCTCTGCCATTACGGCCTCACGCCATTTCTCCGGCACTTTGTCCAGCGTAATCAGCCCGCGCTTGATGCAGCAGATATAAAACTGTACCATATCATTCACCTCCGGCCAGCATCTGGGCCAGCTCCAAAATGGCCGCCGCGTTGGCGTCCACCTGTTCCTGCAGCGTGGGTTTTTCCCGCTCGGCCAGTTCCTCTGCCGTGTAAGCGTGGTAGAACTGGCAGTCCTCGTACACATCGTAGCCGGAGATGATGTGCTCAAGGCCTTTGGGG
>ERZ773170.478-NODE-478-length-40203-cov-117.794884_pt1 | contig 40203 bp, 37 predicted proteins | sample MGYA00581002_ERZ773170 | MGnify/ENA primary metagenome ERZ773170 (study PRJEB29015, sample SAMEA2737811) | human gut metagenome | biome: human gut; feature: human-associated habitat; material: faeces | place: China | collected 2012 ... | reverse complement strand
TGGCAGGAAGTATCAAAGACGAATATTTATATATATTATAACAACTTTTATGTAATTTCTTGGTAAAAACAGCATATCGTCAAGATAAGAGCCATTATTGAATAATAACCATTGGCAAGAAAGCCAAAAGCTGATAAAGTGTAGATTGTGAGACTTAATCGAAAAAGGATGGCAAGAGTTTCAATCCTACCATCCTTCTGAATCTTATTGAAAAGTCTTTTGCGTTGTCAGCTTTATCAATGAGTAAATGAGAGAGTCGTTTACCTAACTCTTACACCTTTACCATTCAGAACTTCACCTCTAATATCATCAGTTTTACATAAATACAAGTCGTAGCCAATGGCTGTAATATCGCAATATCTTGGAGGAGTAATGACTTTTCCACTTAGTGACATCAATCCATACCAACCAAGTTCTGCTTCATATTTTTTGCAATTTGCAGTCTTTTGATAAGGTGTTGGTTCTGCTTCTGCCGTTTCACCTGTTAAATTACCCTCATCATCATAGTTCTTTGCCGTAGTATATCGTATTTCATCGGTGTCATACAATAATCTGTCAACATTACTAATCAAGAAATCGTCAATCAACTCACCTTGCAAATTGTATTTGCGAAGAGTATGGTCTTTCATTGTTGCTGTAATGCTATTACCAGAGATCCAGAGGTCTGCTTCCATAAAAGGCAATATTGGTTTCAGATTTTCTGTAAGAACACTCTGCATACCTCCTTTACTTACTACAAAGAAAGAATCTTTGGGCGAAATAGCATCATATTCCGCTTTCAATATCCAATTTCCTTTTTTGTCTATCAAACCAAATTTGTCACGTTTGTTGTTATGTATTACGCAATGTCCATTGTGGAATACATATCCTTCTGCACCAGTGATATATGGAATGTTCAAGTCAATAACAACATTTCCTTTAGCATCGATGAATTTTATCATTCCATTGTCATCTACGGAAGCCAAACCATCAGAGAATACCCATGCGTGCTTGTACTGAGGCTTGATTGCTATTTCCCCCGTCAGCATATTGAAGTAACCACGAGCATCGCCGTTACTATAACAGACAAGTGAGTCGTTGCCCAATGGTTTTGAAATCCAATGTATGCCCTTGACAGTCTTCTTGCCATCACGAGTCTCCACATATCCATCCGTTTCATAGGCACGGCTATAATAAGTTGCATTTCTTGACAGGTACTGCGGGTCATAGTAGGAGTCATCCAAATATTTCGCAGCATTCACTTTCTTGTAAACAAACTCGTATAACGCATTACCTCCAGCACATGCAAACACAAACATGATGAACGCAAAACAGCCTCCAACAACACGTCGAATAAACTTGCCATACTTAGATTCATCCTTCATTCCAAGTATCACGGTGAACCATTCTGCTGTTGCTGAAATAATACCTGTCAACCCTTTCCAAAATAAAATAATTGCTCTTTTCATATGCCTCTTATTTTAAAATTCTATTTATTTTCCTCCTCATCAAAGGCTTCATCTGCCAATCTACCATAGCAACCAAGACGTTCTTCCTTTGACATCGGTTCTGCACAAAAAGCAGTCTCATTCTTCATTTGAGAAAGACGAGAAAAGAAATTCATACGGGTCGTGGTGTCTTTGCGCATGGAAGCACGTGTTCCTTCTGAACTATAATCAAAATTACGAGCATTGCGGATAGACATCGACATAGCAACTTCCATTGAATCTTGATTTGCTCCCATGTAAGTGAACGTCCAGCCTTCTTTGCGAAGTGTTTCCACAAGTGCCTTGATGCTACTACCATTATATTCTTTGGACGCATTCTCATAACCGTCAGTAATGATAGTAACAACAACCGCAACATCCTCAATGTCTTTGATCTGTTTATTCATCGCAGTAAGGGTGAATCCCATAGCATCGTATAAAGGAGTTGAACAACATGGTTCATAGTCGTTCATGCTCAACGGATGTGCTTTACCCACAGGTACTTTGTCAAAAACATTACATGTCTCACAGCTACAAAAAGTAACTAGTGAAACGAAATGCTCCTGTGTGTCGGCAAATTTCTCTTGCGCTTTCTTGATTCCAACCAAGGTTTCGTTGAATCCATCCACCGCTGCTTGACGTATTCTCTGCATAGAACCACTACGGTCAAGGATTATCACATTGAAGATTTGAGTCTTCTGCATTGCTGTCTTGTCTTTTAGCTCTTCCATATTATCTGATATTTTTTGTGTTACAAACTTTATTTGTTTATGTGTATAGAGTAAAACAAGTAACCTTTCCTATCATCAAAGTATATAAAAATCCCTCAGCCCATTCGATTTTATATCAAATTGAGCTGAGGGATACGATTTCCTTTATTCGGTAATTCTTTACTTTACCTATTAATTGATGATGCATCAACTTCCCCCAAAATATCTACCACATCCATATCAGTATGCGTCAACAAAACCTTCGTTACAGCTCTTAATCTCTCACCTAATATCGGATGATTGAGAAAACCTTGCCCCCATACTGCACCAAAACGCTCTTTGGCAATCATTGCTGCACCTCCGATGTGATATCCATCCAAATTGCTGCCAAAAACAAAGGCCTCATTTTCTTCAAGAGACTCTATATAGTTTGGCGTAAATTTATCTTTCATGCGTTGTTCCTTTTTATTTTATTCTGTGCATTCTTTCCTATATGCCATCCATCACACCAAGCACATTTGTATATAGAGAAATGCACACCATGCTTCTTACCCATAGCCTCAGCAGCTCTTAATGCCACCTTCTTATTCGGATAAGGAATCTTGGGGGTTCCGCTACGACGAGAAATATGGCTATACTTGCTGAATATTCCAAAGGCATTATGTGTGACAAAAATGTTTCGCCATGCACCCTTTCTTGTCAATTGGTTCCAAATGGCAAGAATACTATTTTTAAAACTTATTTTACATACATTCATCGGTTATAAATTTCTTGATGAAGTCTTATGGTTGGTGTTATATGACTACTATCGTATGCTTTTTTCTTGCGGTTTCTTGACCCCGAAAGCCTTCTACTTCATAAATATCAAACCGTCCTTTCTTTAATGGAGTAAGTTCGTATGTTACAGTAGAATCATCTGCACCATCTAACATGTCCCTATCTTCTTTGGAATATACATATTCGCAGTTATATTCAACTTGAAAAGCAGTTTTATCATACTCTATACGATATTCTATGCCAACAGAGCCATAAACCCTGCCTTTGAATGTCAAATGATCACCATTAAGTTTAATTACTTGCATAATCTTTTTGATTATATGTAATGGAAATTGTTATAGTTAAATACGGATAGTGAAGTTCTTTCAGCATCCATGTTTTTGATACGCTGTGGTATTTCGTATAGAGGGATATCCTCGTCAAGTAGCCAACGTAAGTGTCCAAACATGATGGTATTGGACTTTAGAATCTCCTGTTGTGTAGCCATGACACCATATTCCACCGCTTCTTGCTCCTCAGATATTATCATGCCAGAGAACAGCCCATGCAGACCTTCTGCTCTTGCAAACTTATCAGCATGACACCATATGACAACCATATTACCACCGTGCTTACGCAAATGGAATGCGTGTGGGTGTCCAACAATGATTTTGTCAAACTCATCCTTAGTGTCATCCTCTCGATAGAACAGCCCTTTGTCTGAGCCATGACCAAGTAGCATGATTCGTTCTTGCGTGGAAACATGATGCAGCAAATGTTCTATTTCCTTGTTAGAGCAATTGCTGCTAATCACATTGGCATCTTTACCCTCATATAAAGCAGAGAGTACAGAAGTCGTTCTATCTTTTGGATGTACAACTAACATACTTACTTCTCGTATTTTTTCAACATTTCCTTTACATTGTCCATTGGTTGAAAAGGCACGATGATTTCCAAGTCCTTATTGATAATGCAATAAGCATTCTCTTCGTCATTATCTTCCATTCCGAAACCATCCTCATCAGCAAAGTAGCGTCCATCGGGATATATTGTCCAGCAGATGACACAAACACCATTTCTGAAATTGTCATATCTGCCGAACCAATATCGAACAGATTTACATCCATTGAAATCAGAACATCCCTTATATATTGCATCAAAGTCAATCTCGTTATCTGTCACAAGAAGGCTTCCGTCTTCACTTACAAGTTGTCTTGTCTTACCAGTTTCCTTATTGATGATGGTGTAACTTCTTCCTTCACCACTAAACACTGCCATATTCTCACCTATATCATAGGCATCCTTAATTTTCTTCTTGTTCATAGTCAAATGAGTTATAAATTCCACTGTCGATTCTTCATGAACTTTTTGCATTTAGCACAAAAACTATTTGTCTTTGCAAAAGGATTTCCTCCATTACCGTTTTGCATCATGCAATTCGTATCGTGGCAATGACGTAATCCTTGTGTATGACCTATTTCATGAAGCATCACACAGAACAATTGCCCATAGCCATGAGGACGGTATGAGGAGAATACCGCTATACCAGAGCCAATGCCACTTGCAAGTCCCATTATACCACTATGAGGTCGGTTACGGAAATTGTCCAATCCGATATCTTCTTGTGTCAATCCAATAACTATTGTTGAATCAGACTTGAACACTTTCAATTGCTCATTCAACAAGTCGGCTCTATAGCGCACATGGTCTTTTCTTTTTGTTGTCAATGTTTTTTTGTCCAAAGCAATATTGCCTACATATTTACATTTGGGATAATGTGCTTTTAAAGAGTCAAACATTGCTTCACTCAAGTTTGTTGATACATTTCCCAATGTATACAAACAGACTGTCGGCACAGTTTTAGAGACCTCTATGTTTGTTGTTACGTGTTGAGCACCTGCTTTGTTTTTCCGATTGCAACTAAACAAGCAGATGGTGAGACACACGCAACATAGAAGAAAGCCTTTCTTAATAATCATTCTAAAATCCATCTACATTTTTATTTGTTGTAGTAATTTTCCCATCTATAATCACCACTGTCAACATTCATGTTCTCATGATACATTTCCATGTTAGGAACATCCATGACAGAAGTTGATTGTGTTTTCAATGTTTTGGTTTTATAATCAATAGTTTCATATATAACCTTTACCTTGTTGTTGGACGGAAAGGAATATGTTTCCTTTTTCAACACCGTGCCATACTTGCTGATTTCCTGCTTATATGCCAACAGCCCGTCTTTATACACACGTTGATGCTTGCTGCCATCTTCCCATGTACCGGAATACACATTCAACTCATCAGTTATTATTGGGATGAAGACAAGATCTTTATCATCTGACTCTATACATGGATCATGGTGCCATACAGTTTTGACGATGCGCCCATTCCGATATTCAGACTCCATTGAGGGCAGATAATCTGCAAATCGGCAAACCTTATAATTTGGCAAATCCTTTCTTTTAGGTTCCATCTTTACATGGAAGATATAAAAGCCACCATGCAAGTCGCTTTGCCAAAAACTCAGACAAGGTTTTACTGCTATGGCTAACTTATATCCACTCAGCGCAACTATGCTATCACTGCCATATACAATATAGGATTTTACAGCATCGCCATCTTTATCATATTCAATGTTTGTCTGTTGGTATTTTGTGGTGTCAGGATGTTCATAATCCATATCTGCTATCATTTGTCGAAAGCCAAGATACCCTTCTTTGTTCCTTCCATAGCTTGTGCTGTCAGAATCCAAACCTTCAAAGATTTCACTTTTATATTGGAGGAGATGTGACAACCGTCCTTCATCATCGTAATCATACACAAGAGTTTGCGCATAACATTCTGATGCTCTTGCTACTGTAGCAATCGTTCTCCCTTTGTTGTCAAAGAACTCCGTCAGACTGTTCTGCGGTGCATATTGCAAGCGATGTACGGCATACGAGCCATCCGAGAATCGAACGGAGTCATATTCTATAAATCCACAAGGCATCATCAAGGAGTCTTCCTTGTTGGTATTGTCAGAAGTACTTTGCAGTTGTTTGAAATAGGTTATACTTATATCTTCTCTATTACAAGAAGCTATCAATAACAGTGCAACGCCCAATACAAACAATGTATAACGAGTCTTCATAATTCTTTTCCCTATATTCCGAAACATTCAATCAATATTGCCGTATAATTGTCATCTCCTTGTTTCTTACAAAGGAAATCATAAACGTCAAGTATCTCTTCCAAGGGTTTGTCATCCATCATCCTTGCTTGCAAAATTTCAGGAGCCATGCTTTTGTATAGTCCATCCGAACAAAGTAAAACTCTGTCACCAGTCTGTAGTTTGATTTGTCGGATGTCTGGTACTGCCACTTCTGGGCGGTAAGAGAAGAAGCACTTGGCAACAATCTCCCATCCAAAATCAAGCCGGATATGGTCTTTTGTCTGATAAAGTAATCCATCACCTGGCCTTTGTACATAACAACGACTATCACCAATATGCGCAATGGTTGCCACTTCGTTTTCAATACTTACCATGACCATAGTCGTACCCATCTCTGCATGATGAAGCTCAAATGCCTTTTGATCAATAGCACAATTTGCTTTCTTGCAAGCGAGTTTTACCTTTGAGTCACAATCGGGCGTACTGATATGCTTCTTCCAAAAGTCAGATATAGTATTGCATACCGTTTCACTGGCAGTCTCTCCAAAGGAATGACCACCCATGCCATCACAGACTATTCCCATAAACCTGTTGTTTTGTGGCATATCAATGACCTTGTAAGCATCCTCGTTATTATGTCTTCTACCAGTCTTGCTTATTGTTGCATATCTTATCTCCATATTACGATTATTTTTAGTTTATGATAGTATAGAGGCAAATGTAACCTCTAATCTATCTGTAACGTAATATTTCCGGCAATATTATATTCTATAATATGGGAATCTTGGCTTGCTATGTCATATTGTTCTATCAATAATATACTTGTGTTTGATACTTGATGTCATGTTCATTGCAATAATAGCAGATCTCGCTTTTCATGCAACTCCCATGTTTTTTGAACTTCTTTTTTAATGATTCGATAAGACTATAGTCGTCAGATGCGTGCAAAGACCTCATCAGACGATTGGTATTTGCCACATCAAAGAATACGAAAGACTCAACCTCACCGTCTCTTGAATATTCTTTCTCAAATTCACCCATATCTTGCTCGGTAATGGTGAGTTTGCCATCTTCTATTTGCGCATAGATTCCTGTGAACTCACCATTCGTTTCATGTTTGTAGATAACCTCTTCCATAATTTCCAAGTGTTAATGCTTAGACAACCATTCCACAAGATTATTCACGATGCCATTGGCTAAATCCTTTGGGCCATGAGTTTGTTCATTCGGTCTATTGATGATTACTGCCAAGGCATAGCGAGGTTTCTTTACAGGGAATACTCCAACAAATGCCGTTTCTGCCAATTTATGTTCCCCATTTTCAAGTTCTTTGCCTTGATAGTTGCCATATACTCCTGCTATATCCACTTTCTTTGGGGCATAAGATGCTTGTATGCCTTTCCCTTTGTTCAGACCAATCAATACCTCTTGCAGATATTTACGTCCTAAAGGCGTAATGTTGTCAAATGTTTCCTCTGTAACTGAGTCCCCTTGCAAAGTCGGGAATGTCAAAGTGTTCTTCTGATAGGCACCATTAAAGAGCGCAGCCAATTCCATGGCATTTGTTTGCTTTTCGTCACTTGTCATTTTCTTCCATATACCAAAAGCATTGTCGCCACGATTTACCAAGAGTATCTTGAACATAGCCACGTTAGATTTATGTGTCAATGCTTGACGACAAGTCATTACACCATAACCGCCAGACCGCCAGTTATGGTCACGAATGCTGATGCTGTCACCTATATTATATATGCCACCGCACAAATCCATCTTGTCATTGAGTGAACCATTGATATCTGCCAACATAGGAGTAATGCCTACAAGTGTCAAAATGCGAGGACTACATGCTTGTTTCAATAGCTTGCCCTCTGAATAATCATCTCTATCTTTCTCCAATGCAACCCATGATTTCAGTCTTCCTGTTTGTGCATCTATAACAGCAATCTGTCCGTATGTTCCATTCAACATTTTCAACCCCTTAGACAAAACATCTTGGCATTTCTGAGTCATCACACTATCTATTGTTGTGCATTCATCAAGTTTAGCGACATATTCAGGATTGTCCATCCATACACCAACAGTTTGATTGTTTCCTCCAACCACGCCAATGGTGCCACGCTCAATCCCTTTTTCTACATAGAAGTAGAATACCTCAATGCCATCTTCTGACACATAACGACGTGAGAAACCTGCAACATCTAAATCTATCTCCGTTACATTCTCATGCTTCTCCAAGTCATAGATACCCTGTTTGCCACCTTTTGAAACAACGGCAAACTTGGCAATGCTACAGGTGTCTATCTGTTCGCATAGTTCCAATGGTACTTGGGTGATGGGCTTTTTGCCAAATGCTTCTTCTGCGTCAATAGTGTCAGCCACTATCACTTCTTGAGCAAAGGACAACTGTCCGAAAAAGGCTAAAAATATTGTGATTAAGCCTAACTTGAAGTATTTATTTGTGTTCATATCTTTTATATTTTTATATTATTGTATTTCTTTCATTTTATGAGTCCATATTGTTTGTAGTTCTTGTTGCTTTGGCTCTAAATATGTCTTGGTATAACTAAGAATATTGTATTCGGTAGTTTCATCGTCTCCATCTTCCTCAAAGTCACAAGTAATAGATATTCCTGTTTTGGAAAAAGCCGGTTCATAGCCAACGCTATATCTGATTCGACTTTCCTTGGCATTCAATTCCTTGCAAAACTCACGAGCCATATCTGCGTGTATATCATTTATAATAACAGCTCCAACAAGAGAAATAGCAAATCTGTCATTTCCAAGAGAAAACACCTTTACTATTCCTTGTGGTAAACCAAGATACACTTCTCCTGTACCATCCTCGTTGCATTTGCTGATGTTGCGTCCCAGCTTCTCTTCTTCCGCTAGCAACTTAGCCAGCAAGACATAAGAATGTCTGCTTCGGATTTTCCGTTTGTAAGCCCGTCTTTGAAACATACTGAAAATCCAACTGCAACCAATCATTTGAGCAAAGCCTATAACGATAAGCCAAAACTGTGCTGTAAGCATATGTAAAATGTCACATGAGTGTCTATATCATTTTGGGGAAGACTTTTCTCGTCAGACTCTTCGGAATCTGTAACAGCAAAGTTGTTGGTACAACTATTCGTTTTGTTTTTACAAGAGCATATCTGCAATAAAATACACACAAACAAAGATGCCCCAAATATCTGAACAATAATTTTGTTTAGTTTTTTGCCCATTTTATATTCCCTAAATCCGTGTCGGGCGCAACTTTTATTCTTTTACATTATTTTTCTCTTACTCTCTTCTCCAAATATCCAACCGCAAAATCCAATGTTTTGATGATATGCGGCACGATGTTTTTGGTAGATTCTTTATCCGTTATCTTATGGTCATAATCCAAAGATACTTTTGCTTCATCTTTACTCGATAGCAGTGCTTTCGTGTATTTTACGTTTTTGTTAGTATCATTCACTGCCTCTTTCAATTGTTCCTTGTTCTGTATGGGTAGTCCTACCACAAAAGGAATACAAAAGCGAATCATACTTTCGTCTTTGCCTACCACATAGAAATACACTTGTCCGTTGTACTTGAAATGCCAACCTAAAGAAGGCATCAGTATCGTTTGACCGCACATTTGGCGAATCTCGTTTACAATTTCTTCCTGCTTCATATTCACAATAGTTTTGTTTTACTATTTATGATAGGAGAGGGAGAAAAGTAACCATTTCCATCAGTCCAACATTACAAACGCAGCCCAATGGAATGGATCTGGGTGCTTCTGGCGAATAATTTCCTTAGCTTCCTCAAATGCCTTACGTTTGTTCCAAGCATTCTTCTTGTCGGCAAGGCGTTCATAGAAAGTAGTCATAAACTCGGAAGTTGTCTTGTCGCTCACATTCCATAGAGACATGACGATTGTTCCAACTCCAGCTTTTTTGAAGGCTCGTTGCAAGCCATATAATCCTTCTGATGTAGCTTTTCCTTGTCCCGTCTGGCAAGCTGACAATACCACCATATCCGTATTGCTCAAATCCAAGCGTGCTATATCATTAGCAGAAAGTATTCCACCAAGAACACCTTTAGGTAAGGGTTTGCCTAACCATGCAGCATTACCACCAGATAGAACAAGTCCTGAAAGAGACATAGCATCTGTATAGCCTTTGAGATAATCTACATTCTCAGCTCTATTTGGAGTGTAGTAAAATCCATGAGTGGCAAGATGAAGCAATTTAGGCGATTTGCCGTGCATATTTAGGAAAGACTCTTCTGTACCGTTTTTGCCCATATACGAAGAGACTTGCCATTTATTTCTTTTCAACAAGTCTTCTATCTTCAAGATTTCTTCTTTTGATCCTTGCAAATCATGGAATACAGAATCACCACGAGCAATCTCACCACGCAAAGCAAGCAAGTTTGACAAATCATATTTCTTGGCTTCTTCAACCATAGCAGAATCTTCCAAGTCATATTGCAGACCGCCATACAGAACTGCTGAGTTTGACTTATAGCCTTTACTTTCTGATTTCTTCTTCACCAATTCACGAGCCGAAGACATTCTGACGAAATGATAATGGCTACCTAAGACTGAACCGTCTGGCAATGATAAAGATTCCAATGAAATCTGGAACAGTAGCTGTGAAGGAACATAGTATATGATAGCACCTTCTGGTATATTCTCTTTCAATGGCTCCCATAACAAATTCAGTACACCTTCAGAATAATCTTCACTATAGTACATATCTGGTCTCACGATGCCAAGAGAATCAATCTGCCTTTCAGCAAACAAAGCTTTTAGAAGCGGATAGTCTTGCACCTTATTTATAATATAAGCTGCATACTTTCTTCCTTGAGTTTGTGAAATATAGTCGGTGAAGTCTATCAACACTTCGTTTTGTCCCAAAGCGTGCTTCACCGCATCATAGTCCACATCCATGAAGTCTGTGCCATCGCTATATCCCTTACATCTGTTAGCCAACAGATTTTCCAAACGGCTTATTTTTCTTGACACACTTAGGATGCTGTCAGCGTTTGCATTATAGTCTTTTTCCCAAGCCTTCACCTGATTTTTCATACTTGCCAATGTGGTATAGTTGTGCATGTCCTCAGACGTACCCATCCTCTTAATGACATCATACATGGAGCGTTCCGATTCCAAGAGAAAAGACTTAGACATAACAAGAGCGTCATAGCAATTCTTTGTAAAAGCCGTCTGTGTCTGCTTTGCTTCCAAAGCGTATGGCGTCATCATGGTAAACAATGATGATAGAGGATTCCACAAACCTTCACGCTCTGTACTACTCATATATGGGATGCGTTGTTTCATCAAAGCCTTCAATTGCAGTACCGCTGCTGTGTAATCATTGCAACCATACGTTACATTCCCTGCAAAACCTTCAGCATTGGCAAGATATATTTGCGCATTGATATGTTCCTGACTTTTTTCACCATATAGTGCCTTGGTATATTCGGCATACTTCCGATAATACTGTTCAGATTCTGCGTAGTTCCCCAACTGATGCTCAACGCCTCCTATTAGGGCTAACAAGGATATTCTGTCGCCATCCGTTTGCGGATATTTTGTAGCAAGCAATTCATCTGCTTTCTTATAGTCATTCAAGGCTGACTGATAGTTTTTGAAAGCAAAATGGCATCTGCCTCTTGTTGTATATAAGTGATAGAGTTCTTTAGAATCTACTATTCGTGAAGCCGTTTTAAAAATCTTATCAAGGCTCCTATAGCAGTTCTCCTTGTCACTCATCAGTCGATAAATATCAGCCAAAGCCATGTAAGGCATATTATAGGTAGCATCACCCATTGGGGTATGTGCCTGAAATTCTTCTATTGCTTTCTTGGCATATAACAGAGCATCGTTATACCGTCCTATAGCTGCATACAGATTTCGCAAGTTGGAATAGCTCAGGTGTTTGTTGGCTGATACGGATTTTGTATCAGCACACTCTGCAATATCTTTTCCACGCAAGTACCATTGCTCCGCAATGCCGTATTGCCCCAAGTCTCTTGCCTCATTGCCTTTCTGATTATAATAAGTGAACTTAGTTTGTAAATCAGCCGTTACATCCACCAATGAATCTATACTCGCTGCATAAGTCTGTGCCTGTTGTACGTTACCTATTGTATTCCCCAAATTCCACAGCCCTTTCAGAATTTCCATCTGAACATTAGTTTTGCCAATCTGTTTTGCCAAGGCCAAAGCCTGTTTGTATGCATCCTCGGAACCTGTCACGTCATAAAGAGTTCCTTTTATTTCAGCGATATGCCGTAAGACAGAAATCTCATCATCTGTTTTCCTAAGTTCTATAAAACCTTTTAGAGCATTTTTGTAACATACCAAAGCCTTGTCGTACTGTTGGGATAAATGATATTCAGCCGCCTCAAAATACCATGACAAGGGAATCTTAGGCTGAGCATATTCTCTTACCTTGCCGTCAGCATAAGGCATAATCTCTTCCAATATGGCACGAGCCTTTACAAATTGCCGGTTGCCTCTGAGCATGAAACCGGAAGCATACATATATCCGTTCATCGCATACAGATGAGCGACATCTTTCTTCTCGTTCTCTGTAAGACGGCAAGACATCAGCTTCTTAGCCAACAGATATGCCTCTTCATATCGTTTCAATGTCTCATAACACATGCAAGCCATTGTCTGACTGCACACATATACTTGATGCTCAACTTCATTTCGTTGTTGTTCCGTGTTCTTGCCGACAATGAGGAAAGCATCCAGGGCTTCAGCGGTCTTCTTGGCATTGTTCAATGCAAAGGCTTCATTCATTTTAGCCGTGACTTCTGCCTCGGTCAATGTCTGCGCTTGCATCTGCAAACCACAACAGAATAGGACTAACGACAATAGCAATGCTTTATTCATGATGCAATGATATGGTATCTGTTGATATTGAGTCATTGTTAATACTATCTGTTGGTACGGTCGTATCAAACACATCGTTTTCATCGCCACGCACATTGTCAGTAGGGGAGTTTTCTACAAACAGAGGATTGATGGCAAAGAAGCCTATCACCAATATAGCAGCAATGCTTGAAGTCCAAAGCCAAGTCTTTCTGTGATAGTGAGACTTCATTTCCTTTTGAAACTCTGTCATGGCTTTCAGCTTCTCTCCACGGCTCACAATCGCCTGTTTAACATTCTTTGTAAACTTATATTGCTCCTTTTTCTCAGCATCCTCTTCTATCTCCTTCAGAAACTGTGCCTTGTCTTCCTCCGACATGGTATCACTATGAAGCAAGTATTCGTCTATTCTGTCTTGAAAATTATTATTGTTCATATCCATCTGCCATTTTATGAGTTCAAATAGTTGTGATAAATGTTTCGTGCTGAAGTACGTAACGACTCCATGCACTTGTGCTTCTTCGTTTTGAGGGCGTTTTTGGAGTCTATCGTTGGTATTTCCAACAGGATTGTGTCCAAGTCCTTCTCCTCATAGTAGAACTTGCTCAATATCTCGCAGCACCGCTCCGACATATGTGATATAACATCAGCAATGATATCAAGCATCTTGTTGTCCTCCGAATCATACAGCATATTGATGTATTGCTGGGCATCAAATCCTTCTTCCTTGATTTTCCGTTCCATTTCCGTTTCAGGGTTTGCGTAAGAAGGATGCTCCCTTACCCATTCCAAATACTTGATGCGGGCAATCCCCATAAAATAGGTGAGGATGCTGCCACTCAATGGTTCGTTGTTCTTGCCCATCACTCTGCCGTCGCTCACATAAATCTTCCTGCGCTCGATATTCTCCCACATCGCAATGAATGTGTTTTGGAAAATTTCCGTGGCAGATTCCTCGTCAGCGAAGAACACACCACGGTAGTTTGCCCAAAAGTACTTCGAGCAATAAGCATACAGTTCCGACTGTATTTTTCTATTCTTATCGTACATTCCAGCAACAAGCCGAGCTTCTTTCTCTTGTTGTGGTGTACGCATTTGTATTGTCTTTGCCATTTTATCTACTCAGTATGTCTGTTATATTGTATTTATTGATGTCTTCACCTGTCATTTCAGGCTGTTGTGGTCTGCTACTGGTATTGCGGTTCACGAACTTTCTGATTCGTCTCATAAACTCGTCGTTGTTTACTTTATCACTATTCTTCAGTTCTTTCCACAATGCGTAAGTCAGTTTACCAACAGCAGGACTTTTCATTTCGACATTCACTTGGTCGCTTCTGCAAGCACTGATGGTGATCCATCGTTCCGCCAATGGCTTTGCCTTAGTATTAATGTTATTCTCTTTGCCATTGTCACTCATAAAAAATGATTTAATCGCCTCAAAGGTTTCATATAAGCCGCGAGCATTTTGGCTGTCAACCACCAACGTATCTTCCACGCCTCGCACTATATCATCGTCATCTCCACGAGTGCCGTCACCACTATGGCAAGCGTCTATCACCACAAGCAGTTTCCCTTTTGCTCCGATTTTGTTACGAATAGCATTGAGATAAACATTCAGTTCATCGTCCGTCAGATGTTTCTCACCATGATAAGTTGCGCTTGATTTCCTACAAGCATCATACGGAATCCAACATTCATCCAGTCCGTCTTTCTCGTCATTATGCACATCCGTCATCTGTTGTCCATGCCCAGAATAATGGATATATACCACATCGCCATGTTTGCATGATGCCGTCATTCTCTTGAATGCCCTAACAATGCCACCCTTTGTTGCCTGTCGATTTATCAATGTCGTGACAGATTTGAAACCTGCATTTTTCAGCATCGCTTGAACAAACGGAACATCCTTGTCACCATTAATTTTGTTCCATGCCTTATCCTGCTGTTCTCCTAACCCTATAACCAAAGCTCTCTTTGTCTGTGCTGTGACAGACAAAGAGAGCAATAGGAGAAGGTATATGATTAATCTCATTCTCATAAAGTGTTCGTTTATATATAAATCACTTAGGCTTTTTAATCATAATAATTATTGTCTCAATACCAATGGAATACTAATGATTTAATAAAGCATCATAAATATTTTAAGACACCGTATTCATTTACTCTTTTTCTCCTGTTCCATTACAACTGCTACATTTGTAACTGCCGCTTCCACCACATGACATACAGGATGACATAAACATTCCATAACCAACGGTTCCTGTACCAGAGCACCATGTACAGGAAATTTCACCTGTGCCATGACAAATATTACACTTGCCTGCTTGTTCTACAGTAATAGTCCAAGACTGATTGTCTTCATAGACTCTTACTTGTCCGGTGCGATAATCATCCGAGTTACTACTTACACGGACAATTAAATCACCATCATCAGAAAAAGAAGTTTGAATAAAATCAGAACTTTCTGCACTGAGTTCACATCCATCAGTCTCAATACTTATGGTTTGGCTTCCACCTGATTTTCCAAATTTCAAATTGCTTTTTGAAGCACGAACAACTGTTGCAACACCAGATTGAACAATAGCTACTTGTGCCAATAACTTTCCGCTCTGCACAGTAATCGTTCCTTCACGTCTACTGCCTGTTAGGTTTTTCCCAACAGATAATTCAAAACTATTCTCGTTTTCATCAATATCAATCCAATCAGGAGTATGGTTGATTGTCCATACATATCCATCATAATCGACATCCACTTTTATCTTGCCTCCTCCTTTTGAAGCGACTAATTGATTAGGTTCCACACGTAGATAAGTAGCTGCATTGTTGACATAATGTACAAATCCTACAAATGCAACAACAAACACGACAATACCTATGATTACCTTTTTCAGACAACCACCTTTTCTTGGCCTTACGGTCGATGTTTCTGTAGTTCTATTGGATGAAGTGCAACTCTGTGATACAGCAACTTGATTGCAGACTTTATTCAAAGCAACTCCACAATCCGTACAGAAATTCATGGAGTCATCATAATGCTTATGACATTTTGGACATTCTTTCATCGTTTGTATTTTTATCTTATCTGTTCGTTATTCTACTTACTTCTGTCAATCCCATATTTATCAGAATCAGCACGACTACCCATACAACTACGGTCAAGGCAACAGGCACGATGTAGATATCAGCACCTATTGATGATAGAGGTGAGTCCCATATTCCATGCAAGACAACAGGGATAAGGAACAATCTTAAAAACTTACTATCAGTAAACAAAGACGTATCTATCTTTCCTTTTGCCTTAGCAGCTATTACTAGAGCTGTTCCTGAGATTGCCGCCCATGTAACATGACCACCAGGAGCAAGAAAACCCCTTAAAAATATACTCTGATTAATGGCCTCCATCATTGCAGAAGCATCAAGTTGTTGCCCATATGCAGCATAGTATCCAGAGTTTTGAAAGAACGAGATAACTGGTTGCAAAGCATAGCCAGCTGATTCAAATGCAGCAAAACCAGCCCCGACACTTGCGCCAATAAGCAAACCGCTCAATATACTCAATTTTCCAAGCCTTCTGAGAAACCAATATACAATAACTACTTTTCCTATTTCCTCAACAACTCCTGTCAAGAAAGCTCCGAAGAAGTCAAGTTCGTGTGAACCGACAATAGAGAATAGAAACAATGTCATTACCAATGACGCACACCCACCTACAAGAAACGTCTGGATAACTTTATACAAACTCACATTCTTCCAAGCATTCACCTCTAAGAATAGTATCATTGTAGAAAGCGGAACTGTAAAGGCACCGACAACAATCATTCCTGGTAGAGCATTTGGATTGCCAAACATATCACAGCAAACCCACAACAAGGCAAAGGCGATGCCAAACATCAGAAAGACTCGACTATATAACCATGGATGCGGCCATTCCTTGGAAACTTCGTATGCTGATGGGGTGGTACTATGTGTACCGCAGATAAAGATGTCTTCAGCTTCTTCTACAGAATGTTTCTTGAAAACATCTGTAAAAAGCACCTTCCAGTTTAGATTGGCTGGGCGATCGTTTCCTACGTAATCATTCAGAGAATCAACCCAAGACTTTCCTTTTGCGGAAGCCTTGCTTCTACTTTGTTGATAAGATTCACTTGTGGCTCGTTGGTTTATATTTGTGTTAAGAGGCTTTCCGCAATTACCACAGAATGCGGCACCCTCTTGGTTTTGATGTCCACAATAATTACAATATATCATAGCCTTTTGTTTTTTGGATTATTGGATATGTTGCCATATAGATTGGCTGTCTATAAAACGAACGCAACTGTCTTTTATTGTTAAAAAGCCAGTTGTGCGTATTTTTAAATCCAGTATAGTAAGGCACTGATAATAATCAGCACTCCAATAACTTTTAATATTGTGGCAACTATGCCACGAATGTTCAGCCATGCAGGGACACGGTTTATTAGCAACCATCCGATGAGAATGCGGACGGCGGTGTGAATTAAAGCGTCAATCATATTTTTAATTTAAAATTCGACCATAAATGTCAATAACAACAAAGCTATGCTCTTGGGAGTTGAATAGCTTTAGTCTGCCATGATTTCTTTTCATAATTCTTCTAAATGTATTTGTTGCCAAGTAGCCTTTTTCATCAACACATTCAACAATGCCATTTTTTCTGATAAACATAACATTTTCATCCATATTCGAATCATAAGCCTCCATAGCTCCAGGCATGATAAGTTTCTCTCCTGTAGAGCGTTTGATATAATGATAAAATCCATCTTTCTTGACCCAGATATAGCGGCATTTAGAATTTGTAGAAATTTTGTCATAGCATGCACTGATTAATATGCGATGATCTTCTATATCTATAAGACCATGTTTACCATTTTGTATGATATCAATAGACCCATAGAATTCATTAATCGAATATGAGTCACAGAGTGGTTCTACAATCCATTTGTCTAAAAGAATGTCATAGAAACCAAATTTCCCATCTACACATACACATACCAAGGTGGAGTCAATAAGTGTAATGTCATCAAAAATCGTAGGAAGAATAACCTTGTCATTTATAGAACTCAATCCGACAAAGTCTTTTCTTCTTTCAATTTTTAAATTTTTCAGACATTGTACAACTTCAGATTTAATAAAGAAATGTGAGTCAAGCCATTTTTTACGTTCTTCGATACACCGCATAGACTTTTATCTTTTCATAGAGTTCAACATCATTCTAAAAACAAATGTTGAAAGACCATTCTTTTTGAACAAATCCATGATGTTAATGAACTTTTCCCAAGTAATATGCATATTGATGAATTCAGTCAACGCATTGTATGTAAACCAAAGATTGTCAACGACATTGTACCGCCATAAATCACGCATAAAATGCCAATCTGCATAATAGTGATATTCTAGAGGCATTAATATCCACGATTGCAAGACTTTTACATTTCCATACGAGGAAATGTAGATAGACTCACCTTTTCCGATATTGTCGTTGACGTATATCTGCATAACTTGTTGTTCTTTTAAAATCCTTAGGTCTGTTTGTAGAACAAGAAATTCAGATTCCGTCATTTTCATTAGGTCTGCAAAATTAGTTCTACCATCATATTGGAATTTTATTCGAATAGCTTCACCATAGCCAAGTAGCTTGACAGGTAAGGTATAAAGTAGCTCTTCACAATAAAAAACATCTTTTTGAGTCCATTCTAAAAGGGTATTGACCATCTCTACAGTAAGTTTTTTCCCAATAACGGAAGCTCGGTCAGCCATATTATTGAATATAGATTCTGTAATATGGCTGATTCTTAGTTGATATCTTTTAATTTCCGAGTTATACTCAAATCCATTGCAGGTCATTGTGAGTATGATGTCGGCAAGGTATTTGTCAAGGGTCTTATCTACCACCATAATTGAATTCCAGTCCGTCAAGAATTCTACGAATCTGTAGAATATCGATACCGAAATTTAAGCCTTGGGCATCTTTTACCCCTTGTTCGTGTACGGCAATAATTTGCCCGTTTTTATCACAGACAGGACCGCCACTGTTGCCTCCGTTCGTAGACATCTCGTACTGCATCATCATCACTTTACGATTGGAACGTTCCTCTTCACGAAAAGCACTGATATGTCCTGCAGAGTAAGAGGCAGTAAAGCCTAATGGGTTGCCAAATGTCGCACAGTCAATGCCAACAGCGGCACGTTGCGATGCAAGTTCAAAATAGGGAACAGATTCACCTTGTTCAAGTTCAACTGAGAATATGGATATATCCATACCATTAGTATCTTCTGTCCAAAGTATATTTTTTATCCGTCGCTTTTTGTCTGTATAAATCTTACTATCATCAGGATTCTCCTTATAGAGATAAGCGGTAGAGAACTTTTCGGCTCCTGCAGGCAATACGTGCCAATTGGTAATGGCAAGACCTTGGTCGTTGATGAAGAAACCTGTCCCGATACTCGAACCTTCTTCTGTATTTACTTCTATAAGGAAAGTACGTTGTTTCATATACAAGGCGAGGTCTGGTTTGGGGGTTGGTGGAATTTTCCCTTTTACCCATCCTGTGCTGTCTGACAAATCCATGGCACGGTATGTTTGAGGGTATTGTATGACAACAAGATGGTTAAGACATTCATGTGTGTCATTCAAAATAACATATGCACCGATAGTGCCATTAGGATCGGTTATCTCTTGGTCACCTTTTGAATCTGGTATTAAGGTTACACTTTTACCAAGAAATCCATTTTTGATGAACATTTCCACATCTGTGCGGTTGGACTCTACGCCGATAAGCTTGACATGCAGTCCAGATACGAGTTCTACCACATTACCAGATGCGCTCTTGATACTACTCTGATAGTCTTTAATAGAAGTACTGCCACCACTAGGGCTTATCAGTATATATAATATAATTCCGACGATTGCGGCAAAGATTAAGAATTTTTTCATTTGAATTCTATTTCCAATGGTTTAACAATATGCCAAGATTTTCCGTTTTTGACGACTTCGCCAACAGTTCTTGTGACAATGGAACATGTTCCACTGATAGTTCCTGTCGATTTTACGACTCCTGAGGCTAATAATGTGCTTTGGCTGTCAAGAAGCATTTGACGCTTCTCGCCGACTATATCGTCTGTCATTTCAAAAGTACCTGTCCCATCGTCATAAATAGTCAATACAAAAAATCTATTGTTGTCGCCTTCTTCCACACGATCTTTAGTCCTACAAAAACGATAACCGTCCCCATCGTCCTCTGCCATGGTTGCATAGCGCTTTCCTATCATATTTTTCACTAATAATACGGGTTGGTTTGCTGGTGTGCCAGCAGGGCTCGGCTGTTGTTTATAAGGCTCAGGTTTTGTTCCCTTTTGCAGATAGTCTGATGCCGAGAATGAACTATTTGTCGAGCTACTATAGCCACATGAATTTATAAGAGCCAACACATTGGCAAGCATCTCGTCGTGCTTTTCTTTCTCAGTGAAAACACTTGCCCCTGACAAGCGCAGTACTTTTAAGACTGCTGCATACAATTCCATTAAGGCTTGCTGATATTCGTTATTGTTTGTATCCATAGCAATAAAGTTATTTAAATTCGACAACTAATTTTTCTGTTACTACCCATTGTTTTCCGACCTTATTCAGGTGACCTTCTTGCTTTACAACAATATCTGTAGGATTTCCTGTGATGTTGAATTTCGCTACATAATTTTGGAAAGTCTGAATGTCAGACAAAATGAGAGCTTTGCATTCTGGGTTGATAGCGTATGTCGCAACATTTGCCCCCTCTTCATAGTCAATAGTGAAGAGTTTATCACTGCTATCATCGGATATGGTACGTTCAAGTGTTGATATTCTACCATTGTCTATCATAAAGTTGGCAAAACGATGCAGTTTGACTTTTCTTCTTTCTTTATTTTTCGTTGCAGCCTGCTGTTGGCTTAGGGGTTGTACGTCTTTCCCATATGTTGTTACTGCAACATTACGTGATTTATCTTCTTTGCGATATGTTGCAGTTGAATGTACTTTAGCTGTTGTTACATGATTATGACTTATTTTTGCCTCACCTTGAATATTCGTGAGCCCAGAATTCTCAATCATTGTATTCCCATCTTGTTGGGGGGGTGGGGTCTTGCTTTGTGTTGCCCTTCTTTTTGTATTTGGGTAATGCAAAGCAAATAATCCCTATCGTATTTATGAAAGTAAGACCCAATAACCACCATGGAATCTCTTGTGAGGATAGATGCTCAATCTTTTCATTTTGTTGCTCTATGCTTGTTTCTATGGTCTCAACATGAGATTGCAGATTTTGCATAGATTCACTGCTATCAATTTTGACTTTCAGAATAGAATCTGTTAAAATAGTAGCTTTAGGTGTATTTGTTTCAACGGCAACGCTTTCTGACACTTGGGATAATCCAAGTGTCAGAAATACTATAGATGCTAAAAACGGCTTCTTCATTGATGTTCTTTCTCTTTGTTGTTTAACACTTCTTGATTGCACCCTTTGGTCATTTGGTACAATGTCTCTTTCAGCGGCCAAAAGAACATTGGGTCACCAATGGCAAACTGGGCTTTTTGCTCATCACTATTGTCATTGAGTACGATGTCAAAACTGCTTTCTGCATATTCCTTCATGGTATTGACAAAGTTGGTAGGTATGTCAAGTCCCAATTTTGATAGAGCTTGTACCATACTATCTTCCGCAAAAAGACCGCAGAATTTGTTGAAAGAGTCAAGGACATCTTTCTTCATAGATGACATTTGTCCGTATGTGACCGTAGTGCCATATTCCTCGTCAGTATATCCGTGGCACAAGCAATTGTCTGGAATCAAATGGTCTTTCAGAGGTTTGCTTTCCATGATGAGTCCTCCTTGAGCAGTAACCAACTTTGGCTCTTTGGAGAATTGTATTTGAATATTAGCCGTTCTCAAGTCATTGTTATCTACAAGCTTGCCATAATATGCGAAAATACGACTCACTATTAGACTCAATGTTGCTTCATCATCGGTGATTAGTTTTATGTACTTACTTCCCATGCCTGTGAAAGTAATCTTCTTCGGAATCTTTAGCTCTGCAAGGTCGAGTATGACAGCAGTATAATACATCAGACTCGCAAAGTGAACTATTATCACACGCATCATCTCGGAAGAAGACGTGATGGTCTGAGAGAAATTCAGTGGGTCTTTAGCGTCCTTGTCATGTGTGAACAGATAGCTGATAAAGTCGGATGATGATAAACCAGCCTTTTCCAATACGGCTTTCAACTCAAGTTTCTTTGTGTCGGGAAGAATCTTGTATGCGTCAGACTGCATGTAGAAATCAATGAAACCATTTTCCAATTTGTTATTGGCATCATTTACGCCATCTCCCCAAATGTCGTTGGCAGCAAATAAAGCAGAGAATACTGCGGATGCGTCTTTGCCACCTGGTTTCGGATTGACGTGCAGTATGTCCGTTGTGCCTCCACCGATGTCAAGGTTCATATACGGTTGACCAAATTTCAAACTGGCTAGGAACGAATAATAAGGAGCGACGCTTTCAATCTCAAATTTGATGTTTGCTTCATCTATGTTCAACCAATGTGCAGCACTCTTCCAAGCATTCTTAAAAGCTTGCACTTCAGGCACACTCATAGACAATGGGTAAGTAGCGACAACCTTGAAATCGCCGCCACCTCCATTGAGAGCCGACTTGCCCTTCATCATCCAAAGTTGTTCCTTGAAATATTCTTGCAGGCGAGTTGGGGCTAATAGGTCGTTCTTTGCCCATTTGATATTCGTGCGATATACCCCTTGGGTATTTCCTTCTTTGATAAGCTCGTTATCATAATTGAAACCGATATTCATGGAACTGAAGCATTTTAAGTTTCCTTCTTGTTGTATCTTTTCCCAAGTCGTTGTACGCATAGGATAATGTATGCCTTTTTTCCTGTCTATTTCAAATGGCACGAACTCTCGTTGTAAGAAGGTTGGAAATTTCACGAAATATCCTGCGCCTCTGTCATCATTGAGTATCATAATCTGACTATCGTCATTTTCTGGGATTTCAGAACGTAGAATACTAAAGTTATCTATTTGATTTACTGTTACGGCACTGGCATCCCCCAACATCTTACTTACATAGGCAACATGGGTGTTAGTTGTTCCAAAATCTACACAAAAAGTGAATTTTGAAATCGTATTAGGACATGGTTTGAATTTTGGGATTATAAGTGTGTTGCAAGTATTACTTTCATCAGGAACAGTAAGTTCCATGAAATCAAAATCACCATCAACATGCAGGTGGCGAGTCTGGAAGCCGTTGTCGGAAGTACGTATTTCGTCTGAGACTTCTTGAATAGGTTTTCCTTTCTCTAAATCAGAAAGACGATAGAATTTCAGTTTCAAATTGTCAAGCTTGTTTGTGCCAAGCATGATGTTGTAAGCATTATTTTGTGTCAAACGATAGGACGGGAATATAGCCAAGTCAAACATCTCTTTGTCGAAACATCTTACCTTGTCGCATCCTTTACCATCTTCGTCACCATCACAATAGCACTTGCTGAGTATTATTTTCTTGCCATCCTCTAATGGTATGTCAATAGTAACAGTTACATCCAGTGTATCTTTGTCAACACTCACATTCACCATGCTTTCAATGTCTTCTATTTTGAAGAACTTGAAGAATTCTTTCTTCAAAGGCAACATATATTTGATGTTCTGGCTTGAACCCGTGTAGAACTTGTCCTTTCGCACATTATATGATACCTCAATGATTTTAGGCTCAAGAAAATCATCAACTGTAATATATGGGTATTTGAAAGTTGTTCCAGGTAGTATGCGTTCTGTCAATGCTTTTTCTAATATGGAAGGTATGTTGTCTGTGGCCCTGTTCCATTTACGGTCTTTATCTATGTAATTATAGCCATCAACACCATTAGAGGTCAATGCGAGAGGAGTATCCACGGAACGTGCCTCGCCATTGACATCCTCATGTTTCCACAAGTTAACTGTAGGCTTGATGATATAATCACAATCCGCTGGGTCAAACTCATTGTGTGAGCAATACAGGTAAACGCCAGAAGTTGTAATAGAGCCAATGCTTTCTATAGAAAGAGGCTTTACCTTTTTCAGCTCTGGGGCTTTTTTGTCGATAATAATTTTCTTATCAAACTGAACATGACAATTGTTTATATAGCTATATATCTGTGTATCTGTAAGGCTGTCGATTTTTGACAAGTCGGTAAGCCAATATGTGTATAAGAATTCTCTAAAATCCTTTGAGCGCTCATATAATGGTGTATGGCGGCTATTGTCAAAAAGACGATTGCCTGCTCCCCCATAAAACTCCAATTTTGCTTCTTTTAAGCGTCTTCTTACATTGGGACTTGTATATACAAGAGTAATAGGTGAGGTTCCTCCTAAAATAATCTCTTCTCCATTACTTGTCTTCCATTTGAAGAGATATATCTTTGAAAAGTTGCTAAGCACTGTTGTGTCATGTGCATCAAGTAATGCTGCGCCAAGTTCCTTTTGGTCATCATTTCCTGCCTGCATCAATACATTACATTCAGCTTGAACATCCCATTCTTCAACATCAAACTCTTTCATGTCACCATACTTGAATATAAATTCAAGCATGTCAAGACATTCACTTACAAGGAAATGATAGGCTGTTGGCACAGTATTTCCTTCATTGTTGATGACACCTTCATACGAAACCTGCTTCAAATCTTCTTCTTGGCTATTAAAATAACTATTGAGTTGTTTGAATGCAGAGTCAAATAAGTAAAGACGTGCGTATGGTGTAGGGATGGATGTTCCCATCTTGTTGATGGAGTCACCGTATTCAAAAAGTTTATCAGCTATCTTGGAACCATCAACATGGTTTCTCTGAACGAAACCATAATGCCCTGTAGCGTTAAGATTATCGCCGATACTAAAAAAATGCAAATCTGACATAATGATATTGTTTATTTCTTATTAACTATTTCTAGGCAGGAAGCACGTAAAATGTCCATGAAAACAAACTCTTTTTCTTTTGTATTCATTTTCTTGCCTGTCTCATCAAGATGTTTGCGGTCTTTGAGGTTAGAACTCATTAAAGGTGTAATGTTCACATTTGAAGAGTCACCTCCGATAAAATTGCCGACCTTGCTCCAGCTAAGTTTGCTTTCTTTTGCCTTTTCCTGTGGCTTTTCTATCATGTCGGAGATTTCTTTGCCAAAATCAAAGAAAGCTAAGCGATGACTGTTGGGTTGAATATGAAGATTGTCGTCACCTTCATAGTCAAGTTCGGACAACCATCTTGTAAAGACTTCAACATAGTCATTCAAATATATAAGCAAATCTTGTAGCTTGTTCTTGCCGTTGATTGAAAGTTTATGATTCTGTACATCACTTTTGATATTTTCATAATCAAGGATTGCGAGGAATGTCTTTTCTTTCTTCAACTTATCACCAACGACATCTGTGTGATGATATTTAAGAGCGTAAGCAAATGCCGTGAGATACTTCAACACATTGTCTTTCGTCTGTTGGTCGAAATCATCAGCGAACAAACGGCAACTGTCTTGTTTGCCAGTCTTGTCGACTTTGCTCACGATGTCACGTGACAGACCATACATATATTCATTGCCAAATGTTCCTGTTGGTACCATATCTCCACAATAATGGGCAATGGCTAGAGCACTAATGAACTCTACCGGATTGGCATTGTTCTGTTGACCAGCACCTCCCTCGCAATATTTGATGATTGTTGGATAAGGGTCACCGATATGATATACCGCCCTCATGCTGTTCTTGATGCCAGAACGTTCGTAGAAATTCAAAGCCGCCTTGGTCTTGGAGTCGAAGAGTTTGGCATTGATAGCACCACCTTTCACTATTTCCGGGGCGAAATATGGCTGTATCATCAAAGCTGCCATATCTACATTTGGAATGTCTTTCTTTATTTGTTGTGCAAGGACTGGTATGCCTGACGCTCCTGTTCCGCCAAATAGCGACCCTATAATAACAACCTTATCTTCTTGGTCTGCGTTATAAGTACTGACAAATGCATCATATTCATTATAATCGCTCAGTTTGTGGAAAATGACACTACCGATGTTTGGGTTTCCTTTAAATCCAACAGTAAGGTCAAGATTCAATTCTGTCGTAGGTTCATCAGATGTATCATAAAGAGACTCTATAAGTGAATGTGTCGGCAAAAGATTGCCTTTCATCTGGTCAAAGCCTATCTTGTTGCGAAATGTTAGGTTTGTTTTGCCTGGATTGAAATCAAGTACGAAGTCATTTAAACCGTTCATCTCCTTCATTGTACATCCAAAGAATTGACCCATGTTTTGGTCATCTTGTGGCATGGAGGAAAGTGGGTGGTTAGCATAAGCTATACGATTGATTTTCTGATACTGTTTAAGAATGTCCCTTGTACGGTCTTTATCTTTGTTTGCAGCATCGTAGTCTATGATAATCGGGTAGATGTCGTATCCGTTGAAAGCAGGAACACCTGCTGCAAGAAGCATGGTCGTAGAACGAAGCACACGTTCGCCTGTTCCTCCTATAGCAAATAGAAATAATTTCTTCATATTTGTTAGTTTTTATATTTTTCTTCTTTATTTGGATTTGTGAGGCCATGGGTGAGGAATGGCAATTCCTTGATAGGTGAATCCTTTAAAAAGAAGGCTGAAGATGTAAAAGAACAACAATGAATATACGGTGCATCCCAAACTGTAGGAATAGCGCACATCCTTTCCGTTATTCAAATCCGTTTCAATTTTCTGTCGTGCGGTGGTATATTCGTCAACCTGTTGTTGGTTTTGGTTGTCACGGGTCTTTTCTATAACAAACTCAGTGTTGGCTTTGTAGAAAGAGTGTTTGTAGAATATCGATTGAGAGTCTGCGACATTCGATTTGCCTATAAACGCAAAGTTGGCTGTCAGAAAAACAAGCAATCCTGTAACCAGAAGGAATCCTGCCCAAACACCTGTGTTTGCCATGGAGTCATCGTTACGCTTGTTGCAGCATCCGAAATAGAATACCAAAGCAAGCACTAAAGCCACAATAATAGCTGTAAGAACCCCATACATGAATGCGTTATGAGTTACAAAGAAATTCTCATGGAATTCACGTGTGTCCTTCCATGCTTGTGAATTTGTCACAAAGAAAAATAGTTTATCCATAAATTAAATATTTTTAGATTATTTATATTCAAATGTTGTTTTTACCAAAGGCTTGTTACCGTCAAATGCATCCCTGATGCCTTTTAGCAGATACTCTAAACCAAAAGTTTTGTCACGATACATCAGTACATTAGGGCTTGAGTCATCATTGACAGATAGAGCAAGCCAAGAAGCTGGAATAATATTCTCAACCGAATAGGTAAGTGTACCAGTACCAATGCCTGTTGAAACTGGGCTTTTTATGGTTATTGTTAAATTGATGCCACTCTCGGTCTTTATGCTGTTTGTTGTATATTGAGTGGTGTCTTTCAATTGCTTTTCTCCTAAAGTCAACTTAGCTGCGGAATGGTTGAAATAATCATTGTCTGCATTATACATGTAACTGACTGTTTTGGGAAGTGTCATTCTTAGCACAATGTCTTTGGCAAGATCTGTGCCTGTTCCTTTTGGGGGCGATTCTTGCTCACCTTTCTGCAAAATACTTTTCTCATCAAATCCATAGTATAATTGAAGTTCTGGCTTTAGGTCGGTATTGTCCTGCAAGGCAAGAATGTCTTCTGGAGCTCCTACGGCTATGATGTAGAATGGGCGGTTGTTGGTATCTAATTTCTTAGGTGTGTCGAACATGTCATAATAGCAAGCTCCACCTTTTCCTACTTGTTTGCTCGCAAACTTGGCTGAGTATTTCAATACAGCTACAGCTTTATCTGCCGTTTTGCCCTTCAAGGCTTTTGCAAGTAAGTTCTGAAATTGCTCAAGAGCTGTTGAGGCATTCTTGTTGATATATACAATTCCATCTGTCACCAATATCGCAAGTTTTCCTTTGCTTGATTTGTCGCACATCATCGGTATTAATTTTTCGAAATGAGTACTTCCTCCATCAAACAAATTCAGGTTGTTTTGAAGGTCGGTAGAATAACCAGAATAAGTATCTACGTTATTATTCTTATGTACAAGAAATATCTTGGAATTGTTGCCAATCTTTTCGAATCGGCTCACAATGTTTGAAATCTGTCCGTCACCACTTGCAAAATACCCTTTCATACTTGTTGAGGCATCGAAGTATATCTCCACAGAACTTATTGACTTTGAGGGCTGTGGTAAATTTCCAAAACAAGCGTCAAGTGTATTGGCAGTTGTTGGCCCAGGACAACCATTTACGATTGCTATAATTGTCAAAATAATGACACATGTACCGATTAATACTTTTTTATTCATAGTAATTTATCTTTTATTGAGCAACGATTACCATTGCTTTTTGTTTTACTTTGTAGTCTTTCTTATAGCCAACTCGTACAAGATCGGTGATATAATTCTGTTTGTCCGAATTACTAATTTCAAGTACATAATTTGCCACACCTGGGCATAAATTTTCTAAGTCGCCATAATTCTCTCCAGTACAATCCTTATACTCACCGTCGCTTATTCGGTCGGCAAAAAGATTTGGAACAATGAGTTGCAAGCCAAATCGATTAGCTAAATGGCTGAGGGCATTATAAGCGCACATCATGCTCTCATGGTCTATGCGCATTCCATATTCACGTGTTTGGTCTGTCATAAATGGTAGGCAACTATAGGAATAATATCTTGAGAGGACATTTGTTAAACCATACTCATTGGTAATATCTTCCTCTATGATATCTTGTACTTTGCGATACAACTCTGCGTAATTGTCTATTGCATCTGTTGTTAGCAAATTCTTTGAGAATTTCTTGAAAGCTTCACGAAGTAATGATTGGTTCTCGTCACATTGTGGCTTTAATGTCATATCACATGGACGGATAAATGAACCAGTTACTGATGCTTGGATGTCATGGATGTCTTTTTTCATCACTTCATTCATTTCTGATAGCATATTGCTAAAAGTCTTGTTGTTAGAATCAATGATTTCCTGTTTGGAAGAAACTTTCTTTTGCAGAGCTTCTACATTCGCTTTTTCGGTTGCTATCTTTTGACCTACAGCATCTTGGTAAGCTTTGAACATTTTATTCATGTTGCAATCCTCCATAGATTCCGAATTGCCCTCATTGGCACATGCCTCTTTAAGATTAGTCGTCATTTCCTTTTGTTCCTCTTCAAGCTTCTTTTTCTCGAAACCTACTTCAATGTATGCATCCGAGAGCTCTTTGACAATACCTTCTGTTGTATGACAACTGGCAATTATTTCTTTAGTTTCATTTTTTGATTCTAATTGTCCTTTTATGCTCTTGTATATATGTTCCTTTATGGCATCAACTAGTCCTTTTGCTTTGTTTGTTCCATATTGTTTACAAATCTCGTCAAGTTCGTTTACCTTAACAAGGGCATCCTTTATTTGTTTTATGTCATCTTCTTGGGAGGCGGTTGGTTGCATACCTACTTCCTTTAAGAAGTTGGCTATACTTATTTCTTCTGTATTCTCAGAAGAAATGGAAGTGTCCTTTTCTACATTCAGATGATTCTTGATTAAGTCTTTAATGACGTTTACTAAATCATCAAAGGTGCCTATATTGTCAGATATTTCTGGCAATTGAGAGTGTAATTCTTCCAAAAAACTTTCAAAATTTGAAGAATGGTTTATTGTAACGTCATCAGTGTTGCCAGGATTACTTGTAGCCATTGATGACTTACTTTTCTCAATATCAGCCTTTATCTTTTCAAGTCCAGATTTCAGAGGAGTATTAGAGGCGAAGTAACTATCAAATCCATTTATCTTTAATTGTTCTATGACATATTTTTGAGCCTCATGCCTACCGTCCACTGATTTTGTGTCAATGGACTCCTTTACCTTTTTACATAGTTTGTCTAAAAGCTGTTTGATTTTTGCTTCAAACTCTCCATTTGTCTCGTTAGTATAAATACTCTTAGAGATTTCATTCGCTTTTATTAGACGTTCAATGTCAGAAATTACAATGACACGATTATAATTAGACTCAGAACTCGTTTTTAGTTCTTTGATTTTTGTTAGAATTTGTTGAGTGTCAGAATTCTCGCTGCCACAGAGTTCTTTGGATATATGTTTTTTGTCATTTGACAAATTAAAGTATATCGACAAGATTTCTTGTAGTTTTTCTATTTTAGAATTGCGGTTGCTATACTCATTGAAGATGTCTATTTCATATCCTTTTATAATTGTTGCTATTTGCTCGTCAAGTGCATTCTCTATTTTGTTAATATCATTTATTGCCCATGTTTCATCGTTAGGATTTTCTTTATTGGCTTCTTCGTTTTTTTCTTCAACTTGAACGTCAGAGGCTTTTGCAGGTTGATTGATACTTGAATCTTCTTTTTCATTTTTTACTTCTGTAGTTAAAGCCTTATCCTCTGCTGTTATTTTTTGAGTACTCTCTTTTGACTTTGAATTTGTTTTTCTATATTTTTTTAACCAGCAAAATCCGATAGCAGATATCACAACCCCGATAATAATCCCAATGATTATATCCCAAATAGAATTAGATCCATCTTGAAATTCTTTTGTATTTACATTTTGGTTAGTCTTATTGTTGCTTGAATTCATTTCATTCCCTTTCATCTTGAAAGTCCATGTCTTTTGCCCCCATGTTATGGTTAGGATGCTTTTTGGAGAAATTTTGATAGTGCCAGAAATGTCTTTTTTCACACTATCCTTCCTTGTTAATAACTTTCCGCCATCTTTTATTTCTGCACGTTTAGCTTCATTTCCATTTTTTGCAAAGACTATTTTACTGATAGTTATGCTATCTTTAGCATCAATAATGAAGTTATTTTTATTATATTCCTTAAAATTGATGTTATATTCTTTAATCTTTAATGATGGATTTTTCCCAGATAAATCGAGGATATTTTGGGCAATCATGGGCATGCTACCCATAACAGCCGATAGTATTAGCAATATAATTCTTCTTATCATATCATTATGTATTTAAGTTAAAGTTATGACATATAGTTAAATAGTAACAGGCCAAATGCTCTGTTTTGTAATGTCACTCGTTAGGTCAACACCCTTAGGAGTACTGGCTATTGATTTCAGACCATTCACGTAAAGAGAAACGTTGTTGTTGCGGTCAAGTCTCAGTCTTACATTAAGTTTGTCGGCATTGTTGAAATTTGCCATATCAAATTCCTCCATGTCGGATATAAACTCTGTATTTCCCATGTTATAGTTGGCTTCTGTTTCTTCGGGTGACATATAAGTCTGTACAAGACGGATATAAGCAGATGAAGATGTTCCGTTAACATTGATATTCTTGCCGTCGAATATTCCCGATGTCTTAGCATAAGGAATGTCGTTATGATTCAACAGTTCAACATAATGGAGGTGTCCACCAAGTTCTTGAAACATGATACCGTACGAAGCGTAAAGACGGCGAGACTTGATTTTAACTTTAGATGTAGGGATGTCGAATTTACTAACTTGTGCAATGGCACCTTCTGCTACCAATGTTTTTTCTTCATCTTTTTGTGAGTCAAACTCCACCAATCTAATATCTTTATTACTTAAACTTTTGATAGCTTCTTCTATGGATTCACGCAAGACTTGCAATCTACAACTTCTTCCAGAAAGGATAACTGTAGTAATGTCAAAATCACTACCGATATACATTCCTATTTGCTTGAATATTTTAGTTGTCACATCATGCAGGTATCTTTGGAATTTAGGATGGTTTATTATTTTGTCAGCCTCTACAGACCATGATTTGTGTCCAACAGTGTAGGAAATGGTTTCGCCAGGAGCGAGATGAGGCTTGATCTCTGTTTTTATTGCATTCTTTAAGTTTAGCATATCCACTCGGATAGCACTATTTGCAACAAAATCGGTAGAGATTAATTGAATAGGTATCAAGCCCAATTCCTGTAAAATACATGCTATCGTATAGTCAAGATAGTTGCCGGCTTTACCTGTTCCAATTTTTCCTCTTACTTCAACTTCTATTGTGTTTGTTTTTGTCGTACACTTGTCTAATACGGTGATGTCAAGCGTTCCTGCTCCCATGTCATACACAAGTACCGTTTCTTTTTCCTTTATATTGCCCACTTTGTTGAATTTTGACCAATTGGCAAGATAATATGCGGCAACAGCATCAGATTCGCTCACAAACTTCAGGTAACCATCACGCAGATAAGGGAAAGTTTTGTAGGCAATGTCTCTTAATATTCCAAGATGTGTAGGTGTATAAGTGTTAGGATATGTCAGTACCACCTTGTTCAGTTTTCTCTTATCACCAGTAATTGGTGAGACAAAATATCTGAACAATTCGTTGTAGGCCTCTTCAAATATGTTGGTCACATTTGCCAGACAGTTCTTTTCATTTGCGGATTTTGCATCCTTCAGTTTCACATGGCTAACTTTGCCTGTTCCTTCATCAATACGAAGATACGGAAATTGGTCATAAAAAGCGTTGGCTGGCAGATTTTCATTTCCAACGAGAATTTTAAGGCATGGCAACTGTCTTTGTACCTCGTTTACTACCAAACTTGATGTTGGAGACAAGCAGACAGCAAGAGTATTGTATGGCTCGGTTTGGGACTGTTCCATGCAAAGTGATGTTTCTGTCTGATTAGGATTGAGTTGATGGAACAATATGTCGGAAGAAAGAAATTTTGTTCCGTTCTCAAACGTGTCTTCTGTGAATTTATCATAGCCATTCCGTTCATTGGAGAACACCTGGTCTTTTTGCCTCTTTAGGTTGATGATTTTCTTGTCGTATTTGCATACTATAGCAGAAGAACCATAGTCAACACATAACCATTCTGGATAAGGTTCAAGCTGCAAGTTCCAGCGTAGAGTCATCGTAAAATGTTTGAAACTCTCGTCGGAATATGGTTGCCCTTTCTTATTCTCATAATAGTCAAACGAAACAACCGTGTCAACGACAAAAGTACATTCGCTATCAGTGCCTACAACCTCTGCAATCCGTGAGGGGTTGAAGGTGAGGTCAAGACTTGTGAAACTATCCTTTCCGTTTTTTAGGAACAAGCCGCCAAGACTGTTGAGTTCCTCCCAGTTATCACCATCTATGGTCGTAAACATTGATTGTGTTTTGCCGTTGGCATCAAGTACCTTGATGTCATTACAAACGCTATCACTTATACTGAAATTACGTATTATTACTCCTGCTTGTTTTACACTTCCATCGGTGGCTGCATTGGCAAGACCTATAGTCAACTGTCGTTGCATTTTGCTATTGGGAGTAAACGAAAACTCGGAGATTTGAATGTTTTTGCCATCGTCCATGAAAGTCAGTGCATCATCCACATCATCGCCAATCATTACCTTTAATTCGGCACTTTGTCCATCACGTTTGATGGTGAGTTGTTCTGTTAATTCTGCTAAAGGCTGAATAATCTCTGGACTGTATTCTACCGAGAATTTTGAGTGGTTTTCAATAGTTAGGCATTCCGTTTCTTCTATAGGGTTGCTAATTCTTGATAGGTCGATGTACATTTCAAAGCGTTGCAACTCCTTTCTTGATGGCTTTAGCAAGTCTTTCCACTCTTGTGTTCTTGAGCCATCCATGTTCTTGAAGAACAACACGTCACCCATGTCGGTTGTTCCATTAAAGATTCCTATTTTTGTCTCGATATTCAACTTGGGTGTATATTTATATGCCTCCTCAATCCAAGCTACAATCTCGCCTATCTTCACTTCAGAAAGTTGAGAGCTATATTGGATTGTGGTCTTTTCTATGTTTATAGCAAAATAAGGTTTTACATCAAGAGAGGCAAAAGTTATGTTTATGCTCTCTTGGTGTGAGTCAATCTTATTGTTGTCTTCGTCCAATACTACAACATCAAAACTTATAGAGTATTTCTTAGGAATACGTTGCTGTGCTTCGTTACAGTCGCTTATGGCTTGTTGGTTGAAAAATAATTGAAAAGGAGTATCTTGCTGTGTCAGCCAAATCCCAACGGGGAAAGTTTCCATTCCAAACTCTTGTTGCTTGCTTACTATAGAGAACAGTTTGTCCTTGTCATATACAATTTCTTTAGGCACGGATATGTTCTGTATGGTAACATATACATGTCTTTCTATATTTTGGTTATTGCGTATCCAAGGAAGCTTGTCCCAAAAGTTATCTTTGCGTTCTGCTACCGATATTTTCCAGGACATTTCAACGTTCACTTTGGATCGTTTCTCGTTTTTTAAGTCTATTATTATATCCATATATGCTTATTTGTATTATCTTTCCCAAATTTTTTATGTAATTTTCTTACCCTCTACATGTGACTTATTTTTATAGAATCATTATTAGGAACATAGGCTGTAACCCTTTTAAAACCTCTATAGGTCAACACGCAAATTATTATGGCAAATAAAAGAATGAACACTACGTCCCAAAAAACCACAATTGCCTGCACATCATCTGCCCAAAACCACCATAGGAAGTCTGGCATTGCTATTTTTCCAAAGATTTTAGCATCGTCCTTGAAAACAACAGATTGAGTTATCGTCAATCCCTTCCTATAGTCTTCATCATAGGGATTCATCACAAGACCATTATATATGCCATCTTTGTAATTTACCCAGACTCTCACTGTTACAGTGTCACCTTCCGAGAGAACTTCTTTGTCTATTACTTGGTTTAATTTACTTTCTTTGCTTGTATATTTTTTATTTTTACCATTTAGTATCAATTCAGTCTTGCTTACAAAGTACATAGGGTCAGTTGTACTCAAATCGAGGTCGAAAGCGTAACCGCCACGCACTTTTTTGAATGGAAGTTGTGCAGGGATATTTGCTATAGATTGTATGGATGGTATAATTGTTGGGCGTACCTTATATATTGCAAGAACAAACGGTTCTTTGGCAATATGAGCGAATTCGTGTTTATACTGTCCATAAAATCTTACAGGTTCAAATTGGTATCGCTGATTAATGTTCTTTAGTTTGGAAAAAACTTCTTCTCTATAAGGTGCGATGCGTGAACCTCTTGAAGTTGAAATATTATTCCACTCCAATTGGTAGTTATCATCAACTCCGTTTACTTTTTCATCGCTTAACATTATTATATATGTGTCATTAGCTCCAAGATTAGAACTTTGTTTGACAGCTTGAAGTATATATTGTTTGGCGGCAGACTGAAAAGAGGCTTTGTTTATGCCAACAAAACGATTTTGCTGAATAACCATTCCTGCCCAATTCCCCAATGCAGAGAAATCCACTTTGTCCTGCTGTTTCCATAATGCAGACGTTCCATTGGAAATATGTGGAGCAAAAGCAAATCTATTGAAGTCAGGATTAGATAAGTCTACCTGATATGTAACCAATGAAAGAAAATCATTTTTGTCGTATTCAAAATATTCATTCAATAGATTCTCAACATATTCCTTCGTTGAATTCTTCAACAATTCATTTGTGTATTTAGGCATTGCACCATCTATTGCAACTATAAAATGCCTATTCAAATGAATATTTCTTTGTTGTGTATATTGCTTTTTTGCTTTATTACTCTCATACTGCATCAACAACATGCCAGCCATGGCATTGTTGCAACATAAAAACACAAAAGCACAAACTAAGAGTTTAAAATTTTTCATCTAATATTTTATCGTATTAATTCCAAAAACGCACTCGGTACATACGCCGTAACAACAGTCACCAAGTCGTCCACGACAACACCGACTCTCTGTTGCCCCTGCCAGCGTGCAACTCTTCCAACCACCCCTTTGAATACACCATCAGTAACCTTTACCAACTGGCCTTTTTCGAACTTAGGCACTTCTCCTAATGACACGATTGTATTGTCCGCATCGGCTGCGCAGATGATTTTGAGGCTATCCATCTGATAGTCGGGAACTATCAATGGAATTTTCTCTATTCTGCGCCCAACGTGGACGTGGCGATAATAAAAGCGGAGAAATGGGAGGTTTACGTTGTCGTAAACGAAAGATTTGAGTTGTTCTTCGGTACCGTAGGCGAAGAAGATGTTTGGTAAACGTGACTCGATAACAATTTTGCGCTTACCTTTTATAAGTTTCACAACCTCGGTGGTAGGATAGAAAGCCGTGATGCCTTTGGCGGTCATATAGTCGTATGCTTTTTTCTCTCTACCATAGGTGGTGCGTAAAGCATACCAATGAGGAATTTCTTCCTCTTTTTGCGCTTTAGACTTACTTGCTATATGGGCATTTCTGGTGGACACCCCTGTTTGTGAACTCTCGGCGGAAACTGTGCTTTGAGCTTCGGGGAGGGCGTTGGAGGTAAGTCCAGCGCAAGGAGGGAATTCACCTCCTCCTGAGGTGTGTACATCTTCTGATGTCCATTCATCGACTTTCATATCGGTGCTAACTTTTTTCTAGACAGAAATCCGTTAAATTCCGACATAAAAAAGCGTGAGATCGTCCTGTTGTCCATCCCACACATCGAGGCTCTTGCATTGCCTATTATAGTTGAACAGACAACGTCAGAGCCCACGCCGATATGAATATATAAACTCCATGCAGAAACAGATGTACACATCAACATCGCACCCAATAAGATACAATATGAGTATACACAGTACTCCACGGATAGATATAATCACACCCGGGACATCTACCGTTGGCTATGTTCATGACTATAATATCGGAAGTTTGCAAGATTTCGATGTGTCAAGAACAAAGCGTCGATAAACGCCTTCAATATGTCTGGACTGTCATCCCACCCAATGTCCGCTTTTGTATAGATATGTCAGATAAGTGACTTCACTACACTCAGCACGGCGTAGGCTGCCGACTCGGTTATCTTGAAAGAACACGTCTAACAGTGACAACTGCGGTCAAGCAAATACAGTCCGATTGCAAAAGTACGAAAAATAATTGAGAAAACAGCAACAACAATTGAAAAAGTCTATCTTTTGCAGCAAATTTAAGACAATTTAAATCTATTTGCTTGAATATCTCTGAAATTATATATAATAATTGCATCATAATAGGTGGCAAACATATTATATATATGTCTGTCACCTATTATAATATTTTAAAGACCTACTCGAAACATCCTGTTTTGAGCAACAGTTGATTCTGTATGGTCGTTTTTGGGTTTATGTTGTTCCTCTATTTCATGAGACTTTTCTGGTTTATCTATCTCTGGAGTAGATGGAGCAAGTTCAAGCTGTATTTTCCTGTCCAACGCCGCCAACTCAGCTTTTAGACCTTTCAGCTCATCCTCTTTCTTCCAAGTCTTGCCAGCTATCTCTTCCAGTTGCGGTATTTCCTTTTCCAAAGCCTTGCATCTTGAATCATACTGTTCAATGTACCCTTGTATCTTCTGCAGGGCATTCACAAAGTTGTTTGCCGCAGCTATCGGGTCCGACTTGGCGAGATGTCCGTTGTTGTACTGATACTTGTAATGGCCCTCAACAACAAAGCGGTTATCAACGAAGGGAAGACCGCTCTCAAAGTTTGTCTCGCTTACGACCTTGATAGGAAATCCATAAATTGCACCTATTTCCTTGTATTCCCCATCTGTCCTTTCCGTTTTTGCCATCCTTTGAAGCTGTTTGCCTATCACTTCCAGATTATTGGACTCGAGACCGTTAAGGGTGATGAGATTGAGAATATTCCCGTCCATATCCTTCTTTGCCTGACTCATAAACTTGTCATAGTCCGCTGTCATGCCTTTGAGTATAGTCCGATTGCCGTCCAGCTCTTCTGACTTTGACTTCAGTTTCAGTTCCGAATCACGCTTGCCCCTGTTAAACGATTTGCGCTCACCCTCCAGAGAAGCAACCTTCTTCTCCAGCTTCGCCTTGTCAAGCAAGTCGGTATTTCCGGAGAGAATAGCCATATACTCTGAAAAATTCATGCCCGATTTCTCGTCCATCGCTCCCTCGTCAATGGTTCTCGCCCCCAAGGCTCCGCTTTTCAACTGCGAGATAAAAGTCTGCTTGCAGTGCAGGAGGTTGAACTTGTACGAGTCAAGCGACTTTTCCACCGCATAGATGATGACATCCACCTTATTGTCGGCATACAGCTTGGCAATCTCGTTACCAGCACGCACACCTCGACCGTCACGCTGTGCCAAGTCTGACGGTCGATCGGGTAGGTCAAGGGCATTGCTGCCCTCTTCCCCCCTAAGAACCGTACATGAGAGTTTCCCCTCATACGGCTCAAGCTTTTCTAAGCCTCTGTTTGTATGCAGAGACCGGCTCAAACTACTTCTTGTTTCCATTTGATTTGCGGGATAATTTAAAACATTCATCATGAACCAACAGATTGCATTTCTTTCCGTTTTGAACGGTTGGCATGACATTCCATGCCTTGTGCGTATCAATAGGCTCACCGCATATAGGACATTTGCGTCCTTGCTTTTCCCATAGGTACAGCAGTGACTTGCGTCCTTTTAGCGTAACAAGCATTTTCGACTTCTTTCTTTTATAGAAGTACAGACGACAGTCTGCATCAAACGGGTTCATGTCTCCTTTAATCTGCGTGTATTGCAGGAATGGAAACGATGAAGTCAGAGACAATAATGTCAATTGGTCTTCCTTTCCGTTTGGTTTCTTGAATTTTGAAGCGAAAGTCCATTTGTTCCCTCGAATGTCATGCCAATATCGGTCTTTTATCCACCGTTTCCCTTTCTTGGAATGACGGCGTTTTGCCCATTGCCATAGTGAGAGGAATATCTGATGGTCGATTCTGTGAAATGAATCACGTGTCGCCCCATGCTGATAATAACCTCCCCATCCTCGGATTTTAGAGTTCAACATTCTGATTAACGACTCCTGTCTGCAACCCTTGTTCTCCTTAATTACCTTACGGATATTCTCCATAAAGCGTTTCTCGGATTTCTTTGTCGGCTTGGTCAATATGTCCTTGCCGTATTTGCGGATATTAAAGCCAAGAAAATCAAAACCGTCATGCACGTTGGTTATCACCGTCTTTTCCTCTGATAAGGTCAGACCTCTTTCAGACATAAATTCAGCAACCAATGGCTTGATTTCATTTTCAAGAGTTTCCTTGTTCTCGCAAGTGATGATAAAATCATCCGCATAACGTACAAGGTTCACCATTGGTGAATACAACTTACCATTAACATGATGGCGCTTATATCTATCTGCAAGAGCTTTCTGCAATCCGTCCAAAGTCATATTGGCAAGTGTCGGAGAAATTATACCACCTTGCGGTGTTCCTTCCTCGGTCGGGAACATTTGCTTGTTGAAAACATAGCCACATTTCAACCATTTTCGGAGTATTGCCTTATCCATTGGGATATTGGCAAGTAACCACTCATGGCTGATATGGTCAAAACACCCTTTTATGTCACCCTCCAAAATCCATTCGGGAGAATATCCCTTTCGGAGAATGTTATGACATTGCTGTATTGCATCCATACAGCAGCGTTCCTTGCGGAAACCGTATGAACGAGTATCAGCTGTAGTTTCTGATACAGGCTCCAATGCCATAAGATAGAGTGCTTGCATGGCTCTGTCTTTCATTGTCGGTATTCCCAACGGTCGCAGTTTGCCGTTGCTCTTCTTGATATGAACTCTTCTCAGCGGCATTGGCTGGTAGCCTCTGCGTTTGAGTTGGGTTATTGCTTGCATTTTAGCTTTAGGGGTATCCCATATTTCTTTGTCAACCCCAGGAGTACAACCACCCCCGTTAGAAGTAACCCTCTTTACGGCTAAGGCTTTTGCGTAAAAAGAGTGGGTAAGCGTCCATTGCAAGGCTTTCACCTTGTTATGTCTGCCTTCCTTCTGAGCCTTTACAATACGAGCTTGAAGCTTCTTAACAGCTTGCTCCGCCTTAGTCCAGTCTATTCTGTCCCAATTTGATTGCAGGTTGTCAGTCGGCGCACACGATTGGTCGAGGAGATTTTCTTTGATTTTATCGTTCATTTGCATTCCTACTTTAAAAAGTTCTAAAAGTTTATTGTAAAGAATTACCATTTGGCTAATGTTGGGTATTTGCCTCCCAAACATTACCACAGAAGTCTGCCCACTTTCGTGGTAGGTTGATGTTGTCCCTTGTCAACTCGTGATAAGTGGCTCAAACCCTATCCGTCCCATTACAGAACGGCATTCGCTTTCTCTGTTATCTTATACCTGCACATCATTCAGCATCCATTACTTTCAGCTTACCTGTCTTTTGTCTGACAGGAGATGTACAGGCTTACCATGTTCCACATAGATAACTAACGGATAGGTTAGGTTCTGTCTC